>Ga0164242_10002786_pt1 | contig 20184 bp, 19 predicted proteins | sample OricomgcompostMG_FD_108783 | JGI IMG/M metagenome (GOLD analysis project Ga0164242, IMG submission 108783) | Miracle-Growth compost microbial communities from Emeryville, California, USA - Original compost - Miracle growth compost (MG) ... | reverse complement strand
GATGTTGATCATGGATGTTGATCATGGATGTTGATCATGGTTCTGAGGTGGTTCGGTGAATAGTCCGGGTGTGCTGGTGCTGGCCGGTGGCCTGTCCCACGAGCGCGAGGTCTCCTTGCACTCAGGTCGACGGGTGGCGACCGCACTGCGAAGTCAACACCTTGACGTGATGGAGAGCGACGTCGATTCCGGCCTGATCGAACGGCTCACCGGCGCCGGCGACATCGTCGCGTTCCCCTTGCTGCACGGCGAAGCCGGCGAGGACGGGTCGTTGCGGGAAGTTCTGGCGCTGCTCGACGTGCCGTTCGTCGGGTCTCTCGCGTCGGCGTCCCGGATCGCCTTCGACAAGTCGATCGCCAACCGGGTCGTTGCTGCGGCCGGCGTGGCGACTCCGGTCCAGGTGGCACTCCCCCACGAGATCTTCCGCGAACTGGGAGCATCCAGCCTGGTGGCCGCGCTCGGTCAGCAGGTCGGCTTCCCGATGATGGTCAAGCCATCCCGTAGCGGGTCCGCGCTGGGCTGTACCCGGGTGGATTCCGAAGATCAACTTCCTGCCGCGATGGTGGCCGCGTACGCCTACGGCCAGGTGGCGGTGGTGGAGACGTTCATCGAGGGCACCGAGGTGACCGTCGGCGTGGTGGACCGCGGGGACGGGCCGCAGGTGCTGCCGGCGGTGGAGATCCGGCCCGAGTCGGGGGTCTACGACTACGCGGCCCGGTACACCCCCGGGGCAACCCGCTTCATCTGTCCGGCCGAACTCGACGACGACGTCGCGGACCGGGCGGCCCTGGCCGCCCTGCGGGTGCACGAGGTCCTCGGCCTGGCCGATCTGTCCCGTACCGACCTGATCATCGACCGGTCCGGCACGCCGGTCTTCCTGGAGACCAACGTCGCGCCCGGGATGACCGAGACCTCCGCCCTGCCGTTGGCCATCGAGGCGTCCGGCGGCGACCTGGGCGAGACCTGCGCGGCACTGGTCGAGAACGCGTGGAAGCGTGGCATCCGGTCTCCACACATGCCGACCCGGTGACCTGCGGATCGAAAGCCTGTGATGTCTGACGCACCGGTTCCGGACGCGCTCCCCGACATGCCGCCCGGCTCCCGCGGCGCGGTGATCGCCAAACAGATCGGCGTCGTACTGCTCGGGTTGGTGCTGGCCGCGGTGATGGTCGGACTGGGCGTCTGGCAGTTGCGGGTCTACAACGCCCAGGGCGAGAAACAGGCCCAGGCTCGGGCCTCGGCCGCTCCGGTTCCGCTGGAGTCGGTGGCCCGCCCCGGCCAGGAGGTCGGCGACGCCTATGGCCGCCAGGTCCGCTTCACCGGCACGTACGACCCCCGGCTCCAAGTCTTGGTGTCGACCGGATCGGACGATCGCTATCGGGTGCTCACCGGGCTCCGGTTGCCCGATGGCGGAATCCTGCCGGTGGTCCGCGGAGCGGTGACGGGTCGGCACGCGCCGGATCCGCCGGGCGGACAGGTGACCGGATCGGGGATCTTCATGCCGTCGGAAGGATCCGACGCCGCGGGCAGACAGCAGGGCGCCGAACCGACCACGGTGGTGCTGCCGTCGCTCGCCCAGCAGTGGACCGGTTCGCTGGTCAACGGCTTTGCGACGCTGACCGCCGCGGAGTCGCGTGAGCAGGGTCTCGACCCGGTCACGGTCGCCCTGCCGAGTGCCCATGGCCGACTGCAGAACGGCTTCTACGCGCTGCAGTGGTGGGTGTTCGCCGGTTTTGCGATCTGGATGGCGTTCCGGATGGCCGGCGACCTGCGGCGGACCGGCGGGCTGATGGGATCCGACGAATCCGACGCTGACCCCGGTCCTCCGGATTCGACCTCCCCTGACCGGCCGCCGGCTGAGGCGGCGATGAGTCCGTCCAGCCCGGCCGGCCGTCGGGATTCATCGCCCGACGACACTACGACATAAGGTAGTAATCATGCGCGGTGCTCTGACCCGTTACCGGGTGATGGCCTATGTCGTCGGCTGCCTCCTTGTCGTCCTGGTCTGTGTCGGAATCCCGCTGCAGGTATGGGCCGGTGACGACCGGTTGGAAGAGGTCGCCGGTGTCGCTCACGGCTGGCTCTACATGCTGCTGATCATCACCGCTGTCGATCTCGGCCGTCGGGTGCGTTGGCCCTGGTGGCGGATCATCATCATCGCGCTCGCCGGCACGGTCCCGTTCGTGACCTTCATCGCCGAGCACTTCGCGACCAAGGACGCCCGGCTGCGCATTGCGGCTGCCGAGGAGCGGGAACGGCGGGCTGCCGACGCACGCTCGGACTCCTGACCGTGGCAGAATTTATCGACAAACCTCTTAATCGTTTTATTGGGTTAACAATTGGGCGATCCGGTCAAGGTCCCCTTCGGTGGCGAACTCGATGGTGATCCGACCACGGGACCGGCCCTGGTCCACCTTCACCCGTGTTTCCAGTCTGTCGGACAACTGATCGGCGAGTTCGGCGGCCCGCGGGGACGGTTCCCGCTTCTCGCGAGTTCGTGGCTTCCGGTCATCCGTCGCGGCCTCACCGAGGGCGGCCAGCTCCTCGGTGGCACGCACTGACAGCCCTTCGGCCACCACGCGTTGCGCCATTCGTTCCTGGGTCGCCTGGTCCTCGATCATCAGGAGTGCCCGGGCGTGACCGGCGCTCAACACGCCGGCGGCCACGCGTCGCTGCACCGACGGCGGCAGCTTCAGCAGTCGGATGGTGTTCGAGATCTGGGGCCGGGACCGCTTGATGCGCCGGGAGAGCTCCTCCTGGGAACAGTCGAAGTCCTGCAGCATCTGCTGGTACGCCGCCGCCTCTTCCAGGGGATTGAGCTGGGTGCGGTGCAGATTCTCCAGCAGCGCGTCACGAAGCAGGTCCGCGTCCTCGGTGCGCCTGACGATGGCGGGGATGGTGTCGAGGTTCGCCGCCTGGGTGGCGCGCCACCGGCGCTCCCCCATCACCAACTCGTAGGTCTGCTGGTCACCGCTCGTGTCCAGCGGCCGGACGACGATCGGCTGCAGCAAGCCCACCTCGCTGATCGACTCCACCAGCTCCTGCAGTTCGTCCTCATCGAAGACCTGCCGCGGCTGCTTCGGATTCGGTCGGATGCTGTCGACCGGCACTTCGGCGAAGTAGGAACCTTCCGGAACGGGGATCGTGGTCCCGGTCGAGGCGGCGGCGGATTCCGGCGAGGTCGCGTCGCCGTTGATCCGAGTGTGGTCAATCGTCGGGGCATCGGTGTCGCTTGAGGGAGCGGGATCGGACCGCTGAAGGAGTTGTCCGAGTCCACGGCCGAGGCCACGGGGTGCTGCGTTGCTCATGCGTTCTCCTTCGCGCCCCGGCGGGCGATTTCACGTGCTGCTTCGAGATAGGACACGGCTCCCGCCGAGTAGGGGTGGTAGGTGAGGACCGTCTGTCCGTAGCTGGGTGCCTCGGAGATCCTCACCGACCGGGGAATCACCGTGGGCAGCGTCTGCTCGGCGAAATAGGACCGCACCTCGTCCGCTACCTGGGACGACAGTCGGGTACGTCCGTCGAACATCGTCAGCAACACGGTGCTCACCTGTAGGCCGTCGTTGAGTTCTCCGGTGACAAGTTGAATGGTGTTGATCAGCTGGGATACGCCTTCCAGCGCGTAGTACTCGCATTGGATCGGAATCAGCACTTCCCCGGCGGCCACCAGTGCGTTCAGGGTGAGCAGGCCGAGCGACGGGGGACAGTCGAGCAGTACGTAGTCGGTGGGATGGTCGGCCAGGTAGGTGCGCAGTGCCCGCTTGAGCTTGTTCTCGCGAGCTACCACGGAGACGAGTTCGATCTCGGCGCCGGCCAGGTCCACGGTCGCCGGCAGCACCTTGAGGTTCGGAGCCTCGGGGGAGTCGATCAGCAGGTTTGCGATGTCCTCGCCGTCGATGAGGACCTCGTAGGTTCCCTTGGTGCCCTGTGGGTGTTCGACACCCAGTGCGGTGGAAGCGTTGCCCTGCGGGTCGAGGTCCACCACCAGGATATTGAGCCCGCCGAGCGCCAGGGCGGCCGCGAGATTCACCGCGGTCGTGGTCTTGCCGACCCCGCCCTTCTGGTTTGCGACCACGACGATCCGTGTCTGGGTGGGCGCCGGCATGGCCTCGACCTGTCGTTGCGTTCCACGTGAAACGGGGCCGGTCGTACCCTCGTCGGCATCGACGGGCTCCGGTGTGGCGGGAGGAGTCACCGCCTCGACCAGCGCCCGGCGGGGCCGTACCACCGCCGGATCGGTGACCTCATCTGTCGCGGGAGTCACCGGTGCAGAGGCGATTTCCGTCGGCGCCGAGAGCGGTTGACTCTCGTCGTGCGGAATGGCCTCGGCCTCGGCGTCGGTGCCCGGGTCCGCCGGGGCCGCGTTGTCCGGCACTCCATCACGGCCCCTCAGCTCTGTCGCCGCCGGATTGGGGTCTTCGGGCGGTGTGGTTTCGGGGTCCCTCGGGTCCGCCGCACCGTCGACGGTCGACGGTTCCGGCTCGCCGGACTCCGCCGACCCGGCAGAGACCGACGCCGACGATCCAGCGGAGTCCGACGCGGGCGATCCGGAAGAATCTGTCGCCGACCTCTCGGCACCTGCGATCCGGTCGGGCGTGGGGTTCTCGACGGCCTGACGGTCGGCGGGCGACTCGTCCGCTGCGGGAGAGTCAGCACCCGTCGAACCCCCGGATTCCCCACCGTCCTGAGGTCCGACTCCCGTTTCACGTGAAACGTCGGCAGGTGGCTCCGGTGGAGGGGAGTCGTTCTTCGGCGTACGGGTGAATGGCCAGCCCAGGAGTCGACCGATTCGAGGTCGGCGGGGCCAACCGAGCCCGGTCTCGTTGGATCCTGCGGATCTGGGAGAACTCGTCGACATCAATCCTCACTTCGAGGCCGCTCCCACGGCGGCGTCGGACCCACGCTACAAGAGCCGTCGGACGTCCCGGCGGAGGCTTGCCGTCGAATTCAGCGAACGAGACGAGCCACGGCATCGACCACCAGCTGCCGCTTTCGATCAGGGTCAACAGGGCCCAGGACGACCAGGAACTCGGGCAGCGTCATCGCCCAGATCAAAGACAGGTGGAGCACCAGGCTGAGTAGTTCTGCTGCGGAGAACGCATTGGTGACCTGTCCCTGGCGTTGCGCCTCGGCCACGGCCGCGACCTTCTCCCGATTGCTTTGCACGATGCCGGCCATCGCGTCGCCGCTGTCGCCGGCACGTTCGAGCAGATACCAGGTGACCAGGCGTTGCACCCATGGCCGCCGTTCATAGGAGTCGAACAAGCGGCCGGCATACTCGGGCAGGTTCGCAGCGTCCATCGGTACTTCGTTCACGGTCTTGGATGCCATGTCCGCGAAGGCAGCGTTGAAGAGGGCGTCCTTGCTGCCGAAGTAGTGATAGATCTGCGCCTTGTTTGACTTCGCCGCGGCCGCGATGCGGTCCACGCGCGCGCCGGCGATTCCGTGGGCCGCGAACTCGTTGGTCGCCGCGTCGAGCAGCCGACGCTTCGTGGCTTCGGCATTTCGGTCCATACGGCGACGATATCAACTAACCAGCCAGTTGACTTCGTGAGAAATCAGGTGTTCACTCCAACTAACCAACTAGTTAGTGAGGATCTCCATGGGCAACGTGTTTCTCGTTTCCGGTGCATCCCGGGGTCTCGGCCGATCGATCGTGCAAGAGGCCCTGCGTGCCGGGCATTCCGTCGTCGCCGGCGTCCGACGGCTCGACGCGCTGCACGATCTTCGGCAGGCGTTTCCGGATCGACTTGCCGTGACCGAGCTCGACGTCACCGAACCCGATCAGGTAACAGAGGCGGTCGCCGCGACCGTGCGACAATTCGGCCGCCTCGACGTGCTGGTCAACAACGCCGGCTACGCCCACTTGGCGTCGATCGAGGACGCGGATTTCACCGACTTCCGGGCCCAGCTCGACACGAACCTGCTCGGCGTCGTCCGGCTGACCCGGGCGGCGTTGCCACTGATGCGCCGACAACGGAGTGGGCACGTCATCCAGGTCTCCTCGGTCGGCGGCCGGCTGGCCACACCCGGCCTCGGCGCGTACCAGACCGCCAAGTGGGCAGTCGGCGGATTCTCCTCGGTCCTGGCCAAGGAGGTACGGCCGCTCGGCATCAAGGTCACCGTGCTGGAACCCGGCGGTATGCGTACCGATTGGGCCGGCTCGTCGATGCAGGTCGATCCGATCCGCCCCGAATACCAGGCAACCGTCGGCGCGTCGGCCACCATGCACACGGATCCGCAGTTCGGGGCCAACGACCCCGACAAGGTGGCCCGCGTCGTCGTCGGGCTCACCACGATGGACGAACCGCCGGTCCGCTTGTTGCTCGGTCCCGAGGCGTACGCCTATGCGACGGCGGCGGCCCGCGCCCAACTGGCCGAGGACGAACGCCGGCGGGAACTTTCGGAGTCGACGGTTGCCGACGACGTAAGTCCGGCCCAGCTCGGTCCGATGACCGTCATCGATGCCGGAAAGCCAAGCCGGTAAAGAGATTCCCGGGGACCGCCATGATCACCGCCTGCTGTCGGGAATGCATGACCAAGATCATCAGGATCGGCCGCAGCAAAGATGATCATGGTCTGTGACCGGGAGGAGCTGCGTCGCTCAGCGCGCCGGGCGTACCCGGACGACCTGGGTGGGCTCGGCCGACGGATGGGCGCGGACGCTGATCACCTCGGCGCTCAACCGGCGCTTCTGCAGCAGTTGCCGGGCCTGGTCGATCTCACCGGCCGCCGAGCTTCCCTTCAGTGCCAGCAGCTCTCCGGTCGATCCCATCAGCGGCAGGCACCAGGTGAGCAGGCGGGGGAGTGGTGCCACGGCTCGGGCGGTGACCACGTCGTAGCGACCGTCGTGGTCCTCGGCCCGGGCCCGCACCACTCTCACCCGGTCACCGAGTTCAAGATCGGCAACGGCCTCGGTCAGGAAGTTGGCTCGCCGCAGCAACGGCTCCAACAGCGTCACCGTCAGGTCGGGGCGTCGGATCGCCAGCGGGATGCCCGGCAGCCCGGCACCACTGCCGACGTCGATCACCGTCGCACCGTCGGCGACGAGGTCGGCCATCGCGACCGAGTTCAGCACGTGCCGATCCCAGAGGCGGCCGGTCTCACGCGGGCCGATCAGTCCCCACGCAATTCCTCGATCTGCCAATATGTCGACATATTGATTTATCCGCTGGAAGTCGGTGAAGACTTCCCGGGCCAGGTCGACGCTCACGCGCTGGGCAGGATGACGACCCGCCGCTGCGGCTCCTCGCCTTCGGACTCACTGGTCAACCCGGCGGCCGCGACGACGTCGTGGACGATCTTCCGCTCGAACGGGTTCATCGGCGCCAGCCGCACCGGCTCGCCGGAGTCCTTCGCCTCCTGCACCGCGTCGATCGCCAACTCAGTGAGTGCCTTGCGGCGCCGCTCCCGGTAGCCGGCAATGTCCAGCATCAGACGGCTGCGGTTTCCGGTCTCGGTGATCACCGCCAGCCGGGCCAACTCCTGCAGCGCCTCAAGGACCTCGCCGTCCTTGCCGACCAATACGTCGGAATCGGTCAGCACCGAGACATGGGCGCGGTCGTTCTCCACGTAGGTGTCGATGTCGCCGTCCAGGTCGGCGATGTCCAAGAGTTCCTCGAGGTAGTCGGCAGCGACCTCGCCCTCGATCTCCAGCGGGTTGTCGGAGTCGGCGTCCTCACCGTCGGAATCGTCATCGGAATCGTCATCGGAATCCGCATCGGAATCGGCATCGTCGGAATCGTCGCCGCCCTGGTCGTCGGCGTCCACCTCGGCATCGGCATCGTCGACAGCATCGGCCGGTCCGTCGGCGGTCACCGACTCCGACTCCTCGCCGGTGAGGTCGGCCGCGGCCGCCGTCTGCTCCTCGGCGTCGCCGGCTTCGCGGGTGTCGCTGACGTCCTCGATCCGATCCTCGGTCGCGTCCTCGATCACGGTGTCTTGCTGGCCGTCAACCACGGCTTCCTCCTGTCACGGGGCAGGCACGGGCCTGCTGTCGGCGCCCACTCAGCAGTACGGAGTTCCGGGCGGATGAAATCTTGGGTCAGTTCCTGCGTTGCGATCTGGGTTGCCGGCGCGGCTGCTGGCGGACCGGACGCTGCGGCGCAGTCGGTCCGGTGCCGGCGCCGCCGTTGCTGCCGTTGCTGGGTGCAGTGTCGGTGGCGACCGAACCGCCCTGCCGTTCGACCACGGCGCCGTTGGCGGTCGCCGTTCGCGGCTGGCCCTTGGCCCGGGCATCCTTCTGTGCCGCAATCTCACGGGGGTCGCGGCCCTTCTTGCGCTGGCGTTCCTCCCAGGCGGCGTACGCGTCGGTGTTCGGCAACGGGTTGTTGCGGATCACGTAGTACTGCTGCCCCATGGTCCAGACCTGCGAGGTGACCCAGTAGAACAGCACACCGATCGGGATGTTCACGCCCATGAAGACGAAGATCAGCGGGAAGAGATAGAGCATCATCTTCTGCTGCTGCGCCAGCGGACCCTCCAACGCCTCCTTGGGCATGTTCTTCCGGGTCAGCTGGAGCTGGGTATAGAACATCGTCGCCGTCATCAGCACGATCATCACCGCAGCGACGACCTGCACACTTCCGAAGTGTTCGACCGGCCAGAACTTGTCCGCCAGCCGGGCGCCGAAGACCTCGGACCGGTTCAGCGAGGTGAGCAGTGCCGGGTCGCGTTCCAGCCAGTAGCCGTGCGCGGTGGGCAGGCCGGTCTTCGGGTCGATCTGGGATGCGCCGATCAGCACGCGGTACAGGGCGATGAAGATCGGGGACTGCAGCAGCAACGGCAGGCAGGACGCCATCGGGTTGGCGTTCTCCTCCCGGTAGAGCTTCATCGTCTCCTGGCCGAGCCGCTCGCGGTCGTGGCCGTACTTCTTCTGCAGCTCGCGGATCTTCGGCTGCAGCAGCTGCATCTTGCGAGAGGAGTGGATCTGCCGGACGAACAGCGGGATCAGGATGATCCGGATGACGATGGTCAGACAGATGATCGAGACTGCCCAGTTCCAACCGGAGCCGGTGCCCAGCACGGGTGACCAGATGTGGTGGAAGAACACCAGGATCCCCGAGACCGCCCAGTAGAGCGGCGTGAAGATGGTGTTGAAGAAGCTCCCGAGTGCCGACCAGATACTCAACGGGGCCAGCAGCGGGACCAGGATCTCCATCAATTCACCATCTCTTTCTCGGGCTCCCTGTCGGGCGCCGTGAGCCTTCCGGCCGCGTCGTGCTCGTGGGCATCACGGTGTTCGTGAGCGCCACCGTGTTCGTGGGCGGGGTCAGTGCCCGGGACCGGGTCGTAGCCGCCGCGGGCCCACGGGTGACAGCGGGCCAGTCGCCTGGCGGCGAGCCAGCTGCCGCGAGCCGCGCCGTGGGTCTGGACGGCGGTCAACGCGTAGGCAGAACAACTGGGGTAGTAGCGGCAGACGTTGCCGTACAGCGGGCTGATCACCAGCCGGTACGCCTTCAGCAGGCCGATCAAGACGTACTTCATCGCGCTGCACCGTTCGTTTGCATCAGCACGCAGCGTCCTCCCCGTTCGAGGGCCTGGGATCCCGGCGTCCGTGGCGCGAGCCTGCCGGCTGGTATCCAGGCTGCCACCCGCGGGCAATTCGGGACCAGGCGTAGTCGAGATCGGCGGCCAGTCGCCGGGGCTGGTTCGCTGCCGCAGGAAGGGCCCGGACCACCACCCGGACGGCGGGTGGGGTGTCGGCCAACCGTTCGGCGACCAGGTGCCGCAGCCGCCGTTTGACGCGATTGCGGTCGACGGCCGTACCGACGGCCTTGGACACCACGAAACCCATCAGCGGGCCGTCGTCGGCGTCGGGGTCGAGCCGGGCGTGCAGGACCAGGGTGCGGGTACCGACCCGGTCGCCGCGTCGGACGGTCCGGGCGAAATCCTCACCGGACGTCATCCTCACCGACCGCGGCAGCACCGGGCATCACCCACTGGTTGGACCGAAAGTTGGACCGAAGGATGGTTCGCAGGCCAGATCAGCGGCCGTCAGCCGGCCAACCGGGCGCGACCCCTGCGCCGGCGGGCGGCCAGGACGGCGCGACCGGCGCGGGTACGCATCCGGTGACGGAAACCATGGGTACGGCTACGACGCCGGTTGCTCGGCTGGAAGGTGCGCTTGCTCACGGGTTACTCCGACATTGGTTCGCATCTGTGGACCGTCGCCCGAGTGCCAGGCGCGGAAGTAAGCCCAAGCTTGGTTCTCGTCAGGTTCGAGACGACAAACTTGTGACCGGTCTACGGTACGCATCGGCAGCGTCGCGGTCAAACTGACGACCGGTCGCCCGCTTGTCCACGCGACACGCCGATGCGATCGGCAGTTTATCGGCGTTTCCTTGCACGGGAGAACCTCCCGTTGCTAGGTTCACCGACTGCCGGTTGTCCTGCATGACCGTCCCGTACGACTGTCCAGCACGACCCTGCAAGGAACAGGCCCCACACAGCACGGACCCACCCCGATCGCAGCCGATCGACCCGGGCGCGGGAGGTCCTGCCGCTGCGCGTGCACAGCCTGTGGACAGATGTGTGGAAACAACGATGTGGACATCACGGCCTGTGGAAAGAACTACAGTGACCGGATGCGTCCGATCGCACCGATCGGACGCACCATGGATGCTCCGGGCATCCACCTGCCCAGGCCCTGCTGGTACCCGCGACGGGACGGTCCGCCGCGAGCCAGAGGGCACAACTGCTAGCCGGGAAGCCGTAGGCGGAGATCGAGTGACCGAGGAGTCCCACCAACCCGACGGGGCCGAGAATCTGGCCCAACAGGTGCTCGCCGCCTGGAACCGCGTCCGCGCCGAGTTGACTCCCGAGCAACGGATCTGGCTGAACAACAGCAAGCCGCTGACCCTGCACGAACACACACTGATGGTCGCCGTACCGTCGGAGTTCACCAGGGAACGACTCGAGACCCGTTACCGGGACGCCATCGAGGCAGTGCTGGCCGACTACTTCGGCACCCAGACCAAGCTTGCGGTGATCGTCGACAAGAGCCTCGCCGAGCCCGCCGACCCGGCCCTGTCATCCTCCGGGCCGGAGACCGAGCGGGTCACCGGCCAGGCCCGGCACCAGCCGGTCCAGGATCCGATGCAGGATCGGAGCCACCGCCGCAACGGCTCCAGCAGGTACCCCGCCGACGACCGGCTCCGGCCCGACGACGACTACATCGAGCCGCGCCGCCGGGATTTCCGCAGCAGCGAGTACGGTCCGTCGACCAGCCACGACGACCCTGTTTCCGGATACCGTTCCGCACCGATGACCGATCCCCGGACCGACCAGCAGTCCGACCCCGGATCGCCGGGTTCAGCGAACAGTCCTGTGGACAACCCGGTCACCGGCCCGGTGAACGGTCGGCTGCCCGCGCCGATGAACACAGCGATGCAGGCACCGATGCCGGCGGGGATGGACGGACCGCTCGACGGACTGCAGCGGCCGGACCTGTCGGACCTGACCCCGGCGCACGGCACCTTCTCACCGGCGGCGCCCGGCGGCGAGGCGTACCGGGAGCCGATCGACCGGACCAGGCGTGACGACTCGCGGCTGAATCCGAAGTACTCCTTCGAGACCTTCGTCATCGGAAGCTCCAACCGGTTCGCCCACGCGGCGGCAGTGGCGGTCGCCGAGTCCCCGGGCAAGGCGTACAACCCGCTGATGATCTACGGCGACTCCGGGCTGGGCAAGACCCACCTTTTGCATGCCCTGGGTCACTACGTCCGCAATTACTTCAGCCGGGCCCGGGTGCGGTACGTGTCCACCGAAGAGCTGACCAACGACTTCATCAACGCGATCACCGACAACAAGACCCACCAGTTCCGGCGCAAGTACCGCGACGTCGAGGTGTTGTTGGTCGACGACATCCAGTTCCTGGAGGGCAAGGAGCAGACCCAGGAGGAGTTCTTCCACACCTTCAACACGCTGCACAACGCCCAGAAGCAGATCGTGATGACCTCCGACCGGCCGCCCAAGCTGCTGGACTCGTTGGAGGCCCGGCTGCGCAGCCGGTTCGAATGGGGTCTGATCACCGACATCCAGCCGCCGGACCTGGAGACCCGGATCGCCATCCTGCGCAAGAAGGCCGCCCAGGAGCGGCTCACCGCCGGACCGGACGTGCTCGAGTTCATCGCCTCCAAGATCCAGACCAACATCCGGGAGTTGGAGGGCGCCCTGATCCGGGTCACCGCCTTCGCCAGCCTGAACCGGCAGCCGGTCGACATGGGCCTGGCCGAGGTGGTGTTGAAGGACCTCATCCCTGAGGGTGGCGAGGCGCAGATCACCTCCGGCATGATCATGGGCCAGGTCGCGTCGTATTTCGGCCTGACGATCGAGGATCTCTGCGGCTCCAGCCGCACGCATGTGCTCGTCACGGCGCGGCAGATCGCGATGTATCTGTGCCGTGAGCTCACCGACCTGTCGCTGCCGAAGATCGGCCAGCAGTTCGGCGGCCGCGACCACACCACGGTGATGCACGCCGACCGCAAGATCCGCACCCTGCTGGGGGAGCGGCGCAGCGTTTACAACCAGGTCACCGAGCTGACCAACCGGATCAAGCAGACCGCCGCCCGGGGCTGAGCGCGACGATCCCGTCCGGTCCCGTCCGGTCCCGGACGGGTCGGAAAACCGGTCGCGGGACGACGTCGGCTGATCTAGCGTTGCGCCCATGGTGACGGTGATGATCATGGTGCGTCGTGCCCGGGGCAGGGCGTCGGCCACTGCCGGCATCCCAACCACAGCAGCACTTCTGGGGATGGCACCGGCTGCACCCTGATTGGGCCACCGAGCTGGTTCGGCAGGCCCGGGTCCGTCCCGGAGACCTCGTCGTCGATCTCGGCGCCGGCGACGGAGTGATCACCGACGCGCTGGTCTCCGCCGGCGCCCGAGTGCTGGCCGTGGAGCTTCATCCGGTGCGAGCCGACCGGTTACGCCGGCGCTTCGCCGACCTCGACACGGTCTCGGTGCTCGAACTCGACCTGCGGCAGTTCCGGCTGCCCCGGCGTCCGTTCCGCGTCGTGGCCAATCCGCCCTGGTCGTTGGCGAAACCGATCATCAGGATGCTCACCGCTCCCGGCAGCGGGCTCGTTCTGGCCGACCTGCTGCTCCAGCGCCGCCTGGTCGGCGATGTCGCCGCACGCGGTACTCCTGGCTCCGGCAAACACCGTTTCGGCTGCGAGGCGGTCCGTACGGTTCCTCGCAGCGCCTTCCGGCCGGCACCACCGCATCCGGCGGCCGTTCTGCGGATCACCCCGCGCCGTACGCGTCGGGGCGCTCGCCGCTGATCTCCCGACGGTCTCGGCCCGCCCGTACGACCGACCTGTCCTGATCCGGAATGCGCCGATTCCGGACACCGCGGAAGGCTTGCAATTCCGGCCGAACATCGCTACGCACAGTTGGGGAGAACGCTGTGGATAACTGTGGACGACAGCCGTGCCGATTGTTGATCCCCTCTGGATCCCCGATCCGCCACGGACAGCCGGTCCAAAAATCCTCCCCGTGTAGTTTCGCCTCGTCCACATCGCTGCGCGCACCCCGAATTACGGGATGACAAGGAGAAACGGCGGTTATCCCCAGCATCCACAGCAGCTACGACTACTACGGGATCTATTAACTTCCAACGACTCGAAGTCACCCGCCGTGCACACCGTGGACAACCGGCGGCTGGCCAGCGCCGAGCCGGACGAAAAGATCACGAAACGGTAACGGCAATTCGCGATCCGCGCCGGAGTGTGGTGTCCTCGGGGGTCGTCACGGGCACCGACCGACATCCGGAACGACATCCGGAAGGACGTCAGGGTGCGCAGAGGGGTCGACAACCGGTCGGCCACGGCAACCAAGGAAGGCGGCGGCGTAGACGTATGTGGGAGTTCATCAGGAAGCAACCCGGACAGCTCCTGTACAACTCCTACCAACACGCCAGCCTGGTGATCCAGGCCGTCATCCTGGCCACGGTGATCGCGGTCGCCCTGGCCGTCGTGGTGATCCGCATCCCCCGGCTGGCCGGCGTCGCGAACGCGATCAGCGCCATCGGACTCACCATCCCGTCCTTCGCCCTGCTCGGTCTGCTGATCCCGCTGATCGGCATCGGCTGGCAACCCGCCCTCATCGCGGTGTGCTTCTATGCCGTGCTGCCGATCCTGCGCAACGCGGTGGTCGGGCTGCAGGGGGTCGAGCCGTCGCTGGTCGAGTCGGCCTACGGCATGGGCATGAGTCCGGCGCGGGTGCTGGCGCGCATCGAGCTGCCGCTCGCCTGGCCGGTCATCCTGGCCGGCATCCGGGTCTCGATGCAGATGTCGTTCGGCATTGCGGCGATCTCGGCCTACGTCCTCGGCCCGGGACTCGGTACGTACATCTTCAGCGGACTCAGCAACATCGGCGGCGCCGGTTCGGTCGCCTCAGCGCTGACCGGGACGATCGGCGTGGTGATCATCGCGCTCATCGTCGACGGCCTGCTGGTGTTGCTGGCCCGCGCAACCACTTCGAAGGGGATCCGTGTCTGACACGCTGAGCCAGCCCGAGAGCACCACAACCACGACGTCGGCCGACGGGGTAACCGGCGTCGACATCGAGCTGATCGGGGTCACCAAGAAGTACCCGGGCCAGCGCCGCGCGGCAGTGGAGCCGCTGGATCTGCACATCCCGTCCGGGGAGATCGTGATCTTGATCGGCCCGTCCGGCTGCGGCAAGACCACCACGCTGAAGATGATCAACCGGTTGATCGAGCCGACCGGTGGAACGATCATGATCGGCGGTCAGGATGCACGGCGCCGCAACGAGAACGAGCTGCGTCGTGGGATCGGCTACGTGATCCAGGGCGGAAGCCTGTTTCCGCATCTGACCGTCGGGCAGAACATCGGCGTCGTCCCGGGCCTGCTGGGCTGGAACAAGTCCCGGACGGCGGAACGGGTCGACGACCTGCTGGAACTGGTCGGTCTCGATCCGGCCCGGTATCGCGACCGGTTCCCGCGCGAGCTCTCCGGTGGCCAGCAGCAGCGGGTGGGCGTCGCCCGGGGACTTGCCGCCGATCCGCCGGTGATCTTGATGGACGAGCCGTTCGGCGCCGTTGATCCGATCACCCGACAGCGACTCCAGGACGAACTGCTCAGCATCCAGGACGAGCTGCGCAAGACGATCGTCTGTGTCACCCACGACATCGACGAGGCGGTCAAGCTCGGCGACCGGATCCTGTTGCTGTCCGAGGGCGGGCACGTCGAGCAATACGACACCCCGGAGAACATCCTGGCCGCACCGGCCAACGACTTCGTCGCCGATTTCGTCGGCGCCGGATCCAGCCTGAAGCAGCTCACCCTGACCCGGGTGTCCGAGATCGAGCTGGGCAGCCACACCACGGCCGCCATCGGCGAACCCACCGACGCGGTGCTCACCCGGGCCCGGGCGGCCGGCGACGACTGCGTGATCGTGCTCGACGAGCGGCGGCGGCCGCGGGGCTGGCCGTGGTTGCGCGAGCTGCGGAACAGCTCGACGATCGTCGATCCCGACGACGACGATCTGGCGACCGTCGACCGGCGGGCGACGCTCAACGACGCACTGGACAGCATGCTCACCGACAGCCATGGCGCGGTGATCGTCACCGGACGCCGGGACGAGTACCAGGGAGTGGTCGACTTCACCGCGGTCACCGAACACATGACAGCGGCAGCCGCCCAGGCCGCCGCCGAGGTCGACGCTGCCGATTCCAACCCGTCAGCCGAAGCCGACACGGACGACCAGCCTGATCAGGCGGCGATCTGATGGCGGTCACCGAACAGACCAGACCGCAGATACCGACCCGAACACCGGCAACCGCCTCGACGAAACGGACCAGGCCGCCGATCGGACTGCTGGGCATCCCGATCTTCGTGGCCGTGGTGATCGTCCTCTGGTTGATCTGGCGACTCACCGCGGACCTGGACTCCACCGAGTTGGTGACCATGAACTGGTCGGCGCTCGGATCCGCCCTGGTCCAACACATCAAGCTCACCGTCGTCGGCACCGTACTGGTGATGATCATTGCGGTACCGCTGGGCGTATTGCTGACCCGGCCGGGATTCCGGCGGTTGTCCGGACCCGTGCTCGCCTTCGCCAACGGCGGCCAGGCCGCGCCGTCGATCGGCCTGCTGGTGCTGGCCGCGATGTGGCTCGGCTTCGGCTTCTGGACCGCGATCCTCGCCCTCGGCGTGTACGCGATCCTTCCCGTGCTGCGCAACACGATCGTCGGTCTGGACGGCGTCGACCGCAATCTCGTCGAGGCCGGCCGCGGCATGGGGATGTCGGCGCTCACCGCGTTGCTGCGGATCGAGATCCCGCTGGCAGTGCCGGTGATCCTGGCCGGCATCCGTACCGCACTGGTGCTGATGGTCGGCACGGCAAGCCTTGCTGTCTTCATCAACGCCGGCGGCCTTGGCATCTACATCACCACCGGCGTGAGCCTGTTCCGGCCCGGCGTGCTGGTGACCGGCGGCGTGATGATCTCCAGCCTGGCGCTGCTGATCGACTGGGTCGGCCGGGTGCTGGAGTACGTCGTCCGACCGAAGGGACTGCGCTGACATGATCAACACCAAGCTGATCGATCGCGCCGCGACACGGACGGACCAGAGCGGACACCCCGGGCGCCGCGGACCGGTCCGGATCGGCGCGGCCCTGCTCGCCCTGCTGATCATGGCGTCACTGGGCGCCTGCGGCCTGGGCACCTCCGGCGGTTACGTGCCGTCGGCACGGCTGGCCGGGCCGCTGGCCGACGTGCCACGACTGGACGGTGCGCACATCAGTGTCGGCTCGAAGAACTTCACCGAGCAGCTGGTGCTGGCCAAGATGGTGGAGATCGTGCTGAAATCCGCCGGCGCGAGTGTCGAGGACCTGACCAACATCCCGGGCAGCGCCAGCGCCCGCCAGGCCCAGCTTGCCGGCCAGGTCGACGTCGAGTGGGAGTACACCGGGACGGCGTGGCTGACCTACATGGCCCAGCCGAAGCCGATCCGCGACCCGCACGAGCAGTACGTGGCCGTCCGCGACAAGGACCTGAAGGAGAACCAACTGGTCTGGACCGACCCGTCGCCGATGAACGACACCTACGGTCTGGCCACCACGGAAGCCAACGCCAAGAAGCTCAACGTGAAGAACCTGAGCGACCTGAAGAAACTTCCGATCAAGGAACGCACCTTCTGCCTTGAGGACGAGTTCGCCAGCCGGAGCGACGGATTCCAGCCGATGCTGAAGGCGTACGGGCTGAAGTACGGCAGCGACGTACCGAAGAAGAACGTCAAGATCTTCGATGCCGGCGCCATCTACTCCGCGACCGCCAAGGGCGTCTGCAACTTCGGCGAGGTCTACACCACCGACGGCCGGATCTCCGCGCTGAACCTGTCGGTGCTGGCCGACGACAACCGGTTCTTCCCGGTCTACAACGGCTGCGCCGTCTGGCGGAAGGAAGTCGTCGACAAGTACCCGCAGACCCGCAAGCTGGTCGATCCGCTGGCGGCGAAACTGACCGACAAGACCATGACCCGACTCAACGGCAAGGTCGACGTCGAAGGTCAGACCCCGACCAAGGTCGCCGAGGACTGGCTGCGGTCCGAGGGCTTCATTCGCTGATCATGCTCGTTCGATCCTGCCGATGATCATGATCGACGGCGGAACTGCGGCAGTCGGAGTACATCGTAGGGATACGGGGCCGGACGCCGGCTGACCGAGGTCAGCCGGTTGAGTTGATCATCGGTCAGCACGAAGTCGGCGGCCCCAAGATTGTCCCGGAGATGATCAACGGTGCGGGCGCCGATGATCGGTGCCGTCACATCGGGAGCCTGCAGCAGCCACCGGAGTGCGACCTGGGCCGGTGTGCCGCCGATCTCCTCGGCGATCGCCCGGAGGGTGTCGAGCACCGACCAGGTGGCCTCGGTCGCATGCTGCTGCCAGGCCTCGGCCTGACCGGCGTAACGGCTGTCGCCCGGTGGCCCGGTCATCTCCCGGGTGTAGCGACCGGAGAGCCAGCCGCCCTCCAACGGGCTCCAGCAGAGCACGCCGAGTCCCTCGTTGCGACAGATCGGCAGCAGTTCGTGTTCGGCGTCGCGGCGCAACAGGTTGTACAGCGGCTGCAATGCGACGAACGGCTCCCAGTCGTGCAGCCGGGCCAGGTCAATCGACTTCTGCAGCTGCCAGCCCGAATAGTTGCTGGCCCCGACGAACCGGAGTTTGCCGCTCTGGACCAGGACGTCGAGGGTGGACAGCGTTTCCTCGATCGGAGTGGCGTCGTCGAAGACATGGATCTGGAAGAGGTCGATGTAGTCGGTCTGCAGCCGACGCAGGCTCGCGTCGACGGCCCGGATCAGGTGCTTGCGGCCGGCACCGTTCACCGGCGCGCCGGCCGCCATCTCCCCGTACGCCTTGGTGGCGATGACGAACCGATCCCGGTCCTGGCGGGAGAGCCAGCGGCCGATGATCTGCTCCGAACCACCGAACTGGTAGGTGTCGGCGGTGTCGATGCAGGTACCGCCGGCGGCCGCGAACTCGTCGAGGATGGCGTGGGCGGTAGGCTCATCGGACTGATTTCCGAAGGACATCGTGCCGAGGACGAGTTCGGAGATCTGCAGGCCGGTCCGGCCGAGGAAACGTTGCGCGAGTGCTGGCATGAGTCAGGACGGTACGGGCCGTCGGTCCGGAAGACCCGAGCCAATCAGACATCGGTTTTGCAGGCCAATGCGGTCGTCGGTCCGCGTCGGTATGATCAACTGGCCCGACACGGTGGGCTAAGGAGGCAGAGTGAAGATCCGACTTGAGCGTGACGTGCTGGCCGAGGCCGTGCAATGGGCCGCCCGAAGCCTGCCGACCCGGCCCAGCGTGCCGATCCTGGCCGGGTTGTTGGTCACCGCGTCCGAGTCCGGGGTCACCCTGTCCAGCTTCGACTACGAGACGTCGGCACAGATCAACGTTGCGGCGCAGGTCAGTGACGAGGGTCAGGCGCTGGTCTCGGGTCGACTGTTGGCCGACATCTCCCGGTCGTTGCCGAACAAGCCGGTCGACGTGATCTCCGACGACACCCGGATGGAGATCACCTGTGGCAGTGCCCGGTTCACCCTGCAGGCGCTGCCGGTCGCGGACTACCCGACCCTGCCGGACATGCCCGAGGCCACCGGTACGGTGCCCAGCGACGCGTTCGCCAAGGCGGTCAGCCAGGTCGTGGTGGCCGCCGGCCGTGACGAGTTGTTGCCGGTGTTCACCGGAGTACGGCTGGAGATCGAGGGCGACACGTTGTCCCTGCTGGCCACCGACCGCTATCGGATGGCGCTCAAGGAGCTGACCTGGAATCCGGGTTCGCCCCAGCTGTCCACGGCGGCGCTCGTCCCGGCCCGGGTGCTGGCCGACACGGCACGGTCGATGTCTGCCGGCGATGAGATCACGTTGAGCTTGTCCTCCGGCGGAGCCGGTGACGGGATCATCGGTTTCGAGGGTCACGGGGCCGGAGGCGTACGGCAGACCACCACCCGGCTGCTGGACGGGGCGTTTCCCAAGGTCCGGCACATCATGAACACCCAGTCCGCGCTGAATGTCCGGGTCAGTACGTCGGAGTTGATCGCCGCAGCCAAACGTGTCGCCCTGGTGGCGGAGCGGAACACCTCGCTGCGGATGTTGATCGGCGACGGCTCGATCACCCTGGAGGCCGCGACCGGCGACCAGGCCCAGGCGTCCGAGGCGATCGAGGCGACGGTGGAACCGGTCGGCGGCGGCGAGCCCGCGCTGGAGGCGGCCGGGTTCAACCCGAACTATTTGCTCGACGCGCTCGGTGTGGTCGACACCCCGTACGTGAACTTCGCCTTCACCGCGCCGGGCAAACCGTGTCTGCTGACCGGGCTGAACGACATCGACGGCGATCCGCTGCCGGACTACCGGCACGTGATCATGCTGATGCGCCTGCCGAACTGACCCCTCGGACCACTGCATCCCGCTCCCCGACGAGCGGCTGGGCCTGCCCCGGGCAAGGTCAAAGTTTGACAGTGTGGCTCCGACATGCCGATCCGCGTAGCCGCTGCGTCAACCTTTGATCTTCGGGGAAGGGGGCCGGGCGCACCTGTGCCGGACGAACCTGTGCCGGGGCGCACCTGTGCCGGACGAACCGGCAGGGGGAAGTTGCCCGGAGTGGGTATCTGCCATGACGGCGGCCGGTCGCGGATGCGCCCGCGGTCGGCGCAT
>Ga0164242_10002785_pt1 | contig 20185 bp, 13 predicted proteins | sample OricomgcompostMG_FD_108783 | JGI IMG/M metagenome (GOLD analysis project Ga0164242, IMG submission 108783) | Miracle-Growth compost microbial communities from Emeryville, California, USA - Original compost - Miracle growth compost (MG) ... | reverse complement strand
CTAAAGAAGTCCTTAATCTCCTTGTCATCGGTTTTCGAGCCGATGTTCGTAACATGAACAGTGTTGGCGGAAGCCATGGTGATGATCGGGTGGGGTGCGGGGTATTTGTGTTGTGTGTGAGACAACGAGGAAACGGAAGAAGGTAGTAGGTAGCGATATAAAACGCAAGGAAGAAGGTGTTGATGGGTTTTCTCTTGTAAAAGAGGAGTGGGAGGGTCTTTTTGTATGAATCGTGTGTCCGAGGCAAGGCGAGGTTTGATCGTTGCTGTCGGGCTGTGTAAGTCGGCTGGAACTGAATGGAATGGGTAAAAAGCCAAGAACAGGAGGGAGCAGGAGCAGATTGGGGGCGGGGCATGTCGTCATCATTGTACGTGACATCCCTGCAGGCGGGTGTGGCTCGACGCATCTGTGGCTAGCCGCGTCATCACGTCATCAAAGCTGGGCTGCATTCCCTTCAAGACAGCTTGGACAGCTAACTTCTTGAACTGGTGGACCGACTGGCGGAGCATGTGAAAACGTGCGTTGAGTATTGCGAATAAGGCCTCCCACTACCCCCCTATTGATTCATTGCTATCCTACTTGTATACTTCGAACCTCATCGATAGTATCCTAACCCGAGCGCCAACCCTTACGATCCCTTGGCAAACTTTTCCTTCACGGCGGCATCCATTGGGCTAATGGGATTGGACTCGAGATTCTGCTATCGGTCAGCGCTCTGTCTCAGGTAATATAGAGGCGGGTTACCTCGAAGAAACTTACCTCTAGGGCTTTCTTGTTGGCCTGCTCCTTGTTGCTTGAGTCGCCAATCCCATGCCCTGAACCCGGAGTGTCCTTCATTTGGGGACCCGTAGACCTCTCGGGAGGAGGGGACTCATGGCCGCCTTCTTCGGACATGTTTGAGTGGCGGTGTAATATACAAGGCGGGTCTTTAATTGCGAGACTGATGGCGAGAATCGTACGATTTTTGGTTTATTATTTTTTTTTTTTGAAGTATTTGTTAACTGAGGATTCGAGTCAACGTATATTGAACGGGTGAGGATGAGTTAGAGGACAAAGAGCGACTGTATTCTAGATATAAACCCTGAGACAAGGGAGGCAAAACCTGTCTAGGGAGTGACATCATATAGAAGCCATTGCTGTTAGCATCCCACTTCTTGCCAGAGCTGTGGTGGAGAGGTCGAGAGTGCTACAGTAACCAGTTCACGCGATTACATCATCCCAGCGAGTTTTCCCCTGGATGACAGCGCTGGAGGTCTCCACTCTCCGGGAGCTCCCTACCCCGCAGCGAGCGCCAGGTCCAGCCTTGCGAGGCTGAAACTTAGCGCACCTCAGCGTGTCCCTTTGTTCCCTCAACCAGGGGCCATCACCGGACAGACGTATAACGGGCCCCATCTTTGGTGCTGTTTATTTTGAATCTCATCCCATCTCTCAATGATTCATCCAACGCGCGAGGGGATTTCTACATTTCCCAGCCCGACGTCGCGCTCTCCCTAATTCGACAGCTTGCATCACCCATCGCCAAGGCACAACGGCATTTCACCAAGTCTACTTTACCTCCACCCCCCACCAGGACATACTTCACGATGCCTGACCTCAACTCCGTCCCGCCATCCCCTCATGTTCTCCCACCAACGACATCGCGCAGAACGGCATCGCAGCAAATGCCCCCTCCACCCGTCCCCATCTCGCCATCTCTCAACATCCTCCCCTCAAACCAGAACGCCGTCAACCAGGGCGCACCGTCGTCCGCTCTTCCGTCTCCGCAATTCGCACCCGCCCTCCCGGCTGGACCAACCCAGCCCAGTAACTCGGGGCCAGCGATCGGTCCCGGACCAATTAGACATCCGCGGCCGTTGACTGCGGCGGACCTTCATCTCCAGCTAGAGAAGGAGCAGGAAGCAGTTGTATGGCCTCCTCATGAGTCCTAGCCTCTAGACCGAGAGCCACTGACTGACTGACTACTCGTGCCTAGGTCAACCGGCTAACCCGTGAACTCTCCATCCTCCGCGCCGCCCAAAACGCCTCCGTCGTATCCGACACCTCCTCCACGTCCGCGACCGCCTCCGGGGCCGAGTCCACCCACGTCGCGGAGCAACACCTCAACGCCGCCGGCTCCGGGTTCTCCCACCCCCTGACCACCGGGCGTCGCCACCACCGCACCTCCTCCAACACCAGCGCCCGCAGCTTCACCGCCACCGCCGGGTCCGTCTCCGGCACCTCCATCGCCGGCATATCCTCCCCCGCCCCCGTCAGGCCCGGTAACCCGGCCAGCGGCATCGCCCTCAGCCGACAGAATAGTACCGCGTCGCGCCGGAGTCGAGCCGCCTCGCCCGCCCCACACGCCGCTCAGACAGCGCAGCAGCAGCAGCAGCAGCAGCAACAACACACACACCCGCACGCAAGCGACCCAAACAACCCCCCCTCATACTTCCCCCACCGCACCGCCGCCCCTTCAACAGCCCCTCCCGGCTCCTCCGCCGCCGAGCAGCAGCAGCACCGACAACAACAGCAACTCTCGCCCGGCCTCGTCCCCGCAACAGTGCGCTACGAAGAAACAGCCTTCTACCGCGCTGAGCTCGAGGGTGTCAGGCGCGAGAACGAGGCCCTCAAGCGCCGCGTGCGCGACCTCGAGCGCATGGTCCGCGACCGCCGCGCCAGCGACGCCAGCCGCCACAGCCAAGGGGGCGGCGGCGGTCGCCAGCGCAGCGAGAGCGCCAGCACCGTCGCCAGCGTGAGCGCGAGCGCTACGGGCGCCGCGTCCGCGGTGGCCGGCGGCTCGGGGATCATCGCCGCGCAGCGGGAGGGGAGGACGAGGGCGGCGAGTAACATGCTTGGCGTGCCGGAGGACGAGGTCCGGGTTGGGGAGAGCGCGGCGAGCGCGGGGTTGGGGAGCGTGGAGAGGGAGTGATTGTGAAGAGAGATGTCTGCCTACCTTGAAGTTTTTGAAGGTTTTTGCTTTTTGGCCGGAATGGGGGGAGGGAAATGACGTTCATTTTATGGGATCCGTACAGGGAAGCAATTGGCGTTCCGGACTTTGTTTGTTTGCGGGTATCGCCCTTTAAACCTTAAAGCGCCAATGCCGTATGAATAGGGATTGTTTTGCTTACAGCTAGCTGTCTGCTGGGGTGGACCTTGTTGCCATCACGTCCTGGGTGATGTTGCTGTTGTGTGTTCTACACTGGTGTAAAGGAATGGCAGTATTGGGTCGAGTTGGCGATACGAAAGTTCTCAGTGAAATCAGCCCACAACAGTTGTAGAATGTCCCAAGTATCATGCACTACACGCATTTTTTTATAAAGTTTAGGGTAACTAGTGTGACGTCCTCGCCACTCGTTCTTGACACTAATTGTTGGACAAAAGGGAGGGTCATGCCATGCATTTCCCGTCGTCTAATTAAATGGGGTATGCTACTTTTATGTAGGTATTCTATGTCTAATGGGGAAAATAATTCCCCGTCTTTTCTCTCCCTCAGTTCTGATCAACAGTGACTCGCCCACGCTCTAGGCCAAGCTGTAGGATATCCCCAGACTGCCATCCCGCGACTGCCTCGCCTCCCGCACGATTTACCTCTTGTTGAAGTTCAAGAACCGGCTCTGTCATACAAGTTAGTAAATAAAACTTTGAATAGCATAGTAGATACCAGGAACCACTTACCGCCATGAACAGGATGATCAGGTTGCTCCCCAGGAACGCCACGAAGATGCCAAAGTCCCTCCACCGCTTATCGAAGGAGAAGCCCAAGGGCCCATAGAACTCATCCCCAACCTTGTAAGCGCAGTACTCGCAGTTGCTCGTGTCATTGCCGACGATGTATCCCCTGCCGCCGTTATCGAAGAACGGCTGCATATAATCGCCGCAAGTAATGCCGTCGGGCGCCTTGAAGACGTTCAGCTCGGCAGGGGTGCAGATGACGGGCAGCTCATGCAGCGCCGTGACGACCATGCCGCCAATGAGTCTCGTAAACGGGTCGAGCTGGAAGAGCCACGAGCGCCAGAACTTGGGCATGACCGTGCTGGGGATGGTGACGCCGCAGAAGAGCGCGAACGTGATCATGATGAAGGGGTCGAACTGCGAGCTGATGAACGCCGACGGCGTCAGCGCCGACAGGCACTGGCCCAGCGTGACGCTGAACAGCTCCGTGATCAGCACCATGAGGAACTGGAACCCGGCGCGGGAGCTCTCCGTCTGGAAGCCCGGCATGTAGTATATCGGCAGGAAGAAGCACACCGCACAGAGGAGGCTGTACGGCATCTCGGCGATCACCATGGACGTGGCGAAGGTGAAGGGGCTGTACATCTTGGAGAGGGACTCGCGGAAGAAGATGGCGCGCTTGATGTGGTACATGATCTCGACCTGGTTGATGACGAGTGCCGGCAGGACGGTCACCTGGAAGGTGACGAAGACCTTGTACTGGAGTGAAGAGCGGGAGAGGTCGAGGTTGAGGAAGGCCAGGCCCGTTAGGAGCGCGATTACGAGGTGGTTGAAGAGTCGGGTGAAGAGATAGTTGGGTGAGCGCCAGTAGGCAATGTTGGTTCGGCGGATGACCACCCTCAGCTGGTGCGACAGAGGCGACGCGTACTCCTTCTGCAATTGCGGATCCACCTCCTCACCAGCAGCCTTCCGCGCCTCCTTCATCTGGGATATCGCATCCTTGACGTTAGCAAGCTCGGGGCTCTCCTCCCACAGGTCTGCCCAGTCCCGGTTACCAATGCGAGGCGCGCTACCCGCACCGATGGCCTCGAGCATGAACTCGGCAACGTTGTCGGTGTCCTGAGCAACGGCGCCGTGGCGGGCGAGGTAGTCTCGCAGCACGCTGGCGTCCTTGCCAATGGGGCCAAAGTAGACGCACCGGCCACCAGACTTCAACAGCAGCAGGCGGTCAAAGTTCTCGAATAGGGCGGCGTTCGGCTGGTGGATGGTGCAGAGAATAGCCTGGCCAGCAGCCGCGAGCTTCTTAAGAAAGCGGACGATGTTGAAGGCACTTTGGCTGTCCAAGCCCGAGGTGGGCTCGTCGAGGAAGAGAAGTAGTTGCGGTCGGGCGGCTAGCTCGACGCCGATGGTGACTCGTTTCCGCTGCTCGACTGTAAGCCCGGCCTCGGGAGACCCGATAATAGCGTCTGCAAAGGTCTCCATCTCTAGCAGGGCCACGATCTCCTCGACGTAGGAATATTTCTCCTCTTGCGGAGTCTCGAAAGGCTGGCGCAGGTCGGCCGAGAACCGAAGTGCCTCGCGGACCGTCTGTGTCGGATCGTGCAAGTCCAATTGCTCCGCGTACGAAGTGCTACGCTGGAATTCTTTACCGGGGTTGGCGGCATCGACGAGAATATCTCCGCCAATAACGCCGATGTTTTTTCTCGCAGCGAGGACGTCCAGCAGCGTTGTCTTGCCGGCGCCACTCGCTCCCATCAACGCTGTCAGCTCGCCCGGACGGACGTAGCCAAAAACGTTGTTGAGGAGCCGACGGTTGCCACCGGGTACAGGAACGTCGTAGTTGAGCCCCTCCCAGGTGAGGATACTCTCCGACTTGATCTTGAGCTGCGACGTTTCCTCTTCCTTCTTGCCCTTGCGCCGATTGTCTAGCTGCTGCTTCAAGGCCTCGTTTAGCCGTTTCCGTTCGTCGTTCGGTTTCTGGAAGACCCTGACGGTGTTTCCTCCCAGGCCGAAATTTACGAGCTCGCCGAGGACCACGTTCAGGATCAGGAAAAACACGATAATAGCCATAATAATACCCCAGTTTCTCCATAGATCTCCGGGGCTGTAGGAGAAGCCCTGGATGATGTAATTTGACCCAGAAACTTCTAGTGTGCCGGGGGTCGAGCCGTAGAGGGTGCAAACTTGATGGTTCACATCGGTATAGCCTGGACCGGAAGGAATCAGCGACTCCGCCGTGCACGTCATGTCAATACGAGAAAATTCATTCTCCATTAGGGCACTGAAGGCCAGGCCTAAGATGTTGATCCAGTATATCCACCTGAGCCAGACCTGTTCGGACTGGTACTGGATCAGGTAACCAGACGTCGTAACGAAGAAAGTGATGACCACGACGGCGAATTTGGAGGCGTAATCGTAATCGGGACTGACACAGCCAATGATTCGGAAGATCAAGGTCATGGCGATGTTGCCGGAGAGAACGAGCAAGTAGAAGGTGAAGAACGCCCCGGCATCCCGGACGAGTCCGGTCATGAAGTAGACGATGATAGAGAATAGCATGATTTGAGTCGCCGCGAATGCCTGGTCGACGAAGATCTGGGCGATCCAAAGCGCGGACGGCCTGTGGAAGGCGTAGGCTCGGTGTTTGTTCACAATGGCTCGACCGGTCATGGTGCTCCCAAGCTCGGAAAAGGCCTGGAATGCGTTGAAGAGGAGCGAGATAAACATCAAGCCGCCCTTGCTAAAGGCGCTGGCAGACGTCCTCCCAAGGTTGAGGTAGAGGGTTCCCAAAACGATAGCGATGATGATACTCCTGAGCCAGGAGAGGAACAGTCCGAGCCGGTCTTGAACCTTCAGGGCGAATTGCCGCTTCATCAGAGCCCAGACCTGTTGGTGGAAGCCGGCGGAGTAGACGGATCGCTTAGATGCGCCGCGGCGTTTCTGCTCGCGCACTGCCACCCTGAAATCCTCGTATTTCTCCGTCTCTTCCGTGAGGTGCCGTTTGTACTCGACCATCTCCTGGTCCAGGGCCTTGGCGATGAGAGACTCGTTGAACGCACGTTCGAGAGTTTCGGGGCTATGAGGCGCATCCTTTTCGGATCGCCCTGGGGCGTACTCCCGTTCGAACTCGTCGGTACATCCTGTCACGTAGTCGGGGGTGACTTGCCTCGGCTTTGGCAGGAATCCAAGTCCCTCGAAGTAGGCTCTTGCCTCGGACGTGGGCCCGAAATAGACCTGCCTGCCGGCGTCGATGACTAGGACCTTGTCGAACTGTCTGTAAATATTCTCCGAGGCTTGGTACAAGGATACGAAGGTGGTGGTCTGATAGAGGTTCGTCTGAATTCGCAGAGACTTAACAAAGTCGAGGGCGGTGGAGGCGTCGAGGCCGCGGGTGCTGTTGTCCCATGAGAGAATGCAAGCGTTGGATATTAACATCTCCGCGATTGAGACGCGCTTCCGTTCACCACCAGAAATACCGCGAACAAAGTGTCCTCCAACTACTGTGTGGCGAGTGTGCTCGATGTTGAACATCTTCAGCATCATGTCAATGACATCTGCCTTGAAACGCTTCTTAGTAATTCCGGCGGGTAGGTTGCCTCGCATCTTGACATCCAGAGCAAAACCCAGAGTCTGCTCGACGGAGAGGGTGGCGTGGTGGAGGTCGTCCTCTTGGTTGTAAACTGCCTCGCCCCGGTACTTCGCAAACTCCTTTGCTGTGAAGGGTCCGTAGAATACATCTCCAGTCACGCCAGTGTATCCGTACCGCTGGTTAGCGATGGTCTTCAGGAACGTAGTGCATCCCGACCCGGGTCTCCCCAGTACCAACACCATCTCTCCGGGTTTGCACACGCCCTTGAAATTGTCGAGCAATGTCGACTCGACCCCTTTCTTTCCAAAACCGAGGAGCCCTAGAAGAGGGGTAATGAAATTCACAGAGTCGACGAGCACGTCGGGGAAGGTCTTGACATAATTAGTCATCCCGCCCATGCCCCTGACGGTCAAGCCATCCCAATACACTCCGATGTGCTTCGGCCGGATCCCAGCTTCTCTCTCGGCATCTAAGCCACCGCGGAGGGCGGACTCGAGGTCGAACTGCTCGCCGTCCGATTCCGAGGGGGGTACCTCCGCCGCCGCATTGCTGGTGCGTTTCTCGACATCGGTCTCGCCTCTCCGACTGCTGGTGCGGCTGGCTCGTGACAGCTCTCGTTGCAGCTGCGCAAAGTCGGCCTCGGCCTGCGCAACCGATATTCCAGTCGAGGCGCGGGTTAGGCCATTGGGGTTGTTGCGCCTGGCCTCCTCTCGTAGTTCCTCGTGGTCCTGGGTTCGGGAGGATATCGATGAGCCCCAGCTACGCGACGCACCGGTCGCTTCAGCGGCCGTTTCCTTCTCTACCCCGCCACCCATCATGCAGGATCGTCGACGTCCAATTAAGCGTTAAGCGGTATGTTAAGCGGTATGCCCTTAATGGCTCCACGTAAGACTGGCCGGGAAATATCCTAAACCGCTGCAGATGCGGCTTATGCCGCGTCCAAGGCGTGGTCGGGGCGTTGCTCACAACCCCACGGCCAAAACAATAAGGGAATAAAGAGAGTTCTAGTAGTTGGTTCCTAGAAACGCAAAAGAATGCGATATGAAGAGTAAGAAAAGAATATGCAAAGGAGAGACCGGCAAGGTTGACTTGTAGGGAAAAGGAAGCGAAGTGAAGGGAAGGAGGATTGCGATGGCGTGAGGAATATAAGAGGCAAAGAGGCAAAGACGAAAAAAAACAAACCTGGGAATTGAGTTAGACCCCACCTCCGTTGGCTGGTGCATCGTTTTGCTACATCGATTCCCACATGAAGCGGACCCGGCAGGCATTTCCAAGTAGGCAGGCAAGGGTTTGCGCGGATTACCAATCTTTCTCTCGATCGAGCCTTCCAAGACCTTATTTCGTCAAAGTCGTCCTAAGTTGACAAAGTAGAAAGACTAAATTTCCTATGGCGCACAGACCATTGCTACACTCAACCGGGTGATGCAGCCAATCAAGCGCTGTGATGAGTCCCGAATGAGTCACTTCCCGAGCATCGACACGCGGGCCAGAGCGGAGAAGAGTGGGTCGCTGCCCTTCGCCTCCGCCTCCGTTTGCTCGGCAGTCTCATCCCGTTCGATCGAATGTTGCATGCTTTGCCTGGTTAAGACGCGCTTCCCCCGGCCGTTAAACACACACACACACTGTTCACCTGCATCCCGTGTGGGCACTGGGCAATCCTCCTCCGGAACCGGGGTTGGAGGGTCTAAAAGGGAGCCGTTAGGGTTGGCATTGCTTCCATGACTAGAATAAACACGCCGTTACTGACGGTTCTGACTCAGGTCACCGGCAGGGGTGTTCGATCTGATAAAAGCAGAAGATCTACAATTTGCGGGTCGTGCAGCGTCGAAATGGCCCATTATGAGTCGAAAAGTCTGGCGCTCATTGGTGAACCCGGAGGCGGTGAACTTCGGCTCAACATCGGCCCTCCACGTTCGAGATTATTCGGCCCCGGACTTAACCGGACTTCGCGTCTAACAATAGGCACCACGATACTGGGGCTTCGCTAATTACGGGATAATTCATCCATTCACTCAAGCTTTTATCGAGGCCAGGTGGGGCCGTTGCGGAACAGGTTACTACGCCAAGACTATAATCAGCTCGGGAGTGCACTGTTCTAATTGCAAGGCGCCCGATATAATTTTTTTACAAAGTGATGATTCCGTGCTATTCCAGGCCAATTGCAGGTTTAGTTCGGCCGGTTTGTCAGCGAACGGCTTGGCGACGTACTATGCAGTCAGTATCCTATGTCTGAATATGTTCCCCCCACGTTCACATTCACCGGACCGGGCACGTGGCCCAGCATGAGGATATTATGGCGAGCTAACGGCCCGGGGAAGCAAGGGCCCATGCCCGGTGCACATCGATTCCGAATTGAGACTGCTGGAGAACGGGTGGGATGATCCATAGAGCTACACAGTAAGAATTGGTTGGTTCAAGGAAGAAAATCAACGATCGTAGTCTATTCGTATTTCGAGTTCCGGCCAGCCCTTATTGATACCCTTGGCCTTGCCCGGATAGGCCTATTCAACAAACCCCAGTAGAGCACGCACGAGTTGGTTTTGAGGTTCAAGTGATACGCATACCGTTAACCCTGATGTAAGCCCTCCCTGAACGCGGCAACGCCATACCCCTTCTCACCCATCTACCCACCGACACACACACACACGCGCACACACACACACACATACCCGCATGAACCCTGGAGGGAACAACGCCGACCATGCAAGGGGCATTGGAGACGCGGGGGGCCCACCTATCCGCCATGTAGATCTCCCCATTCCGGCCCGTGGTATTGTTAATTTCTGCATCATGGTATAGACCGTTTGTGATATTGAGAACAGTTGCACTGTCAAAGCGAGGGAATCTCCCCGCCCCCCATAACTAAAGTTCTGACTCCGCCCCGTTGGCCTCCACCGCCATGGGGCTGCCGTTCTGATTCCGCCTCTGGCCCTGACGCAGCCTCGAGTTCCCGGGCGGCCGACGTCGCACGACCGCCTTCCCGTTAAGATTCATCGCGTCGTCCTCGTCGTCCGATTCCGCGTGCTCCTGCGCAAACAGCCGCGCCTCGTCGAGCTCCGTTATGTCGTCCGGTTTGTCGCGGAGCCACTGCATGCGCGGGCCCGATCGGGCCGTCTCCGACACCCGGAATCCGTAGATCCGGGGCTGGTAGATCTTATCGCGGCCCAACCCCGGTGCAATGTTACGCGCGTACACCCCGTTCACCATCAGGTTCTCGTCCACGGCCATGCTACTGCTGGCCGCCGACCGGCTGTTGGAATGTAGGCTGGATAGCGCCTCAGCGCCTGTCTTGGAGAGGTCGAATTCGGGGAAAGTGAGCAGGAAGAGAGCACCAAAGGTGCGCCCAAAGAAAGCGCCGTCCACCGTCTGGAACCGACTGTTTGGTGGGACGTAGACATCGAGGCAAGACGGGCAGAAGAGCTTGACGGTATCCTGCCCTGGTATATCAGACAGGCCGACGGGTAGCGTCCTCGCCTGGTTGCAGTTCGTGCGGGGGCATACGCCAAAGTGTCCTAGCTCGTACTTTTCCGACATCTGCTGGATGCCTACCCGTGAGCAGATGAATCGTTGATGGATAAGACCGTAGAGCATCTCCGCGGAGGACTCGATAACGGATAGGTCGCTGGCGATACGGCTGTGGTGTCTCCTCTCGCCGTATGGCCGCCCTCCTCCTCCGGCACGGCCATCCCCTGACTCATCTAACTCGTCATCATCGTCCTCCTCCTCCTCGTCGTCATCATCCTCCGGCTCGACGTCGAGAATCATCTAGTAGTCGGAGTCAGATCATGTAAACGGGGCAGCTAACACAGACGCGCGGGGAAGGACACTCACCTCCAATGCTTCCTTGTACATCGCCACCTGCGCCTGCAAGCCTGTGAGGTTGAAGTCATCTTCGATGAACTCTTCTGACACTTCGGCGAAGTACTCGTGGCCGAGGAGGGAGCAGAAGGAAGAGATCCAAGACTCGGGGCTGCCAGACGATGTCGACATCCTAGGGATCTGGCGCCACGAAGGCGACGGTGCGGCGGAACCTGCGGGGTGCCGCACCTGAGCTTCAGTCGGTGGTGGGTGGTGAGATACTGATCCCGTCCGACGCGTTGGGCAACCTCGAGCGTCAGATTATGACGAGCGCATGGTAAAGTCACGAGCGTGGCAGGATCATGTAAGATAGGGCGAGATCAGGTTCCGAGGAGAGCCTACCACGCGGAATAGTGAATAGTGAATAGTGCTGAATATGTTTGGTGCCCCGACCTATTTTGATGCTCCATGCTTCAATTGCAGGCTGCGCATCTGGGCAGGTCTGCTGCTCGGTGGTCCGTGCCCTGTACAGCCCCGCGCCCAAGCGGATGGTTTGTTGTTCCTTCCGGCGACCAGGTTCCAGGTTATCGGGTTGGTGAGTAAGCGAGTCACGTGTACCCCTTGTTCTGAACACGACAAATCGCGAAGTAATATCGCGTAGTAAAGATACCGCGCCATTTGAGAAGGTCTTCCCCCATCACACAAACCACGATCCATTGCGAATCGTCTCACCCGAGCGCCCTTGATGCCACCGAGGCCTCGCATAAGTACGCGGCTCGCACGATGTCGAATCCTACCGCGCGTGAACGGGCTCAGAGGTTTAGCCACTGTTGCGGCGATTTTTAAGTCGGCCGATGCAGTAGACTGCGAAGAGTTCCGGCAGGCGGCATTTAGCATCAACAAGCCTTTGGTAATGCGGGGGCGTGCTCAACAAGACAGACCCGACGACCGTACGCCGTCTGTGTTTTCCTTACTTCCGAAGTGGTTCAATACGAACCATCCAACTCATTACTACGAAGCTACATCATACCTCCAAGGCTTTTCCTCCACTCTATTTCCTTATGAGCTCGTTCAGGGCCCAGCGCAAAGCGTTGCGGGGAGGAGTGCAGATGCCGGGATGCACCAGTTCTGCCTCTGGCTGTCCAGTACGGACAACCCAAACCACAAGGTTTTCGCACAGCTACTAAAGCACCATTTGGATACGCTCATCCCCGGTAGTCACGAGGTACAGCTTCTCCAGTTCGATGCGCCCTTGGCTTTGCTGTTAGCGGCGCTTGAGTATAATGCCTCGCATAGCGAGAGCACAGTCACACGGTTGTACATTGCCCAAGCCCCTCTCAACGACATGCCCCGAGAATTAGGGAATGATGTGCCACTCCCGGAGATTGTTAGGTCTGCCGGGAAAGGTGACATCTACGACTCCAGCATATGGCTCGGGCTGGAGCCAACCTATACTCCGTGGCACCAAGACCCGAATCCGAACCTGTTCTGCCAGATCTGCAGCTCGAAGGCCGTCAGACTCCTCCCGCCATCTGCTGGGGACCACATATTCCGTGAGGTCCAAATGGGGCTTGGGAGGTCGGGCAGCTCTCATATCCGGGGCCAAGAGATGATGCAAGGGCCCGAAAGGCGCCTGCTGCATGAGGCGATATGGGGCGAGGAAGCACCCGCGGATATCCGGGAGGCTTGGCTGGATGCCGGAGATGCCCTTTTTATACCAAAGGGCTGGTGGCATAGCGTCAAGAGCGGGTTCGGAGATGGCAGGCTCAATGGCTCAGTCAACTGGTGGTTCCGGTGACGCGACCCATCCGACAGGTTTGTACGGCCAGCGCGGTGAGTGTCCGCGGCACGGTCAGACTCACAGGCTAGTACTGAACCGTTCTTCGACTACAATCACGGCGAAGTTTACTATCCGGAGGCGTTTCATCTGATCGGCTCTGGTTCTCTACGCCAGCGGCAACAACTACTCTTCGGACCACGGCCTACGGCGCCGTACAGGAGCCCACAGCCAGTGGGCGGGGCCAGGAGCCTTTGCCCCTAGCCCCGGAGACACGGGCCTCCCGGTGATGGCAGTGAAAGAGTTGCTAGAGCTAGAAGAGGCCGGGGGGCTGCCTACCGCAAAAGCTTGGTTCCAGTCATGTCCAGCCACCCATGCCGGTCCTAGAATGAGCAGAGAAAGTTAGGTAGCACTTGAAACTACAGCTAGCGACGCCTGCAGCTTTCTCCCAGTTGTTTCCCGGCCTATTAAGCTATGCATGGTATCCTGATGAGAAAATGGCCATGCCATGGTGGAAAGTCCCAAATTGCAAGGGCTGAAGCTGCTGCAATTGTCGCTACAACCCGAAGCAACGCCACTGAGCAACCGGCAAAATGCTATATCTGCCAATAAGTAGGAGCCAAACGCTAGGTGCATTTGTCGTGCACTGTCGTGCAACGTTCCTTCTATTCATTGACATCACAACACTGATCGCCTGAAGGCCACCGACGGCGGCGGCAAGAGCTGCCAATTGCCGCCGTGGACGCCTTTGACTGGCTCGTGGTGCTCGAGGCGTAAGACTGGCCGGTTTCAGACCACCCATTCAATGTTGCAGCGACCAACCACAGACCAATCTTGGTTCTGACAGGTCGGTTCTTGTCATCGCCTGGTAGCCTCGTCTTTCTGCGCACTTATTCACCGGTTCCGCCTTTCTGTCATCCCATTTTATGACTTTGCCAAGCATACCTTACGACCTAGCCGAACCACCAGGCTCTCTAATCCGTATTCATCAGCAATTACGAATAGTAATAGATAGCTGTTTTTACTGAAGACATTTCAGGTTTGTCGGTGCCCAACGTTCGAGGCCCTCTCCCGCTCGTCCTGGGCGTTTTCTGTCAGCTCAAAAAAGCTCGGAGCTGAAGATGCACTTCCGTCGCCTGACACGCGAGGACATCTCGGAAACAACCTGGAGATGGCGCTGCAAGATAAAACGCATCGTTAAGCGGCGAGATAAAACTCTTGCCGATTTTTCCTCGGGTTCGTCCTTCCTTGACGACCCGAAAGACGGCGACACCCCAGATAAGGACAAGGCCGATGATGGCAAGGATGCAAACTTCGGCGCCACCGCCGCCGTCAAGACGCTGTACGAACGCCGGAACAGCTCCGACAGCTGGATCGACTGGGTCGACTATCCGCCCAAGCAGCTTAGCAAGAACGCCGCCAAGTCCCAGGACCGTGTGGCCATCAAGGTGTACAAGGTGCGCGACTTGGAGAAGCCAGCGCTGAGTGGTCGGTTCTCTCTCAAATACTTCCGCATCGACATCCAGAACCCCCAGCTCGTCGCTTCGCTGGAGGAGATCCTCAAGAAGGAGGATGTGCATCTGGACGTCAACGAGATCGCGACATTCCGGGAGCCGTTCCGCCCGTTGTACTTCTGCTACGACGATATTGTGGCAAAGTATAAACGTCTTCTCGAGGGTGATGTCTTAAAGCCGCACATGCTCCTCCTCATTAAGGTGCTCGATGACGTGTTCAGCGAGATCCGCATCAAGAGGAAACACCTGCTCGCCAGCGGGTTGGTGTCTTTCAAGCTTGCTTGGACGTATTTCCCTAAAGACTGTGAGGTTATGAGCTGGGGTTATAATGGCGAGTTTTTGGTGAGGGTTGTTGAGACGGCTACGAGGTGGATGTCCCCTCCACCCGGTGCTACTTGCCTAGTCATCCGCTGCAAGGTCTTACGCTTTAATGGCGAAGCCTTTCTCTGGGACGACGTCGAGTTGGAGATACCGCAGTTCGAGGGCAACAAACCCATTACCGACCTGCCCCATTACCCCCTTCGCTTCCTCAAAGATGTCGAGGACACGAAGAGGAGGCTGACTGCTCGAGGTAAGAGGGTATTGGACTATCAAGGCTTGACCTACTGCATGTACTCGGGTATCGGTATCTACAGGGAGGAGAAAAGGGTAGAGAAACACAACGTAAGTGCTACTTGTTGCCTTCTGAGGCAATCATCTAATGGTTTGATCAGGTGGATGGCCGGATCTTGATTGATGTTGTCGGGTTCAACAAGCACCACCTGACCCAAGGAGCTCGAGAGAGCAAGAATCCCGACTCGAAGAAAAACACGGTTCGCGGAACCGGCCGCCCCGGTCCAAGTATGTGGTTAACCTGGAGCGCTCTACGATGGCCGTTACTAACATGGATCAAGACAACCAGGCCGCAGATATGAAGGGGAAGGAGAAGGCCACTCTTGCAAAGCGGCTTACCGAGGAAGAACGTCAGAAGAACAAGGACGCCATGCTTGCCAAGGAGCAAGATCTCATGTTCATGGTGCCCATAATCGAGGGATACGCTCTGAAGAACAAACTCTGGCGTGAGTCATTCTTGAAACCCGGTGTGAGATTTGAGACTGATGAGCTTGTAGTATCGTTTTACGTGGAAGACATCCGACCGATGGTCTGGAATGATTCCGCTTTTGACCACCTTGTCTATGACGAACAGCAGAAGGATCTCGTCTTATCCTTCGTCGAGAACCACAACCATGCGAAACCGATAATGGGGGATGTTATTGTGGGCAAAGGCGAGTGTTTAATCATCTTATTGAGTGGACCACCTGGCACCGGCAAGACACTGACTGCCGAAGCCGGTAAGGGCATCTATTGCTCCCGGACTCAGACCCAAGGGAACCTACTAACTATCGTCTTGTAGTTGCTGATCGTACGCATCGGCCACTTTTCTACCTCCAGGCAGAAGATCTGGGCATAAATGCTAGCATGCTCGGCGCCAACGTGAAGCGCGTTTTCGAGATGGCGACGGAGTGGGATGCCATCATCCTCCTCGACGAGGCCGACGTTTTCATGGCGGAACGGGACCCCCACGACATTGCGCGCAACGAGCTTGTCTCCATCTTCCTGCGCGAGCTAGAGTACTTCCGGGGCATCGTCTTCCTTACCACGAACCTCTACTCGACCATCGATTCGGCGTTCCGGAGCAGGGTTAGCCTGCACCTTCTTTTCAAGCCGCTGACGCCGGACGCGAGGGAGAAAGTGTGGCGGAAGTTCCTGGACAGGTTGCCCCGGGAAACTACGACAAGGGAAGTCAGGGAAATCACGGACGTCGAAGAGACTACTGAAGAGACCGCACCAGGCGAGCCAATCGCCGAGGAGTCGAATGCTAGTCCGAGCAAGGTCAACGGGGTCTCGTTCGACCTTGATACCAACACCGTGGACGACGCAGAGGAGCGCGGCCACCACGAACTTTCGGACGAAGACCTCCAAGACCTTGCGGCATGGCACCTCAACGGGCGCGAGATCAAGAATGCCGTCAAGATGGTCAAGTCGTGGTGCGACTACAAGGGCTACGAACTCACGCTTGCGAGACTGGAGAACGGCATTCGCGTGACGAGTCCGCACGCTTCCAAGAATACGCACGAGAATGACACGAGCATCTATGATAACTAGATTACGGACTAATGACTTATGATGAAGGTATACGGCGTTTGACAGGGAGAACACGGGACACGTACACTTATTGATGCTGTTGGTCTAGCAAGGAGGGCTTGGATGGTTAGCACAAGTAGTATTACTCGATATTCATTTTTTTCCTGGAAAGCATTTATCATTCAGATCAATTGATTCTATTATGGAATGTGTAAGCGCGGCATCAATCTGCAGTGCTGATTCTCAAATCACCCCCAGAGCTGAAGTGGTTCCCACCATTAGCAAAAAAAAAAACCTGGGGATGGCGTGTCCTATTAATACCAACCCTGTTAACAAGGATCCGCGCAAGCGAGTTTTGTCCGACGATCGAGATTCTGGAACCGAAAGAGGAAGCGGGAAAGTTCGACGCGGGACGCTGGCCCGGGTAAAATGGCCATCTGTCCTCAGCTCTCGTTTCCGTCCGATCGAGGCTCAGCAATCCCCAACTCCAACATTTTGCCCCTCCTCCTTCTGCGCTGAGCGAGATCCCATCCGCATCCCGCATAGTCAGGGCCAATATATAGATAGCATCAACGGCACCGCGCGACCAATATAGACGACCCCTCACTTTTATTTTACGTAGGATTATTCTTCACACTACGTGTTCTCTTACCCGCCGTCATCGCCCACCCCCTCCCCCACCCTCCATCAGTAAGGGCTCTGCAGCCATCAGCGGCGAAGTAGAGACAGCCCGGATTACTACGAGCGTTTTTATTGAGGGGCACGGTAGAAAGCCGTCCATATAGGCCACCATGGCCATCTCCTCCCTCCTCCCGCATTACGAGCTCAGTCTGCTACAGCGCATCTCGCTGATCTGGCTGTTCATCCTCTGCGGCCTCGTCGTCTCGTTCCAGCTGTCCCAGCGCTATGCCGAACGTCCGGCCGCTTGGGTCCGACTGAATAAGGAGACCAAGTGAGTTTTTTCTTCCTCGGCCGTGCGCTTCTTTCTCCCCTTGCCGGCGTCCCGCTCTTGGACTAGGGACAGATGAACTGACCCAATTGCCACGCAACTAGACCGTACTGGTATACATTCTACGTGTTCGAGGCATTCCTGCTGGTGCAGATCTCCCACGGCGTTCTCATGTTCAACCTCGAAGGCCTTCTCGGCGGCATCGAAGAGGACGTCCTCAATGGCCTCTGGATCGGCCTATTGGGGCTAGAGGCGCTGATGGTGACGGGCGTTGCGCTGCGCGGGCTTTTCCGAGCCATTGCGCCGAAGGCGAAGCAGAAGGCCCTGTAGGCTGCCCGGGGAAGACACGCCGCGGGAGCTGTGGCGTTGCCCTGGCCGTCGTAACACCTCTACTGGCGGGTGGACTGGCCGAATTGATCTTGGGGAGAGAAAGGGCGGGCTATGGAGGTATTCGGTGCCAACAAGCGGCAATATGTCAACCAACATCAGATCATCCAGCTTGCCTGGTGACAGATATTCGGCGCTACAAGAGTCGAAACCTTGGCCTTGGCCCAGCTATAATTATTAGCAACCTACCTATCTACCTAAACAATGAATAATCATCACAGGTTAACCCGGACCCTAAGTTGTTTGGGACCTCTAGCACCCCGGCGGCATGTAGTCGTGTGTCGGCAGTAGTCCGATACTATCGCAAACGTACGCTCGCCGCTAGGGACCACAGAGCCGTGGTTCAGTGCTGCCCGATCGTGGCACCACGACTGCGCGGCTGTCCCGGGCTCGATGCCGAACTCCACAAAAGACTCGCCGGCATCCCAACGGCATATGATCCACTCGGAGACCTTAGTGAGGGAGCCGGACCCGGGCTCGGGGATCGTCCCTCGCCGAGAATCCTCCGGACCGGTGCCGGTGCCAATAACCGGAAAAGGCCGCGGTTCGATCCATCTCGGCTCCGCGGATAAAAGCAGAAAGGGAAGAAAGAGCCTGGGTGGGGGAGGGAAGGAAATGGAAAGGGGCAGCAGACAGATGGGCGATCGCGCACTAATCATGACCTGCATCGGCACTTGCCTATTGTTGGTGTAGATGTGGATACGGCGGATGGCGGTGAGCAGCTTGGCTTGCGTGCCAAAGCAGTGTGGAAAGCCTTGGAATTGCGAATCGGCGCGGACTGCGATCACGGCGCCCGCTGTGTCCCAAACTGCTGGGAATTCTGGAAGGAAGGTTACCCAAGACGTCGGTTTGCCTTCTGATGAGGGCGTCTTGGCATGTCGATCCCAACTCCCGACTTTTCCGGATATTCCCAACGGGTCAGAGGGGGGTTGATGCCACAAGCCATGGCGTGGCAAGGGTTTATGGACAGCACGGCGGCAGCAGCAGCCCACTTCGACTGGCCTTTGGGCCACACAAGGCCCTCGAAACAACACAAACAAAATAAGGCGACGGACCGCTCGCTTGCCGCAACCAAAAGCTCACCGAGCCCCCAAAACGGAGATTGCAGCAACCCTCCTGCAGGTGCGAAAAAGTGGGAGAGAGGGAAAAGGACGGCGTTCTCCGCAACGACGGCGGAAACAGGGCTGTAAGCGATAGTGGGACCTCGGGCTTGATGGCCAATATTAGTGGCTTCTTGGGCGAGGACTAGCGCTGCATTTGTCAGAAATGCCAAAGTTCAGTTCCGCACTCTTGGACAATATTCACCACTGGGCAGCGCCGAGCCGTGGGATGCGACGAGAGGAAGTGGATGGGGAGGAAAGTTGGTGGAAGAGGGGTAAAAGTTGGAGGAGCAAAGTGCAGTTCCGGGTTCCTAGAGGTACCTACCGCCAAACTCACCCACGATCTAGGCCCTATCATGTAATTACTTTCTTCCCCGTTCGGTACTCTTACATGCAAAATACTACGACGGGACTGTGTTTTTTTTGCTGAAACAAACGAGTGCATAAGAGACCGACATAGCGCCTAGCGAGTGGCTTGCACACCTATGCTGATCCAACTTCTGCTTAGGAGGGACGAGCGATGCCATTTGGCAATACGCAACGGAGATTGCAAAGTGCATGTCTGGGAGGATGCTCGCACCTCGGGTATCCTATTCGCAAGTACAGGTCCGTACCTCTCGACGACTTTACTGTGTACCTGCCACGTCTGAGAGGAGAAGACAACAAATCCACAAAAATGCCAGGTTTGAAGGTGGTGATTTCCGCACTTGGGGTGGGGGGACTCTTGCGACCCGGCCGTCTGGGTAGCAATATTGTACCAAACCTTGGGGCAAACTTTACGAGCCGCCTCGAAACGCCCGAGATTCCGCAGGTACTCGGTCCACGTCGAGGTGGTCGTCTAGCGCAAAGCTTCCCGTGCCCCAGGTCCCTGCAATTGGTGTACTTCCCTGTCTGGATTACCTCTTTCTGGCAACCGCCCGAGATCAGACAAGGGAACTTCCCTGTCGAAGAAGGGAGATCCCATTTTGCTGACCCATCCCGCTGGTATTCCATCCCTGCCAGCTATCTCGGGGGGTTTCTCTCTCCCGTTGCTCCGGGGCCGGGAAATAAATCAGCATTACAGATCACCTACCGAGGCACACCTAGATGTAACCGTACTGGACACTGGAATTAGACGCCTGAATTTCACAGGTGGTGGGAGTCAAGTGTTCCACGCCGACGTTGGGGGTGGTGAATTAACGAACCCAAGGAGAAACGAAGGACAGGGGAAATTCGGAATAAAAGCGAAGCCAAGAACACCGGATCTGGTCCCGGTGGCGTCACCACCCGCTCCCCTGGGTCCCCTGGGTCCCCTGG
>Ga0164242_10002784_pt1 | contig 20186 bp, 19 predicted proteins | sample OricomgcompostMG_FD_108783 | JGI IMG/M metagenome (GOLD analysis project Ga0164242, IMG submission 108783) | Miracle-Growth compost microbial communities from Emeryville, California, USA - Original compost - Miracle growth compost (MG) ... | reverse complement strand
TTTAGCCGAGAAGGAGCCCCCTCGTCCACCCACGATTTTGGTGTTGGGTGAAGGCGCGCTCGCGACTCAAATTCAGGAAGATTTAAGCGAGCTGGGCTTACACTCCCTTTGTATCGCGGATTTGCCGCTTTCGCCAGAAGAACGGGCGCTTCCGAAACTCACCGATCCGGACGCGAGCACGCGATTCCAGGCGATTTTCGAGGCATTCCGCGACCTCGACCACCGTGAACCGTTTGATCACTCCTGGGTCCATCCGGGCGTCACCGTCTGGGGCGAGCGGGCCGAATTCGAGGGATGGGCCCGCCGTTCGGGACTCTTCGCCATCACGGCTTCGGCCAAGGTTCTGCACCTGTTCTGGAACACCCATCAACTGATGAAAACCGCCCAAAGCCTGCGAATTCCGACCCTGGTTTTGAGCGACGACCCCGTAACTTCGATTCGCGAGATCGAAGTCTCGATGAAGAAGCTTTTTCACGATCAACGGGCGACGCTTCCGTTCGTTTTAAAAAGCGCATACCGCGTGCGCGGGGGCTACGCCCAACGCGTGATCCGCGACGTGGAGGATTTGCGCGAATGGGTTCCGATCTGGATGGACCACATCCGCGAAAGTTCGGGCGCGACCTTGCTGTTCATCGAGCGCTACCTCGAAAGCGCGCGCTGTTACGTGCAGCCGTTCGCTCGGCTCAAAAACGGCGAGATTGAGTTTTTTCCGGTGGTCGACGGTTCGTTGATTTTCGAAGGCAAGAACTGGGTCGAGGTCTGTCCCGCCCAGAGCCTGGACGACGAAACCCGAGGCAAGATCGAAGAGAATTGCCGCAAGATCCTGGATCACTCCGATTTCGTGGGCGTCGGAAATCTGATTTTTCTCAGCAACGGAATCGAAGTCTATCTGACCGAAGGCCTGGCCCGCCCCAATTTCGCTTATCGGCTTTGGGAAAGTGTCGGGCGCACGAAGGCGCTTCAATGGCAGTTGCACGCGCTGGCGCCGAGGCTTTTGGTCGAACACCCGAAGCCGCGTCCGAGACTCCAAAGCGCTTCGAAAATTTGCGGCTTGAATTTGAAGTTTTACGCCGAAGACACGAGCCTGAAGATTCCGCACCCGGGCGTGATCCACGAACTTTCGCAAAAAACCGAATGGAGCGACGGCTACGACGAAGGATCGCTGATCTGGGACGTCGCCAGCGGAGAAAGCATCGACTGGAAATCGAGCGGCGCCCTGGGGCTCCTGACGGTCTTTTCGAGCGACTGGAAAAGCGCGCTGTCCGCCGCGCGTTCGATCCTCAAGCAATTGTGGGTCACGGGCGGGATTCAGACGAACGAGCGTTTTTTGTACGAATTGATCTCGCACCCCTGGGTCGAAGAATCCATGTTCTACACCGGTTTCGTGGACGAGGAGTTCATCCCGAAGCAGCTGCCCGACGCCGAATGGTTTCAGGTTCTGGCGAATCTGCTGTCGGAAGTGACCGAGCCGCTCAACGAGCGGGAGTCGTGGATCTGGATGAACCGGCGGTTTCCCGCGCCGACCGGGCGTGTGCATTGGACCCAACGGCTGGAGTTCGAAGTTGACGGACTTCGGGGCGTGAAAGGCTTTTTTCAGATCGAACCCGGACGGACCGAGCGGGTTTGTGTGTATCCCTTGAGCGGACCGGCGAGCCGGAGCCGTTACGTGATTCGGCTTCAAAACTGGTTTTTCTCGGTTCGTCGTTCCGAAAAAGGACGGCCGTTGCAGCTGATGGCCCTGACTTCGGGCCGCGTGCATTCGATCTTTTTTAAGGAAGGCTTGAAAATCGAGCCCAAACAGTGCGTCCTGATCATCGAATCGTTTCAAAACCTGGTTTCACACCGTCTGCCGATCGCGGTGACGCTCAAAAAACTGAAGGTGAAGGCCGAAGATGAGGTCGTGATCGGACAAGAGCTTGCGGAACTGGAAAGATGGGGTAATACTTGAGCCATGGCTAGCTTTTCAAAAACTTTTCCGGTTCCCGGCAAGGACGCCGCAGCGATTTATTCGGCGGTTTCGTCCGGAATCGAACATTTCCTCAGCAAGACTCCGTTAGGAAGTTGCGAAATTCAGCGCAACGAACCGACGAAGTCCGTTTCGTTCAAGGCCTCGATGGCCAGCGGAACGCTGATTGCCCAAGAGAACGGGCTCAAAGTCGAAGTTTCCTTGAGTCTTCTCGCTTCTCCTTTTAAAGGAAAAGTCGAAGAAGGCATTGGTAAATGGATTTCTAAAACCTTCGGAGGTTAATGCAGTGTTTACAAAAAAAGAACACGTCAAGATTTTGGCGAAAAACGTCGTCAGTCGCTTAGAGCAAGATCAAGCCATCGTACTGAATCCCCGTGATCGTCAGGTGATTTACGACGATTTGTTCACGGCCTTGGCGCCGCAAATTCTGACCGACGATGAAGTTCGGGTGCAGATTTTGGCTCAATTGGGCTTGAAAGCCGATACTTTGGTTGAATCCGGCGCCAACGAATCCGACCAGTACAAGGCTGCAAGAAACGTGATCATGAGCAAGGTCGGCGAAAACGCCGTCATGGGCCTTTATTATCAAAAATCCATCAAATCGATCGCCCTGCAGATCGCTCAATTTTTGATGAACCACAAAGCAGTCGAAGACGTTTTTCCTTCGGACGAAGAGCTCGAAAAGACGATTGTCGATTTTTTAAAGCGCTTTAATCCCGAACAGTTGCATTAGGCTTTTTCAAGTAGCATAACTCAGTGGACCACGTTACACTGAAATTGTTTCTTCCGGTTTGGCCAGAAAGGCTGAAATCGGGGGCGTGCACGGCCAAGAGTATGCAGTTCGTATGAAGGCTCGTCATCATCTAGGATCGGATTTTGAATAGGAGTTTAGCTCAGTGAAACCACATTCTTTCTCTTCAGCCATGATTTGCGCATGGGCCGGCGTTGCCATGGTCGTTTCCGGGTGTGCCAGCACCAAAATGGAAGATCTTTTTACGGGCAAAGATCAAACGATCGCGACGAAAGAATCTCCTTCCTCGAACGACTCCGGCGACGACTCTCTCGTTCTTTCTTCCGAAAACGGCCCTCATTCCGTCGGCGAACTCGTTTACAAAGGGATGAAGCTCGAAAATACCCAATTCGACCTGCCGATCGAGATGAACAAAGCGGTCGAAAAATGGATCGATTACTTCACCGGCAAAGGCCGTGAACGTTTCAAAAATTATCTCGAACGCTCCGAAATTTTCATTCCGTTTCTCCGTCCGATCCTGAAAAACGCGAAAGCGCCCGAAGATCTCGTTTATCTCGCGATGATCGAAAGCGGTTTCAACAACAATGCCCGTTCGCATGCCCGCGCCGTCGGCGCTTGGCAATTCATCTCGGCGACCGGCCGCCGTTACGGACTGGACGTGAACTGGTGGGTGGACGAACGCCGTGACGTCGAAAAATCGACCATCGCCGCAGTCCAATACCTGAAAGAGCTGAACGCGATGTTCGGAAGCTGGCCTTTGGCCGCCGCCGCCTACAACGCCGGCGAAGCGAAAATCCAACGCGCGATCAAACGCTACAAGACTTCCGATTTTTGGGAACTCTGTACCCGCAAACGCCGTTACCTGCGCCCGGAAACGAAGAACTACGTGCCGAAGCTGTACGCGGCCGCCATCATTTCGAAAAACCGCACGCAATTCGGTTTCGAAGAAAGTTACACCAAAATCAAGCATGTGAACGCCGCTTTGGTTTCAGCCGAGGCCGAAGAACCGGATGATCTCGAACGGTTGCCCGATCAGCTCGACAGCGACAAAGCTGCCGATGCCGCGGCCGCCGCCGAGTCGGGCGAAGCAGCGGACGTTCCTCAAGATCCGACGATCGAGATCACGAAGGATTCTCCGGTCGATCCCGAAGAAGAGGCGATTATCGCCCCGGATTCGGTCGAAACCATGCTTCGGGACATGTCGAATCCGATTCGAACTCCGCACGTGAACAAAAAAGGCGAAGTGAATGGCGACATCCTGACCGAAATCGAAATTCCTTCTCCGGCCGATCTGTTCAAGGTCTCTTCCGCCGCTGGATTGACTTACATGGAATTCAAATCCATGAACCCCGAGCTGTTGCGCTGGGTGACTCCGCCGGACGTTGACACCTACAAAATTCGCATTCCGCTCAGCCAAAAAGAAATGTTCATGAAGAAATACTTCGATCCTTCTTTCGAGCGCGAAGTGGTTTTCCTGAACTACAAAGCGAGAAAGGGCGATTCTCCGAGACGCATTGCCAAGCGTTTCAGCATCAACCCCGAGCCGATCGCGCAGATGAATCACGTTTCCGTCCGTTCGAATTTCATACCGGGCAAAATGGTCGAGCTTCCGATCCCGAGCGATTTCGTGCGTTCGATCGCTTCGCTGAAGTCGCTCGATTTGATCGATCCGCCGAGCCCACGTCGCCATCATCGTCGGTATCGCCGCCGTTATCATCACGTGCGGCATGCACGACATGTGCGACATGTACGGCGCCGACCCGCGAGACAAAAACAGGCCAGCGCGCACCCTGTCCATTCGAGTCAGGCTCAATCCGAGTCGCGACACCGTAAAAAACGCCTATAAACGGCATTTCAAGCCGGTTCCGGCTATGTTACGTTTCTTTCATGAATTTCGAAAACGACGATTTGTTCTCGGCGACCCTCAAGCCGGTGAACGAACCTTTGGCGCATCGTCTTCGTCCGAAAGCACTCGAAGAGTGGATCGGCCACGAAAAAGTATTGGGTGAGCGGGGCCTCGTCCGCACCTGGTTGAAGTCGCCGCGCTTTCCTTCGATTCTGCTTTGGGGGCCGCCCGGCGTCGGCAAAACTTCGCTGGCCATGCTGATCGCCGAAAGCTTGGGCGAGGCCTTCATTCAACTGAGCGCCGTGAGTTCGGGCGTGAAGGACATCAAGGAAGCCGCGGACAAGGCTCGCTCTTACCAACGCATGGGCCGCAAGACGGTTTTATTCTTTGACGAGATCCATCGCCTCAATAAATCGCAACAAGACAGTTTGCTTCCGCACGTCGAAAGCGGTCTGTTCGTGCTGATCGGGGCCACGACCGAAAACCCGTCATTTGAGGTAAACGCCGCCTTGCTTTCAAGGCTCCGGGTCGTGCGGCTCGATCGTTTGACCGAAGAAAACTTAAAGCAAGTCCTCGACCGAGCGCTGACCAGCGAAGCGGGCTTGAATTCGGAATTCGCCTTCAGCAATGAGGCAGCGAAGCGCCTCATCGAACAGGCCGAAGGCGACGCGCGCCGGCTGCTCACGCTCTTGGAATCGATCGTGCTTTTGAAACCCGATCAGAAAACCTTCGACGAAGAGATGGTGAAAGACCTGCTCGAACAGTTGGGCGACCGGGTATTGCCCTACGATAAGGCTTCCGAAGAGCACTATAATACGATTTCGGCCTTCATCAAATCCATGCGCGCGTCCGACCCGGATGCCGCCGTTTATTACCTGGCCCGGATGTTAGAGAGCGGCGAAGACCCGATGTTCATCGCCCGCCGGATGATCGTGTTCGCAAGTGAAGACGTCGGCAACGCCGAGCCTCGCGGCCTGATGATGGCGATCGCGGCGAAAGAGGCGCTGGAATGCGTAGGCCTGCCCGAAGCGCGGATCAACCTTGCGCACGCGGCGATCTCTCTTGCTCTGGCCAGAAAAGATCGCGCGGTCTACAACGCGATCGAGTCGGCCATGAGTGAAGTGCGCGAAACCGGGGCCCTGCCGGTGCCGATGGTCTTGAGAAACGCGGTCACGTCGCTGATGAAACGCGAGGGTTACGGAAAGGGCGACTCGAGCGAACGCCTGCCCGAAGGCCTGAAAAATCGGCATTTTTACCGTCCTGCCCTGGCGAAATCCAAGCCCGAGTCATGAAAAAGAAGCTCGCATTTTTCGGCTTGGGCTTCGTTCTGGTCTTAGTCGCGGTAGCGATCGTGATGAATCGTCGCGAGTCCCTTCAAAACCGAGTATTGGATGCTCTCGTTCGCAAGCTCCAGCCGTCGCTTCCTTTTCAGGTGAAGTCTTACCATTTGGCGAAAGATTTGAGCGCCTTGCGATTCGAGCTTTTATGGAGCGGTCACCTGGTGGTCATCGACGGCGCGCTTCGAACGAAGTGGCTCAGTACCTCCGAAGGGTGGTCGATCCATTACGCGCCGACGGTCACTCTCGACGGCGCTTTGCCGCTTCATCTGGTCGTCGAAGCGGCGGCCCCGACCGATTTCGCCGCTTTGAAAAGCCTTCAGGTGCATTCGGACCCAGCCCGTCCCGATGCTTCGTGGGGGTCTGAGGCCTTGGGGGTCGAGATCCAGAAACCGCGAATCGACTTCTCGGTCGACGGAACCGGCGAGGAACGACAGTATCGGCTTCTTTTTGAAGCCGAGGATGCGGAGGTCCTTCAAGGCGACTTTTATGCGGATTTGCCGCTAAAGTCGCTGCCACTCACGGTCGAGACTTCCGACTTCCACAGCTTTCGCGCTTTGCTTGGAAAAGACGTGCAAGTAAGCATCGATCGTTCAGGCGCAATGACCTGGAAAACGGATGGAATCGCATTCGCTCCGCTAGCTCGATGGCTTTCGCAAACCTTCGGGTATTCGGATCTTCAATACGAGAAAGGCACGCTTCAAAGTTCGGGCTCGGCCCGGATCGATCCGGTCACGCGTTCGATTCAAATTCAAAAAATCAATGTGGACGGGAAAAATCTTTCCTTTCGCGATCCCGCGCGCTCGCTCTGGATTCGGGGGATGGCCTTTTCGGTGCGGGACCATTCGGGATGGGTGGAAATCTCGAAAATCAATTTTAAGCGTTTCACGGCAGTACTTCGAAAAACCAAATTGAGCTGGTCCGGTCGCTCGCTTCAGACGGCGGGCGCGATTCCGCTCGAAATCGACGGCGTGCCTCAACTGCGATTGGGCGCCTTGAATCTGAAACTGCATCCCGATGCGGAGGATGCTTACGTGGCGCACACTTCGCTCTCGCTCGCGTCACCGAACTTGGATTTCCTGACCCAGGGGTTTTGTCTGAACCCCGCGCACGTGCCGCCCGCCGGCGTTCGCGTCGATTTTTCGGACGTGACCTTGAGCCCGGGGGTGATCGATCCGACCGGTACGGCCGAGGCCGATTTGTTCGGCGGAGCGATTCTGCTGCATGATCTTGGATTGTACGATCTTGCGACGGAAGTGCCTGAAATCGACTTCGACGTCAATTGGGGCGGCATCGATCTCGAGAAGTTGACCCAATGGGCGAATTTCGGGACGATGAAGGGCACCCTCGAAGGCTATGCCCGCGACGTGGTTTTTCAGTCGTTTTTGCCGACGCAATACGAGTTTCAAGTCGATCTTCAGTCGCTCGATCGGGACGCGTCGCTGCCACACATCGACGTTTCGCCCGAGGCGATGAAAAACATCGTCATGCTTTTTACCGGGGCCGATCTGGACGAGCAGATTCCGGGAATCGCGAGCTGGCTGATGTTCGGCTGGCTTCCGCATCTGATCGGCGGCTACGACGTTTATTACGCCGGGTTCGCGATGACTTCCGAGGATGGCCTGATTCGGCTCGAAACGCTCGACCTGCCCTCGATTTACGAGAAGACACAAAAACATTTCTTTCTCTACGGTCCTCGGTTTAAAATGCCATTAAAGGCATCGGGATATCCGCTGATCGTCGACGCGACCTCGATGAGCAATTTCGTGCATCGAATGCTGATGTGGCTCGAACACTTGCGGGATCAGAAAGCAAAAGGAGATTTGGAAAATGAAAACGATTCGAACGAATGTCAGCCGCTTGGCTTTGATTTTGACGATGGGGGCGGTCATCGGCGGTTGCGTCACGGTTAATGTGAACTTCCCCGAAAGCGCGGTCCAAAAGGCGACCGACGATTACGTTCGCGATTTATATCGCAGCAAAGAGCAGAGCAAGACCCCGAAGGCGACGCCGACGCCGAAGGTTTCGGATACGGTATCCTTTCCGAATTTCATTCTTCCGTCGGCCAATGCCGCCGAAGCGAGCTTTCACCTGAGGTCGGCCAAGACCGAAACGATCAAGGCCCGGATGCGCGGTCGCGTGTCCGAAATCATCTCATATAAAAAACAAGGACTGATCGGAGAATCGAACGACGGCATGCTCGTGATCCACGATCCGTCGAAGGTGAAGCCGCTGTTGAAAAAGAAGCTTGAGTCGTTCGTCAAGGCCGAGAACGCCGATCGCGAAAGTCTTTACGGCGAAATCGCCGAGTCGAATCACCTTTCATCGAGCAACGTCGCTCAGATGCGGAAAAGCTTTACCCGTTCGTTCCAGGCCGAAAGCCCATCGGGCACCTGGGTGCAGGCTAGCGACAGTACCTGGTCCCAAAAACGCTAGCGCTGACGGGCCGTTGAAAAGGATGAATCTGCTGCGTTTTCGGCGCTCAAGCTTCGCATCTTCACCCTTTTGAACGGCCCTTTCATTTCATTGATGGGTAAAAAACAGTCTTGTTTTCACCTTCGCTTCATCGTTCCTCTGTTCCGAGGGGTTCTGAAGCCGGACGGCGATCGAAAGACAAGGCAGGATGCCGTCCCCTCGGAACAGAGGAACGATGAAGTGAAGGTGAGACCCGAAATGTTGTAGTCCCGAATGACAGCAGATTCGCCCTTTTCAACGGCCTTGCTGGCCTTCAAAGCAAGCGCGGTAGGCGGTGATATACGCAGTATAACTCCAAGTGAGATCACGAGCGCCCTGCTCATAACCCGAATCGCGGTTAAACTGCTCCGACATCGATCCGCCTTCGGGTAAATGATAGAGTACGCGGTTGAACTGCTTGGTCGCCGTGTCGTTTAAGCGCACATTTTGCTTTTCGGTGAAGGTCTGCGTCTTGCTCAGATCGCACGAAAATTCGGCCAAGGCGAGGGTCGACAAAAACCACGGGTTTCCCGTACTGAAATCAAAGCCGCTGTACTTGTCGTCGGGATAACGGCCGAGGGCGATCCCGAGCGGCTTTCCGTCCGGGGTGGTTTGGATTTGATTGATCGCGTAAAGCGACTGAAAAGTCTGCGCGAGCTGGTTCACGGTATTGATCATCGCTTCGACCGGAACGTAGAACTGGCCGTCGAAGGTCTGAATCGCCGCGAGTAGCACCGCGACGTCGAGATCACTCTTTTTGTGCGGAAGGGGAGAGTCTTTGTCGATCGCGTATCGGATGATCCCGCGTTTCCCTTCGACGAACGCGCCCAAGTATTGGTCGATTGCTTTCGATTGAGCTTCGTAAAAATCAGCCGCCGCGCCGTCGTCCATGGCGCGCGCAAGCTTTGCGCCTTTCAGGAGTGCTACCTTCTGTACCGTCAGGGTATAGAAATGCATGGCGCGCTCTTCTTCCCAAAGATCGAAGCTCGTTTCGTTCCAGTGGTGGGCCACGTATTCGAGATCGCGTTTGATCATCGTGCGGGCCGGGATTTCAGAGCGGTAAAGCCGCGCGCGGATGTCGTCGAAACGACCTTCCTTGATCCATTGATTCGCGATTTCAATTCCGGTCAAGGCACGTAAAGCGGGGCCGTCGTTCTGAGGGCGCCCCCAGGGTTCTAGGTCGGCCTTGCCCGTGACGTAAAACTTCGGTTCGCCGAGATCGGTCAAAGTCGGCGTCGTTTGGCGAGCGAGCTCGAAATTGATCCAGGTGTCGATCCGGGCGGTCAGGCGTTGGCGAAGCGAGTCCGAGATCGAAGGGTCTTGCGAAAGCTGCACTGCCATTTTCATGGTCAACGAGGTGTCGCGGACCCAATCGTAGGCGTAATCGGGGTTCGACGTCGAGGGCGACGCAACCGTGGCGCCGTTATCGAGCTGGTTATCGAGTACTCCCTGAATCGCGCGGTCGAATTGATCGCGGTAAGCGTCGGCATGGACGACGCTGGGGGCGAGACTGGATGCGGCGAACAAGACGCTAATCCAAAACGGTGATGGTTTCATTTCGGTTTCTCTCTCTCTTTAAAAACGTGGCTAACTTAAACTTCACTTCTTTTTCGTCCCGCGCCGCCAAGACTTCCTGAAGCAGCCCGCGACAGCGCGAGAGGTTCAGGTTGCTGATGAGCGAACGGCGGTTCAAGACCTCGGACGGAATCATGCTGAGCTTCTGATACCCCATCGCCAGCCAAAGCGGGATGAAGTCTTCCCGGCCGCCGAGTTCTCCGCAGATGCCGACGTCGAGCTTCGCGCGAGCCGCTTCTTCGGCCAGCAGGTTCATCATCCGAAGAAAGCCCAGGTTGTAAGGCGAATAGAGGTACTGAAGTTCGGGGTTCATGCGGTCAACCGCCACCGCGTATTGAAGCAAATCGTTGGTGCCGACGCTGACGAACGAGACGGATTCTTTCAGCTCCTGCATCTCGAAAATCAAAGCCGGGATTTCGATCATCACGCCGACCTTGAACGGCATCGCCCGATAACCCGAGGTACCCTTCAGCTCTTCGTGGCAAGCGCGAATGAGGTCGGTCGCCTGCTTGGCTTCGCTGGCCCGGCTGATCATCGGGACCATGATCGACAAATTGCCCTTTTCGTTCGCGAGCAGCATCGCCTTGACCTGGGTTTTGAACAGATCGAGGTCTTTCAAGCAATACCGAAAAGCGCGGATGCCCAGAAACGGGTTTTCTTCTTTTTCGATTCGGATGTACGGAATCGGTTTGTCGCCGCCGACGTCGAGGGTTCGGATCACGACCTCTTTGGGCGCCATCGTGTTCAAGACGTCGCGGTAAATTTGGCGTTGTTCTTCGAGCGTCGGCGCCTGCGGACGGGACATGAACAAAAATTCCGTCCGAAACAGGCCGACGCCTTCGGCATCGCCGTCTTTGGCGGTTTGGGCGTCGGCGACGCTCCCGATATTGCCGTAAAGACGGATGAAGTGCGCATCGTTCGTGATGGTCGGTTTGCCGCGAAGTTCGAGCAGGCGTTGGCGTTCATCATGCTGATGCTTTGCCCGTTGCAGAAAGTATTCTTTGGTTTTAGCGTCCTTGACGATGTAAACGTTCCCGGCTTCGCCGTCGAGCGCGATCGGATCATGGGCATGGAACAGTTGGGTCGCGTTCGCGACGCCGATGATGGCGGGAATGCCCATGGTGCGGGCCAGGATCGCGGTATGCGAAGTTTCGCCGCCTTTTTCGATGATCATTCCCAATACGTTTTTGCGATCCATAGTGATGGTCTGCGAGGGGGTGAGGTCTTCGGCGACGAGGATGACGGGCGAGAGGAGCTTGTTGAGCCCCGTCTTTTCGGTGGGATCAAGCTCTTCCAGCAACTGGTTCTTCAGATCGCGCAGATCGAGCACGCGTTCGCGCAAGTATTCGGTCTCGGCGAGTTCGAAAATTTCGATCTGAGTGCGGAATGCGCGTTCAAGCGCCACTTCGGCCGAGACGTTTTCTTTTTCGATCGCGGACAAAATCGGGCCGATCAGTTCTTCGTCCTGGATCATCATCGCGTGAGCGTCGAAAATTTCGGCCTCGTGTTCGCCGACTTCGGTCCGCGTTTGAGCCGCAATTTTTTCGATATTTTGCAAGACGTGCTTTTGCGCTGATTTAAAGCGGCGGGTTTCGATCTCGGCGCCCTGGCTTTTTTCGGCGTGATGATGCACGTGGGGGAGGAACACCCAAGCCTTGCCCACGGCATATCCGCGGGAGACGCCCTTTCCGGAGGCAAACGGCGCTTGATCGAACTCTTGGGTGATCATGCCGTCTTGAATTCTTGATCGACCAGACTCGTGATCGCCTGATGCGCGGTTTCGGCGTCCGGGCCGTCGATGATGAGTTTGAATTCTTGGTCATGCTTCAGGCCCAGGCTCATGATCCCCATGATCGACTTGGCGCTTTTCGTGACTCCGTTCACCGAGATTTGAATGGTCGACTGAAACTCAGAAGCCTTCTTGGCGAGCACTCCGGCCGGACGCGCGTGCATGCCTTCTTTGTTTTTGAGTTTTAAGAGTACTTCCATAGTGTGTCTCCTGTTTTGATTGAGGCTCCCGGCTTGGCCGAAAGGCTGAGCTGCGGGAAGGCGTCCGGATTCGTAACCACGATCGGGGTCACCAGCGATTTCGCCTTTTCAGAAATCAGCTGGGCATCGAACTCGATGAGCTTCTGCCCCGCTTGGATGGTTTCACCGTCTTTGACGAAGGCCTTGAAGCCTTCACCGTTCATCTGCACGGTATCGATTCCGATGTGAATCAATAGCTCCAAGCCGTCCTTTGAGACGAGCCCGATCGCATGATGCGTGTGAAACAACATCGCGACTTCGCCGTCGAAAGGAGCGGTCACGACGTTGCTCGTCGGAATCAGACCCACGGTCTTGCCCATGATCTCGGTCGCAAACGTCTCGTCGGGGATTTCATTCAGCGCGATGACTTTTCCGTCAAGCGGAGAGCCTATGATTTTGGCCGTCGCTTTTTCGCCCGCGATCACGTTTTGGATTTCGGTTTTAAGAAAGTCGGACTCGACCCCGAACACGATCTGAACGTTTCCGCCGCCGGCCTTCATGACGCCCGAAGCGCCCAGGTGTTTCAAGGCAGGTTCGTCGATCGCTTGATCGTTTTTCAAGATCAAACGAAGGCGAGTGATGCACGCGCTCATGTTGACGATGTTGGACGATCCGCCGATGGCGGCCAATACTTTTGTGGCTTTATCGGTCAGGTTCGTTGTGCCTTTTGCCGGGGCCGGAGAGGACTCCGGATCAGACGGATCCGAGATCAAATCTTCGTCTTCGCGGCCCGGAGTTTTGAAATCAAAAAACCCGATCGCCCAATAAAACACGCCAAAATAAAGAGCAAAAGTGATCGGCCCGACGACGAAAAACAAGTAACCGATGTGCTTCTCGTTGAAGAGGCCCAAGACCAAATCGATCAGCCCCGACGAAAATGTATAGCCCAGGTGAATGTCGAATAGTGTGGTGAGATACCCCACGAAAAAAGTCAGTACCGCGTGCGCAAGATAAAGCGGCGGCGCCACGAAGGTGTAAGCAAACTCAATCGGCTCGGTAATGCCGGTAATGATCGACGTCAATGCCGCCGAAAGCATCACGCCCGCGATCAGTTTTCGGTTCTTCGGTTTCGCCCGCATCGTCATGGCCAGTGCCGCCGCCGGAAGCCCAAAGAGCATGATCGGAAACTCGGAAGCCATGAACCGGCCGGCGGTCGGATCACCCGCAAAATAACGGGTTGCATCGCCGTGTACGACGGCCCCCGTTGCGGTGGTGAACGAGCCGAATTGATAAAGGAAGCTCGGGTAAAAGACGTGATGGAGCCCGACCGGAATCAACAGCCGCTTCGTCGCAGCGTAAATACTGGGCCCGAAAGGCGAACCCATGACTGACTCGCCGAAGGATTGAATGCCGCCTTGAATTGGCGGCCAGATCACGACGAAGATCAGGCCTAACAAAACGCAACCGAAGACGGAAAGGATGGGGATCATCCGCTTACCCGAGAAAAATCCCAGAACCGGATGCAACTTGACTTGATGATAACGATTGTAAAGCCAGGCGACGACAAAGCCGACGCAGATCCCGCCGAAGACGCCGGCATCGATCGCACTTGGAAGGTGAAGCGCATCACCGACCGTTTTTAAAACGCTGGCGAAGGCAAAGTAGCCGGTGACGGCCGCCAGGCCCGAGATGCCGGCCGTGTTGGTGAACCCGAGCGCAACACCGACGGCGAAGATCAGCGAGAGCTGTTCAAAGACGCTGAGACCGCTCGCGTAGAGGATTTTTCCGAATTGATAAAAGAACCCGCTGTCAGTCTTGGTGAAGTCGGTAAACATCCGGCCCAAGGCGACCATGAGACCGGCCGCCGGAAGGACGGCCACCGGAAGGGTGAGTGCCTGACCGAGGCGTTGAAGGGTGGCAAACGAACTGTTCATGAAACGGCGGGTCGCCGTAGGAGAATCGGTTTGGGCCATGCCCTCTAAGCTAACGGCAGAGTCAGGAAATTGACAGAAAAATTTATTATTTGACCAAAACTATCGATCCCTTACAGCCTTCGAGTCTGTAATTTTGAGCCGACTTCAAGCAAAGGCCAAGCCTTCTGAAGATCGTGTCCGGAAAACGAAATTTGGTTCGCCTCGACCGTCATTTGAAACCGATTGTCGTCCGACCCATCCGCCGCTTCCACGGCATTTAAAAAAGCCTGACAATCGCTCAATGCCTTGAACTTGATCTGAAGTTGCTGGACGGGCGCCAGGCTGCTGGAAGTTTGATCGATCACCCGATAATTGTTCAGATAAAGTGTGACGTTGAGCATTCCTCGGGCCTTCCCGATGATGTTCCAGACGCAGTCGGTATCCATCACGCCGGTGAGATTCGCGCTTTTGGATGAAAAATAAAAAGCCTGATGGACAAAAACCCCCGAATTTCGAATTTGCAGTGTTTTATCAATTGCGATTTGAAGCGGTTGCTTCAATGAACTCGCGAAAACCGTCGCCGGAAGAAGGCTCAAACCCCCTAAAATCTGAATCCAGAATCTCACCAGTACCCCCTGAATGAATGTCGCGCAGTGTCATATCGAGGAATGGGTAAAAGTTCAACTGTTTTTAATTTATTGAATTTACGGTCTTTTTAAGAATAGCGAAAACGGGTGTCAAAGTTTTTACTAGACTGAAAGGCGAAGGATCAGTTCTAATTGAGAAGATCCATCCCATCCCGGGATGGTGGGGAGGGAACTTACGCATGAGTTTCAATCAAAATTTACCGGTTCTGGTCTATGGCGAAAGCTCGGCCGCCGTTTTTCTCATCAGCCAGCTCATTAAAAATAACGAATCCGTGATTTGGGCAACGGGATCGGGCGCCAAGCTCCTTCCTGTGATGCCCTATGTAAAAAGCGAACTGGCCTTAGGAACGCTGTTCGACGCGCGGAAATTGATTTCGGACGAGATTTTCGCCCACCCCGTCGAAAAAGGGGTTTTCCACCGAGTTTTCCGTAATAAAGGGTTCAAGCTTCCGAGCTGGAAGAAAACCTCGGATTTCGAAGCGCAACAGCAAGCTTTCGAAGAACTGGTTTGGGCACCCGAACAAAGCTGCGTCGGCGTTCAAGAGATTCGCATCTCGGGCATGAACCCGGCCCAGATCGAACAGCAGCTTCGCCAGGCGTTTGAAACGCATCCGCGTGTGAAAAAGATCGCGGCGACTCCGGTCCTCGAGCTCGAAGTTTACGAGCACGGTGGCAAGATCCAGTTCGCGAACGGTCAAGGCGAGAGCGAACGGATTACCGAGTTCAAGCAATTTTATTTTTGCGATTCTCTCACCGAATTGAAAATGCTTCCGAAACTGGCGACAGTGTTCAAGCACCAGCTGGCGAACGTGAAGATGTCCGACCGCGTGAGTGCGCTTCAAGTGGTTTTCCATCACTCCGAACCGCTTCGTCAGGAGATCGATACCGGGATCGTCATCCCGATGAACCGCGACGCCGGCGAGACCTTCGACCGCGATGTCTTGGGTTACTTCGTCGAGCCCACGAAAAGCGTGTGGACGGTTTTCATGCAGATGGACGAGATCGAAGAAAACCACGAGATCATGAAAAAACTTCGGAAGCTGAAGCAGTCGCTGAACAAGGCCTTCGACAGCCCCGAGTTTTTGCCTGAAGGCCATACCGACTTCATGTCGACGGTTCAGCGCGAGCAAGTCCGCTTCGAAGAAGGCTGTTTGATGACGGAAGGCTCGTTCCGCGAAAGCGAAGCGAACCCCGATTTCGCGATGATCACCGATGCGTTCGGTTTTACTCAGGCGCTGGAATCGATCGCTCGGCGCTTTCAGATCGAAGAGGTCGGATTCACTGAAATGGATGCCGATTTTTCCGCCGATCCCGCCGAGGACGATACCCCAGACTTCCTGCCCAGAAGCGAAGGTCGGGACGCTCCGTCCGTAGCGCTTCAGCCGCACGAATAAGCGTATTGCCCGACGTGATCAGATCGTCCACGATCAACACTCTTGCCTCCGGTTTCAAACTCTGAAGCCAAGGCCGCGCTTCGGATGCGACTTGAAACGGATTCGGTGCCCGATCACGCTCGAAGCGATCAAAGAGCGCTTGCTTCGACGTGGGCTCGTCTTGAAGTCGGACCGCGCTCACGATTGGGAGGGAGAGCTCCTGCGCGAAATACCGGGCGGTGGCTCGCGCCGATTCATGCCCGCGCCGCCAGGAGCGCCCGAAGGCTTGCGGAATCGGGATTGCGACATCGAGGTTCAAGGATTGCAGCTCGCACCGAAGGTTTTCGTCCATTCGAAACAAAATCGATTCCAGATGATGGCCCCGGTGTTCTTTCCAGTATTTCAACAACGCATGGGCCGGCTGAAACGAATAGAGAATCGGGGCGAAGGCCTCGATCGCGGAAGTGCTCGGAGGCAAAAGCCCGACATTGCGACGAATCGACCGAAGGCACGACTTGCAGACGCCCCGCCATTCCGCGTTTGAACAGCCGGGGCATAAGAACGGAGCGGGAAAAAGATCGGCCGAGAGTTGAAGCAGGGTTTTCATGCACTGAAGCAATGCAAGCTTCTAGCCAATCCCCGCTACGCCGACAGACGTTATCCTTCGTTGTGATAGGGGTGCCCCGTTCGGTAAGAAAGCGCGCGATAAAGCTGTTCCACCAGAACCAGCCTCGCCAGTTCATGCGACAAGGTTTGAGGCCCGAACGAAATGCGCCGATGGGCGCGTTTCAAGAGGTTGTGGCCGATTCCGAGACTTCCGCCGATGACGAGAACCAACTCGCCCGAGCCTCGATCAGCGATCTCGCCTAAGGCCTCCGCCCATTCGGTGGTCTTCATCGCTTTTCCGGTTTCGTCCAGACACCAAATCTGAGGCGAGCGCCCCGACTGCGACTGAAAAGACGGCGAATCCAACAACTCTAGAATCGCTTCCCCTTCTTTTTCGGGAATGCTGTCGCGAAGGGACGGGGATTTCTCGGTGACCTTGGTCGGCTTCAGCTCGACGATCCGAAAATCGGTGTAACGCGAAAGCCGTTTCGTGAATTCTTCGACGGCCTCGCCGAAGCCGGGTGATTTCAGGCGACCGTAACAGATCAACGTCGTTTTCTTCATGACGGTTCGCGCGGGCTTAATGTTGGGTCGAAGTGATGTAGAGTTCTTGCGGGATTGGAACCTTCTTGGCGTCGTACCACAGCGACTCGATGTCGTAGTAATCCCTCAAGGCGTCGAGAAAGGCGTGAATCACGACGTCGCCGTAGTCGACGACGATCCAGCGGCCTTCGCGATAACCTTCGACGCTGATCGGGGCGAAGCCGTCTTCTTTCAGTTCGATCGCGATCGAGTCGGCGATCGCCTGGACTTGGCGATCCGACATTCCCGAACAGATCACGAAGTAGTCGGTGAAGCTTGAGATTCCGCGAAGATCGAGAACCTTGATGTTTTCGGCCTTTTTGTTGGCCGCAGCCTGGACGCTCAAGAAGGCTTTCGCCAGCGAAATTTCTTCGACTTCGATAATGGTAGTGGTTTCAGGTGCCATAAAGATGATTCCTTTCGATCAAATCAAAAACTTTTTCAGGAACGAGTGCCTTCGCCTCTTCCTTTTTGCCGAGCGCTAAGAGCGCGCGCACGTCCGAGGACGACACGTTTCGGGCTTTCGTCGGGACGAAGGCGAGCTTGCGTTTTCGATTCCCAATTTCGATACGGAACTCGCTCCCGGTCGGTTTCAGCCACCCTTGGGCCGAGAACTTGCGGATCGATTCGTCGAAATCCGAGAGTTTTCCCGGTTTTCGCACGAGCACGATCCAATCGCTCAGCCCCATCAGCTCGGGGTAGCGGGCCCAATGTTCGAGTTTTTCGAACTGATCGGTTCCGATCACGAACGCCAAGGGCTCGCGCTCGGAATCGAGCTTCGGCCCCAAACGCTCCAACACCTGCCAAGTATACTGGATTTTCTCGCGTTCTTCAAAGTCGCTGACGATCACGCGGTCAGAGATGCTCGTCGCGAACGCGGCGCGGGTGAGGGTCATGCGTTGCTCGAACGATACGCCGACCTGCTTGAGCGGGGTCCCGAACGAGGGGAGGACGACTACCTGAGACGGAGTTTTCCCGAAAACCGAGGTTTCGAGCAATCCTGCCACCGCTTCGACGTGTCCTAGGTGGGGAGGATTGAAACTTCCGCCGTAAATCACGTTCATGTCGAGAGCTTCTCCCAAATCACGTGAATCAAATCGTGAATGCCTTCGCCGGATGCGCACGAAATCGAAAGCGGTTCTTGGGTCAGGAGAGGACGATGAATTTTTTGCGGACCTTTTTCAAGTAGCCTGCGGAACTCGGCCTTCACCTCGTTCAAAAATTGCAGCTGTCCCTGAAACAGATCGGCCTTGTTGATCACGATGATCTCGTCTTTATCGGCCAGATCGGGGTTGAACAACTCCAGTTCTTTGCGAATCGCCAGATAAAGGCGTTGCAGTTCTTTCGCAGCCTTTTTTACGGATGCGCCTTCTTCGTCGTCCGGAATCGTGCTGAAATCGAGCAGGTGAGTCCCATCCAACAGGTGGACGTTGACCCGTGTGCGTTCGATGTGTTTCAAAAATTTGTGCCCGAGGCCTGCTCCCTGGTGGGCGCCTTCGATCAGTCCCGGAATGTCGGCCACGACGAAGCTTTTGAAGTCGGCGACCTTGACGACGCCCAGGTTCGGGGTCAGCGTCGTGAACGGGTAATCAGCGATTTTAGGATGAGCGGCGCTCATGCGCGAAATCAACGTCGATTTGCCGGCATTGGGATAGCCGATCAGGCTCGCATCGGCGAGAAGTTTCAGTTCGAGTTGCAAGTCGCGGATTTCGCCCTCTTCGCCGGGCTGGGCGAATTTGGGGGCTTGAAAGGTCGCGGTCACGAAGTGGGCGTTCCCTTTACCGCCGCGGCCGCCTCGGGCGGCGACCCAGCGTTGGCCGTCTTCGGCGAAATCGAACAGGATCTCTTGGCTTTCGAGATCCTTGATGACGGTTCCGACCGGAATCTTAACCTCGACGCTTTGACCGTCACGGCCCGCCTTATTTTGGCCTGAGCCATGGTGGCCGCTTTCAGCCTGATACGAGCGTTTGAAGCGAAAGTCTTGAAGGGTGCCGAGCTGATTGGAAGAAACGAAGACGACGTCGCCGCCACGGCCACCGTCGCCGCCGTCCGGTCCCCCGCGAGGGACGAATTTTTCGCGGCGAAAGCTCACGCTTCCGGGGCCGCCGTGACCGGCGGAAATTTTAATTTTAGCTTCGTCAATAAAACGCATAGAAAATCACATCGATGATGCCCGATCATCAATCAGGCAGAGGACCAATAAAAAAAACCGACCAGAATCTGCTCGGTTTTTTTACATGAATTTTAAATTTTTGTCAGCTTAAGCGGCGTAAACCGAAATTTTTTGGCGCTTTTGATCCTTGTATTCGAAGGTCACGGTGCCTGCGATTTTCGAAAAAATCGTGTGATCGCGGCCGATGCCTACGTTTTTACCAGGATGGAATTCGGTTCCGCGCTGACGAACGATAATTTCGCCCGCTTTGACGATCTGGCCGCCGAAGCGTTTCACGCCCAACATTTTCGGATTACTGTCGCGACCGTTTTTGGTACTACCACCGGCTTTTTTGTGTGCCATTGTTTACCTCTGTTTCGGCAAAAGTTTTTTTTTAGTTACGCTTTTTTCGAAGCGGATTTGCTTGCTGCGGTTTTAGTTGCCGCAGGCTTTGCTTTCGCTGTGCCCGCTTTCACGGCTGCTTTTTTAGCCACCAGCATTTTTTTCCGCGAGCCCAACGTTTTCGTTTGGCTTGCCGGCCCTTTCGGTTTCAAGTTCGTGAAGAACTTCGCGAGCTTCACTTTCTTGTCTGCCGCCGAAATCGTCGCCGATTTCGAACCACCATCCGTCAAGCTGGTCACGAGAAGCTGAGTTTGCTCCTGGCGATGACCTTGGGTGCGGCGATATTGCTTCCGGCGCTTCATTTTGATGATGGTGATTTTTTCACCACGGCCTTGAGCTAAAATTTCCGCTTCCACTTTGGCATTGCTGATATAGGGCTGACCGAGCATCACTTCGGAAGTTGCTTCCGAGGGATTGCTGATAAAAAGAACTTTATCGAATACGACCGCGGCGCCAACGTCTCCGGTGAGCTTCTCAACCTGAATGATATCGCCTGCTTGAACTCGAACCTGTTTTCCACCTGTTTCAATGACTGCGTACATAGCCCATTAGATTTGCCTTAAGGTAGTTTTAAAGTCAAGCATCTTTAAAGAAGAAATTCGTGAGATTTCATT
>Ga0164242_10002783_pt1 | contig 20188 bp, 18 predicted proteins | sample OricomgcompostMG_FD_108783 | JGI IMG/M metagenome (GOLD analysis project Ga0164242, IMG submission 108783) | Miracle-Growth compost microbial communities from Emeryville, California, USA - Original compost - Miracle growth compost (MG) ... | reverse complement strand
CATCACCGACGGAGCCACCCTGGCCGTCGGTGGTTTCGGACTGTGCGGCATTCCCGACCAACTGATCGAGGCGATCGCCGCCTCGGGCGCCGGCGGCCTGGAGGTGTTCTCCAACAACTGCGGTGTCGACGGCGTGGGTCTGGGCGTGCTGCTCGGGCTCGGCCGGGTCAGCCGGGTCACCGCGTCCTATGTCGGGGAGAACAAGGAGTTCGCCCGCCAGTACCTGGCCGGTGAACTCGAGGTGGAGCTGACCCCGCAGGGCACGCTGGCCGAACGGCTGCGCGCCGGCGGTGCGGGCATCCCGGCGTTCTACACCCCGGCCGGCGTCGGCACCCCGGTGTCCGACGGTGGGCTGCCCTGGCGCTACGCCGCCGACGGTTCGGTGGCAATTGCCTCACCGCCCAAGGAGATTCGCGAGTTCGGTGGCAAGCGCTATGTGCTGGAGGAGGCGATCAACGCCGACTTCGCCCTGGTGCACGCCCTGCGCGCGGACACCGAGGGCAACCTGGTGTTCAACAAGACCGCCCGCAACTTCAACCCGCTGGCCGCGATGGCCGGGCGCACCACCATCGTGCAGGTGGAGGAACTGGTGCAGCCCGGCGAGATCGATCCGGACCAGGTGCATCTGGCCGGGGTGTTCGTGCAACGCCTGGTGCACACGGGGCCGCAGAACAAGAAGATCGAAAAGCGCACCGTGCGAGAGGATTCCAAGTGACCGGCTGGACCCGTGAGCAGATGGCCGCCCGTGCCGCCACCGAGATGGTCGACGGCCAGTACGTCAACCTCGGCATCGGCCTGCCGACCCTGATCCCCGGCTATCTGAGCTCCGACGTGCACGTCACCCTGCACTCGGAGAACGGCATCCTGGGCACCGGCCCCTACCCCACCGACGACGCCGTCGACCCCGACCTGATCAACGCCGGCAAAGAGACCGTGACGGTCAATCCCGGTGCGGCGTACTTCGATTCGTCACTGTCGTTCGGCATGATCCGCGGCGGGCACATCGACACCGCGGTGCTCGGCGGCATGGAGGTGGCCCGCAACGGCGACCTGGCCAACTGGATGGTGCCCGGCAAGATGGTCAAGGGCATGGGCGGTGCGATGGACCTGGTGCACGGCGCGGCCCGGGTGATCGTGCTGATGGAACACACCGACAAGGCCGGTAACCCCAAGATCGTCGAGGTGTGCACGCTGCCGCTGACCGGTCAGGGCGTGGTCGACCGGATCATCACCAACCTGGCCGTCATCGATGTGCCCGGCGACGGCACGCTGATCCTGCGCGAGGTGGCCCCCGGTGTCAGCGTCGACGACGTGCTGGCCGCGACCGGCGCCAAGCTGACGGTCCAGCTGGATTAGCCCACCGGCGCCGGTTCGGGCCGGAACACCGGCCCGGCCGCCTGCTGCGGCGCCGCCCGCCGACGGCCGAACGCTCGGCGCAGCACCCCCCGCACCAGCGGCACCGGTGACCACCAGAACCAGCGTCCCAGCAGTCCGGCGACGCTCGGCACCACGAACGTCCGCACGATCAGGGTGTCGATCAGCAGACCCACCCCGATGGTCGTCCCGACCTGTTCGATGCTCAGCACATCGGACGACAACATGGCGAACATGGTGATACCGAAGACGATTCCGGCGGTGGTCACCACCCCGCCGGTGCCGCCGAAGGCCCGCACCATGCCGGTCTTCAGCCCGGCCGGGGACTCCTCGCGCATCCGCATGGTCAGCAGCAGGTTGTAGTCCGCGCCGACGGCCACCAGCGCGATCAACGCGATCGACGGCACCGCCCAGTGCAGATCCTTGCCCACCAGGTCCTGCCAGATGAACGTGCTGACCCCCAGCGCCGAGGCATAGGAGATCACCACGGTGCCGATCACCACCGCCGCGGCCACCGGGCTGCGCAGCATGATCAACACGATCAGGAACACCAGCGTCAGCGCGACCCCGGCCAGCAGCAGGAAATCGTCGCTGACATAGCCCCGCAGCTCGGCGGTGCCGGTGCCGAAACCGGTGATGGCCACCGTGTTCGACACCAGCGTGCCTTCCTTGGTGGACTCGCGCACGGCGGCCAGGATCTGCGGCGAACGCTGCGCACCGTCGGTGCCGAAGACCTTGCCGTCGCCGTACACCAGCAGCCGCGTCGACCGGCCGTCCGGCGCGAAGTACAACTGCGCGGCGCGCTGGAACCGGGGGTCCTGCCAGGCCCGCTGCGGCAGGTAGAAACCGCCCTCGCCGCTGTCGTGGAAATCGGTGCGCACCTCGCGCAGATAGTCGGTCAGCCCACTGAACATGGTCCTGGTCTGCCCGACGGTCTTGGTCAATTGCGTTGTCACCGCGCTCAATTGGTTGATCGCCGATCGCATCGACCCCACCGAGGCCTGAGCGCCGGCCAGCGACCGGGCCATGTCGGTGGTTCCGGCTCCGAACTGCTGGGTGCTGTCGGTCAGGGTGGCGGTGGCCGCGACCACCGAGTCCATCGGCTGCACCGCCCTGAGCACCAGCGAGCAGATGCCGTCATTGGCGCAGTTCGGGTTGGCATTGGTGAAGTTGCGCAACGGATCCAGATACGTCGAGACCTGCGTGACGTTGTCCCGCAGCGACTGCATTCCGCCGTGCATGGCGTCGATACCGGAGCCGAGCTGCCCCAGCCCGTTGACGCTGCCGCCCAGTCCCTTCTGCAATTGCGTGATCGCCGAAGAGAATCGGTCCAAGGTCGTCGAAAGCTGGTTGACCGCGCCGAGCCGATCGCTCAACCGGGCCACCCCATCGTCGAGCTGGTCAGCGATGGTGCCGGCCTGATCGGTCAGCGCCGCCTGCTCAGGTACCGAACCGGCCGGCCGCGATGCCGACTGCACCATCCGAATCCCCGGAATCGCCATGATCTTTCGGGTGACCGCCTCGATGGCGATGACGCCCGACGGGTTGCGCAGATCGTGATCGGTCTGGATCGAGACGATCTCGGGCAGCAACCGGTTCGGCGGGAAATGCCGGTCCATGGCCGCATATCCGCGGTTGGCGTGGGTGGTATCCGGTTGTGCAGCAAGCTCATCGAAGCCCAGCCGCAACCCGGCCACCGGAATGGCGAAGATGCCCAGGGTCAGCGCCGAGGCCACCAGCACCGGACCGGGCCAGCGGGCCACCAGCGTGCCGAGCCGGCGCCAACCGCGCCCGGGCACCCGCGCGGCGGCTCGTCGTCGGGGCTGCGCCAGGCCGTGCCGCCCGGCCAGTCCGATGAACGCCGGCAGCAACGTCAACGACGCCAGCATTCCGGTGAGAATGCCGATGCCACAGGGTAATCCGGCGCTACGGAGCATGCCCACCTGGGCGAACAACAGACAGGACAGCGCCGCCGCGATGGTCAGCCCGGAGGCCGCGATCACCGGCGCCACACTGCGATTGGCCAACACCAGTGCGTCTTCATGCTCGACGCCCGAGCGCCGCTGTTCGTGGTAGCGGCCCAACAGGAAGATGCCGTAATCGGTGGCCGCACCCAGCACCATCGCGGCCAGCAGCGACACCGAGAAGATCGACACCTCGATCAGGTCGCGCTCGCCCAGGAATGCCACCACGGCGCGGGCCACACCCAGGCCCAGGCCGACCGTCAGCAGCGGGATCGCCGCCGTGATCACCGACCGGTAGACGAGCATCAGCAACAACGCGATCAGCACCACCGTCACTGCGGTGATCATCAGCATCTGCTTGTCGATCGAGGACAGCTCGTCGGCGATGGTGGCGCCCGGGCCGGTGACATATGCGTGCATACCCACGGGCGCGGGCTGCCGCGCCACCACCTGACGAACCGCATCAAGGGCCGCATTGGCTTTCGCCGCGCCGAGCTCGCCGGCGATCCGCACCATGGTGTAGACGGCCTTGCCGTCGGCACTCTGCGCGCCCTGCGCGGTGACCGGGTCGGACCACAGATCCATCACCGAATCGACGTCGGCGGTATCGGCCCGCAGCGTCGACATCAGGGCGTCGTAGTACGCGCGCTCGGGCGCCCCCAACCGGTGATCGCTCTCCAGCACCAGGTAATTCAGGTTGCCGCCGGAGCCGTCGTGGAACTGCTCGCCCATCGTGGCGCCGGCGACATTGACCGGCGCATCGGCCGGCAGGAACCCCCGGGCGTGGTTGTGCGCGGTGCTTTCCACCTGCGGCACCAGCAGATTGCCGGCGGCCGCGGCCAGTATCCACACCCCGATGACCAGCACCGCAAAGCGGCTGCAGAATCTTGCGATCGCGTCCCACATAACCGATGAAACTACGAAGAACCGGGCCGAAAAGCGTCGTGCCGCGGGTGAGACCACGCGTCCTACCGTGGTAGGACATGCGGGCCTGCCCGAGCATGATGTGCCGGGCAATCGGAGGTTCTACGCTGACGCCATGGACCGGCTGCGCGATATCGCCCTGCGCCGTCGGGCCCTGGTGCCCTACGACTACCCGTTCACGGTGCCGGTGGTGATGTACACCGGCACCGTGCTGGTCGTCGGTGCGGCGGCGGTGCAGCGTGGTTTCAGCCAGCCCTGGCTACTGGCCGGTTCCTGCCTGCTGTCGCTGATACCGATCCTGACGTTCCTGGTCATCGGCATGAAGCCGATCCCCCTTGCCGCCGCGACCTGCAGCCTGACGGCGGTGGCCGTGCTGCTGTTCTGCTGGCCACCGGTCGACAACGACGCAGCACCGTGCCTGCTGCTGTTCGTGCTCGGCGAGGTCTTCGCGCTGGGTTCCTGGCAGCAGGGCCTGGTCGTCTGTGCGGCATCGGCGGCGCTGCTGATCGCCGCCGCCGACGCCGGGCACCTGGGTATGCCGATGCTGTATGTGGTCTTCCTGCCGCTGGCGGCGATGATCGGCCGGATCCTGCAACTGCAGCAGCGCCTGGTACTCAAGGAACGCGACCGCCAGGCCGTGCTGGCGCAGCAGGCGGCCGCCGACGAGCGTCGCCGGATCGCCCGCGAGATCCACGATGTCATCGCGCACTCGCTGTCGGTGACCATGCTGCACCTGACCGGTGCCCGCCGCGCCTTGCAGCAGGATCACGATGTCGACGAGGCGGTGGACGGCCTGCTCGATGCCGAACGCTTGGGCCGCCAGGCCATGTCGGATATCCGGCGCACCGTCGGGTTGCTCGGCGCGAAGGACGGCGGGCCGGCCCGGCTGCTGGCCGAGCCCGGGGTATCAGACATTCCGGCATTGGTCGAGACGTTTGCTTCCGCCGGACTGCGAGTGGACTCCCAACTCGACGTGGCACCGGCGACCCTCACCCCCGGTGCCGGTCTGGCGCTGTACCGGGTGGCCCAGGAATCGCTGGCCAATATCGCCAAGCACGCACCGGAGTCCGATGTGCAGCTGCGCCTGCGGGTCGACACCGGCACCGCCACTCTGTCGGTGCGCAATGATCTGGTCAGACCGATCTCCTGGGTGCAGCCGGGCTCTGGACTGTCGGGCATGCGTCAACGCGTCGAAACGCTCGACGGCGAGTTCGAGGCCGGCCCCGACTCCGGCGGCTGGTCGGTACGGGCCCGGGTGCCGATTGGCCCGTCGGCCGATGCAGAAAACTGCACGTTGGTCCGAACCCTGTTCGTCCGCAAAGAGATCCGTCATGACTGAGCCCGACACCCTGGTCGACGTGCTCCTGGTCGACGATCAGGAGCTGGTGCGTTCCGGGCTGCGCCGGATCCTGCGCCGCCGGGACGGTTTCACCGTGGTCGACGAATGCTCCGACGGCGACGAGGTGCTCGCCGCGGTCCGCCGGCACCGCCCGGACGTGGTGGTGATGGACCTGCGGATGAAGCGGGTCAGCGGGGTCGATGCCATCCGGGCGTTGCGCGAGTCCGGCGGACCACCTGCCTTGGCGCTCACCACATTCGACGACGACGACCTGCTGTCCGGCGCGCTGCGCGCCGGGGCCTGCGGGTTCATCCTCAAGGACTCACCGGCCGAGGAACTGATCCGGGCCGTGCATGCCGTCGCCCGCGGCGAGGCCTATCTGGACCCGGCCGTCACCGCGCGGGTGCTCAACGACTACCGCCGGGCACCCGGCGCGGCCTCGCCCACCGTCGCCGACAAGCTGACCGCGCGCGAACGCGATGTGCTCGAGCTGATCGGCGCCGGCGCAACCAATTCCGAGATCGCCGCGAACCTGGTGATCTCCGAGGTGACGGTGAAGAGCCACATCGGCCGAATCTTCACCAAGCTGGATCTGCGGGACCGGGCAGCGGCCATCGTCTACGCCTACGACCACGGCGTCGTCACGCCCAAGTGAGCTATTCGGCGACCACCCCGCGCATGGCGTCGGCACCGAACATCGGCTCCATCATCGCCGAGAAGTCCGGGCCGCGCCGCAGCATGTGACCGCCGTCGACGTTGATCAGCTGACCGGTGATCCACTGCGAGGCATCACTGAGCAGGAACAACGCCAGGTTCGCCACATCCGCCACCTCACCGGGCCTCGGCAGCGGGGTGCACTGCGCGTAATCCTCACGCAGCGGCGGGAATTCGAAGATACTGGCGGCCACCAGATCGGTGCGGATCAGACCCGGTCTGATGCTGTTTGCCCGCACCCAGGACGGACCCAGCTCGTCGGCGGCCAGCTGCACCAGGTGGTCCAGCGCCGATTTGGTGACACCGTAGGGACCGAACCAGCGGTGGGTGTTGCTCGCCGCGATGGACGAGATACCGACGAACGAACCGCCACCGCCGCGCACCATCTCCCGGGCGCTGTGCTTGAGCACGTACATGCTGCCGTTGACGTTCAGGTCGACGGTCTGGCGCCACATCTCCGAATCGAGCTGGGTGATCGGCCCGACGGTCAGCGATCCGCCGGCGCAGTGCACGGTGCCCGACAGTGTGCCGTTCCAGCCGGCGGCGGTGGCCACCGCGCGGGCGACATCGTCCTCGTTGGTGACGTCGGCGGTCGCGAACCGCACTGCGCCGGGTCCGCCTGCGGCGGTGATCTCGTCCGCGGCTGCCGCAAGCGTGGCCTCGGTACGCCCGACGATCAGCGCGTTACCGCCCGCGGCCACCACGGCCGCGGCAATGCCCTTGCCGATGCCACCGCCGCCGCCGGTGATCAGGACGGTCCGGCCCGTCAACGAAATCTGCACTGCAATCCCTTCGTAGGACAACCCAAGTCACCATCTGTATACAACATTGAAAAGTTGTTCACTAGAACGTAACGCGTGACCGCCCGGGGAGGTGTCCGATTCGCCGGATGAATCGTTAATATGCGGCGTAACCTGGGAACTAACCGTGAACAAGCGGGATCGACGATCACCGCTGCCGACACGCCGGATTACGAAAGCTGATTCGCATGACAACCTCGTACTGTGGCCGGGCGCTCCTCGCCGGCAGCTTCGCCCTCGCCACCCTCGCCGCACCGGTGGCCATCGCCTTCAGCAGCCAATCCGGCGTGAGCGCACCCGTCGCGGACTGCCCCCCGGGCATGATCTCCGACCCGATCAGCGGCAGCTGCTCGTCGGCCCCGCAGAACCCGAAGCAGGTCCAGGCACCGGGCCCCGGTCTGAGCGAGGTCGACGGCATTCCGTGCACCGGCCGCAACACCGGCCAGTGCATCGGCCTGTCGGAAAACGGCCAGTAGAGCGCGACGGATATCCGAGGATTACTCAATGGTGAAAGCGTCCGTGAAACGCACATGGGTCAGCTGCGGATTCGCACTGGCTGCCTTCGCCGCCCCGGCGGCGGCACTGGTCCCTGTTGCGCCACTCGCGTCGGCCGCCCCGGCCGCCTGCCCGGCCGGCGAGGAGAGTGACGTGTTCAGCGGCGATTGCCAGCCGTTCCTGGCGCCCAACACCAACAACCCCGACTACTCCGCCAATTTCTCCCCGTCGCAGGTCCCGTCGGACGGCGCCAACCCCGACATCCCGGAGATCGACGGCGTGCCCTGCACCGGTGAGAACTCCGGTGAATGCATCGGTCTGGCCGAGGACCAGGTGCCCGACGATGTGTCGCCACATTCGAGCGTCAGCTCCAGTCCGTAACACCGTTACCGAACACCGTCACCTAGAGTTGTGGAATGGCTGCCAAAACTGATCCCGCCGACATCGACGACGTCGAGCCGCTGGCCGACAGCACTGCCCGCCAGGCACGGCGCGTCGTCGCGGCATACGCCACCGATGCCGACGAATGCCGGATGTTCCTGTCCATGCTGGGTATCGGGCCGAAAATCGACGCGTGACCTCCCGTAGAGGCAACGAGGCCTCGGGGGACGCGCCGCAGCAGGACGAGACGGGGGACACCCCGCAATTCGGCGAGTCCGACTTCGTCGTGGTCGCCAATCGGCTACCGGTCGACATGGAACGGCTGCCCGACGGCAGCATCGAATGGAAGCGCAGTCCCGGGGGCCTGGTGACCGCGCTGGAGCCGCTGCTGCGCAAGCGCCGCGGGGCCTGGATCGGCTGGCCCGGTGTCGCCGACAGCACCGACGAGGAACCGATCGTCCAGGACGATCTGCTGCTGTGCCCGGTGCCGTTGTCCGCCGACGAGATCGCCACCTACTACGAGGGTTTCTCCAACGCCACCCTGTGGCCGCTCTATCACGACGTCATCGTCAAGCCGACCTACCACCGCGAGTGGTGGGACAGCTACGTCGAGGTCAACCGGCGGTTCGCCGAGGCAACCGCCCGGATCGCCGCCGAGGGCGCCACCGTCTGGGTGCAGGACTACCAGCTGCAGCTGGTCCCCAAGATGCTCCGGATGCTACGCCCCGACCTGACCATCGGGTTCTTCCTGCACATCCCGTTCCCGCCGGTGGAACTGTTCATGCAGATGCCCTGGCGCACCGAGATCATCGAGGGCCTGCTCGGTGCCGATCTGGTGGGCTTCCACCTGCCCGGCGGCGCGCAGAACTTCCTGGTGCTGGCCCGGCGCCTGTTGGGCGCCAACGCCTCTCGGGCCGCGGTCGGGGTCCGGTCGCGATTCGGCGAGGTGCAGGTGGGCTTTCGCAAGGTCACCGTCGGCGCCTTCCCCATCTCCATCGACTCGGCAGCCATGGACGCCCGGGCCCGTAACCGGGAGATCCGCCAACGCGCGCGGGAGATCCGCAGCGAGATGGGCAACCCGCGCAAGATCCTGCTCGGCGTGGACCGGTTGGACTACACCAAGGGCATCGACGTGCGGCTGCGGGCATTCTCCGAACTGTTGGCCGAGGGCCGGGTCAACCGGCATGACACCGTGCTGGTCCAGCTGGCCACCCCGAGCCGTGAACGGGTGGACAGCTACAAGGCGATGCGCGAGGACATCGAACATCAGGTCGGCCACATCAACGGCATGTTCAGCGAGATCGGCCACCCGGTGGTGCATTACCTGCACCGCCCGGTCGGCCGCGATGAGCTGATCGCGTACTTCGTGGCGGCCGACGTCATGCTGGTGACCCCGCTGCGCGATGGGATGAACCTGGTGGCCAAGGAGTACGTGGCGTGCCGTAGCGATCTGGGCGGTGCGCTGGTACTCAGCGAATTCACCGGTGCCGCAGAGGAACTGCGACAGGCCTACCTGACCAACCCGCATCACTTGGACGGCGTGAAGGACTCGATCGCCGACGCGCTGACCCAGTCACCCGAGGAGGGCCGCCGACGGATGCGCTCACTGCGCCGTCAGGTACTGGCCCACGATGTCGACCGCTGGGCCCGGGCGTTCCTGGATGCGCTGGCCGAAACCAAAAGCGCCGCACACTGATTCATCGGTGCGCGGCGCTTTTGGAGCGAGCGCAGCGACGGGAAGTCTGGGGCGGGCGAGCGCAGCGACGGGAAATCGGGCGGCGCCGGATTCGGAGAAGTAGCCGACCCTAGAAGATCGGCGTCATCTCGTCGATCAGCCACTTGTCGCCGATCCGCTGGTAGTCCACCCGCAACCGGCTGCCCTCGTAGGTGGGCTGTTTGGCCTTGTCGGTGATGACCCGGTTGACGAACACCAGCACCGAACCCGAATCCCGTTGTGAGGACAGCATTCCCGTGCCGACGATGCTGACCTGGCTGATCACCTGACGTTGCTTGGCATTGTCGAAGATGTGGTTCTTGGCGGTCATGTCCTCATACCGCTTACGGAACGAGGGGGTCATCAACTGCAGCGCCTCGACACTGCTGCGCTCGACGCTCTGGTAGTCGTAGCCCAGGATCTTGGGCACCGACTGCTTGGCCAGGTCCGGCAGGATCTGCGCGGTCTGCTGCGCGGCGGTCAGCTGCACATGCGTCCAGTAGGCGCTGCCGCCGAATGCGCCCCCGGCCACCACGGCGGCCGACAGCACCAGGCCGGCCAGCGCCGTCAGCCACGTCGCCCAACGGCTCATCAGTTGCCCCCGTCCGGGTACTTCAGGTCGTAGGCGGCCATGTGCCCGTTGTCGTCCTCACGAATGAAAACCCGCTGCCGGTACGCCTTCGACGGCTGGTTCACCCCGTTCAAGTCCGACAGGGTGACCCGCACGGTCACCAGCACCTTGGCGATCTTGGAGGTCTCGTCGACACTCTCCAGGGCGGCAGCGGTGACCACGGCCTCCGAATTGCTCTGGGTCTGCTTGAACAGGTACTTGATGTTGTCGGCATTGTTGTTCTGGGTCAACATATCTCGCAGCGGACCGGGACCGACGCCGTTGATGAACCGGTTCACGCTGGCGTCGATGGTGTCCTGCTTGTAGCTGAACATGTTGACCACGGTCTGCTGGGCGGTGTCGACGAATCGCTGATCGCGGTCCTGGGCGGCCTCGATCTGCCGGTTGCCGTGCCACAGGAACCAGGACCCGCCGGCCAGCACCGCCACCAGAAGCGCCGCCACCCCCAGGCCGACCGCCGCGACCAGCGAGCGGTGCGGCTGCCGGGCCGGCACCCGCACCTCGGCCAGCGGGGTGGACCGCACGGCATGCTCCGTGCCGGCCGCGCCCCGGGTTGTCGGTGCCGTCGGTGATGCGATGTCGAGCAGTTCACCGGAGTTCTCGGTGAGCCCGACCGGGCCCGCGGGCCGTGAAGCCCGCCGGCGCACACGGCCGGCCGGCGGCTCCGACGTGTTGTCCGTCGCAGCCGGTTCGTCAATCATCAAACCTGCCTTGGGTCCTTCATCAGGTCGACCCACGTCTCCGCGGAATCCGCCTTGTCGATGCCGCTGAGCACACCCGTGCCCCCGGCGGGGTCGGCGAAGACCCCTGTATTCGGATCGTACGTGGTGCTCAGTCCGACCTGGTGAGCACCGGCCGCCTGCGGCTGACCATCAGGTGCCGGGGCCGGCGCGCCCGGCTCCGGGGCCTCAGGCGCGGGGGCGGGAGCCTCCGATGCCGGCGGGTTGTTCTGCGCGTACGGCGGCACCTGCTGGGCCTGCGGCGCGAAGTACGGCCACGGCGGCGGCGTCCCCGGCTTGTCCGGCGGAACCGGCAGCGGGAACGGCGCGTTGGGCGCAGGGCCCGGACCGGCCGGCACGCCGGGCGGCAACTGCACCGACGGCGGCCCCGGGTCGTAGTCGGCGCCCGGCGGGATCATCGGGAACTTGTTCGGCGGGGTGATGTTCCGCGGGTCGGTGACCGGGGTGCCGTACGGCACCGGCGGACCACGCCACGGGTTGGAGCCGATCGGCACGTAGCCGCGGGGGTCGCGGCACAACTGGATGGTCGGTGCGCGCTTGCCGGGGAACTCCTGGCACGGGTAGTTACGCGCACCACGCACCGTGCTCGGATCGTTCTGCGCGGTCTTACAATACAAGTCATCCGGCAAGTCGCGCACCGTGGTATCGGCCGGCGTACGCGTCAGAGGCGCTGGGATGAAGCCCGTCATGCAGGGCGGCGCGTCACCGAGGTCGATCTTGAAGTCCAGCTTGCCGCCCTCGTCGATCGGCACGCCGCCGGCGACCGTCAGCAACGCGGCAATCAACGCCGGGAAGATCACCAGGGCCTGCTCGATGGACTTGTGGTAGATCACGCCGATTCGGCCGAAGTTGGCCAGGTTGGCGGCCAGCATCGGGAACGTCGGGCGGATGCCGTCGAAGGTCTCGTTGGCCGCCTGCGCGGCGCCGGGCACCGTGCGCAGCACCGACCGCATCTGCGGGTCGGCCTTGGCCGCCTCGGAGGTCAGCTTCGCCAGGCTGGCGGCCACGGTCTTGATGTCGTCGCCGCTGCGGATCTGCGACTGCAGCAGCGGACCGGCCTGGTCGAGCAACTGATTGATGCCGTCGGCGTTGGTGTTGGCCTCGTCCACCAGCTGCCGCGACGACTGGATCATCCGGGACAACTCCGGGCCCGACCCGTTGAACGCCTTGAAGGCGTTGCGCAGCAGGTCCTGCAGGCGGGTGTTGCTGATGCTGGTCACCAGGGCCTGTGCCTGGTTGAGCAGGCTGGTGATGTCCGAACCCACCGCGGTGCGGCTGACGTCGATGTTGGCACCGTCGCGCAGCATCTTCGCCGACGCGTGCTCCGGTGGTACCAGGTCGATGTACTGCTCGCCGATCGCCGACATGCTCTTGACGGTGGCGGTGACGTTGTCGGGCACCGGGGTGTCGGTGTTCAGCCGCATCTTGGTCACCACGCCGGTGTCGGTCAGGCCGACCGACACGACCCGGCCGACCGTGACGCCGCGGTAGGTGACGTTGGCATGCTCGTAGACGCCGCCACCGACGGTGAACTCGGCGGTGACGTTGTACGAGCCCAACCCGACCGCGGCCGGCACGTGCAGGTACGAGGTGGTGATCAGCACCAGACAGACCACGGTCACGATCGCGAAGACCGTTAGCTGGAAACGCGCGAGGCGGGTCAACATCAGTTCTGTCCCCCTGGCGGTCGCGCGTCATGCTGGGTCGCCGAGCCCGGCGGGATCTTGAACGGGTCGGCGGCCTGGCCGGAAAGATTGGCGATCGCACCCATCAGGAAGTCGGGCGGGTTCACCACCTCGTTGAGCCGCTTCATGTTCGGATCCAGACCCAGCGAGGTGGTGAAGATCGTCTCACCGACACGACGCAGGGTCAGGTCGAAGGTGACGAACACATTCAGGTAGTCACCACGGACTGCATGCTTGATGTATTGATAACGGAACGGAAAGGTCGGCAAAAAATCGAGGTCATGGATGAAGTCGTCGGCCTTGTCATTGACCGCCTTGACCACCGGGAACAGGTCCTTCATGTCGGCGCTGAAGTCGTCCTTGGTCTCCTTGAGCACCCGGGCGCCCACCGTGGCGAACTTCCGCAGCGCGGTGAACGCGTCGACGATGTTCTTCTGGTTGTCCCGCAGCACCTTGAGGGCACCGGGCAGGGTGTCCAGGGTGCGACCCAGCGCGTCCTTGCTCTTGGCCAGGATCCCGGCGAACCGGTTCAGCCCGTCCATCGCCGAGACGATGTCACCGGTCTGCTTGTCCAGCGACGCGGTCAGCTCGGCGAGCCGCGGGATCAGGTCGGCGAACTGCCCGGCCCGGCCGGCCACCGCGGCGTAGGTCTCATCGGTGATGTCTTGCAGCGCACCGAGATTGCCCTTGTTGACCACGATGCCCAGCGACGACAGCACCTCTTCGGTGGTCGGGTACCGGCCGGTGTGCGCCAGCGGGATCTCCGAGCCCTGCTTGAGCCATCCACCGCCGGTACTCCCGGTGATGGGGGCGGCCAGCTCGACGTGTTGCGAACCCAGCAACGAGGTCTGCGCCACCTTCGCCGTGGCGTTGGCCGGCAGCTTCACGTCGCTGTTGAGCGACAGCTTGACCGCGGCGTAGAACGTGCCATCGGGCCGCTGCACGGCCTCGATACCCGACACGCTACCCACCGTCACGTCATCGACCATGACCGGCGAGTTCTGCGGCAGGGTCGCCACGTCCGGCAGTTGCACCGTCACGGTGAACGATCCGGCGCTGTGGCCCTGGGTGCCGGGCATGTCCAGCGAGTTCAGGCCGCCGAACGAGCAGCTGCTCAACAACACCGCGCCGGAACCGAGGGCCAGCGCCTTGATGATCCGCATCAGTTGCCACCTCCCGCTTCGGCCGGCAGCGCCGGTCCGGCGGGCGCCGCGGCCGGGGCCGGCCCGGGCAGCGGTCCGGTGCCGTCCATCGGGTTACCGCCCTGCGGCGGGGTGGCCGGCGAGATCTGCCCCGGTGCCGCCGGCGGCGGCAGGATCAGGTCCGAAAGCCGTCCGTCCGGACCGACCTTGGGCGGGGTGACACCCGGTGCGGCCTGCCACTGCAGCGCCGACAGCGGGGTCTCGGACTTGGCCTCGGTCTCCGGGGTGTCGTAGATGATCTGGCCCTTGTACGCGGTAATGCTGTTGATCGGGTGGAACAGCACCGGCGGGTAGTTCATCGCGATCCGGCGCAGCACCGGGCCCATGCGCTCACGACAGATCTCGGCGCGCTTGTAGTTGTCAGGCGAGACGCCTACATCGAAATTGCCGCCGCACAGGAACTGCACCGGGTTAGCAAAGTTCGGCAGCGACAGCAAACCGGCGACGGTGCCTTGAGCAGGCTCATAAATATTGTAGAAGTTGGCCAGGCCGTTGGGCGTCACGTGCAGCACCTGCTCGATGTCGTCGCTGTGGTCGTTGAGCACCTTGGTGAAATCAGCCAGCTTGCCGACCTGTTCGATCAGCGCTTTGTTGTTGTCATTGAGCAGGCCCTTGACGTCACCGATCGCCTTGTTCAGGGTGCCCAGCGTCTGGTCCAGACCGGTCGAGCTGTCGGCCAGCACCTGCGACACCGAGGCCACGTGATCGGTGAACTGCACGATCTGCTCGTTGCTGTTGGCCAGTGCGTTGACCAGCACCCGCAGATTCTTGATGGTACCGAAGAGGTCACCACGCGAATCACCAAGGCGTCCAACGGTTTGCGACAGCTCGCGCAGCGCGTTGCGGAACGAGTCGCCGCTGCCGTCCAGGCTGTCGGCGGCCTGGTTGACGAAAGCGGCCAGCGGTCCCTGAACCTCGCCGACCTGCGGGCCGAGTTGCGCGCTGAGGTCGGTCAGTTGCTTCTTGACGTCGTCCCATTCGATCGGAACACCGGTGCGGTTCAACGGAACTGAGCCACCGGCGGCCAGTTCTGGCCCGCCGGAGTAGGCCGGGGTGAACTGGACGAACCGGGACGACACCAGGTTCGGTGAGATGATCAGCGCCCGCACGTCGGCCGGGATCTTGACGTCGTGTTGCACGGTCATGGTGACCTTGACGTCGGTGGCCCGCGGTTCGATCTTGTCGATGGTGCCCACCGGCACACCGACGATGCGCACATCGTCGCCGGGGTACAGCCCCACCGCATTGCTGAAGTAGGCAACCACCTGATGACCGCGGCGCGACGGCGACAGCAGGTATGCCGTGGTCGCGACCAGTGCGATGACCACCACGGCCACCGCCACGCGCGCCGCGCGTGACTTCATCGTGTTCTTGATCATGGCGACTTCGGCCTCACGATCAGTCGTTCTGAGATGTAGCCGCGCAACATATCTGCTAATCCTGCAGGCAACTTGCCGGGCTGGAAATATGCATCCAGCGCCACCTCAGACATCCCGGCCGGCGGCAAACCGTACAGGTTGATGTTGAAGCCCGGGCCGTTGGCGACCACCTCACCGAGGGTCGTGGCATAGCCGGGCAACCGCTTGAGCGCCTCGCCGATGTGCGCCTTGCGCTCCAGCAGGTTGGCCATCAACAGGTTCAGCTGTTGCAGTGCCGGCCCGAACTCCCGCTTGTTGTCCGCCACGACGCCCGAAAGCTGTTCGGACACACCGCGAATCCCGGAGATCAGGGTGCTCAGGGCCTGCCGGCGCTGATCCAGCGCACTGAACAGCAGGTTGCCGTCGGTGATCAGTTGGTTCACCTGACCGGCGCGCTGCGCCAGGGTGTCGGAGATCTTCTTGGCGTACGCCAACAGTTGTTCGAGAGCGGCGTCGCGCTTGTTCAGGCTGCGCGACAGGTTGGCCACGCCGTCGAGGGCGCCGCGCAGCTGCGGGGTGGCGTCGTGCAGGGTGTCGGTCAGCACGCCCAGGGCCTGGTCCAGCTTGGCCTTGTCCAGGCTCGCGGTGTTCTCGCCGAGATCCTGTAGCGCGATGCTCAGGGTGTACGGAGTCGTGGTGCGGCCCAACGGAATCACCATGGACTGCCCGGCGCCCTTGGGGGTGACTGACAAGGACTTCTGCCCCAGCACGCTGTCGGTCTTGATGGCCACCAGCGACTGGTCACCCACCCGGATCTTGCGGTCGACGGTGAAGTCGACCCTGGCCGAGGTGCCGGCCAGTTCCACCGCGTTCACCTTACCGACCCGGATGCCGGATACGCTGACATCACTGCCCGGCGAAATACCGCCGGCGTCGGTGAAGTAGGCCGCGTAGTCCTTGCCCTGAGGCCAGAACGGCAGCGAGGTGTAGCCGAACGAGATCAGGACCAGGCAGGCCACGGTGAACACACCGATGATGCCGGTGCGCAACGGATCCTTTTCCGGCTTAGTCATTGTCCGAGCACCTTCCCTTCGAGGGATCCGGTGGACCACCGAACGGTATGAGCATGTCACTGCCCGCCGGACCGCTGATCTTGATCTTCACTGTGCAGTAGAAGATGTTGAAGAACGCGCCGTAGGCACCGAGGGCGTGGAGCCGCAGGTAGCTCTCCGCCAAGTTTTCGACCATCGGATCGATGTCCTTGCGCCGTTCGTACATCCGCTGCACCAGCGGGCGGGTGTTCTCCAGTACGCCCTGCAGCGGACGGCGGCCCTGCTGCAGCATGTCGGTCAGGTCGGCCTCGGCCGAGGACAGCGGGCCGATGGCACCGGCGATCGGGTCGCGACCCTTGGCCAGCCCGGTGATCAGCTGCTGCAGCTGGTCGACGCTGGTGTTGAACTGTGCGCCCTTGGCATCGACGGTGCCCAGCACGGCGTTCAGGTTGTTGATCGCATCGCCGATCAGCTGGTCATGGGAGGCCAGCGTCTGGGTGAACGAGCTTGTGTTGGACAGCATTTCGGTCAGCGTGCCACCCTGTCCCTGCAGCGCCTCGATCACCGCGCTGCTGATCTCGTTGACTTTCTTGCCGTCCAGGCCCTTGAGCACCGGACGCAGTCCGCCGAGCAGCGCGTCCAGGTCCAGCGCCGGCTGCGTGTTGGATTCGGCGATCGTCGAGCCGACCGTCAGCTTGCGCAATTCACCTGGGCCAGAACCGATTTCCAGGTAGCGATCGCCGACCAGGTTCAGGTACCGCACAGTGGCCCGGGTCGAGGTGTACAGCTGGTAGCGCTTGTCGACATTGAATTTGATGTCCACGGTGTTGTCCGGGTTCAGCTTCACCGCGTCGACCGAACCCACCGGCACGCCGGCGATCCGCACGTCCTGACCGGCCCGCAGCCGCGAGGCGTCGGTGAAGATGGCGTGGTAGGTGTTGGTCGACGAGAAGCGGAACTGGCCGAACACCACCACCAGGCCGGCGGCAACCAACACCATCACCACGGTGAAGACGCTGACGTTGATCAGCGTGCGGCGATGACTCATCGGATTCATCAGTACCGGTCCTTTTCCGCGTAGGCGCCGTTGAACAGGAACTGCAGGGTCGAGGGGGCGTCGAACTGCAATTCGGTGTTGGGCTGGAACGGAACATAGGCGTTGTCGGTCACCAAGAATGGTGTGTGGTAGTAGGAGCCGCCGAACTGTTTGGACGGCACATTCGGTAGTCCACGGCAGTTCGGGCCGCCGGAGGCGTTCACCAACGGCAGACTCTCTGGATAAGTATAAGAAGGCACACCAGGAATGAAGCTGGATGACACGAACAGTCCAGGTCTGGTACCGCCGATCATCGGCGCGAAATTGTCGGTCGCCTGGGAGACACCCGTGAGGAGGCATCCGTATTCCGGCGAGTAGTCGCCGAGGACCTTCAGCGGGGCACGCAGGCGCTGGATGGCCGCGATGTAGTCATCGGCGGCTGGCGACAGCGTGGCATCACCGTTGTTGGCCAGCCCGGTGGCCGCCAGCAGCGCAGCGTTGAGGTCCTTGCGCTCATCGATCAAGGTCTTGCTGACCGTCGGCGCGTTCTGCAGCACTGTGGCCAGATCCGGGGCGGCATCGGCATAGATATCGCTGACTGCCGCAGCATTTTGTAGATCTTCTTGTAACGCAGGGAGTTTGGGATTGAGCTTGGCCAGATAGCTGCTCAGGCCCGACAGCGTGGCCCCCAGGTCATCACCGTTACCGCGCAGACCCTCACCCAACGCGGTGGTGGTGGCATTCAGGTTCACCGGATCGATCTTGGCCAGCAGATCGGTCAAGGTCTGAAAAACCGTATTCATCTCCAACTGCACGTCTTTGTTCTGCACACGCGCACCCGGACGCAACGAGCCACCCTGGGCATGCTCAGGGGTCAAAAACTCCACCGACTTGGCACCGAACACCGTGGTACTACCGATCCGCACCCGCGCATTGGCCGGAATGAAATGCATCTGATCGCTCAAGATCGACAACGTCAACTTGGCCTGATCACCCGCATACGCGATATCGGTGACCTTGCCGATCTGAATACCCCGGTACTTGACCTTGGCATCCTTGTCCATCACCAAACCCGCCCGCGGCGAGAACACCGTCACCGTATCGGTCGGCGTGAACGCCGCCGTATACGACAGATAGGTGAACACCACCGCGGCCAGCACAATGCTCGCCAGCACCGCGGCGGCCAGGCGCACGTGGAGTTTTCTGGATTTAGTGTTGGACATCTTCGTGCACCCCCTATCCGGACAGGTTGAAGTTGCCGGACGCGCCGTACACGGCCAGCGAGATGAACAGGACGATGGTGACCACCACGATCAGCGACGTACGCACGGCCTGACCGACCGCGATGCCGACGCCGACCGGACCGCCCGAGGCGTTGTAGCCGTAGTAGGTGTGCACCAGCATGACCGCCACCGACATCACGATGGCCTGCAGGAACGACCACAACAGGTCGCTGGAGATCATGAAGGTGTTGAAGTAGTGGTCATACAGGCCCGAGGACTGTCCGTTGATGAACACCGTGGTGGCCCGGGCGGCGAAGAACGACGCCAGCACCGACAGCGAGTACAGCGGGATGATCGCGATCAGGCCGGCGATGATCCGGGTGGACACCAGGTAGGACACCGAGTGCACGGCCATCGATTCGACGGCATCGATCTCCTCGGACACCCGCATGGCGCCCAGCTGGGCGGTGGTGCCGGCGCCGATGGTGGCGGCCAGCGCGATACCGGCGATCACCGGCGCGACGATGCGCACGTTCAGGAACGCCGACAGGAATCCGGTCAGTGCCTCGATGCCGATGTTGCCCAGCGACGAGTAGCCCTGCACGGCGATGACGCCGCCGGAGGCCAGGGTCATGAAGGCCGCGACGCCGACGGTGCCGCCGATCATCACCAGGGCGCCGGTGCCCATGGTCATCTCGGCGATCAGCCTGATGGTTTCCCTGCGGTAGCGGGTCAGCGCGTTCGGGATGTACCGAACCGACTCGCCGTAGAACAGCGCCTGCTCGCCGATGCCGTCCACGGCGCCGGGGATCTTGCGGAACATCCGTCTGAATCTAAGGGTCGCGTCGTAACTCATGGCGTGCTCACTTCACCAACACTCGGACGCCGACCGCGGTCATGATCACGTTGATGACGAACAGACAGATGAAGGCGTAGACGACGGTCTCGTTGACGGCCACGCCCACGCCCTTGGAACCACCCTTGACGGTCAGGCCGCGGTAACAGCCGACCAGCCCGGCCACCACGCCGAACAGCAGGGCCTTGATCTCGGCCAGCAGCAGCTCGGGCAGACCGGTCAGCACGGTCAGCCCGTTGATGAACGCACCCGGGTTGACCCCCTGCAGGAAGACCGAGAAGACATAGCCACCGACGAGGCCGATCGCGCAGACCAGGCCGTTGAGCAGCAGCGCCACGAAGGTCGAGGCCAGCACGCGCGGCACCACCAGCCGCTGGATCGGGTCGATGCCCAGCACCTTCATGGCATCGATCTCTTCGCGGATGGTGCGGGCACCCAGGTCCGCGCAAATCGCGGTGGCGCCCGCTCCGGCAACGACCAGCACGGTGACCACCGGGCCCAGCTGGGTGACGGTGCCGAACGCGGTGCCGGCGCCGGACAAGTCGGCGGCGCCGATCTCGCGCAGCAGGATGTTCAGGGTGAAGGCCACCAACACGGTGAACGGGATGGCGACGAGCAGAGTCGGGACCAACGAGACGCGGGCGATCATCCAGGTCTGTTCGAGGAACTCCCGGAGCTGAAAGGGCCTCCGCCACATCTT
>Ga0164242_10002782_pt1 | contig 20193 bp, 16 predicted proteins | sample OricomgcompostMG_FD_108783 | JGI IMG/M metagenome (GOLD analysis project Ga0164242, IMG submission 108783) | Miracle-Growth compost microbial communities from Emeryville, California, USA - Original compost - Miracle growth compost (MG) ... | reverse complement strand
TCGTTGGAGGGCCGTCGCGCCACGGGCGGTGCGCGGCCGAGTTGCCAGCGCGGGGCCGCGACGAGTCGGCACCGAGATTCGTGGTCCGTCAGTTCAACATCGCCTCGGACGAGATCGAGCTGTACGACGATCTACAGGTACGGCGATTCGCGATGTCGCTGGTGGATACCGCCTTGGAATCCGATCGCGCGACTGCGCTTGCGCTGCTCGATTCGGCCCTTCACAAAGGCCTGATATCTCGGGATGACCTTTGGTGGCAGGTGGTTTGCGCAACGGGTCGGCGGGGAGTGGTCGCGCTACGCGAGTTGCTCACACTTGCCGACTCTCGGGCAGAGTCTCAGGTGGAGTCGAGAGTCCGACTGGCGTGTATTGACGGCAAGGTGGCACCGGATGACCTTCAGTTCCCAGTCCGTGACGAGTTCGGGAACCTGCTGGCCATCGGCGACATGGCCTGGGTCAAAGGCCGCCGCCGACCGCTGATTGCCGAGGCTGACGGTGAAAGCGTGCATTCGCTCCCGCAGGCCGTCTACCGCGATCGGCGCCGGGGGAACTCGCTGGTTGCGCAGGCTTGCGACACGGTCCGCTTCACGTTCGCAGATTCGCTGCGCCCGGCGTACATCGTGAGTGTGGTGCGAGCAGCCCTCGCGGCCTGAGACCCCCGGTGATCATGGGCGCAAATTCAAGACACGCCGTCACGGACGAATTAGCGGTCATGATCACCGTGATTTGAGGGTGGTTTCGAACCAGCGGCGAGGGTTGTCCACGAGGAGGGTCTCGATCGCGGCGTCGTCGACGCCGCGCTCTCGGAGTGCCGGCAACACGTCCTTGCTGATGTGCAGGAAGTTCCAGTCCGGGGCGGCTTGCAGGAACCGCGGCTCGGCCCAGTCGAAGTAGCACGAGGCGTCATGCGCGAGAGCCATCCGGTCGCCGTACCCGCGACGGATCAGCTCGGCGACCATCTCCACACGCTCCTCGAACGGCCGGTACACGTTGACACCGAAGCGATCCATGCCAAGCAGGTAGCCGTGCTCCGCGAGGGCGCTCAAATGGTCCGCGTCGCCTGAGTCCCCGCTATGCGCCAGGCACACCGCCCCAGGCTCGACGCCCTCCTCCTGCAGGACATTGTGAACCTCAAGGCCGCGCTGGGTGCCGGGATGCGTGTGCACCATCACCGGGGCGCCGGTGCGAAGGTGAGCCTGCGCGACCGCGCGCAGCACCCGCTCGACGCCGGGCAGCATGCCCTCCTCGTCGATCGCGCACTTGAGGAAGGCGGCACGTACGCCGGTGTCGCCGATCCCGTCGGTGATGTCCGTGACGAACATGTCGACCATCGGGTCCGGGGCGTTGATGCCCGGCAGGAACGGTCCGCGTAGCCGGAAGTACTTCGGTACGTCGTTGTAGGTGTACACACCCGTCGCGACGATGATGTTGAGCTCGATCTGCTGGGCGATCTCCACGATCCTGGGGATGTAGCGACCAAGCCCGATCACGGTTGGATCGACGATGGTGTCGATTCCGGCTTCCTTCAGCGCCGTGAGCTTCGTGATCGCGTCTTCGACGTTGCGCTCCTCGTCCCAGTCCGTCTTGAAGTTCGCCTGGACCTCGGTCGTCATGACGAAGACGTGCTCGTGGATGAGCGTCCGCCCCATGCCTGCGGTGTCGATCACACCGCGTGCGGTGGGGAGCCGCACTACTCCTCCCCGCTTGAATCGGCAGAGCCCGCATCGTCACCCATGCGGTCGCGGATCGCATCGGTCACGGTTGGGTCGAGCAACGTCGTGACGTCGCCGAGCTCACGCCGCTCCGCGATGTCACGTAGCAGCCGGCGCATGATCTTGCCGCTGCGAGTCTTCGGTAGCTCGGGCGTGACGAGTACCTGCCGCGGCTTGGCGATCGGGCCGATCGTCTTGGCGACGTGGTCGCGGAGTGACTGGACGAACTCGTCGCCGGACGACTCGTCCTCGGCAACGCTGCCGCGGGGCGTCACGAACGCGACGATCGCCTGCCCCGTCGTCGCGTCGTTCGCCCCGACGACCGCGGCCTCTGCTACCGACGGGTGGCCGACCAGTGCGTGCTCCACCTCGGTGGTGGAGATCCGATGCCCGGAGACGTTCATCACGTCGTCGACTCGCCCGAGCAACCAGAGATCCCCGTCCTCGTCGCGCTTCGCGCCGTCACCGGCGAAGTAGAAGCCGTCGAAGCGTGACCAGTAGGTCTCCCTGTACCGCTGGTCGTCACCCCAGATGCCCCGCAACATTCCGGGCCACGGCTCGGTCAGGACGAGGAACCCGCCGCCGCCGTTCCCGACCGATCTGCCGTCGTTGTCGACCACGTCTGCACTCACCCCGGGGAACGGCGTCATCGCCGCACCCGGTTTCGCTGCCGTCACGCCCGGCAGCGGCGTGATCATGATCCCGCCGGTCTCGGTCTGCCACCAGGTGTCGACGACGGGCGTGCGGCCGCCCCCGACGTGGTCGCGGTACCACATCCACGCCTCGGGGTTGATCGGTTCACCGACCGACCCGAGCAGCCGCAGCGATGACAGGTCGTAGGGCTCGAGCTCCTGTGCGCCCCACTTCATCAGCGTCCGAATGGTGGTCGGCGCGGTGTAGAGGATGGTGACCTTGTGGTCCTGGATCAGCTTCCACCAGCGCGCCTTGTCTGCGGGATGCGGCGTGCCCTCGTACATGATCGACGTCGCCTGGTTCACGAGCGGTCCGTAGACGATGTAGCTGTGCCCGGTGATCCAGCCGATGTCGGCGGCACACCAATACACATCGCGGTCCGGCTTGAGGTCGAACACCATCCGGTGCGTCGCCGCGACGTGCGTCAGGTAGCCGCCGGTGGTGTGGAGGATCCCCTTCGGCTTGGCGGTGGTTCCTGAGGTGTACATCATGAACAGCGGGTGCTCGGCATCGAAGGATTGCGCCTCGTGGTGGTCTGAGGCACTGTCCACGACGTCGTGCCACCACACGTCGCGAGCGTCGTCCCACGCCACCTCCGCACCGGTACGTCGTACGACGAGCACCGTGCGTACGTCGGGGCATCCTTCGAGCGCTTCGTCGACGGCCGGCTTCACCGGTGTGGGTGCACCGCGACGGAACTGCCCGTCGGTGGTGACCACGACGCGCGAGTCGGAGTCGAGGACGCGGCCGCGCAGCGAGTCGGAGGAGAAGCCGCAGAACACCACGTTGTGCGGGGCGCCGATCCGGGCGCAGGCGAGCATCGTGACGATGGTCTCCGGAATCATCGGCATGTAGATCGTGACCCGGTCGCCGGCCTTCACGTTCAATGAAGTCAGGGCGTTGGCGGCCTTGGACACCTCGCGCTGGAGGTCGGCGTAGGTGACGTCGCGGCGGTCACGCTCGCCGTCGGCGATCCAGTGGAAGGCGACCTTGTCACCGGCTCCCGTCTCGACGTGGCGGTCGACCGCGTTGACGCAGGCGTTGAGCTTCCCGCCGACGAACCACTTCGAGAACGGGAGCTGCCACTCCAGCACTTGGGTCCAAGGCGTATCCCAGGTCAGGTCCCGGGCCTGCTCCGCCCAGAAGGCGAGCCGGTCGTTCGCGGCGACGGCGTAGGTCTCGGCCGTGGCATTGGCCTCGCGTGCCAGCTCCTCGGGCGGGGCGAAGCGGCGGGTCTCGTGCAACAGCGCGTCAAGAGCCGATTCAGACATGTCTGCAGCCTTTCATCCTCACTTGCGTCATGCTTGTCGACCATGGCGCTGATGTCGCTCCAGGACGCAGTCTTCCTGCTCCCGGAGACCCGTGAGCAGCCGATGCACGTCGGGGGTCTGCAGCTGTTCCAGCGCCCCGAGGGCGCCGGCCGGAATTTCCTCAACGACATGCATGCCGACCTGGTCGCCATCGAGGACGTGGCACCGATCTTCCGTCGCCGTGTGCACCGCTCGGTCGCGACTCTCGGGCAGTGGGCCTGGGAGGAAGACGCCGATCTTGACCTCGAGCATCACGTCCGGCATTCGGCGCTCCCGCGACCGGGTCGCATCCGCGAGCTGCTCGCGCTGACCTCACGGCTGCACAGCACCCTGCTCGACCGGCACCGGCCGTTGTGGGAGATGCACCTCATCGAGGGCCTGCAGGACGGCCGCTTCGCGATCTACTTCAAGCTGCACCACGCGGTGATGGACGGGGTGCACGGGCTGCGCCTGATGCAACGGTCGCTGAAGGCGGATCCGGACGATCTGAGCCTCTGTGCGCCTTACCTGCCAGGCGTTACCGCCTCAGCAGGCGCCGGCGGCGGCTTCTCACCGCTCGCACTGCCCGGCCTGCTCGCCGGTGCGGCACGCGACGTCGTGAGCGACGCGATCAGCTTCGCCCCCGCGGTGCTGCAGACCGCCGAGCGCCTGGTACGTGAGCAGGCCGCCGCACTGCCCACGGTCGCCCCTCGCACCATCCTCAACGGCCCGATCACCGGCTCGCGCCGGTTCGCTGCGCAGTCTTGGCCGCTAGAGCGGCTCCGCGGCATCGCGAGAAGTGCCGGCGTCACGATCAACGACGTGGTGCTGGCGATGTGCTCCGGCGCGCTCCGCGAGTACCTCGACGAGCAGGGCGAGCTACCTGACGCCCCACTGCTCGCGATGGTGCCGGTGTCGCTCGCGTTGCGCGCTGACGGTCCGGAGAGCACCCACGGCAACAACATTGGCGCGATCATCGCGAACCTCGCGACGGACGAGCCCGACCCCGCCGTCCGTCTGGAGGCGATCAGCCGGTCGGTCATGGACGGGAAGGAGCGGCTGGCCGGGATGAGCCGGCTGGCGGTGCTCGCGACATCCGGGATCGCGATGGCACCGATCGCGATGAGCGCGTTCTTCGGCATCAACCGGCTGATGCCGCCGCCGTTCAATCTTGTGATCTCCAACGTGCCCGGGCCGAAGCAGCCGCTGTGGATGCAAGGAGCGCGTCTCGACGCCTTCTATCCGCTGTCGATTCCGTCCGGCGGGCAGGCCCTCAACATCACGGTCACGAGCTACGTCGACAACATGGAGTTCGGCCTGACCGGTTGCCGCCGCCACGTCCCGCACTTGCAGCGGCTGCTGAGCCACCTCGAGAGCTCGCTGGCAGACCTCGAGAAGGCGTTCGGCTAGTTGTACTGAGGTGAACCGGAGCGCCGTTGCCGGCGTAGTAGGAGACGTGAGCTCCCGGATCCAGCTGCAGGTCGTAGGGCGGGTGCTCACCGCCGTCGCGCTCGCCGTCATGGCGGTCATCCATCTTCGGCTGTACTCGACGTACGACTACCGCGCGATCCACGCCATCGGGGCGTTGTTCCTCGCCAACGGGATCGCCGGCGCCGTGCTGTGCCTGGCGATGCTCGGGGTCCCGTCGCGCTTGGTCGGGCTCACCGCGCTGGCGAGCTCCGGTCTGCTCGCCGCCACCTTCGCCGGGTTCGTGATCGCCCTCCAGCACCCCCTCTTCGGGTTCCAGGACTCGATCCGCGCGCCGCACGCCTGGACCGCCCTCATCGATGAGTCCGCTGGGGCCGTGATCGCCCTCGTCATCGCCGCGATGTCACTGCGTGGTGGTGCCACAAGGGCGGTCGCCGGTACCTGGCGGCGAGCATGATGATGACCGTGGATCGGGCCGACGAGACCGCGCTGCGCGAGCTGTACGACGCGCACGCCGGCGCGCTGCTCGCCTACGCGGTCCGCTTGACCGGGGGCGACCGAGGCCGGGCGGAGGACGTGGTGCAGGAGACGTTGCTGCGCGCCTGGCGGCACCGGGAGGCGCTGGAGGACGCGCGTGGCCCGATCCGCCCGTGGCTGTTCACCGTCGCTCACCATGTCGCGATCGACGCCTACCGTGCGCGTTCGTCGCGGCCGCACGAAGTGGGGGACTCGGTTCTCGACGTGATCCCGGCCGCCGATGACATCGACGTGCGGCTCGACCGGCTGTTGGTGCTCGATGCGTTGAGCGCGTTGTCGACCGAACACCGAAGCGTCCTCGTGGAGACCTATTACCGCGGCCGGTCGGTCGCCGAGGCTGCCGACGCCCTGGGGGTGCCGCCCGGAACGGTCAAGTCCCGCACCTTCTACGCACTCCGTGCACTGAAGCTCGCCCTCGCGGAGCGCGGGGTGAGCTCGTGAACTGCCAGACGGCGACCGGGGCGCTCGGCGTCTACCTCGTGGGCGCGATCGAACCAGGGGAGCGCGCCGAGGTCGACGTCCACCTTCGCGGCTGTGCTGCCTGCCGCGCCGAGCTTGCCGAGTTGGCGATGCTCCCCGCGATGCTCGACAGGCTGACACTCGACGACGTCGCCGAAGTCATCCCGGACGCGACCGCGCCAGAGGACCTGTTCGCCCGGGTCGCGGCGCGAGCGCGCGCAGAGGCCGATGCGGCGGCAGCGGCCGACCAGCCGGCAGGCGGGGCCTCGGTGGCCGGGGTGCGACGGCGACCACGCTGGCAGCTGATGGCTGCCGCCGCGGCAGCCGTTCTCGTCGTCGGCGGGGTGAGCGTCACGGCGGTCGAGGTGCTGCGTTCCGCTCCTGGCCCGGAGACGGTCAACGCGGCGCAGGGCGCAGTCCACATGCGGGTCGCGCTGACCTCCCAGGCCACGGGCACCGCGTTGCGGGTCACCGTCTCCGGTCTGTCGAACGACGAGCACTGCCGGCTGCTGGCGATTGCCGCCGACGGGACGACCGACCTGGTCAGCCAGTGGGACGCGACGTACGCCGGTGAAGCGCAGGTCACCGGGTCGACCTCGATCGCGACCTCGGACCTGCGGCAGCTGATCCTGCTCGGCCGAGATGGCAGCCAGCTGGTCGCGGCCGACGTCTGATCTGCCCGATCCGGCCCGAAATCTCCACCTGTACGCCCATATGGCGTAATCTCATGTGGCATTCGGCTGAGCCGGCTGGCGGGTTCTATTGCGCCGAAAAGCGGGCATCCTCCGAATAACCGCTGCTCAACGCCGACGGGCAGCCGCCCCAGGAGAAGTGCCGACGTGACGACCGCCACCCGCGAGGTCTTGACGCTTGTGTCGTCTCGCAACGCCCCGGCCGAGGCGCGGCGCGCGGTCCACGACTTCGCCGAAGCGGTCTCACCGTCCTCCGCGCGCACCGCTGAGCTGCTCGCCTCCGAGCTCGTCACCAACGCGGTCACCCACGGTCGTGGCGAGGTAACCGTCGTCATGGAGTACGACGTCGACGGGCTTGCCGTGACCGTTTCCGACGACGAGCCGGCCATGCCGGAGGTCGCCGCGACGACGCCGGCCGCGCAGGGCGGTCGCGGCCTGCGGCTCGTCGAGGTGCTGTCCAGCGACTGGGGAGTCAAGCCGGACCGTCGCGGTCATGGCAAAGGGGTCTGGTTCCGTCTCGGCTAACCGGGTACTGTTACGCAGGTAAGCCTTACCTAAGGTGCCGTTCCGGCGGGGCGGCCCCGACCTGCGTGATGTGAGGGCATGCTTCCCACCTTCGTCATCGGCCTCCGTGAGGGCCTTGAAGCGGCACTGATCGTCGGCATCGTCGCGGCCTTCCTGCGCAAGCAGGAGCGCACCGACCTGCTGCGTTGGGTATGGGCCGGCGTTGCCGCCGCCGTGGTGCTGTGCCTCGCGGTCGGCGCCGGGCTCGAGGCCGTGTCGCGCGACCTCCCGCAGCGCCAGCAAGAGGGTCTCGAGACGGTGATCGGTGCGCTCGCCGTCGTGATGGTCACCTACATGGTCGTCTGGATGCGGCGCCACTCCCGGGAGCTGAAGGGCAGTCTCGAAGGGGCCGCGGCGTCTGCGTTGACCACGGGGTCCGGTCGGGCGCTGGTGGCGATGGCGTTCCTTGCGGTCATCCGCGAGGGGTTCGAGACGGTCGTCTTCCTGATGGCGACGTTCAACGAGAGCGGCTCTGGCCCCGGCCCGGTCCTTGGCGCCGTACTCGGCATCCTGGTGGCTGTCGGTCTCGGGTACGGCATCTATCGCGGTGGGGTCCGGATCAACCTCTCGAAGTTCTTCCGGGCCACCGGCCTGGTGCTGGTCCTGGTCGCCGCCGGTCTCGTGATGACGGCCCTGCACACCGCGCACGAGGCGACCTGGTTGAACGCCGGCCAGCAGAGCACCGTGGACCTCACCTGGCTGGTCCACCCAGGATCGGTCCAGTCGTCGCTGCTGACGGGCATGCTCGGCATGCAGCCGCGGCCGGTCCTGATCGAGGTCGTCGGCTGGTTGGTCTACCTGGTCCCGGTCGCGCTGTACGTCGGGTGGCCGGCCGGCCGCCGGATCTCACTGCAGACGGCGAGCCGCCTGGCAGCTGCGGGCGCGGTCGTCTCGGTCGCCACGGCGGGGCTCCTGATCGCGACCCGGCCGGAAGCGCCGACGGCGCGGCCGTTCGCGGTGCCGACCGGCTACGAGCGTGCCGGAACGGCAGAGGTCGACGGTCTCGCGGTGCTCCGGTATACCCGGACGACGACCGGCATCCCGTCGACCCGGCCGCTGAGTGCGGAGAAGGTGGCGCGCCACAACGGGGGGCGGTTGCCGCTCGGCCTGACACCCGGGCCTGACGGCCGGTTCGCGGTCGACGTCTCGACCGAGACCACGGACACGATCGAGGTCGATGCCCGCACCCACGACCTGATCGCCAGCAGCAAGGTGACCCGTAGGGCGATGACGGCGAATGGTGCACCGGTCGGCGCACCCGTGGTTCTCTCGCGCACGCAGCGACCCGCGGCGGAGGTGGCGAAGGCGGTGGTCTCGGCCCGCCACGATGGCTCCGTGCTCGCCAGCCGGCACGACCGGCGGGTCGCCGCGGAGTGGCTGCTGGGACTCGGCGTGGCGCTGCTCGCCGTCGCCGGCGGCGGGTTCATCGCGGGACGCTCGCTGCGTCGCCGCGCCGGCTCGCCGACCCCCCTGGACGGCCCGGAGGCGGCTTTGGTAGAAAGAGAGGTAAGCCTTACCTAACCAAGCCGTCTGCCCGTAGGGGGAGAGCCACCGATGTACTCACGGCCGTTGCCGCACGCTCGTACGCTTCGCACCGCGGGGACTGGTGCCGTCGTGGCGGTCGCCGTCGCGGCCTGTGGCGGGGCAAGCTCTGGCGGTGGGACGGCGGGTGCGTCCGGTAGCTCGCGTCACGCCGTCGTGACGATCTCCGAGGCCGACGGCTGTCAGGTGTCCGCGACGTCCTTCCGCGCTGGCGCGCTCACGTTCGACATCACCAACAAGGACGCGAACGCGGTGACAGAGGTCGAGCTCGAAGCCAACGGGCGCATCGTCGGGGAGAAGGAGAACCTGCCCGCGGGGTTCACCGGCAGCTTCTCCGTCAACGTCGACGGCGGGAGCTACGAGCTGGTCTGCCCGGGTGCCAAGCCCGACAGCGTCGCGATCACGGTCACCGGCAAGGCCGCCTCCTCCGCAGGCACGGTCGCCGACCTCCTCAGGCAGGGCGCGAAGGAGTACGCCGGGTACGTCAATGACCAGGCGACCGAGCTCGTCGAGGCCGCCGAGACGCTGCGCGACGCGATCAAGTCCGGCAACCTCACCGATGCCCAGACTGCCTACGACAAGGCTCGACCGTTCTACGAGAAGATCGAGCCGGTTGCGGAGTCCTTCACCGCCGGCAAGGTCAATCTCGACGCCGACATCGACGCCCGTGAAGGCGATGTGCCGGCCGCCCAGTGGCAGGGCTTCCACCGCATCGAGAAGGGTCTGTTCGCCGACCAGAGCGTCGAGGGCCTGTCGACGTACGCCGCGGGTCTGGTCGCCAACACCAAGACGCTGCGGAAGCTGACTGTCGGGCTGACCTTCCAGCCCTACGAGATCGCGAACGGGGCGCAGGAGCTGCTCGACGAGGTCGCAGCCTCCAAGATCACCGGCGAGGAGGAGCGCTACTCCCACATCGACCTCGTCGACATCGAGAACAACGATGAGGGGGCGGAGCAGGCGTTCGCTGCGTTGCGCCCGGGCCTGACGAAGATCGACAGCCAGCTGACGGCGACGATCGCCGCGCGCTTTGCCGCGCTCGACGCGCTCATCGAGACCTATCGAACCGGCGACAACCCGTCGGGCTTCGTCTACTACGGCGACCTCACCAAGGCCGACAAGCGAAAGCTGGCCGCGGCCGTCAAGGCAGTGCAGGAGCCGCTGTCGAAGGTTGCCAGCAAGGTCGCCCAGGTCTAGGCGACCCGAGTCGGCGAGGAAGGGGAACCGGTGCGCGCCGAGGACGTGCGGCCTAGCCGGCGGCAGTTCGTGACCAGCGCGTTGGGCGCGGCCGGGGTGCTCGTCGCCGGCGGCGCGGGCGGTGTCGCGATCGGTCGCGCGGCGGACGGCGGCTCGAGCTCGCAAGTCGGCGGCACGATCCCGTTCTACGGCCCGTACCAGGCCGGTATCGCGACGCCCGCACAGGACCGGCTCGCCTTCGCGGCGTTCGACCTCACCAGCTCGAACCGGCACGAGGTCGCGCTGCTGCTCGGGAAGTGGGCAGCAGCCGCGGCCCGGATGACACAGGGCGACCTGATCGGCGCGGTCACGGACGCGCCGCAGGCGCCGCCGATCGACACCGGAGAGGCGCTCGGCCTCGGCCCCGCGCAGCTGACCATCACCGTCGGGTTCGGCCCGTCGGTGTTCGACAGCCGCTATGGCTTGGCGGGCAAGCGGCCGGCGGCACTCGCCGACATCCCGCCGCTGCCGGGCGACGCGCTGCGGGCGGGGATCAGCAACGGCGACATCGGCGTACAGGCCTGCTCCAACGACCCGCAGGTCGCCTTCCACGCGATCCGCAACTTCGCGCGTCTCGCCCGCGGAACCGCGGTGATGCGGTGGTCGCAGCTCGGGTTCGGGCGCACATCCTCGACGTCGACCTCGCAAGAGACGCCCCGCAACCTGATGGGCTTCAAGGACGGCACGAACAACATCAAGGCCGAGGCCACGGCCGACTTCGACAAGTTCGTGTGGGTCGGGTCCGAGACCGATCAGCCGTGGATGCGCGGCGGCAGCTACGTCGTGACCCGACGAATCCGCATGCTGATCGAGTCGTGGGACACCGACTTCCTCGCCGATCAGGAGAATGTGTTCGGCCGGCTCAAGAACAGCGGCGCACCGCTCGGCGGGAAGACCGAGTTCGAGCCGGTCGACCTGGTGGCGAGGCATCCGGACGGCACTCCGGTGATCCCGGCCGACGCCCACATTCGCCTTGCCTCGCCGCACGCTCACGGCGGCAAGAAGATCCTTCGCCGGGGCTACTCGTTCACCGACGGGATCGACCCCGACACCGGGCTGCTCGACGCCGGGTTGTTCTTCATCGCCTACCAGAAGGACCCGCGAGAGCAGTTCGTGCCGATTCAGCGGCTGCTGGGCGGCTCGGACAGCCTGAACGAGTACATCCGGCACACCTCGAGCGCGTTGTTCGCCGTGCCGCGGGGGCTGTCAGGCCCCGGTGACTGGTGGGGCAAGGAGCTGTTCGGCTGACGCGGTGACCGCTGTTCGGCAGGCCTGCGGGGCGCCGTCGCAGCACGGCTCGTAGTACCGGCACGAGGGGCAGCGGTTGTGCGCCTGCTCGGCGTACATCTGGGCGCCGCAGTTGGGGCAAGGTAGATCGAGTGCCATCGGGTCATGATGGATGCCGGGGAGTCCGGCAACCCGGATTGACATGATTCGAACATACGTTCGATGATGGCGGGATGCTCGACCAGGCCCTCAGGAACCCGATCCGGGAGCGGCCACCGGCACCGATCACGGCCGCTGCGCTAGGGGCTCGTTCCCCAGCACTACCAGTGCATCCGGCCCTCCACGACCTGCTTCCGGACGGCTTGCGACGGGGGAGCACGGTCAGCGTCAGCGGCTCGCTGTCGCTGCTTCTGGCCCTGCTCGCCGACGCTTCGGCGGAGGGGGCCTGGTGCGTGCTGGTCGATCTGCCGGTCGGCTCCGCGACGCGGCTGGGCGCCGAGGCGGCGCGCGACTACGGGATCGACCTGGCCAGGCTGCCGGTAGTACCGGCGGCGGGAGAGAGCTGGACCAACGTGGTCGGCGCGCTGCTCGATGCGTTCGACATCGTTGCGGCGCGGGCGCCGGCTCGGCTGGCCGACGGCGACCTGCGTCGACTCGCGGCCCGTGCCAGGTCGCGTGACTCGGTGTTGCTGCCGTTCCTCACCGGGCAGCGCTGGCCGATGGCAGACCTGCGGCTGACCGCGGAGCCGGGCGAGTGGTCGGGGATCGGCGACGGTCACGGCCGGCTGGCGCGGCGGCGGATGCGGGTCAGCGTCGAGGGTCGTGGTCAGGCGGGGCGATCCCGCCGGGTCGCGTTGTGGCTGCCGGGCGGGCAAGGGGGAGTGGAGCCTTACGGCGACGAGCTCGCCCCGGTGGTGGAGCTTTCCGGCGTACGGAGAAGCGCTAGTTGACGCTTCCTCGAATCGCCATGGTGTGGTGCCCGGACTGGCCGGTCGTCACGGCGCGGGACACCGCCGACGCCGCCTCCTCGCATGCCCCGGTGGCGGTGCTCGCCGGTGGCCGCATCGTCGCCTGCTCGCAGAGTGCGCGCGGCATCGGCGTACGTCGCGGAATGCGCAAGCGCGAAGCGCAGTCTCGTTGTCCCGACCTCGTCGTGCTGCCGCGTGACGAGGCGGTCGAAGCCCGTCGTTTCGAGCCCGCTATCCGTGCCGTGGAGGCGATCGTGGCGGGCGTCGAGGTGATCCGGCCTGGGCTGCTCTGCCTGGCCGCCGGAGGGCCGGCACGCCATCTCGGCGGGGAACCGGCGCTGGCCACGCGGTTGCAGGAGGCGGTGAGCTGGACGGCTGAGGAGGTCGCGGTCGGAATCGCGGACGGCGCGTTCGCTGCCGAGCAGGCAGCCAGACGCGCGGTCGTGGTCCCGGCCGGAGGATCTGCGGCGTTCCTGGCCGATCTGCCGATCGGGACGCTCGATGCGTTCGGTGACTCCGCGCTGGTCGACGTCCTGCGCCGACTGGGAATCTGGACGCTCGGTGGTTTCGCGGCGTTGCCGGCACGTGATGTCGCGGCGCGGTTCGGACCAGGCGGAGCCTGGGCGCATCGGCAAGCTGGCGGCCGGGACGACCGGCCGGTGGTGGTACGCGAGCCGCCCGTCGACTGCTCGGTGACGGTGGAGCTCGAGCCGGCGGTCGACCGTGTCGACGTGGTGGCGTTCTCTGCCCGCAACGCCGTCGAGACCTTCGTCAACAATCTTTCGGCGCGCGCCCTCGCATGCTCGTGCGTCGAGCTCGAAGTCATGTCGGAAGCCGGGGAGTGCGCGGCGAGGCGGTGGCGGGGGACCGGAGTCCTGTCGGCGAGCGATGTGATCGATCGGATCCGCTGGCAGATCGAAGGCTGGCTGCACGCCGCAGACGGCACCGCGCGGCTGACCGCCGGGATCGCTCGGCTGCGAATCATCCCCATCGAGACGGTGCCGACCGGCACTCATCAGCAGGCGTTGTGGGGCGGCGACGGCGAGGCCGGCGAGCGGGCGCGCCGGGCGATCGCGCGGGTGCAGACGATGCTCGGCTTCGACGGCGTCGTAGCCCCGGCGGTAGTGGGCGGGCGCGGCCCGGCGCAGCGGACCCAGCTGCTGCCCTGGGGAGAGGAACGTGAACCGGCTCGCCGTGTCGCCGAGCCGTGGCCGGGTCATCTGCCGTCGCCGGCACCGAGCGTGCTGGTCGACCCACCCGCACCGATCGAGCTGCTCGATGCCGGGGGGCGGGTGGTGGTGGTCGGTGACCGAGGCGCCCTGCTTCGCCCGCCCACTCGGCTCGGGCTGCGGCGCGAGTCGGCGGTGGAGGTGACGTCGTGGGCCGGACCGTGGCCGGCCGACGAGCGGTGGTGGGACCCGGGCAGCGCGACCCGGGTGGCGCGGATGCAGGTGGTCGATGTAAGAGGGCGCGCATATCTCGTAGCGGGCGAGATGACGACAGGAGCCGGTACTGCGGAGCCGCGCTGGGTCCTGGAAGGCATCTATGACTGAGCGGCGTCGCTGATGGGCTGGGAGAACCCGCCGGTTCCGTGGCGGGAGCTGGAGCGGCGGTTGTCGGGCCGTAGGCCCGACCCGCCGCTACGAGGAGACGGCGGCGATGCCGCCGGCTGGTCGCGGCACCGCCCGGCGTACGAGCCGAAGCTGCTGTCGCGCCCCGCCGATCCGGTGCCCTACGTCGAGCTGCACGCGCATTCCTCCTTCAGTCACCTCGACGGCGCGAGCCTGCCGGAGGAGCTGGTCGAGGAAGCGGTTCGGCTCGGCCTGTCCGGGCTTGCCCTCACCGACCACAACGGGATGTACGGCGTGCCTCGCTTCGCCGAGGCAGCGGAGGCGGTCGGCCTCGCGACCATCTTCGGCGCCGAGCTCTCCCTTGACCTACCCGTCCCGCGGACGACGTCGCAACGCGCCACCGGAGCGCGCTCCGGGATGCCGGATCCGGCCGGGCGGCATCTGCTGGTGCTGGCGCGCGATCCCGAGGGGTACTCCCGGCTGTGCCGAGCGATGAGCACGGCGCAGCTTCGGGGCGGCGCCAAGGGCCATCCGGTCTACGACCTCGACGAGCTGACCGGGCTGGGCGGTGGGCACTGGCTGGTGTTGACCGGATGCCGCAAGGGGTCGGTCCGCGCAGCACTCGAATCGGGGCAGTACGGCACCTTCGGTGTCGACGCCGCGCGCAGTGCGCTGGATGAGCTCGTCGCGCGGTTCGGCCATGACAACGTCGCGGTCGAGCTCTCCTTCGCCCGCGATCCGCTCGCCGACGAGCGGTACGACGTACTGACGATGCTCGCCGACGAGGCGGACCTGCCTGTGGTCGCCACTACCGCGGCGCACTACCACGGTTCGGTGCGCCGGCCACTCGCTACCGCGATGGCGGCGGTGCGGGCCCGGCGCAGCCTTGACGAGATCGACGGCTGGCTGCCGGCGTGGGCAGATGCGCACCTTCGCAGTGGTGCGGAGCTGGTCACCCGGTTCGCGCGATGGCCGGGGGTCGTCGAGACCGCGGCCCGGATCGGCGCCGAGCTGGCCTTTCCGATTCGCCTGATCGCACCGCGGCTGCCGCCCTTTCCGGCGCCCGACGGCCAGGACGAGATGACCTATCTGCGCCGGCTCACGATGCGGGGTGCGGAGAAGCGCTACGGGCCGCGCGGCAAGCAGACGGAGCGGGCCTACGCCCGGATCGAGCACGAGCTCGCGGTGATCGAGGAGCTGAGCTTTCCCGGCTACTTCCTCGTCGTCTGGGAGATCGTCAGCTTCGCGCGCTCGCAAGGGATCCTCTGTCAGGGACGAGGGTCGGCGGCGTCATCCGCGGTCTGTTACGCGCTGGAGATCACCGCGATCGACCCGGTCTTCTACAACCTCGTGTTCGAGCGGTTCCTGTCCGCCGAGCGCAACGAGCCGCCCGACATCGACGTCGACTTCGAGTCGGGGCGCCGCGAGGAGGTCATCCAGCACGTCTACGAGACCTACGGCCGTGAGCACACCGCCCAGGTCGCCAACGTCATCACCTACCGGCCGCGGTCGGCGATCCGCGACGTCGCCAAGGCGCTCGGCTATCCCACCGGCACGCAGGACGCGTGGAGCAAGCAGATCGAACACGGTTACAAGATGGATCTCGAAGCGGTGACCGGCGTACCGCAGGAAGTCCTGGATCTCGCTGACGAGCTGCGTGACGCACCGCGTCATCTCGGCATCCACTCCGGCGGAATGGTGATCTGCGACCGTCCGATCGTCGAGGTCTGCCCGGTCGAGTGGGGCCGGATGCCGGGCCGCACCGTCTTGCAGTGGGACAAGGACGACTGCGCGGCGATCGACCTCGTGAAGTTCGACCTGCTGGGCTTGGGGATGCTCTCCGCGATCCGTTACAGCTTCGAGCTGATCGAGGACTGGCATGGCGTCCGCTACGAGCTGGCGACGGTCCCGCGCGAGATGCCGTGTGTGTACGACATGGTCTGCAAAGCGGACACGGTCGGGGTGTTCCAGATCGAGTCGCGGGCGCAGATGGCCACCTTGCCGCGGCTGCGGCCTCGCAGCTTCTACGACCTGGTGATCGAGGTCGCGTTGATCCGGCCGGGGCCGATCCAAGGCGACTCGGTGCATCCCTACATTCGCCGACGCCATGGACTGGAGGAGGTCACCTACATCCACGACAAGGTGAAGCCGGCACTGGAGCGCACCCTCGGCGTACCGCTCTTTCAGGAGCAGATGATGCAGCTCGCGGTCGCGGTCGCGGACTTCACGCCGACCGAAGCCGACCAGCTGCGTCGCGCCATGGGGTCGAAGCGGTCGGAGGCGCGGATCGCCGCACTGCAGCAGCGGCTGTACGACGGGATGGCCGCCAACGGCATCACCGGTGCGGACGCCGACCAGATCTTCGACAAGATCCACGCATTCGCGTCGTTCGGCTTCGCGGAGAGCCACGCGATCTCGTTCGCCCTGCTCGTCTACGCCTCGTCTTGGTTGAAGCTGCACTACCCGGCTGCGTTCTGCGCTGCGCTGATCAATGCGCAGCCGATGGGCTTCTACTCACCGCAGTCCCTGGTGGCGGATGCGAGACGGCATGGGATCGAGACGCGCGGGCCCGACATCAACCGCTCGGGTGTGGGCGCGAGCCTCGAGCCGGCGGACGGCCCGTCGCAATGTCCCTGTCTCCACGCACCGCAGCCGGCGGTGCGACTCGGTTTGAGCGAGGTGCGGACGATTGGTGAGGAGCTGGCCGAGCAGATCGTCCGGCTCCGCGACCAGGAAAGGCCCTACTCCTCGCTGACCGATCTCGCCCATCGGGTCGGCCTGTCCACCGACCAGATGGAGGCGCTGGCGACGTCGGGCGCCTTCGACTGCTTCGGAGTGAGCCGGCGGGATGCGTTGTGGGTTGCCGGTGCTGCGGCGGCAGTCAAGCCCGGACAGCTCGAGCTGGCGCTCGTCGACGAGCAGGAGGCGCCGGAGCTGCCGACCATGACGGTGCCGGAGGAGCTGTACGCCGACCTGTGGGCGACCGGCGTCACCCCGGACCGGTATCCCACCGCCCTGGTCCGGGAGCGGCTGGCCACGATGGGGGTGGTGTCTGCGGCAGGCTTGCACCAGGTCGCGGATCGCACCCGCGTGCTGGTGGGAGGGGTCGTGACTCATCGGCAACGACCGGCGACAGCCCGCGGGGTGACGTTCGTCAATCTCGAGGACGAGACCGGGATGATCAACGTGATCTGCTCGAAGGAGATCTGGGGCCGCTACCGGAAGGTGGCGCAGAGCTCAGCGGCACTGCTGATCCGGGGAATGCTGCAGCACACCGACAACGTCGTGAACGTCATGGCGGAGCGCATCGACCCGCTCCCTCTCGGCGTACGGCCGTCGGCCCGCAACTTCCGCTGACGTCGCCAGGTCCGCGCCTATCCGGCGAAACTCGACGGTCGCACTTTCCCCGAAGTAGCACATGTTGTCCGCCTCGAATCGGACAACGAGCCCAGAAGTGGCTCGCACGACGTACTTCATGTGCTATTTCGTGCAGTTCGGGATGGTTGGCCTGACGCGGTTTTCTGCGTTCCTCCCGAGGCACACCAAAAGGGTCGTCCGAGTACACCCCAGCAAAGAGGAGGCGTCGTGAGCGGCATGGACAAGGCCAAGAACGCCGCAGAGGCCGCAACAGGCAAGGCCAAGAACACCGCGGGCAAGGCGATGGACAACGAGCAGATGCAGGCCGAAGGCAAGGTCGACCAGGCCAAGGGTGACCTCAAGCAGGCCGGCGAGAAGGTGAAGGACGCCCTACGGGGTTGACCGAGACGAGCGACTCCGACGAGCGGTTGCGGGTTCGCCCGTAGCGAGTGAGCACCGTCGCTCGTTGACCTTGTGTCGGGCCCGCCGATAGGGGTGCCTTCAACTTGGGTCCTTTCGACCCGTATCGGCGGGCTCGACGTTCGTCTCAGGCGAGCGGCAGCACGACGTCGGGGAGCGGGTGGCGGTAGAGCTTTGCGGCGTTCTCGCTGCAGATCATCCGCAGCTCATCTGATGGCAGATGGCCCCACGCGCGTTCGATGACGTCCTGGGTATTGGGCCAGGTGCTGTCGCCGTGCGGATAGTCGACCTCGACCATGATGTTCTCCACGCCGATCCGATGGCGGGTGTCGATCGTCGACGGGTCATCGATCGTGCAGAACCAGAAGTTCCGCTTCAGCACATCGGCGGGCCGGATCGCCCAGCCCAGGCCGTAGCCCGACCGGTCGACGATGTTGTCGAGCCGATCCATCAGCATCGCAACCCAGCCGATGCCGCCCTCGCTCATGGCGATCTTCAGGTTCGGATGGCGCAGCGGATGCTCAGACCACAGCCACTCCGCGCAAGCTCCCAACGACTGCTGCCCGAACAGCGTCGCCGAGAGCTGTACGGCGGGAGAGCCGGCCGGTAGCGCAGGCATCCCTGAGCTGCCCACGTGCAACGAGATCACGGTGTCCGTCTCGACACACGCGGCGATGATCGGATCCCAGTGCTCGCGGTCCCACAGCGACGGCAGGCCGATCTCGTGCGGACGCTCCGGGAAGGTGACGGAGGTGAAGCCGCGGGCTGCGTTGCGATGGATCTCCGCGACCGCGAGAGCCGGGTCGGTCAGGAAAGTGATGCCGAGCGGGATGATCCGCTGCGGATGCCTGGAGTACCACTCCTCGAACAGCCAGTCGTTCCACGCCCGCAGGCAGGCGAGCCCGAGCTCCCGATCCGCGGCATCGAAGAAGACCCGGCCGCAGAAGCCGCTGATCTGGGAGGGAAAGTTCAGCGACGCCCATACGCCGTTGAGGTCCATGTCGTGCACCCGCGCGTCGACGTCGTAACAACCGGGCCGCATCTGGTCGAAGCGGAACGGCTCCATCGACACCGTCTCGGGACGGCGCCCGGCGACGGCGTTCATGCCGATCTGGCTGTACTTGCGCCCCTCGAACTCCCACACCTGGTAACCGCGTGACGTCTCGACGATGCGCGGTGCCCGATCGGCCAGCGCTCCTGGCAGCCGGCCTTCGAACAGGTGTGGTGGCTCGACGACGTGATCGTCCACCGAGATGACTGTGTACCGCAGCGGCCGCGGCTCGGGCTCGGGAAGGAAGAGCTCCGCAGTGAGCTCGACCGTCATCAACCACTCCTACGTCTCCGCGGCAGGTGCGCCGCGTGGTTCGTCCTCAGGTGTCGCGGTCGGTGTCGACGCCCAGGGCCTCGACAGGAGCAGCCAGCCGAGGAACCCTGCGAACAGTACGCCGACCAGGCTCCAGCCGAGCACCTTGTTGTCGACGCCGATGTACTTCAAGCCAGACGCGAAGATGACGAACGTGATCACCGGCCGGATCACGCGGTCAGGAGCCCGCGAGGACAGCACCGAGCCGACGAGGACCGCGGGGATGCTGCCGATGATGAGCGACGTGGTCACCCCGAACGAAACGCTGCCGAAGATGAGCGCCCCCAACGCCGCGGATGAGGTGAGAGGAAGCGCCTGGGCGAGATCCGTCCCGACCAGCTGGTTCGCGCCGAGCATCGGGTAGAGGAACAGCATCAGCACGATCATCAGCGAGCCGGATCCGACGGACGTCATCCCGACGATCAGGCCGCCCACCATGCCGATGACCACCGTGCGCACCGGGTGAATCGGGATGTTCTGCACGATGCCTTCGCGCTTGTTGCCGGCGCGGATGTCCAGACCGAACCGCACCACCATCGCGACCGCGCCCACGAGGAGGGCGGTCCCGAGCAGACGCTCGATGTCGGTCTGCGCGCTGTCGGCGTGGCCCTTGATGAGGTGCAGCAGGTAGGAGCCGAGGAACGCCATCGGCACGGACCCGGCCGCCAGCAAGCCGACGAGCCGCTTGTTGACGGTGCCCTGCCGGAAGTGGACGACAGCGCCGAGCGGGCGCATGAGCACAGCGGCGACGAGATCGCTCGAGATCGCCTTGTCCGGCTGCACGTGGAACAACAGGATCAACATCGGGGTCATCAGGGCGCCGCCACCGGCGCCTGTCATGCCGACGAACAGCCCGATGACGGCGCTGCCCAGGACGATGTACGGGTCGATGTGCACCCTCGTGCCTCCGGTGTCGTCGAGCGGGGGGCCTTAAACTACACAAGTCTGATCGAATTATGTAGGTGGGCGCCGACATACCTGGCGGCGCATATCGAGCACAGGAGATCCTATGGGGGCCATCGCCTCTAGCAACAGGATCTCCGGGCTAGATGGGTCTAGACTGAAGGGAATCCGGCCGCAGAGGAGATCGCGATGAAGACCTACGCCGCCGCGCGCGTCGCCCCGCAGGATGTTCACG
>Ga0164242_10002781_pt1 | contig 20196 bp, 24 predicted proteins | sample OricomgcompostMG_FD_108783 | JGI IMG/M metagenome (GOLD analysis project Ga0164242, IMG submission 108783) | Miracle-Growth compost microbial communities from Emeryville, California, USA - Original compost - Miracle growth compost (MG) ... | reverse complement strand
GGGAAGCAGGGCGAAGGGTGGGCAAGAACGGGGGCGAAGTAGCGAAAGGCCGTTGTCTGTGTATACACAGGATGCCCGCCCCCCCCCCCCTCTTTTTCTCACACCCATCCCACTCTCAGGAAACTGCGATTCCTATGCTAGGCCAGGTCAGGCCGTTATCGAAACGCTTCAAAGCAAGCCGGAGGTATCGGTGTATCTTGAAATTACAAGCAAATAAGGCGCTCAGAACCCACACTCCCTGGCGCCGGTGCTAAACACCTCGCAAAAAGAAAAAAAAAACCAGAAAGGCAATCGCCGGGGTTTCCCCTCGGATCGTCATTAATGCTACCTCGAACCGTCTAACTCGGCCGGGGGATGGGTGGTCATAATCTCAGCCGGAGGGAAGTAACCGTGAGGGACAGGCTCGTATACTATTTGGCCGTTGGCGTCGTAGTAGAGGGGCTTTGGCGACTGGACTGAGTGCGGGTAGGCAGAGGCTTGGGTGACGTTAAGGTTCTTCTTTTTCTGCCGCCGCCTGTACAACAAGAACCCGCCAATCAGCGCACCCACAACAGCGAGGGTTCCGGCCACGGCGATACCCCCGATAGCCCCCCCAGACAAGTGCGAGCCGGAGTCCTTGGGTGTGGTCGTGGAGGTGTTTTGCGCCCCGGAGGTCTGCGACTGTTCCGCCACGCGAGTGGTTGACTCGCTGGTCGGCTCGGAGGTAGGGTCTGATGTGGGCTTAGACGATGACTTGGATGGCGTTGCCGATGGAGACTCTGATTTTGACTCTGCGGCGCGGACAAGGTCTGTATAGAGAATGTTGCACCTCACGAGATCTTGCGACGCGCCAAAACCGGGCTGGCAGCTTGTGAGCCTCGGGCAGCACGCCTCTGTCTCGCCGTCTGCCAAGTCGTTGCAAGGGACCGAGTTGGGCTCGTCGCACGACGAAGCTTGGTCGACGTAGCAGTTGTCCGTATCTGAGCTACCGGCCGGACGAACCCGTTAGTTTTCGGACAAGGCTCGAACGTAGAAGCGAAGATGCGCAGGGATACCCCCAGCGATAGAGGATTGTATCACATACTTGCCAACACAACACCACCCCTTATCGAGATACTGTTGACATGAAGGGTACCGTTCTCCTTGCCGCACGCCTGTAATATTCAAACTTAGTATCGGCCCGGCCGTTCCGAAGTATCATTCAGAGTACTTACAACACAGCGTATTGCTTGGGGCGCAAATCGAATTAGACGCGTTATCGCCAAAGGCATCGGAGCAGGCGTCTCGTGGCGAGAGGAGACCGGCAACGTTCACAGCTGCGAAGTCTCGCGACGCACGGAAACCGGAGCATGGGACGGCGGTCAGCAGCACCCAGGAGAGCCGATTGTTGAGCAACATTTTTCCCCCCTCGGATTTAAGGAGGGGCAAGGGCTCGAGCAGCCAGTGAATAGATGGGCGGGTATTGTTCTATATCACGGTGCTCTTCCGAGAGCCACGGCCGTCGCCTTGGACTTGGAGGGAAAGAACAATGCAAGATCGACACGCGCGCGTAGAAGATGAGATGTGAAGACAGAATTGCGAAACCGATCGGGGACTCACCAGGAGCCCAAGCCGAGAGACGGTGCTACGCCGCAAAGAGCGCTGAGCGAAATTGCCCTCTGCCTCGTCTGACACGCTGATGCTGAAGAGGAGCCGCCTAGCCCCTTGGTTTGGACAGGGTCTGGGGCGCGGTGATTGGCTTGCGGGCGTTCGATGGTGATCCTCCTATCGCAACCCACCAATTGTATTCCCGCTGGCTTACCAGGTTAGTGATGCACCCTCCGCCACAAAATCCCGGCATTCCAGGGATCGCATTGGCTGGTCCCGCTTTTCACAATCCCTGCAGCTCTGTAAGGCGACGTCCGACGTTCCAACTGCCCTCATCCGCGCACGTGGGCCGCTAGTCGTGTTCTTTGACGAAGATCAGCCCTGACGCCTACATCATCTTGTTATCATATCATGCCTTCGCATCCCCCTTCAGCTCTGCGCTGTGCCTTCCCACCGTTGCTCACTTCGTGAGCCGGTTTCTTCAATTACGATCCAAGCAGCATGGCTTTTGCACTCAGGCGCGGTGCCAGGTTCCCCACCGTCCCGACCGTCCTCGTCCTCTTGTTAGGCGCCTGCTGGTTCCTCGCCTTCCGACCCATCTGGGCACGTGATGGCGTCTCCTCCTCGCGGCCGCCCGCGCAGTCGAAGGGACCGGCCGTCGAGATCGTCGTCGCGAGCATGAAACACGAAGACACGAGCTGGGTGCAGCAGTACCTCCCCGACTGGTCCCGTAAGATCTACATCGTCAACGACCCGACGAGCCCCCTCACCGTCCAGGTGAACAAAGGCCGCGAGGCCATGGTGTATCTAACCCACATCATCGACCAATACCACGACCTCGCCGACACCACCGTCTTCATGCACGCCTCCCGCTTCCAGTGGCACAACGACGACCCAGACTACGACGCCCTACCAGGCCTCCGCCGCCTGAACACCGACTACATCCAGTCCGTTGGCTACGCGAACCTCCGTTGTGTATGGGTCCTAGGCTGCCCTGTTGAGATCAGGCCCTTCGACGACGAGCTACGCCCCGGTCAGAAGGCCGAGGGCGCGCTCACCACCAAGCAAATATACAAGCAAGCGTTCACCGAGTTGCTGCCGGATGTGGAGGTCCCCCGGGAGGTTGGCATAAGCTGCTGCTCCCAGTTTGCAGTCTCGAAGGATACGATCCGTCGACGACCTAGGGCAGACTACGTCCGATACCGCCAGTGGCTGGTAGACACAACTCTCACAGACGACTTGAGTGGGCGGGTGTTGGAGTACGCATTCCATAGTGAGTCGGGCTCCCCTCTCCCCTCCTTCCCAATTTCCCTTCCGACCACCGTCCTTGTTCCCCATCGTCGCTAACACCATGCCCTCCCTACACAGTTATCTTCGGAAAGAAAGCGGTGCATTGCCCCGTAGCCCACGATTGCTACTGTAACCTGTGGGGCCTCTGCAACTTGACCTGCACCGATCGGGATTGCACAGGACGATACACCCTACCGTCGTCGGCTTCGCTTCCCAAGGGATGGCCACTCGTAGGCTGGGAAGGCGAGCAGAGAGATTTCTCCGGCCCGCTGGGTTAGAACACTGCAGTCACTGTGTGTGGGGTTATCATCCTCCCTCCCACTCACAATCATGTGTCTGCGATGGCTGGCTGTCGATGGTACCTCGGGGCTGGCGTAATGTCTCTCCTGATTGCGTTGAGAGGGGCATCTATCCTACGGTACCTCCGTTTTATTTGCCGGTTTCCAGGATATGAAAGACGCCCCAGAATAGATTTGGAAATGTCAGGACCTCCGGGCGAGCGGAGGATGACACAAACAGTTTGGCGTCACTAGAGGTTCACCCGCCGTTGATTTGAAAGGGAAAGGCGGGGGCGGGATATAAATGCCCGGATACATGTAGAATAGGATACACTTCGGAGTTTTGCTCTAAATAGGTAGTTGGGATACGCAATAGGTTACCGGGTCTGCCATCCCCGATATAATAATAACACTATATGCTGCGGCTACTATTGCTCATTGCACCTATGTGTCATGCCAAACGTGAGGGAGCGTATCTAGCCGATCCCGGTGCAACATGTACGAGGGAGATTAAGACGTCGCTTGGGACGTGTAGTGGCCTGCATGTAGAGAAGGCTGAGGTCCAGAATACCCGAGTTATGAACGGCGTAGCTGGGCTTCTATGCTGCGGCTTGGGGCGCGAGGGCTTGGGGGCTTTTGCCAGACAAGGGCGACTGTACCTTCCAGGCATTGTCGCCTGATGAGCGGGCTCCTTCGGGTTTTGATACCAATGCCCGAGGAGGCTTCGCCGCGGAGGGGCCGCCGTTACGAGACTGGGGAACGAGAAATACCCCCCGCCCGCCTACGGCCCTAATCGTAAAAGGTAAACACCTAGATATTATTTATTTGGCCTCCAAGATAAAATGTAGGCGCCGAATGTTGCAGATTAGACATCTACGTTTCTCAACAGTCGCCCCCTTCCCGGTACCTAGGCACTTACCCAGTTAATCCACCCACGAGAGCAACGCCCACCGACCTCACTTCTCAGCCAGGTGGACGCAAGGCTGGGCACGGGCAGTCCAAATGAAGATATCATCAAGGCGCCTACGAAGCATGTGCTAGGGCAGCCGAGAGATAGTAAGAACCAAGCTTGGTACATTCTGATTTAGGAAGAAGCGGCTGAGCAATTCATAAGACAGGTTTGGGCATCACTGCCTTGTGGTGGTAGCCGCTAGAGGTCTCGCGGCCCGGGGCCTACCTGCCGCGTACAGACCCTAGGTGCGAGAAACTAGCTGCCGGGACATATGTAGCAGTTGTGCTGCTTGAATCTTGTCCTCTTAGTCCCTAACGTCTCCTGTTGCTTTGAAGGCGCTAAGCAATGACAAAACAGGAACTAAGTAGGGCGGGCATAGGGTACTAGAAACTCCACGAACTTAAATTAGGCAGTCTGGGCTATGTTAGTATTTTAAGAAGTGCTTAATAAAAATCTATCAACTCTTTGCGAAGTGTAGAGGGTTGCTTTTCGGCGAAAACTATAGTCGTTTTCGGCTTGACTCCTACAGTACGTCGTAAGCAGTACTAATTTCTACTGCTACAGACCAATATACTAAGATCTCGATGAGTTGACCGTGATTTCATTGTGCACTCTTATCTTGCCTCCCTATTCAGGTAATTCTTGTCTTTGTTAACTGCTGATAGCAGCCAATCCGGCATTCTTGCAAGCGAAGTATATGTCCAAATAACCCAATCGAATTCCTTCAATCTAGTGGTCTGTTTCTCGATCTCATCATCACCATTCCAAATCCCCAGACCCTCCTGTCCTCACACGCTCTCGCTCCCCTAATTACCGCACAGGTGTACCGGCCTACCTCCGCTCCTCGACGGTGACAAAAAGAGGGTCGCTCATTCTCGCGAAGAAATATGATTTCGACGCTGGTATCTCAATCTGTTCCCGTCCCTTGACGTCCGAGCCCGCATCCGCGCCCCGGACATCGAAATAGAGGAGCAGGGTGCCGACAAGTTTAATTAACTTTTTTACGCATTCATGTCAGCACAAGATTTACGGGAGGGTGGGGAAGGGAAGAAAAGGAGAAAACAGGTTGACAACGAAATTGCATACCTCCAGCATGGCCACGTTCTTCCCAATGCACTGTCTGCTACCCTGGCCGAACGGAATCCACCACCGCTGCATCTCCTCGGGGCTCAGGCTGGAGCCGTCCGGGGCAGTGGCGCCGTCGATCCAGCGCGAGGGATTGTATTGCGCCGCGTCGGCGCCGAAGGCCGTGCGATCGAGGTGGACTGGAATGGCGGACATGCCTACTGTGGTCTGCTCTTCTTTGTCAGCGAGAATTGATGTTTGGGCTACGACACGAGGGGACAGCAGAACCTTGGCTGGGAGGTAAGTCCCCGCCACGACACGGCCGCCGTCAGGCACGTATCGGGGCAGGTTGATCGTTGCAGGCGGGGTGAGACGGAGGGACTCCTTGATGCAGGCCTGGAGATACGGGAGGCGGCCTAGCTCGGCGTAAGTGGGCGGCTCCGCGTCGGTAGAATATCGGCGATCTGGGAAGGCATCACGAATTTCTTTGGTGATTTTCTGGTAGACGGATGGGTGGCCGAGGATATGGTAGAATGTGTAGCCTAGCGCGGAGGAGGTAGAGTCCGATCCGGCGACGCTGGTGAAAGTTGTCGTTAGCTTGATCATATTGGCTTGAGCGGATGATCTGGAGGCCGGATATGGCGGGCGTCATGTATTGAGACTTACATGCTTGAGAATGCTTCCGTGCGCAAGTCGATGGGGTCCAGCATCTGCCCTGTCACTGGGTCTTTGGCTTCGATGAGGCGGCCGAGCAGGTCCTTCCGGTCACTGACCTTCTCTTTGCGGCGTTCGACGCGGGACTTCGTGAGCTGATGGGGCTGATGTCAGTTAATGAACACCTATCGTTACTTCTTTGTACTAACTTCCTTGAGTCTCTCGCGGCCGGCTTGTAGATTTCGAAGCCAGGGAACAGGAAGGAAGGTCCATTTGGTAAAAGGAATGAGCGACGGTAGCATGCCAATTGTCGAGCCGAACTCCATTTGGTTGTTGATGAGGCGGATATGTTCGTCCTCGACACCACTCTCCAACATGCCGAACCCCTCGCTAAATGCCTAAGATTGAGCATGATGACAAGATCAGTACTAGTCGAACGTCCACGATCTACCGCTGGAATGCTCCAAATAATTAATCAGAACGCGGGCAATAAGGAAAGGCCAGACTTACCAACTCCCCAATGACATCGAACGCGAAAAAATGGCACCATTTCCCGAGGTTGAGTTGCTCCCCCGTAGACGAGAAAGCGGCCATTTTGCCCATGAACAGCCGTAAACGCTCCTGGACAAACTTCTCCATGGACTGTAGTGCGTTCATGGAGTATCCATGAGAGACGATTCTCTTGCGCTGGGCATGAAGATGGGGGTCTCTTTGGCCAAAAATGGTTGGCCGGAAAGCGGTAAAGGCGCTACGAGCAGCAGGTCTTGTCAACAAACTGGAAGCCCAAAAAGGGGAAGATAGCAGGGAGATTTACTCATAGTAATCAGTCTAGACGGTAAGTATTAGCGTCATATAAAGTATATAGGTGAAGTTTCAGGGGCCAACCTTCAAATAGTCCCTCCCTTGGGTTGTACTGTAGACTTCCCTTATGGCGGTCTTGTCCGAGACGATGACTTCTGTTGGAGCGATGCGCACTATCGGCCCATATTTCTGGTGTAGCTCGAAGATAGTCGCGTGGAAGTTGCCCTTGCTGAAAGAGTGTAATTTCCAGAGGGGGGAGAGTGATGCCCAGAAGGGGCCATCAACCTTTGCCAAGGGCGAAAAGCATCTCTGATAGAGTACGTAACCTAAGAGCGACACCGAGGCTGCCACGAGACTAACGACCAGGATATGGTGAGCGGGCATTTTGAACTTGGAAACTTTGGTTAGCCTTGTCGCAGATGGGCCTTGCCTTCGCTCATTTTGTCGACTTTGTTGGCCCTGTTTAGGTACGGAGTAGGTATATACCATGTGAACGTGTGGAGGAGGATGGGGTGGGTCTTGGCACCCGGCGGCTCGCATCCGCGGCTCACATCCGCAGCCTCGGAGCAACTCCGCAAGCCAGTGGCGTTTCCTCGCGGGGCGATCCATTAGGTCCACATGGGGTCGGCAGATCAAATTCCTACTCGGGCAACAACCCAAATGGCGGCCAATCGGTAGAGAGAAAGTCGCGAGGCAGTCCTGTGCCGAAGAGTAGGTCATTGAAATCGAGGGGGCCGGAATCGCCAAACAGTTGGAAGTCATCCGGGGGTCTCGGAAGCCAAGTGCCTCCCGCATTTGCAGTGAATGGTGATGTGCCGATGCCATCGGGGGTTCCATGGTGGGGATGAGTGGTCTGCCCCTGTCCCACAGCAGGCTCCGTTGTCATCGTCGCTGGTGTTTGCTCCGCGACAGTCGTCACCGCTGCATCAGTTGGTGCTGTCCGGATACGCTGTAACATGGCGACATATCGGGCGGCTAGCGTGCTGGTGGCACTGGCTTCCCTGAGAAAGTCCATGCCCAATTCCAAGGTGTCATCGTGGCAAGTCTCGCCAAAGGCTTCGAGCTTCTCTTTATCCATAGTCTGAAGGGAGAGAAGGACGCCCATAGCCGTGAAGACGTCTAATTAGTAATCAGCACGCGTGGGTAGCAACCAACACTAGTGGAGACGGTCTAGTTAAGTGTGAAATGGGATTACTTACAATGCAGGTTATACCATAGGGAGTTGAGCAAGCGACGCCGATACTGTGAATGTATAACTCGAATTGTCTCACGAGCAGCAGTTATGCACGTCTGACATGAAACTATGGCGACGGCACGTTGGAATGGTTCGTCTATCTCACGCGTACTGAAGATGAGAAATGACTGTCGATGTATCAATAGGCGAAGATTCAGGAACCTGTACCATCGTTAGCAAATTAGTGACCCCGGTGGCTGAACAGCGTATTGCTTGGGGAACACTGGTAAGGGGCACCTTATGGAAAGAACATTGCGCTGGAGCTTGAAATCGGGGCCGTCCGGGACCTCTGGTTCGTGCTTCAGATGAGGAGGCACGGCGTGCCACCATGAGAGTAATTCTCCATCCAGCAAGACTGAGTGGCCGATTATATAGGAAGAGTGAATGGTGGCCTGCCTCAGCGACTTATCGCCCATCTTCTCGTTCTGACTCGGTTGATAGAGGTCAAGGAGAACCTGTTCAACGACGTTTGCAAGTTTGATCGTCTGAGTGAAAAACGCCGTCAGGGAAGGGCGACCCTCGGGCTGTCTGGGAACCACAGAGTCCTGGCTAATGTACTGATCATCAACATCGAGAGGCGCATCGATGTCGGAAGTATTCGCCCCTTGTATCGAGGGGGCCCTCCCAAACTTCATGCTCAGTGTCCGGTCGATGACATAGCAGCCCCACCATATCCGCTTCCTCATTTCCCATTGCACGGATGTCAGGTTCTCCGATGAAGGAGAAGAGTTGAAGTGCAGGCCCAGACCGATGGACGTGCGGATCATCAGTCCGACGAGGCTCCAGCACTCGTCCAATTCAAGCGTGCTCTGGAGGTAATGACACATTAGGAGCAACGCCTGGACCAATTCCAAGCTGCCTTGCGTGAACACACGTGCAAAGACGATGCGTCTCGCGTTGTTGACGAAGCGCGACGCCATCGAGACGGACTCTTTCCCCTGGACCGAATCGCAAAATTCGCAACCGTGGGCAAAGACTAGATTGAGAAGGCCAAACCATAGTGGTCGCGAATCTGCAAGCATCCGCGGATCGAGAGTCCACATGCGCTCATATTCCAGCCGGAAAGAAGGCTCGTGCACGAAGGGGTACAGCCGATGGACACGAGCAAAATATGCATCCACGAGGCCATCTGCGAGCTGCTTCTGCGGGAGCTCATAGGGCTCGATGCCTTCCCCCGGCGGTAGGCCAGCGTCGAGACTAGCGGCGTACACGCTTCGTGTGCTCGATACGCGTCGTCGTTTATCCCGGTGACTATGACTGGCCCCCGGGTCGTTGGCTGTCGAGCCAGATGAGACCTTGGACACAAAGGCAAATGTAGATGAGTCTCCGAAGTACCCATTAAGTTCTTGAGACCTAGACGGGGAGGATGCAGAGGAGGGTTGGTCTCCGATGTCACTGGTGGTTCTTGCTGTGGTACTCGTCGAGTCCCCCCGAATGACGTCTGCAGGCCCCGTGGTAGTTTTCAAAGCAGAGACACCACCAAGAGACCCGGACATAGCTGCAGGGGTCTGCAAGAGGACGGTCAGATCTGAGGGCGGCTCCTCATTAACTATGGTGGCCGCGGATATGTCATGCTGCCGCGGGGAATTGGACGGCGCCGCACCGGCCTCGAAGTCGGATACTTGGACATCATCGCCAAGTTTTGCCCTCATTAGAGCTCTGAGCCTGCTAATTTGTCAGCAATGGAGCCCTCCCCGAGTTAAGGTAGTGGAGAAGAACTCTTCGACGGTGAATCTGTCGGCAGGAATAATTGGGTAATCGCAGTTTATTCCTCGACTCTGGCAGGTGCTACATTGGGGGCGAGACCCATCGCAGCGATTTTTCCGCTTCCGACAGTTCGAACAGGCCTTTCCAGAGGGAAGTCTCTGTTTCATGATAGCTGAGGCTTCCATATTTTTTTAGCTGGCCGCTATCTTTGGACCTTCATGTGGGTCGATACAAATATTTCCCTGGAAAGTATCGGAGAGAAGAATGGGACGGATGAACCCTTATGCAGGGCGGTAGAGGCAAGAGAGAACTGCGTCCCGACCGCATGGGACAAAATTACACCAGCGGCTTAGTGTCGTTGCGACAGGCATACCCCGCACGCCCGTGGAGCTTGGGAGAGTGGAGAAGGGGGATAACTGCGGGGAAACCCCCTGTTCATAGTAGATACCTCCTACAAATCCGGTAAATTTATTTCGCCTCCAACCTCCAACCTCCAACCTTCAACCTCGGTATTACTTCGTTCGGACAACAAACCCGGAACGTGGTTTGGTAGATAATCAAATGTCCTTGTGGAATTGTGGTTGCCCAAGCATCTTTCTCCACTGCTCTCCCTTGTACATCAAGACAATAATTCCGAGCGAAGTGCAAGCCGTGATCAGCGCAAGCGTGATGTAAGCCCAATCAATCCCGATGCGATTGGCAAAAGGCAGCCTTCGCGGGAGGCACATTTCGGTCAGCAATGGGCAAAGGACGAGGAAGGTGACCACAGAGGGATGAAACGGAAATGGGTTATAACTCACGCATAGAACCCCAGCGGGAACGCGAACGTCTGACGTCCGAAATTGTAGATACTCCCGATCTCCGCCGACTGGGGTTTGTAGCAGTCGCTACAGTACGTGTAGCTCACGGTAGTCACGAGCTGCAGCCCGAAGCTCGCAACCGCCATGCCCATCACGGGGCCCATCCAGTGGGTCTGGCGCTCGAGGCAGACGCCGTAGATGATGATGCCCGCCGGACAGAGCAGAAGGCTCCCCAGCGAGGCCGGCAGACGCGCTTCTGGCTTCCGCTCGCCTCCGTGACGCTTCGCGTATCTGTACATGACCCAATCCGAAAAGGGTCCCGAGAGGATCTCACCGAGCATGGACCCAACGAGAAGCGGGATGCCGAGCATCAAGCCGATTGCCCCGGTCTGGAAGTGATAGATTTTGGTGAACATGATCGCGACGGTGACGGCTGGAAGGATCGACGAGAATGCGAAGCTGACGATGTAGTATATAAAAGTAAGCGTCACCGAAGGATATTTAAGCATCTGGAAAGGCCGGACAATATCCATGACATGGAGTTTCCTGTCGAGCAACGCATTGCGGCGGAAACTGAAGAGCATCTGCATGTACGTGCGCTCCTTGTGGCGCGCGAGACTCTGCTCGGATCGCGAGAACAATGTCTCGGGTAGTGCGAACACCATGAGGATGAACGAGGCAGAGTTGATGATGGCAGGGAGGTAGTAACACCACCTGACCCCGGCCTTCTGCGCCAGGTAGCCGCCAATGACCGGGGCAACGTGGGCACCGTTTGTGAGGAAGACGGTCCAGATGCCCATCTTAGTTCCTCGCTGGAATTTCATGTAAGTTAGGCTGTCGTTGTAATTATTGGAGCGAGCGAATCACCACCAACCTCATGTAAGAAAAACATATCGGTGACAGTCGCCGCGCCAAGAGCCATCGCTGCTCCGACCCCGACGCCACTAAAGACACGGGCAACTATCAAGCCAGCCCACGATTTAGCCACACCCGTCCCGATAGTCGCCACGATGCCGAGCAGGGTCGAGGCGAGGTAGATCGGCCGCCGTCCGTAGATGTTGGCCAGCGGGCTCCAGACCAGGGGAGCGATACCCACGGCGATGATCACGGTGGTGGTCTGTAACGGCGCCTTGTCGACGGGGACATCGAAGAGCTTCGCCAGCGGTACCAGAGCCGGGTTGACGACCGAGGAGTTGAACGGACCTAGAAGAGCTAAAAAAGAGACTTGGAGGAGGACTAGCCATTTCATCGATTGCGGCCAGTTCTGGAGTGCCGGCGGGTCAGATGGCGTGAGGCATGAGCAGATTGTTATGTCAGATTGCACGTACCAAGGGGTCATCTCGAAAACCAGTCGGCTGAGGGATCAAGGCGAACCCATGTCGGTCCCGGTAGACTGCGTCTTCCTTATCCGCAGGTACTGTCTCAAAGTCCCTTGTATCTTCGACACGCGAAATCTCCCCCCGTTCGTCGGCGCTCTTGTCGTCTGAAGTCTGTGAGGTCTGCATTTTCGGTAGATGGGGAGAGAAAACAAGAGAACGACGAAAGTCTGGGTGCCTTCGACTGACCTCTCCATCTATCCTGTTGTCTGGATTGTGGGGTGCATAAGCGTACATATGTTTGTTTCTGGAGTCGAGAGCTAGTTGATCCAGCGGATCCACCCGCGGGATTGTGCCGCGGGTTGATGCCGACGAGGAGGCCACACGGAGCTAACGAGAGACAGGCATCCTATTAAAATAACTAGTGCGACCTGCCTAACCTATGATTAAGCTCTGCACGGAGACTGTTGAGAACATTGCATTGCTCAAGTCGTACCCGCTTTTATGATTATCTTCGGAAAAGCAGAGAAGGAAAGGAAACGTTATCATGGTTTTACGGCTAGCTTTCGCGTGTTGGGACTATGATCGGATGAAGGCTATCGAGGATGGGCGAGTGCGCCCTGAAGGTATAGAACTGACCTTCTTGAATTACCGGGTAGAAGAGACGTAAGTACACAAGAAACATCACTGGCATCCCCGAGCAATGTCGACAGTTAGGAGGTGTGAGCTCACTCGCGCCAATCAATATAGCTTTTTCCGTCAGCTCCGATTCCAGGAATTCGACGTGTCCGAGCTCTCTTTGTCCTCGTACGTCCTCACATTGAACCAGGAGAACCCGCCTTTTATAGCGATACCCGTCTTTCCCTCGAGGTTTTTCCGCCATCAATCTATGTACATCAATTCCAAAGCCGGCATCTCCAGGCCGCAAGACCTTCGAGGGAAGAAAATTGGAATCCCCGAGTATCAAAGTGGGTGTAGTTTCCTCCAAGATTGGGGCTTGACATAGGCATCTAGGCTAACCAGACCCTTTGTTTTTCACTTCGTTAGTGACGGCGGCAGTATGGCAGCGCGGAATAATGGAGGAGGAGTTTGACGTCCCCATCAGCAGCGTCCACTTCTTCACAGGCGCAATAGAGGCGTCCGACCGACCGCGCCATAGCAAGGTAGCGCACTCGTATCCGCCGGGGGTGACCGTCACAGCCATTGAGCAGGGCCAGAACTTGTCGCAGATGCTGGCAGACGGAGCCATCGACGCCATATTCAGCGCCACCAAGCCGTCGTCCTTCGACACGTCGTCCGACGTCGCCCGCCTCTTTCCAGACTTCAAGAAGGTCGAGGCCGAGTACTACGCCCGCACCGGCATCTTCCCCATCATGCACGTGGTCGCCCTGAAGCGCACAGTGTACGAGGCGAACCCGTGGATCGCCAAGACCCTGACCAAGGCCTTCGCCGAGGCTCTGGACATGGCATATGAGCCGCTGCGGGAGCGTGCGGCACTGCGATACATGCTTCCGTGGTTGGAAGACCATGTTGAGGAGACTAGGGCGCTGATGGGGGGTGCGGAGCGGTGGTGGCAGGATGGATTTGAGGCGAACAAGCACGTGCTTGAGAAGTTTTTGGAGTACTCTTTCAATCAGGGGCTGGCAAAAAGGAGATTTAAACCTGAGGAGCTTTTTGCTCCAAGTTCTCTGGAAAGCTATGTTGTGTAATTATGCACTTGCAAAGTCAGAGACTTGATGCTGTCCTCTCAAGAATTATTTAATTCACCTTTCAACCAACATCTACTTACTACTGTCTCCATCTTCCTCTAACGCATCCTCAATCCATTGCCGCAACCTCTTATCTGCCACGAGTCTCTTGCTCATTTCCGACATGAGTGTCAGCTTCCTTTCCACGGCAAGTCTATTGGACACTGGCGAGCTACCAAACGCCGCACATCCCTCCACTTCAACGTATTCGCGGGAAGAGTCATCCACTGCTAACCCTTTTTGGAGTTTCCGATTTTCACGTCGTGAAACCCACTTGACGAACAGTCCCCGTATGTCTGCTACGGCCTCCCCCTCTTCCACCTGCTAATTGTGCACCATCGTATACAGCGCAAGAAAGTCGTGGTAGTCCCATATAGAAACCATCTGCACCAGTCGATGTAAGAGCCACATCATATCAGCATGTTCCCACAACTCTCCGACTAGGTTACTACCAGATGCTGCTCTCCGGAAACCGCCTCTGAACCACGCAACCGATGATACGCCAGGCAACGTGGTTGACGTGCGCGGGTCGGGTGTGCAGAGCAGCTTCGAAAATGGAACAGACGACGCGGAACCCTAGTCGATGACGCACGTATTATCTAGTTTGTCGTTAACAAAGACCCGGGGTGGGGTCGGGGTGGTTAAGAGGGAAGCATTTCCCGTCCACGTCGCTACATCGTCTCCTTTGCTGCTACATAAGCTCGGGGAGAGATATTCTCCGATAGTATAAGCCTCCTCACCGGTTTGGAGGAGCGACCTGATCTTCTCAAAGCGAAGTTGCGATAGCTGCATGGTGATTGATGGCTCCAAGCTAACTCGTGACTTCTCGTCGATTTGAGAATGGCCTTGGTGATGCCAGTTTGGGTTGCAGATCGGATTGCCGCAAACTTTCGTATTATAAGAGGGAACGCCCGATAGCCTTGTTCATAAAGATGTAGGGAACTTCGATATCATTCTCACGCGAGGCACTGAGGGCTATGGTCAACAATCATCCACGACAGGTCTATACTCTGCCAGAAGCCCCCTACTTGCCCATATGCGAACGCTTCAGGCACTGGGACTGAGCCGTGCCCTCCAAGGGACTCGATGGTGGAAATCCCACTAACCAGCATCTTGGAGGCAGATTCATCTCTAGAAAAGTTTATACCTGTGAGAATGAGGCGAGCGGAAGATCCACTCGATCCCATCATCGAAGACGACGATGAAAGCCTAGTTCAGACTACCGTAGCTTTGGCATGTCGCAGATACATGACCGGTTTCGATGGGCGCTGGCCAATGCGAGGGGGGCCTCAACATTGAAGGACGGTACATACCTGAAAACTTTTGGTTTAGCTTTGGATAAAACACTTCCCCCACAGTTGAGGGCCAGCCGCACTCCCGCGACTCACATTTGGTGAGGTTTGCTCGTGAAACAGATAAGCTAGGTATCCGGAGACGATTATAGCTACGTTGCACTGGTTACAACAACGCTCTCTAACGCGGACCGGATTTACTGGCGAGAGACTTGGAGTGATTCGGGAAGATTTCTTTTTTGGGGGGGGGCTATCCTAGGTAGATTGCCGGGCTGGCCGGGACTGTCCCATGCGCTGCTGTTCGATAATACACTTAAGTGCAGACCCAAGATTACAGGTACATGTACGCCTCTGTCCTCGGAGAAGAAATAAAATCCTAGCATGCCGAGAAGGCGAGCGACCGTTGGTAAACGTACAGTCCTAGGTACATTACGATGTGCCTGACAGGTCAGGCTGATTCTCGGGAGACGCGTGTCAGAACGTCCAATGGGACCAACCTCTAGCTTCTGTACCTGCATAATAATACCAACCGAGTCCGAATGCTTAAAAATACCTGGTCAGATGGGCCATCAGCGCGGACGATTTGTCTCGCGACCTCGTACGGAAATCATTGCGGTACCCCCTATCACTCGTAGTGTGGTGGCTTGCGAATGTCGCTTAGCTTGCCCTGATCGGTATCCGTAACGACGTAACGACGCGCTAGCCAATAAGACGGCAGCGCATTAGTCCGTCTTACCGACCGAGCCGCCCGGGATGCTCCCGTCCAGGGGTAAACCCACGCTCTTCCTGCCCGGTAGGGCTAGAATTGTTGGGAAGGGGGAAGCCTGAGATCGCCACCAGTGGCCACGAGGGCCACGATCCAACCATCATTCGATTTTTTCCCCTTCTAGAATGATGCCCCTCTCTCAACGACGTACTGCGACTTCAACAGTCTCTCGCCCTCCACAATGAGAAACCTCAGAGCCAGACGTATTGATGATAGTGGCTGACAGACCAAGGCAGAGAGGCGGGCAGAATGCCCGTCGTCCCTTTCCGCCCTCTTGTCCTCACCGCGCATTTCAGATCTTTGACGTTGTAATTTTAAATCACGAACTGTAATGTAAGCGTGCATTACTGGGTAGTCATGATCCACTCGTAGGGCGCACGTTCCTGGGAAGGCCGATCTTGGCGCGCTCCTTTTCGCTTGCTATTGGCCCCCCTGGCGGCGGGCCCGTGGCGCGGCTGGTCCCAAGTCAAGGGCTCCGATAACCCCGTTGTAATTAGGACGGCTTCACGGAAATCTCGGTGCTAGTGTTTATGGGACAAGGGTCCGAGAATATAAGGGCCAGCTCCGCCATCCTCATCATTCGGTCCAAAACCAGCAGCCATCAACACACTCCTTTGCCAACGGCCTCACCATCTGGTCTAGATCAGCAGACATCAACACACTCCTTTTATCCACGCCTTATATATTCACTCCAACACCCACTCCGGCTATAATACATCAAGCCACTGACTGTCCTTTTTGCAACTTCACCCGCAACTTATCCCAACGATGCAGCTCATCTCTCTCGCCATCTCCGGCCTCGCCATGGCCGCCACCCTGGTCAGCGCCTTACCCGCCGAGGGCAGCGGCCCCAGCTGCCGCTCCACCGGAGGAGGCACCAGCTACCCCGTCAAGGCCGACGGCCTCCACTGCCGCTCCGGCCCGGGCACTGGCTACGCCTCGAAGAAGACTTACTCCAAGGGCCAAAAGGTGAAGATCTCGTGCCAGACCACAGGCACCAACATCTTCGGCAACAACATCTGGGACAAGACTTCCGATGGATGCTACGTCGCCGACCACTACATCAAGACCGGCATCGACGGCTACGTGACGAAGAAGTGCCCGCCATCCAGCGGTGGCGGCAGCAGCGGCGGCGGCAGCAGCGGCGGCGGCAGCGGCGACAAGAAGATCCCCGGCCCTGTGAAGAACGACTACCCGTACAGCGGCAAGTGCAGTGGCGTTGACAAGTGGAACTACTACAAGTGCCAGTGCACGAGCTTCGTGGCGTGGCGGATCAACGAACGTCTAGGCGTCAAGTTCCACAATCAGTACAAGGGCACCAACTGGGGCAACGCCAACACCTGGGACGAGGCCGCCAAGAAGACCGGCGTCAAGATCAACAACACCCCCGTCCCGGGCGCCATCGCCCAGACCAACGCCGGCAATTACGGACACGTCGCATGGGTCACTAAGGTGTCCGGCAACCAGGTCACTATCGAGGAGTATAACTACGTCAAGAAGGAGGGCTACAGCACGCGCACTGTGCCCAAGAGCAGCTTCAACTACATCCACGTCAAGGTCTAATCTTCCCCCGGCCGGTCATCCCCACACTTATTACCTTCTTGTACCTACATCCTTTTGGTTTTTTAGCATAACTCGGCTGCTTCTCTCCGGGCTCATGTGTTGTTGGCTTGGAGACTTGGCGAATAAGGTTATAGAAGGAAGCGTGGCATCGCATTGCAAGATTGCCAGCTCGATTATTTGAGATGGAATGTCAATCTTAAATCAATCAATCCTCTTGACCAGTGACTTTGGAGACGACCATATCCGAGCAAGTGACTACCTAGGTAGTTTGACGTTCCACCCTGGGGAATTGGGCCAAAGAAAGGCACGACGGTCGCTCTAACAAGGAAATGCCAAGTGCAACGGTATCTTGGTGGGCCAAGACTGTGCGATGTAGGTACCTACCTACCCATTGGATCCATACTGAGTCGGGGAGTGCCTAAAAATAGCTCCTCCAAGTACCTCATGTACTGTGGTAGGTACCAGTACCCGCCCACCCTGTGTGTGTGAACCCAACGTGCGGTCCACGTGATTTACTTTCTGTGTAATACCTAGGGTACCTAGGTACCTAGGTACTATTAGACGGGAAACCTCCTGGACTCTTAAATGTTGGAGGAATGCAACCGCTTTGATTTTTGATCAATTGATGCATTTCCTATTGAATTGCAGATTCTTTTTAAATGCCCTCGACGGACTAGTCTAGCCTCTTCGAACCTAACTGACTTCTACGTTGATACGACATTTTCTTTGTTTGTGTTGTTGATATTGTCTTTGGGCGTGTCTTGCTTGCTCCTACACCTGTTGTTTACATCTGGTATCGAGGCGTTGACCTCCTGCCCCTCTTCAACAGATAGACCATCAGAGACCGCAAAATGATAAGTAAACTTCAATAGTGCCAAATCAAAGTGCATATGAGGAGTTTGGGAACTGGTTGTGGCACCAACAGCGTATTATTGATTGGCAGATATTATGCATCCTTCCTTGTCCTATTAGGGGGCGCTTTGAGCAGGTTTGCGCTTATTTTTCCCACGGAATGGTCATCTTGAGGACCAATAAATGCATCTATGCTTTTCAACATTCCTCTCGATGCTTGCCAGTGCTCTCCGTCAGTTTACAATCACTTCCGCGCTGTCTCTCATCCCCCACAGCCTCTCGGACCAAGCTTCAGTCTCTCCATTCTTCCCCGTTGCTCAAACAAGCCATGAGCGAAGCTCATGATCACCAGAAGATCCCGTCGCACAGCGATGGCGGTATCGCAAAAGGCCCCGACATCATCGCCAGCAGCCCAGAGGTTCAGAATGATGGCGACTCGAACTCCAAACATAGCGACGACCAAGACCCAATTCATGGGGATACTCAGGAGGGCGTTCGATACATGGAGGCCGTTGCCACCGTGTGGACCAAGACCTCGCTGATCGTGGCCTATGTGATGATGTGGTTTATTTACTTTCTCGTGCTGATCGAGGGAACCGCTATCGGAACCCTGACGCCCTTCGTGACATCAGCTTTCGGCGAGCACTCCCTTACTCCTACCGTCACTGTCCTTGCCAGCATCGTTGGCGGCGTCAACAATCTCACCCTCTCCAAGATCCTCGACGTTTGGGGGCGGCACACCGGCATTGTGGTTGCTACGGTCCTAACAGAGGTCGGCTTTATCATGATGGCTGCTACTCGCTCTATTGAGCAGTATGCCGCTGCTGAAATATTCTGGCAGATCGGCCACGCCTCTCTGCTGTACACCATCCAAATTATCATCGCCGACACGTCTTCGCTCAAAAGTCGTGGCCTTATGTTTGCTTATGCTGGCTCGCCGAGTCTAATTACTACTTGGGTAGCCGGCCCAATCTCTCAGGCTTTCCTCACTGGACCAGGCTGGGCTTGGGCTTTTGGGACATTTGCGATTTTGACACCTATCATCGTTTCGCCACTCATTATCCTTTTGTTCTGGAATATCGCCAAAGCAAAAAAGGAGGGCCTTCTTCCAAAGCGAGACAGCGGGCGAACACCTCTTCAATCCATTGTCCATTACCTCCGCGAATTCGACGCCGTTGGCCTCATCCTCTTGACTGGTGGATTGGCGCTTTTCCTTCTGCCATTCAACATTTACACCTTGCAATCGGAAGGATGGCGATCTTCTCTCATTATCTGCTTCCTTGTTTTTGGCTTTCTTCTTATGCTTGCCTTTGTCGCGTGGGAAAGATTCTTCGCCCCTGTTAAATTTCTCCCCTTTTCTTATCTCTCTGACCGTCAAGTTCTGGGTGCTTGTTCCCTTGGATTTACACTGTTCGTCAGCCAAAGCTGCTGGGGCCCGAGGTCCTTTTTCAGCTCTTTCCTGATGGTTGTCAATGACCAATCTGTTACCACTGCCAGCTATATTACCAATTCCTACCAAGTCGCCATCACGGTGTTTTCTCTTGTTGCAGGCTGGGTCATCAATTGGTCTGGCCACTACAAATATGTCAATCTCTTCCTTGGACTTCCTTTGACTATTCTTGGGCTGGGCCTCACGTACTATTTCTCCACTCCTGGCTGGCATTACGGTTATTTCATTTTTACCCAGATTCTCTTGGCTATCGGCCACGCATTTATCATCATCTGCGACGAAGTCGCTGGCATGGCTGCCGTCCCACACCAGTACGTCGCCGTTATTCTAGCCATGGAGGGTCTGTTTTCAAGCGTCGGTGGCGGTATCGGTTCTTCTATCTCTGCGGCTATCTGGACGTCTGTCTTTCCTAAAGCCCTCGCCAAACACCTTCCTGCTAAAGATCTGCCTAATATTCAGGAGATCTATGGCAGTCTGACTACACAGCTGAGCTTCCCGATTGGATCAGACACTCGTATCGCCATCCAAGACGCCTACAGTGACGCTCAAAGAACATTAATGCTCCCAGCTATTGTTGTCTGGGTTATTGGCATAGTTGCAGTCCTTGCCTGGCGGGACATCAATCTCAAGAACGTCAAGCAAGTTAAGGGCAATGTCATTTAACTCTAGACAATTAGATGGAGCTAGGAGTACGGTTTTCTTCAATGCCTCTTGTGGTGTGCCGACTCATGGCCGCACCTTCTTATGGCATCATACTTTCTGCTCCCATCGGGGCAGCCTAGAACTATTGAGACGAATACACCTCGCCGGATAAATGCTGGCCATGATAATACCCACTTCAAAAACACTCTTCCTCCGTTGC
>Ga0164242_10002780_pt1 | contig 20197 bp, 13 predicted proteins | sample OricomgcompostMG_FD_108783 | JGI IMG/M metagenome (GOLD analysis project Ga0164242, IMG submission 108783) | Miracle-Growth compost microbial communities from Emeryville, California, USA - Original compost - Miracle growth compost (MG) ... | reverse complement strand
CAAACCTGTCGATGGAAGGACGCACCAGGGTGGACCTGTTCGAATACCAGGCGCGCGACCTCTTCGAGAAGCACGGTGTACCGGTGCTGGGCGGCGTCGTCGCGACGACCCCCGAAGAGGCTCGCGAAGGCGCAGTGAAGCTGACGGGCGACGACGGCGGAGTGGTCGTCGTCAAGGCCCAGGTGAAGGTCGGTGGCCGAGGGAAGGCCGGCGGCGTCAAGCTCGCGAAGTCCGCCGACGAGGCCGCCGAGCGCGCGTCCGAGATCCTCGGCATGGACATCAAGGGCCACACGGTCCACCGCGTGATGATCGCGCAGGGCGCCCAGATCGAGGAGGAGTACTACTTCTCCGTGCTCCTCGACCGGGCCAACCGCTCGCTGCTCGCCATGGCGAGCAAGGAGGGCGGGATGGAGATCGAGCAGCTCGCCGTCGAGCGCCCCGACGCCCTCGCGCGCGTCGAGGTCAACGCGCTGACCGGCATCGACGCGGCGAAGGCCGCCGAGATCGTCGCGGCCGCGGGCTTCGAGGCCGACGTCGCGGACAAGATCGCCGACGTCATCCAGAAGCTGTGGACCGTCTACAAGGAGGAGGACGCGACGCTCGTCGAGGTCAACCCCCTCGTCAAGACGGCGTCCGGCGACATCGTCGCCCTCGACGGCAAGGTCTCGCTCGACGACAACGCCGCGTTCCGTCACCCCGACCACGAGGCGCTCGAGGACAAGGCCGCGGCGGACCCGCTCGAGGCCAAGGCCAAGGAGAACGACCTCAACTACGTCAAGCTCGACGGCGAGGTCGGCATCATCGGCAACGGCGCGGGCCTCGTCATGAGCACGCTCGACGTCGTCGCCTACGCGGGCGAGAGCCACGGCGGCGTCAAGCCGGCGAACTTCCTCGACATCGGCGGCGGCGCGTCCGCGGAGGTCATGGCCGCCGGCCTCGACGTCATCCTCAACGACGCCCAGGTCAAGAGCGTGTTCGTCAACGTCTTCGGCGGCATCACCGCGTGCGACGCCGTCGCGAACGGCATCGTCAAGGCCTTGCAGATCCTCGGCGACGAGGCCAACAAGCCGCTCGTCGTCCGCCTCGACGGCAACAACGTCGAGGAGGGCCGTCGCATCCTCGCGGAGGCCGCGCACCCGCTCGTCACGCTGGCGAGCACCATGGACGAGGGCGCCGACAAGGCCGCCGAGCTGGCTGCGAAGTAAGGGATACGAGAACGATGTCTGTCTTCCTCAACAAGGACTCCAAGGTCATCGTCCAGGGCATCACGGGCGGCGAGGGCACGAAGCACACCGCGCTCATGCTCAAGGCCGGCACGCAGGTCGTGGGCGGCGTCAACGCCCGCAAGGCCGGCACGACCGTGACCCACACCGACAAGGCCGGCGCCGAGGTCGAGCTGCCCGTCTTCGGGGCCGTCGCCGAGGCGATCGAGAAGACCGGCGCGGACGTGTCGATCATCTTCGTGCCCGCCGCGCACACCAAGGCCGCCATGATCGAGGCTATCGACGCCGAGATCCCGCTCCTCGTGGTCATCACGGAGGGCGTGCCGGTCGAGGACGCCGCCGAGGCGTGGGCCTACGCGATCGAGAAGGGCAACAAGACCCGGATCATCGGCCCGAACTGCCCCGGCATCATCACGCCCGAGGAGTCGCTCGTCGGCATCACGCCCGCGACGATCACGGGCAAGGGCCCGATCGGCCTCGTGTCCAAGTCGGGCACGCTGACCTACCAGATGATGTTCGAGCTGCGGGACTTCGGGTTCTCCACCGCCATCGGCATCGGCGGCGACCCGATCATCGGGACCACGCACATCGACGCGCTCGCCGCGTTCGAGGCCGACCCCGAGACCAAGGCGATCGTCATGATCGGCGAGATCGGCGGCGACGCCGAGGAGCGCGCGGCCGCGTTCATCAAGGAGAACGTCACCAAGCCCGTCGTCGGCTACGTCGCGGGCTTCACCGCCCCCGAGGGCAAGACGATGGGCCACGCGGGCGCCATCGTGTCGGGCTCGTCCGGCACGGCCGCCGCGAAGAAGGAGGCCCTCGAGGCCGCGGGCGTCAAGGTCGGCAAGACGCCGTCCGAGACCGCCTCCCTCATGCGCGAGGTCCTCACCTCGCTCGCCTGAGCGTGACGCGAGCCGTCCGGCTCGCACCGACGAGGCCCGGGTCGGCCACCGCTGCGGCGGTGGTGGCCCGGGCCTCGTCGCGTCGGCCCACGTCCCGGGGCCACGTCCCGGGGCCGCGTCCCGCGGTCCGCACGGGCGCCCGCGGGCCGAACCGGGGCCGCGACGGCGCGGCCTGCACCGGACGCGCCGCGGCGCCTGGGACCATGGGCCGGTGAGCTCCACCGGCACGCCTACCCGTTCGCCCCGCGCACGCACGCTCGACGCGCCCGGTGACGACCGCCGCCGCGGTGCGCCGTCCGAGCTGGTCGCGTCGTTCCTGTCCGCCGTGGTGGTCGTCGTGGAGTGCGTCGTCCTGACGCTGCTCGTCGTCGTCCTCGTGGTGGGCGCGGTGCTCGTCGCGAGCCCGACGGGCGCCGGCTGGTCCGGCGCGGCGACGATCGCGGCGTCGACGTGGCTGCTCGGGCACGGGGTGCCCGTCGAGGCGAGCGGCGCGACCCTGACGATCGTCCCGTTGGGCGTCACCGCGCTCGCGCTGTTCGTCGCCTTCGCCGTCGGACGACGCACCCTGCGCCCCCGGGCCGCGGCCCTCGCCTTCGCCGTGCTCGGGTACGCGGCGGTCGTGACCGCCGTCGCGGCCGTCACCGGGCCCGTCGCGCCGGGCGGCGTACTCTGGGCGCCCGTCGGCGGGGCGATGCTCGCGCTCGCGGGCCTCGGCCTCGGCATGACGACGCGCCCCGACGCGCCCACGCTGGGCGAGCTCGCCGCACGGCTGCAGGAGGCCCTCGAGCCACGGGTCCCGATCCCGTCGGTCGCGCTCGACGGCGTCCGGCGCGGCGCTGCCGCGGGCGTGGTCGGGGTGCTCCTCGCGATCGCGGCGGCCGGTGTGCTCCTCGTGGTCTGGGCGGTGTCCGGGCGGTCGACCGTCGGGGACGTGCTGCGCGCGCTCGACCCGGGGACCGCGTCGGGGCTGCTCCTCGGCGTCGCGCAGCTCGCGTTCGTCCCGAACCTCGTGGCGTGGGCGCTCGCCTGGCTCGTCGGGCCGGGGTTCGCGGTGGGCGTCGGCTCCCAGTACGCGCCGTCGTCGCACGTGGACGGCGCGCTCCCGCTCGTGCCGCTCGTCGGGGCGCTGCCCGGGCCGGGCTGGGCGAACCAGGTCGCGCAGGCGTCGGTGCTCGTCGTGGTCGCCGCCGGCGTCGTGGCGGGCATCTACCTGTGGCGTGCGCACGCGTTCGCGGGCGGCACCACCTGGACCGGGCTCGTCACGTCGGTGATCACGGCCCCCGTGGTCGCGGGGGTGCTCGTCGCGGGGCTCGAGGGCGTCGCGAGCGGCGCCGTCGGGCCGGGGGCGATGCGGCACGTGGGCGCCCAGCCGTGGGCCGTCGGAGGGCTCGCGGCACTGTGGGTCGGCCTCGGCGTCGCGCTCGCCGTCGGGTGGCGGCTCCTCGACCTGAGGGGCCGGGCGCGGCGCTGACGCCCCGATAGGGTGAGGCCGTGCAGACCCCCTCCGGCCACCCCGTGGACGTCACGTCCTCCGCCCGGCTCGTCGTCCTCGTCAGCGGCGCCGGCTCCAACCTCGCCGCCCTGCTGGCCGCGCACGACGACCCCGCGTACGGGGCGCGCGTCGTCGGCGTCGTCTCCGACCGGCCCGGCATCCGCGGGCTGGAGCTCGCCCAGGAGGCGGGGATCCCGACGGCCGTCGTGAGCCTCAAGGACTTCCCGGACCGCGCGGCCTGGGACGAGGCGCTGGCCGAGGCCGTCGCGGTGTTCTCGCCCGACTACGTCGTGGCCGCCGGCTTCATGAAGCTCGTCGGCGCGCCGTTCCACGCTCGTTTCGGCGGCCGGACGCTCAACACGCACCCGGCGCTGCTGCCGTCGTTCCCCGGCGCCCACGGCGTGCGCGACGCGCTCGCCTACGGGGTCAAGGTCACCGGCTGCAGCGTGATCGTCGTCGACGAGGGGGTCGACAGCGGCCCGATCGTCGCGCAGGTCGCGGTCGTCGTCGAGGACGGCGACGACGAGGAGAGCCTGCACGAGCGGATCAAGGTCGCCGAGCGGGCGCTGCTCGTCGACGTCGTGGGCCGGGTCGCCCGCGAGGGCCTCGTCGTCGAGGGGCGCCACGCGCGGATCGGGCGCTGACGTGACCGCGCCGCTGCCGCTCGTCGCGCGCGGCGGCGCGGGCACGCTGGCCGGGAGCCTGTGGCTGCCCGGCGATGCGCCGCGGGCGCTCGTCCTCATGCACCCGGGGTCCGGCCCGTCGGACCGCGACAACGACGTCTTCTTCCCGCCGATCCGCGCCGCGCTCCACGCTGCCGGGGCCGCGGTCGCGTCGTTCGACAAGCGCGGCGTGGGGGAGTCGCAGGGGTCCTGGCTCACCGCGGGCATCGACGACCAGGCCGACGACGCCGTCGCCGGGCTCCGGGCGGCGCGCGCGGCGCTCCGGGCGGCGACGGCCGACGGCCCGAAGCGGGTCGACGCCGGCCCGTCCGTGCCCGTGGTCCTGTTCGGGCACTCGCAGGGCGGCTGGGTCGTGCTCGAGGCCGCGGCGCGTGCCGACGCGCACGACGTCGCTGGCGTCGTGACCAGCTCCGGGCCCGCCGTCACGCCCGGGGCCCAGGAGCGGTTCTCCACCGCGTCCCTGCTCCGGCGTGCGGGCCGCGCGGGCGCGGGTGCGGAGCGGGCGCTCGCCGCGTTCGACGGGCTCATGGCGCTCGCGGAGCGCGGGGCGTCGTTCGGCGAGGCCCGGGCGTGGTCGGACGCAGCCGTCCGCCGCGACGACCTCGAGGTGCTCGCGGGGCTCGGCGCGTTCGTCCCCGACGCTCCTGAGGTCTGGGGCCTCGCGACGCGGATCGTCGGGCACGACCCGGCGAACGCGCTCCGGAGCCTCGTGGTCCCGCTCCTCGCGGTCTTCGGGGGCGACGACGGCGTCGTGCCCGTCGAGCGGAGCGTCGCGGTGCTGCGGGAGACGGTCGCCCCGGACCTGCTCGACGTCGCCGTGCTCCCCGGCGGCGACCACCGCCTCGAGGGTGCCGACGACGCGTTCGTACCCGGTTATCCGGACGTGGTCGTGGACTTCGTCCGAAGGCTGGTCGCGGGACGCACGGACGCCGCGTGACTCCGTGCCGCGGCGCGGCCGGCGCGGCCGAGCGCGGCTAGCGTGCGAGCGCGGCGAGGGTGACTGCGGCCGCGTCCTCGGCGAGGGCGGCGGGGAGGTCGGGGCCACCGCGCTCCGCGACGGCCCGCCGCCATGCGGCGCCGCCGAACGTCCCGGCGGTGGACGCGAGGGCGCCCAGCAGGGCCGCGGCGAGGACGGCGCCCGCTCGAGAGCCGGACCGGCGCGTCAGCGTCGCCGCACCCACGGCGCCCGCCACCGCCCGGACGGCCGGACCGGGTGGGTCGAGCCGGCTCGGCGTCGCGGGCAGCTTGTCGCCCACGAGCTCCGCGCCGACCCCGAGCAGACCGAGGACCCGCAGCGCGGGGTGACCGGACGTGAGGAGCGGCTGGGCGAGCCCGAGCGAGCTGCGCGACCCCGCGGCGGCACCCGCGAACGTCGCGCGGACGACGAGGTTCATCCCTCCACGGTCGGCGCGCGCGCCCCGCTGGGCAAGCGGGCGCGGCGGGTGAATCTTGGTTGCCCTGGTTGCGTATCGTCGACCCTCGTATCAACCTCGACACGGAATCTCCAGCTCGTCCATCGCTGAGGCCGGAGGGGGTCGATGACGCCGCACGCGCCGCGCACGACGGGGGCACCGCGCCTCCGTCGCTGGGCCGTGCGCGCGCTCGGCGCCGCGGCCGGGGTCGTCGGAGGCGCTGCGCTGGGCGTGGTCCTCGCGTCGGGAGCGTCGGCCCACGACCGGCCCGCCCCTGGCCTCGACGGGGCGCTCGCGCCGGTGACCGGGACCGTGCAGCGGGTCACCGACGCGGTGGTCGAGCCCCTGCTCGACGGCGTCACCGCCGCCGTGGCTCCCGACCGTGGCCCGGGCCCGGCGCGGCCGGCCGACGGGCCGACGAGCACGACCCGCCCGGCGACGCCGTCAACCGCGCCGGCGCCGGCCACCCCGACGCACCAGAGCACGGCGCCCGCCCCGCGTTCCTCGTCCACCACGCCCGCCCCGCGTTCCTCGTCCACCACGCCCGCCCCGCGCCGCACGTCGTCCGGCGACCGAGCCCACCGGGCGTCGCCCGGGGACGGTGCGGCCCGCGCGTCGGGTGCGTCCGCCGCGGCGCCTCCGAAGCCCGCCGCGGAGCCTCGTGGTCACGCCGGGGCGACGGCTCACGTCGGCGAGCGTCCGGCGGGGCCGTCGGGGTCCCGTGGTCCCGTGACGGAGGTCGTCCGGACCGCGGCCCGCGCGCTCGCCCCGGTGACCGAGGCCGTGGACGGTGCGCTGCGGCCGGTCACGACCGCCGTCGCCGAGGCCGCTGCCCCGCTGACGCCGGCGCTCGACGACACGGTCTCGTCGGTGCGGCCCGTGCTCGACCCGGTCACCGACGCGGTGGCCCCGGTGCTGGGTGCCGTGACCGCCCCGGCGGCCGAGGCGCTCGCACCGGTGACGGACGCGCTGGCGCCGGTGCTGCGTCCCGTCACCGACGCGGTCGCGCCGGTGCTGAGCGTGGTCCGTCCCGTGACCCGTCCGCTCGACCCGGTCACCGACCCGCTCGCGCCCGTGACCGACCCCGTCCTCCCGGGCGGCCTCGGTGGCGCGCCGGGAGCCGGCGGCGCGCCCGGCCCCGGCGGAACCCCCGGCACCGGCGGCCCGTCCGGGTCGGGGGACGCGTCGTCGTCGGGCGCGCCCACGACGAGCTCCGTGGGCGGACGCGGGCCCGATGCTGCGACGACGTCGCGCACGGCGTCGCGGGCCGCCACGGCCACGGCCGCGACCGCGGCGCCGGAACACCAGGCGAGCTCAGTGCACCGCGTGCGCGCGGCGGCGGCGTCCACGCTGACGCCGCAGACCGCCGTCACCGCGGGGACGCGGGCCGTGGGCGCGGTAGCCCGCGGCAACGCCACGGCGGACCCCGGCGAGGCGGAGGCCGCGGGTCCTGGCCGGGGCTCGGCCCCGGCGTCGCCCGCCGTGCCCGGGTCCGCGACGGCAGGCGCGAGCGCCGACGCCTCGGCGTCGCGCGCGCACCGCGGCGACGTCGCGGCCCTCGAGCCTGGCCGGACCGCTGCCGCGCCGTCCTGGACCCGTGCGGCGGCCGAGTCGCTCGCACGCCACCTCAGCGTCTTCCTCGAGGTCCCCGTCTCTCCTGCCTGACGTCGGCCCGGCCGTCCCCGCGACGGCACGCGCCACCGGCGACGGATCGTCGCCCCACCACGTCAGACCAGGAGAAGCATCATGCGAACCATGCTCCGACGAACGCTCCAGACGGCGTTCGTCACCGGCGGGCTGTGCCTCGCCGGAGCCGCTGCGGCCCACGCCGCCGACGGCTCCCCGGCGGAGCCCACCCCGGCACCGTCCCACCACGCCTCGAGCCTGCTCGGCGGGCTCCTTCCGGACGTGTCCGTCGACGCGCCCGTCTCCGTCCCCGTGACCGTGCACGACGTCGCCGCATCCGTCGGCGGCACCGCGAAGGCCATGACCCACGCGTCGTCCGCGGGCGACGCCGGGCACGGGGCCACGCGACCGGCCCCGGCCGCGTCGAAGGGCGTGCACGTGACGGCGCCCGTGCGGGTGCCGGTGCACGTCCGGCACGTCGCGGTCGGCGTCCTCGGGGACGCGCGGGCCACGCGTGCGTCGTCCGAGCGCGCCACCGCGAGCACGGGTCACCGCGCCGCGCCGCGGACGACGACGGCGAGCGCGGCCCCCCGGCCGAAGCCGGCGGCCGCAGCCACGAAGGCAGCCGCGACCACCAAGACGGCCGCGACCGCGAAGGCGGCCGCGACCGCGAAGGCGGAGTCGAGCGCGACGGCCCCGACCGGGACGACGCCGCGCACGACGGCTCCGTCGTCGGGGACGCGCAGCTCCGGCGTGCGCGCCGCCCTGCCCGTCCGGCTGCCCGTCACCGTGGACCGTGTCGCGGTCGCCGTGCTCGGGGACGCCGTCGTCGGCGACGGCGTCGCCACCGCCCACCGCGGGGGCCTGCTGCCGCGGGTCCTCGGACGGGCCGGCACGGGCGTGACCGGCGTCCTCGACGCGACGCTGGGCCCGGACGGGCTGGTCGACGACCTCGCGTCCGGCCGCGCGAGCGCCGACGAGGTGCTCACCGACGTCGTGGGCAGCAGCACCGCGCCCGACGTCGAGCACGCGCTCGGCTCGGTCGCCGACGAGGGACGACAGGTCCTCGGCGACGGTGGCACGGTCGACCGTGCGGTCACGGACCTGCTCGGCCCGGACGGCGTGGCCGACCGGCTCCTGTCCCGGCACGGCGCGCTCGACCGAGCCGTCGACGGGACGCTCGGCGAGGACGGCTCGGTCGAGCAGCTGCTCAGCGGACGCACCGACCCCGCCGACCTCGTGCGGTCCGTCGTCGGGCGCGACGGTGCCGTGGACGACGTGCTCTCCGACGGTCTCTCGGACCTGCCGGCGCAGTCGGTCTCCGCGCCCGTGACGGTGCCGGTCACCGTCTCCGGGATCGCCGCGGCGGTGCTCGGGGACGCCTCGGTCGCCGGGACCACCGGCACCGACGACGCCACGACACCGGCCGGCGAGCCGGGGATCGTCGGGTCGCTCGTCGACCAGCGCGGCCTGACGCGCTCGCTCCTCGGCGACGACGGCACGGTGGACCAGCTCCTCGACGCGGACGGGCCCGTGGACGCCCTCGTGGCTCCGCATGGCCTCACCGACCAGCTCCTCGGCTCGGGGGGCGTCCTCGCGCAGCTCGTGCGTCCCGGCGGGACGACCGACGCGCTGCTCGCCGACGGCGGCGCGCTCGACCACGCGACCGACGGGGGTCTCTCCCTCGACTCGGTCGTGCCCGACGCCCTGGGCGCTGTCCCGTCCGTCGCGCTCGACGTCCCCGTGACGCTCCCCGTGACGGTCGGCTGCACCGCGGTCGCCGTCCTGGGCGACGCGGCCGGGTGCGGGACCGCCGGCACGACGCCCGGCGACCCCGGTGACCCGGGCACTCCCGGGGACCCGGGCACCCCCGGCGACCCCGGCACCCCGGGGACGCCTGGCAACCCCGGCAACCCCGGTAACCCCGGCACGCCCGGGAACCCGGGGACCACGGGCGGCACGACGACGCCGTCGGGCACCGGGGGCACGGAGCCCGCGGGCTACGTGACCACCGGCAGCACGCCGGTCGCGACGTCGTCGGGCACCGGGGCCACGGGCTCGGGAGCCACCGCGGCGGCCGCCACGGCCACGATCCCGACGGCGCTCGCGGAGACCGGCGCCGGCGACCTCTGGCTCCTGTGGCTCGCGCTCGCGCTCGTGCTCGTCGGCGCGGGCTTCGAGGGCGGCTACCGGCGCTGGTCGCGGGACACGACCGACCGCGTGATCGACGGGCGGCCGCTGGTGCGCTCGCCGCGCGGATGACGGCGGGCGGCTGACCGCCACGAGCCGGCCCGGCGACGTCCGCCGGGCCGGCTCCGCCCCACCCGTGGCCCGTGGGTAGACTGGCGGCGGCCGCGACTGGCGTTGACAGGTGGGATCGACCACCGGGGAGCGGCCGGAACCTTCTGAGACCCGACGTCGTCCGCCTGGGCGTCGGACCATCGCCCGCCCGGCGACCGCCGGGCGCTGCCGCTCAGGAGGAAACATGTCCGGCGCTCCGTCGCTGCCCCCCGTCCAGCTCGCCGACGACTCCCGTCGCGAGATCCGTCGCGCGCTGCTGTCCGTGTACGACAAGACCGGCCTCGTCGAGCTCGCCCGCGGCCTGCACGCCGCGGGCGTCGAGCTCGTGTCCACGGGCTCGACGGCCGCCACCGTGGCCGCCGAGGGGATCCCGGTGACCCGCGTCGAGGACCTCACGGGCTTCCCCGAGTGCCTCGAGGGCCGGGTCAAGACGCTGCACCCGCGCGTCCACGCGGGCATCCTCGCCGACTCGCGCAAGCCCGAGCACCTCGCCCAGCTCGACGAGCTCGGCGTCGCGCCGTTCGAGCTCGTCGTCGTGAACCTCTACCCGTTCCGCGAGACGGTGCTCTCGGGTGCGACGCCCGACGAGTGCGTCGAGCAGATCGACATCGGCGGTCCGTCGATGGTCCGTGCGGCCGCGAAGAACCACCCGAGCGTCGCCGTCGTCGTCGACCCGGCCGCGTACGGCGACGTGCTCGCCGCCGTGACCGGGGGCGGCTTCACGTTCGCCGCCCGCAAGCGCCTCGCGGCCCAGGCCTTCGCGCACACCGCGGCCTACGACGTCGCCGTCGCCTCGTGGTTCGGGAGCGCCTACGCGCCCGACGACGAGGGACAGGGCTTCCCGGCCTTCACCGGTGCCACGTGGGACCGCTCCGCGGTGCTCCGCTACGGCGAGAACCCGCACCAGAAGGCCGCGCTCTACACGCACTGGCGCGGCGGCCTCGCGACCGCGACCCAGCTCCAGGGCAAGGAGATGAGCTACAACAACTACGTCGACGCCGACGCCGCGCGCCGGGCCGCGTTCGACCACGACGGTCCCGCGGTGGCCGTCGTCAAGCACAACAACCCGTGCGGCGTCGCGACCGCCGACGACATCGCCGACGCCTACCGCAAGGCCCACGCCACGGACCCCGTGTCCGCGTACGGGGGCGTCGTCGCGTCGAACCGCGTCGTCACGACCGAGCTCGCCGAAGCCCTCAAGCCCGTGTTCACCGAGGTCATCGTGGCTCCCGGGTACGAGGACGGGGCCCTCGAGGTGCTCGCGACCAAGAAGAACCTCCGCGTGCTCGTGCTCCCCACCGACGTGCGGGAGGACCCGATCGAGTTCCGCGCCATCTCCGGCGGCGTGCTCGTCCAGACGGTCGACAAGGTCGACGCCGTCGTGCGCGACGCCGACGGTCAGGTCACGGGCGGCGACGACCCGCAGAGCTGGCGCCTCGTCGCCGGCGACGCCGCCGACGAGGCGACCCTCGCCGACCTCGCCTTCGCGTGGACCTCGATCCGTGCGGTGAAGTCCAACGCGATCCTCCTCGCCGACCAGCAGGCCGCCGTCGGGATCGGCATGGGCCAGGTCAACCGCGTCGACTCCTGCAAGCTCGCCGTCGAGCGCGCCAACACCCTCGGCGAGGGCGAGGAGCGTGCGCGGGGCTCCGTCGCGGCGTCCGACGCGTTCTTCCCGTTCGCCGACGGGCTGCAGATCCTCCTCGACGCCGGCGTGCGCGCCGTCGTCGCCCCCGGAGGCTCGATCCGCGACGACGAGGTGATCGCGGCCGCCCAGGAGGCGGGCGTCACGATGTACTTCACGGGCACGCGCCACTTCGCCCACTGATCGCGCCCACGCGGCGGTCGGGCCCTGGGCTCGGTCGCCGCGCGTGGCTCGGTCGCCGCGCCCGGGTCCGGTCCGCTGCGGCCGAGGGATGGGGTGCGCGATCTTCCATCCGCCTCGCTCGGCTCCCGCCAGACCCGCCACGATCGCGCACCCCATCCCTCGCCCGCATCTCGGCGGTCGTCTCACCTCCGCGGCGTCGTCGTCGGGCACGACCCGCGGACGCGGTGAGGCGCACGTGCCGCCGTCCCATCGCCGAGGTCGAGCTTTTCCACCGAGTACGAGCACAGGAGGCTCGTACTCGGCGGAAACGCTCGAACTCGGCGCCGGAGGCCGGACGGCGAACCCGCGCCCGGACGACGCCCGGCCGGGCAGCGCGGGTGGCGACCTGACCGCCGAGGGGGTGGGCGGGGAGGGTGGCGCGCGATCGTGGCGGGTCTGGCGGGAGCCGAGCGAGGGACGAGCGAGGCGGATGGAAGATCGCGCGCCACCCTCCCCGCCCCATCCGCGGACCCGGCGCCGGACCCCACAAAAGCCCCGACGATGCGACCGACGCCCAGCCCCCGTAGGCTGACGTGCATGGATGCCGAGGAACGTCTGGCCGTCTTCATCGACTACGAGAACCTCGCGCTCGGCGCCCGGGAGCACCTGGGCGGCATGACCTTCGACTTCGGACCGATCGCTGACGCGCTCGCGGTCCGGGGCCGGGTCGTGGTCCGGCGCGCGTACGCGGACTGGTCGTACTTCGACGAGGACCGCCGTGCGCTGACGCGCCACCAGGTCGAGCTCATCGAGATGCCGCAGCGCATGGGTGCGTCCCGCAAGAACGCGGCGGACATCAAGATGGTGGTGGACGCGATCGAGATGGCGTTCGAGCGGGACTACATCTCGACGTTCGTCATGTGCACGGGGGACAGCGACTTCTCGCCCCTGGTGCACAAGCTGCGCGAGCTCAACAAGCGGGTCATCGGGGTCGGCGTGGAGCTCTCGACGTCCCGGCTGCTGCCGCCGGCGTGCGACGAGTTCCTGTTCTACGACCGGCTGGAGGGCGTGGACGTCCCCGAGCCGGGGGAGTCGAAGCCGTCGCGGTCCTCGCGGCCCGCCCGTCGGAGCCGGGGCCGTGGGAAGGCCGCGTCGTCGGAGCCCGAGCCCGCGGCCGAGCCGAGCGAGCCGGCCGAGCCCACGGCGGAGCCGGCCGAGGCGACGGCGACCGACGAGGAGAAGCCCGCGGCGTCGTCGGGGAGGAGCGGTGCGCGCCGCACGACGCGCAAGGGCTCGAAGACGGCGCCCGAGCCGCAGCCGGAGCCCGCCCCCGCGGAGGAGCCCGACGAGGACGAGCAGGACGCCGACGAGAACGACGAGGTGGCCGAGGGCCCGACGATGGAGGTCCGCGTCGCGCAGACCCTGGGCGACCTGGAGTCGTCGACGAGCGGCGACGTCACGGCGTCCGCGCTCAAGCGGGCGCTGCTGCGCAAGGACCCGACGTTCTCGGAGTCGGAGTACGGGTTCCGGTCGTTCGGGGAGTTCGTGCGGTACCTCGCGGACCGGGGGATCGTCGAGCTGGGCGCCGGTCCCGCTGCGGGCGACCCGGCGGTGTCGCTGCCGGCGCAGGGCGACACGGACGAGGCGTTCGCGCTGCTGCGGTCCGTGGTCGCGGAGGACGGCGGCTCGGCGGCGATGTCGGGTCTCAAGGACCAGCTCCGCAAGAAGCGTCCCGCCTTCAGCGAGAAGACGCTCGGGTTCCGCGGGTTCCTGCAGTTCTGCAAGGCCGCCGCGGAGGCGGGCGTCGTGGAGCTGCGCTGGGACGACGACGAGGACGGGTACGTCGTCTCGGCGGCGTGACGGCGGTCGCCCGGGTCAGGGCAGCGTGACGACGGCGTCCTTGAGGGGGCGCGACGGGTCCGCGGCGGCGGCGACGTCGACGAGCGGGAGCCCTGCGCGCAGGAGGCGCCGGAGCGTTCCGACCTCCCGGTGCCGGTCGACGACGAGGACGGCGCGCAGCCGTGCCACCCGGCGGCCGTCCCGCACCTGCGGGCTGTCCGTGTCGAGGTAGAGCGCGGCCCAGCCGTCGTCGTGCCCGGGCAGCCCGCGCAGCACGACCTCGTCGTACGGCGACGGGGTGCCGAAGAGGGCGAGGTCGTGCCCGAGCTGCTGGCTGAACACGTAGGGCGCGTGGCCCGGGGCCGCTGCCGGTGCCGGCTCGGCGGCCGGGCCGAGGTCCGTGAGCAGCGCACGCACCGTGCTCTCCGGGTCGTGCAGCGCGGCCGACCAGTGGCCGCCCGGCACGTCCCCGTAGACGGTGCCGTGGCGGGTCACGCAGTCGCCCACGGCGTACACGCGCGGGGCCACCCGTCCGACGGCGTCGCCCGCGAGCGAGCCGCGCGCGTCCATGGGCAGCGTGTCCCGCAGCCAGTCGGTGGCCGGCCGTGCGCCCACCGCGGCGAGCACGACGTCGCCGTGCAGCACCGCCCCGGACGCGAGCTCGACCGTGGCACCGCGGGCGTCGTCGTCGGCCCGGATCGCGGTGACCGCCTCGCCGAGGCGCAGCTCGACGCCCGCGTCGGCGTACCAGGGCGCGAGGTGCTGCCCGACGTCGGCGCCGAGCTGGCGCTCGAGCGGGACGTCGAGGGCCTCGACGACGACGACCTCGCAGCCCGCCTTCGTGGCGACGCCCGCGACCTCAGCGCCGATCCAGCCCGCGCCGACGGACACGAGCCGCGTCCCGGCGGTGAGGCGGGCGCGGAGCCGGGCGGCGTCGTCCCAGGTGTGCAGCAGCGCGGCGTCGCCCCAGCCCGGCGGCACGAGCGGCCGTGAGCCCATCGCGAGCACGACGGCGTCCGCGTCGACGCTGCCGGATCGCGTGGTCACGGTGACGCCGTCCGGCCGGACCTCGAGCGCCTGGGCGGGGTCGGCCGTGCGGACGTCGTTGGCGAGGACGTGGACGTCCACGCCCATCTCGTGGACGAGGTCCGCCGCCTCGTCACGCTCGAACAGCTCCTTGGAGAGCGGGGGACGGTCGTACGGGTCGCGGCCCTCGGCGCCGAGCAGCGTGACCCGGCCCTCGAAACCCTGCGCGCGCAGGGCTGCCACGGTCTGCGCGCCGGCCAGGCCGCCGCCCACGACGACCACGCTGCGCAGGGGCTCCTCGCGATCTGACGTCACCCGACCACCGTAGCCGCGTGCGGGCACCGGTAGGCTCAGACCGACAATTCCCCCTCGCGCCATCGTACGGAGCACCCGCGTGTCCGAGCACCGTCCCCCGACCGACGAGATCGTCGTGCCGCGTCGTACCAGCGCCGCCGTGTGGCTCGTCGTCGCGGCGGTCGTCGCCGCCACCGTGACGTTCGCCGTGGTCGGTCCGCGCGCCGGCTGCTCCGTCGTGGCCGGGACGCTGTTCGCGCTCGCCGTCGCGCGCGCCGTCGGGCCCGAGCCCGGGCTCCCCGGTGTCGCGGTGCGCGGGCGGGTGCTCGATGTCGTCGGGTACACGCTGCTCGGCGCCGTGATCGCGGTGCTCGCGTTCACCTCGCCGAGCCTCGTCGCCTGACGCGACGCGCGTACCCGAGCCGAGCGCACGAGAGCCCGGTCGCCGAGCGGCGACCGGGCTCTCGTCTGCTACCGGGTGAGGTCAGGCCTGGGGCTTGTCCGTGCCCGTGGTGCCGGTGGTGCCCTCGGTGCCCGTGGTGCCCTCGGTGCCCGTGGTGCCCTCGGTCCCCGTCGCCTCGTCGTCCGCGACCGTCGCCTCGTCGGCGGCCGTCGTCGTCGCGGACGGGTTGGCGGCGTCGGAGAGTCCCGTGACCTCGTCCGTCGCGGCGCGGTCACGCAGCTCGTCGGCCTTGGCGTGGAGGTCGCTCGCGGCGGCCTCGAGCTTCTCCTCGGCCTCGGCGACGGCGTCGCCGACCGGGTTCTCGACGCCCTCGGCGAGCGCCGCGGCGCGACGCGGGGCGGCGAACGCCAGGTAGAACAGCGCGGCGATGCCCGCACCGACCAGCGGCGCGACCCAGAACAGCCAGAGCTGCCCGGCGACGCCCTTGAGCGTGAAGATGTTGCCCGTCGAGAAGATGGCCGAGGCGGTCGAGCGGGCCGGGTTGACCGACGCGTTCGTGATCGGGCCCGCGACGATGATCGCCGCGAACAGCGCGAAGCCGATCGAGATCGGCGCGATCTTCGAGGCCTTGGCGCGCCTGTCGGTGACGCCGATGATCACGCCGACGAACACGGCGGTCACGACGACCTCGATGAGGAGCGCGTGGGTCAGCGAGAACTCCGCCTGGCCCGACGAGAGCGCCGAGAGCGGCGAGTTCTTGCCGTACCCGTTGGCGGTGCCCGCGAACAGGGCGCGCGTGCTGTCGACGCTGAGCGCCTTGACCAGGGTGTCGGGGATCGTCGCGAAGAGCAGGGCGGCAGCAGCGGCGCCGCCGACCACCTGCGCGACCCAGTACGGGACGAGGTCGCGCCACTTGGCACGGCCCGCGATCGCGAGACCGAACGTCACGGCGGGGTTGAAGTGGCCGCCCGAGACGTGACCCAGCGCCGCGATGAGTGCCGCGACACCGAGCCCGCCGGCGATCGCGACCGGGAACACGTAGCTCCCGTTCGAGAACCGGTTGTAGAGCGCGACGCCGACGATCGCGAGCACGAGGCCGAACGTGCCGAACGCCTCTGCTCCGAGCCGCGCGGCGAGCGACGACTCCGTCCGGGCCGGGGGCGCCGCCTGCGCGGGCACCGGGGCTACTGTCACCTGCGACATGGGATTGACCTGTCCGTTCTGATGGGGCGCAGCGGCGGCCGCTACGCGGCGAATGGGCATTCAGGCGTCATCTTGCCACCTGCGATGCCCGTAAACGCGCAGATCTTCCCGTCCGAGCGTGTGTTTCTCCTGGGAAAAGCGCGGTCGGTGCGGCGCGTGGTTCGGGGCCGCCGGACGGTGCCCCGTCCCGAAGTCTCTTGACATCAAGTAATCTGGTGCGCGGTGCCCGCGATCGCGGGCCGGCCCGCGCAGTGCGGGCGCCGACGCGCGGCACGAACGACGTCCCGTCACCGGCGCCCGGGCCACGGGCCCCAGCAACCAGGCTGATACCCCGGGAGTGACCCGCGCATGGCGAAGATCAAGGTCGAAGGTCCGGTCGTCGAGCTCGACGGCGACGAGATGACCCGCATCATCTGGCAGTTCATCAAGGACCGCCTCATCCACCCCTACCTCGACGTGGACCTCAAGTACTACGACCTGTCGATCCAGAACCGCGACGCCACCGACGACCAGGTCACCATCGACGCCGCGAACGCGATCAAGGAGCACCACGTCGGCGTCAAGTGCGCCACGATCACGCCCGACGAGGCGCGCGTCGAGGAGTTCGGCCTCAAGAAGATGTGGAAGTCCCCGAACGGGACCATCCGCAACATCCTCGGCGGCGTCGTCTTCCGCGAGCCGATCATCATCTCCAACGTCCCCCGCCTCGTGCCGGGCTGGACGAAGCCGATCATCATCGGCCGCCACGCGTTCGGCGACCAGTACCGCGCCACCGACTTCAAGGTCCCCGGCGAGGGCACCCTCACGGTCACGTTCACCCCGTCGGACGGCTCCGAGCCCATCCAGCACGAGGTCTTCCAGTACCCCGGCGGCGGCATCGCGCAGGTCCAGTACAACCTCGACGCGTCCATCCGCGACTTCGCGCGCGCCTCCTTCGCGTACGGCCTGCAGCGTGACTACCCGGTGTACCTGTCCACCAAGAACACGATCCTCAAGGCCTACGACGGCCGCTTCAAGGACCTGTTCCAGGAGGTCTTCGACACCGAGTTCAAGGACCAGTTCGCCGAGAAGGGGCTCAGCTACGAGCACCGCCTCATCGACGACATGGTCGCGTCCGCCATGAAGTGGGAGGGCGGCTACGTCTGGGCCTGCAAGAACTACGACGGCGACGTCCAGTCCGACACCGTCGCGCAGGGCTTCGGCTCGCTCGGCCTCATGACGTCCGTCCTCATGACCCCCGACGGCCAGACCGTCGAGGCCGAGGCCGCGCACGGCACCGTCACGCGCCACTACCGCCAGCACCAGCAGGGCAAGCCGACGTCGACCAACCCGATCGCGTCGATCTTCGCCTGGACCGGTGGCCTCAAGCACCGCGGCAAGCTCGACTCGACCCCCGAGGTCACCGGCTTCGCCGAGACCCTCGAGGACGTCGTCATCAAGTCCGTCGAGTCCGGCAAGATGACCAAGGACCTCGCGCTGCTCGTCGGCCCCGAGCAGGGCTGGCAGACGACCGAGGAGTTCCTCGGCACGCTCGACGAGAACCTCAAGGCGCGTCTCGCCTGAGCTGAGTACGTCCGGGCCAGTCGCACCGGGTCACCAACGCGGCTTCCGAGGGACGGGCGCGCGGTCTTCCATCCGCGCGCTCGTCCCTCGCGCGCTCCCGCCAGTCCCACCACGACCGCGCGCCCGTCCCTCTCCGCCGCTTGCGGTCGTCTCACCGCCGCCGACGGTGAACGCCGCATCTACCGACGGTGACGCCGCGGTCGTTGATAGTTCAACCGTTGACACCAAACTCAGGTTCCTCCTAGGGTCGAGACCGGACGCATCGTCGAAGCGCTTCGATGGTCGTTCGCTCAGAGGTCCGCCGGTCGCGACGGCGGGGACCGGTGCGAGGCTGCACCGGCAGGTGCCGACGACGGCGCCGCCCCCGGCTCGGGCGCCCGGCGCCTGCCGTCGTGGTCGACCGTCGTGGGTCGGCCCGGACCGAGGGGAACCATGAGAACCAGGACGACGACTCACCGCTGGGCCCTGCGCGGGCTCGTCGGTGCCACCGCGTTCGCGCTCGTCGGGCTCGCGCCCGTCGCGGACGCCGCGACCCGCACGCTCGGCGCAGCACAGACGGCGTCGGACGACGCCACGCCCACCCAGGCCGAGCTCGACGCCATGCCGTTCCGCAACCCCGAGCTCTCGCTCGACGTACGCACGAAGGACCTCCTGTCCCGGCTCACGCCGGACGAGGAGATCTCGCTGCTCCACCAGTTCCCGCTGCCCGTGCCGCGGCTCGGCATCGGGCAGTGGCGCGCCGGGACCGAGGCCGTGCACGGCCTCGCGTGGACCACCTCGCCCGACGACGGCGCCGTCCACACCGCGACCGCGACGACGTTCCCGCAGGCCGTCGGCCTCGCGAGCACCTGGGACACGGACCTGGTCCACCGGGTGGGCGGCGTCGTCGGCGACGAGGCGCGCGGCTACAACTCCGAGGACCCCGCGCTGTGGGGCCTCAACCTGTGGGCGCCCGTGGTGAACCTGCTCCGCGACCCGCGCTGGGGGCGCAACGAGGAGGGCTACTCGGAGGACCCGACGCTCACCGGCGCCATCTCGACCGCCTACGGCAAGGGCATGGAGGGCGACGACCCCTTCTACCTCAAGACCGCACCCACCCTGAAGCACTACCTGGCGTACAACAACGAGACGAACCGGGACACGTCGTCGTCGGTGGCGCCCCCACGGGTGCTGCACGAGTACGACGAGCAGGCGTTCGAGCCGGCCATCAAGAACGACGCCGCGACGGGCGTCATGGCGTCGTACAACCTCGTCAACGGCCGCCCGGCCACGGTGGACCCGAGCCTGAACGACGTCGTGCGGTCGTGGACGGACAAGCCGCTGTTCAACGTGTCCGACGCCGCCGCCCCGACGAACCTCACGGGCTCCGAGCAGTACTACGCGACGCAGGCCGAGGCTGACGCGGCACTCATCAAGGCCGGGCTCGACACCATGACGGTGAACGACAACAACCCCCAGCCGACGATCACCGCGGTCAAGGAGGCGCTCGCCCAGGGGCTGCTGACCCAGGCCGACGTCGACAAGGCCGCCTCGGACGCGCTGTCGATCCGCTTCCGGCTCGGCGAGTTCGACCCCGACGGCGGCCCGTACGCCGGCATCACGTCGAGCGCGGTCGACACCCCGGCGAACCGCCGGCTCGCGCGCACCACGGCCGACGAGTCGCAGGTGCTCCTCAAGAACGCGAGGCAGACCCTGCCGCTCGACGCCACGAAGACGAAGAAGGTCGCCGTCGTCGGGCCGCTCGCCGACACCCTGTACACCGACTGGTACGGCGGCAAGCAGCCGTACTCCGTCACCCCGCTCGATGGCATCACCGAGCGGCTCGGCAAGGGCGCCGACGTGCGCAGCACCGAGGGCGTCGACCGGATCACGCTCCGCGACGCCACGTCCGGGAAGTACGTGGTCGGGGGCGCTGACGCCAAGGGCGCCAACCTCGCCGCGACGTCCACCACCGCCGGCGCGACCGCGCAGTTCGACGTGTTCGACTGGGGCGACGGCGTGGTCACGCTCCGCAGCGCCGCCAACGGCAAGACCGTCGGCTTCAACTGGTCCGGCTTCGCGAACGACCAGGACCAGCCCAACGGCTGGTACGTCCAGCAGCTCTTCAAGCTCGAGGACCGGCCCGACGGCAACGTCGTCCTGCGGTACGCGGGCTACGAGTCGTCCGAGACCTGGGCCCCCTCGCACACCAACCCGTACGTGACGCTCGACGCCAACGGCATGCTCGTCCTCGGCGCGGCCACGGCCGACAAGGCGACCGAGTTCTCGCGCGGCGTCGTCACGAGCGGGACGGACGCCGCGGTCAAGGCGGCGAAGGGCGCGGACGCCGCGGTCGTCGTCGTCGGGACCATGCCGTTCATCAACGGGCGCGAGGCCCACGACCGCACCGACCTCGACCTCGCCGAGGGCCAGGAGGCGCTCGT
>Ga0164242_10002779_pt1 | contig 20203 bp, 22 predicted proteins | sample OricomgcompostMG_FD_108783 | JGI IMG/M metagenome (GOLD analysis project Ga0164242, IMG submission 108783) | Miracle-Growth compost microbial communities from Emeryville, California, USA - Original compost - Miracle growth compost (MG) ... | reverse complement strand
GGATGAGCCGGCCTGTAAGCCGGATTTTGTATGGCGCCGCCGCAAGCGGCGGACGCGTGGCGACCATCCATCTAGGACCACCGTTGCCGGTGGCCTCCAGCGATCTACCCGTGTGCTCGGACGGGCAGCCCTCGAACGCACACTGTCTGATCTTGCTCCAGGTGGGGTTTACCGAGCCACGCCAGTCGCCTGGCGTGCTGGTGGTCTCTTACACCGCCGTTTCACCCTTACCGCCGGCCGGAGCCGACGGCGGTCTGTTTTCTGTGGCACTGTCCCGCGGGTCACCCCGGGTGGCTGTTGGCCACCACCTTGCCCTTCGGAGTCCGGACTTTCCTCGCCCCGATCGCTCGGGCCGCGGCCGCCCGGCCGACTCATCCGCGGGACAGCCTAACGGTCGAGCCGGGCGTGGGCGACGCGAGAGTGCAGGTGTGGTCGTTACAGCTGCGTCATACCGGCCGTGACCGGTTCCACGGCCAGGTCATCAGTGCCCAGACACCGATGACGAGGACGACCTCCACCAGCACGTACCACGGCCACGGTCCCAGCAGGTCGAGTGCGGTGTCCACCGACGGCTTGCCGTTCAGGTAGCCGTAGTTGCTGCCGATCACGAAGTTGAGGCCCATCACGGCGGCCGCCCAGACCGTCGTCACCAGCACGGTGAACCGGAAGCCGCGCCACGTCGGCCCGATCCGTGCCCCGACCACGTACACCGCAGCCCACACGGGCGCGATGTGCCGCACCCAGAAGCCGAAGAACTGCAGCTGCGGGAAGACGTCGTCCAGGTCGGGCGTGACGACGCCCTGGATGCACAAGGTCAACCCCCAGAAGTAGAGCAACGCGTACATCCGCCGGCTGCCGGTCAGCAGGGCGAGACAGGCGACCAGCCAGCCGAAATCGCACAGCTGCAGCGGCAACCCGGTCAGTGGGTGCTGGACACCGACGATCACGTCGTCCAGCTCGAACGGACCACAGAGCACGAGGATGACGATGCCGGCGACCCGCATCACGCGTGTCTGTAGCTCGGGTCGCGCCCGCAGCCGGGCGCCCAGCACCAGCAGCGCCGCGCAGCCGGCCAGGAAGATGGCCAGCACCAGCAGATGCTGAGGTCCGAAAACGACGAACCTCTGCCCGTCGGTAGGCATGCTGCACAGTCTGGCCACACCGGCTGCGCACGACCTGCAAGCGACCCGGGGCTGTCGCCGCAGCGAGCTCAGTCCACCTCGACCTCGACGACGTCGGGCATCGCGAGCGCCGCCCAGAAGGTAGCCGCCGCGTCCCCCACGGCCAGCTCGCCGATGCTCGACAGCCACGCCGTGAGGATCATCCCGTGTGTCGCGACCACGAGGACGTCTCCGGGCAGCGACGCGATGCCTTCGGCGAACCTCGCGGCCGCTTCCTCCGGACGCTCCCAACCCTCGTGTCGCGCATCGAGCGCACCGGCGACCCAGGCGCGCCGGACGACGCGGAAGCCGTGCCGAATCGGTTCCACCGGCCGCCGCACCTCGGCGAAGCGCGAATCGACGGTGAAGTGCGCATCGGTCGCCACCGACAACGTGGCGACCGCCTTGGCCTCATCACCGTGCGCGGCATGCGGCGCCCTCAGGCCAGCTCGAACTTCACCGTGTGCGCTGCGATGTCGGCCTCGGTCAGCTTCACCTGCACCCGGTCGCCTTCTGCAGCCCGGCCACTGGCCCTGGCCGTCACCGCCAGATCGACGAGTTGCACGGTGACACCCTTCTCGTCCGTGTCCACGACGTATGCCGGGAAGGTCTCGCCCACCCGGTGCGCCAGGATCGCCGCCTCGACCGCGTCGGTGCTCGCGTGGTCCACCTGGCTGGCCTTCTGGTCGGTGCTGCGCATGATGTCCGGCAGCGTCGGAAGCGCCTCACGCACCCAACCGGGTATCTCACCTCCCCGGCTGGTCGCTTCGCACACCATGAGCCCGAAGCGGTCCACCAGCCGCCGCAGCGGCGCCGTCACATGCGCGTATGGCGCCGCCACCGCCGACTGAATCGTCTCGTCCGGGACGGCACCGTCGAACGGTGTGTAGCCGGCGCCCCGGAAGAGGCTGGTCGCGTCGTGGATCAGCGCCAGGTGCTTCGGGTTCGACCGGTCCAGCCCGCGGATGAAGTCGCCGTAGTGCTGGTCCGCCGGCCAGTCCACTCCGAGCGCCTTCGCCTGTCGCCGGAAGCGGTCGATCGATCGTTGCTCGGGCACTGGCATGGTGCGCAGGATGCCGACCTTCGCCTGCAGCATCAGCTCGGCCGCCGCCATGCCGGTGAGCAACGAGATCTGCGCGTTCCACTCCTCCGCGGGCAGCTGCGGCCGGAAGGTGAGGTGGTAGTTGCCGTCGTCGCCCTTGGTCACCTCCTGCTCCGGCATCGGCAGGTTCGCGCCGCCGCGCTTGGCCTCCAGACCGATCCGCAGTTCGCCGATCTCCTTCAGCAACTGCAGCCCCTCGTCTGCGGACCCACCGTCGATCTGCTGCTGCACCGTCTCGTAATCCAACCGGGCGATGCTCTTCACCCGCGCGCGGTACACCTCGCTGGAGGTCGCCTCACCGGCGGCGGACAGCGCGATGTCCCAGACGAAAGCGGGGCGCACCTGGTCCGCCAGCAGGCTCGCAGCGGCTTCGCTGAGCACCTTGGGGTGCAGCGGGACACGCATGTCCGGCAGATAGATGGTCTGGCCACGTTTGCGTGTCTCGCGGTCCAACGAGCCACCGGCAGCGACATACGCCGGGACGTCCGCGATGGCGTAGCGCACCCGGTAACCGCCGTCCGCCCGCTCCAGGAACATCGCCTGGTCCAGGTCCATCGAGCCGTCCGGGTCGATGGTGAAGAACGGCACCGCGGTCTCGTCGCGGTCCGGCAGCTCCACCTCCGCCGCCGCCCGTTTCGCCTCGGCCAGGGCATCCTCCGGGTATCCCTCGTCCAGGCCCATCCGCTCCCGGAGCGCGGCGAAGGCCCGCTCCAACGGTCCTGCATCCGCGCCGTCAGCGGGATGAACGTGGGGAACGATGTGCCGAAGGTCCATGGGTTCACCATAGGGACACCGGGCCCGCCACACGGTCGCCGCAACACACCTGGCTGCACACGTCGTAGTCTTCCCGCGTGCTGATCCTCCTGCCGCCGTCCGAGACCAAGACCCCACGGCGCCGCGGAAAACCGCTGGATCTCGACAGCCTGTCCTTCCCCGAGCTGACCGCGGCTCGCGACAAGCTGCTCGACGTGCTCGCCGACGTGAGCGCGCGACCGGATGCGCTCGACGTGCTCGGTGTCGGGCAGAGTCTCGCGGCAGACGTGGCGCGCAACCTGACGTTGCGCACCGCACCGGCCGGTGCGGTCGAGACGCTGTACACCGGTGTGCTGTATGACGCCCTCGACCTCCCGTCGCTCGAGAACGCGGCGCTGCGGCGCGCGCGGCGCTGGATCGTCGTGCAGTCTGCGCTCTTCGGCGCGCTGCGGCTGGCCGACAAGGTTCCTGCTTACCGCCTGTCGATGGGCACCAACCTGCCTGGGGTCGGCCCGCTGGCCGCGCACTGGCGCGGCGAGGTCGGTGGCCCACTCACCGAGTTCGCCGGCAACGGGGTCGTCGTCGACTGCCGCTCCAGCACCTATGCCGCGGCTTGGTCCCCCACCGGGTCCGTGGCCGACCGCTGGGTGCGGATCCACGTGCCCGGGGCGACCCACAACGCCAAGCACACCCGTGGTCTGGTCACCCGTCACCTCGCCGTTGCGGGCGCCGCCCCGCGAACCCCGGCGTCGCTGCGCGACGTGCTGGGCGAAGCGTTCACCGTCGAACTGCGCGAGCCCAAGCGCATCGGCACGCCCTGGGAGCTGTCCGTGACGGCCTCCTCGAGGGGTGAGGCTTGAGCGACCTGGTCGAGCGGGTCGGTCCGGTCCTGGCGTTCCTCGTCTGCATCACCGTGGTCGCCGAAGTCGCCGATCACGCAAGGGTTTTCGACGTCGCTGGACATTGGGCCGCACGTCTGGCCCGGGGTCGCACGATCGTTCTGTGGTCAGTGGTCGTGGGACTCTCCTGCCTGTGCACCACAGTGCTCAGTCTGGACACCACTGCCGTCCTGCTGACCCCGGTCGTCATCACGACGGCGCGTCAGGCGGGGGTGTCGCCGTTGCCGTTCGCGTTCACGACCGTGTGGCTGGCCAACACCGCCTCCCTCCTGTTGCCAGTCTCCAACCTGAGCAATCTGTTGGCGTTGCACGAATTCCAGCGGTGGGGCGGCATGCCGGCATACCTGCAGGTCGCGTGGGCGCCCGCGCTCGTCGCCATGGCGGCCACGGCGATCGTCATCCTGCTGCTGCACGGACGCCGGCTGACCGGCCGGTATGACGTCCCCACGGTCCCACCCCCGCCGGACCCGATCCTGTTCCGGATCGCGGCCGTCGTGTGCGTCTTGCTCGGACCGGCCTTCGTCAGCGGTGTCACACCCGCCATCCCAGCTGCCGTGGGTGCCGGAATCCTGGTGGCGGCGCTCGCGATCCGGGACCGGAGCGCGGTGCGCACGATCGCCGTCCCGTGGCAGATGGTCGTCGTGGTGACGGTCCTCTTCGCGATCGTGGACTTCCTGCGCACGCACGGTCTGGACACCCTGATGGCGCACATCGCCGGCTCCGGTGACTCGCTGACCGACCTGCTCAGGATCGCCGGGGCGGGTGGTGTCGGCGCCAACCTGGTCAACAACCTGCCGATGTACCTGGCCGCCGAGGGGGCGGCCGACGACTCGGCGCATCGCCTGATGGCGTTGCTGGTCGGTGTCAACGCCGGGCCGATCATCATGGTGTGGGGCTCACTCGCGACCATGCTGTGGTTCGGCCGCTGCAAACGCGCCGACCTGACGATCCCGTTGCGACGCTTCACGATCGAGAGCGTCGTCGTGGCCGTGGTCACCGTGGTGGCGGCGACGGTCGCCCTTGCTCAGGTGTGAGACTCCCACAGACCCCAGAAATGCTGGACCGGGCCGTGCCCACTGCCGATCGACAGGTCATCCGCCGCACGCAACGCACCGGTGAGGTAGTCCTTCGCCTCGCGGACCGCGACGACCCAGGAATCCCGCTGCGGCCGCAGCGCCGCGATCGCCGAGGACAGCGTGCACCCGGTGCCGTGCGTGTTGCGAGTGACGATCCGGGGCGCGTCGAGCTCGGTCACCCGCCCGTCGACGACCAGCAGGTCGGTGCTGTCCGGGCCATTCAGGTGCCCACCCTTGAGCAGCACACCCGATGCGAGTTCGGACAACGCGTTCGCCTGGCGTGCCATGTCGCAGACGCTGGTCGCTTCCGTAACACCCAGCAGGTCCGCGGCCTCCGGAAGGTTCGGCGTGATCAGGTCGGCCAGCGGGATCAGCTCCTCCCGCAACGCCGCCACCGCGTCCGCCGCAAGCAACCGGTGACCGCTCTTGGCGACCATCACCGGGTCGAGCACCACCGGCGCCGGCCTGCGGTCGCGCAGCACGGCCGCGACCGCTCCGATCACCTCGGCTGTGCCCAGCATGCCGATCTTCACGGCGTCGATGTGCACGTCGTCGAGCAGGTTGTTCAGTTGCCCCGCAACGGTTTCGCCGTCCAACTGGTGTATTCCGGAAACGCCCTGGGTGTTCTGGGTGACGACCGCAGTGACCACGACGGTTCCGAACGCCCCGAGTGCGGAGAACGTCTTCAGGTCGGCACTGATCCCGGCGCCGCCGCTCGGGTCGGTGCCGGCGATGGTCAGCACGGTGGGGATGTATGACGTCACGACGACACCTCCGCGGCCAGCAGTTCACGAGCAGCGCCGGCCGGGTCCGCTGCAGCGCACACCGCCGACACCACCGCGACCCCCGCGGCGCCCGCGGCATGCAACGGCGCCACGTGGATGTCCTTGATCCCGCCGATCGCGACAGCAGGCAGCTCGCAACCGTCGAGCACCGCACGTACGCCGTCGATCCCGAGCGGCGGCGCGGCATTCGGCTTGGTCGGCGTCGCGAAGACGGGCCCCACGCCGAGATAGTCCACGGTGCCTTCGGGCCACTCCCCCACGGCCTCGACCTCGTCGATGCAGGACACCGAGTGGCCGATGACCAGACCCCGCCCCGCGACCCGCCGGGCGTCGACCGGATGGAGGTCGGACTGGCCCAGGTGCACACCGTCGGCGCCCACTGCAAGCGCGACGTCGAGGCGGTCATCGACGACGAAGGGAACACCGGCCACGGCTGTGAGATCTCGCAACTGTCTTGCCATCTCCAGCAGTTCACGCGTGGTCGCGTCGTGGTCCCGCAGCTGCACCGTCGTCACGCCACCGGCCAGTGCCTGACGCACGGTCTCGACGACACCGCGCTGCCCGCACAGCGCGCGGTCGGTGACCAGGTAGAGGCGCAGCGACGCCGCGTCGACCCTGTTCATGGGTGCAACCTTTCCAGCTCGCTGGGACCGAGCGCATACAGCGCATCGAGCAACTGCGCCGCGAAGGTTCCGGGCCCGGACGCTCGTTCCATCGCGATCTCCGCCGCGACCGTCCACACGGCGGTGGCGGCAAGTGCGGCTTCGGGCCCCGGCACACAGGCCGCGAAGGCTGCCGTGATGGCGCCCAGCGCACACCCGACCCCGGTCACCTTCGTCATCATCGCGTCACCGTTCGAGATCGTCGACACCCCGCCCGCCGACACGATGTGATCGGTCGGGCCGCTGACCGCGACCGCGCCGCCGGTGCGCTCGCACAGGGAGCGCGCCGCGTCCAGCGCCTGGTCCGTGGCCGCTGTGCTGTCGACACCGCGGCCACCGCCGTCAGCACCGGACAGGCTGATGATCTCCGAGGCGTTGCCCCGGATCACCGTCGGTCGCAAGGGCACCAGCTCGGTTGCCACGCGGTCCCGCAGCGGGAGGCCGCCGACGGCCACCGGATCCAGCACCCAGGGGGTTGCCGCCTCTCCCGCGGCACGGGCGGTGGCGACCATCGTCTCGCCCAGCGCCGGTGTCAGCGTCCCCACGTTGATCAGCAATCCGTCCGCGACACCCGCGAAAACCGTTGCCTCTTCGAGGTTGTCGACCATCGCCGGCGCGGCACCGAGTGCCAGCAGAGCGTTTGCGGTGAAGCCGGTGACCACAGAGTTGGTGATGCACTGCACCAACGGTGACCGGCCGCGCAACTCCGCGAGCACCGCGGCGACGTCAGCCCCGGTCACCACGGCCACTGTTCCCCGCGCACCGCGGCGTCCCAGAACATCCACTCGTAACGCGTGGTGGTCTCGATGTGCCGGGCCATGTCCTCCAGCGCCGTCGCCGGCAGACCGGACGCGACCGCGTCCACCACGCCGAGCGTTTCGGCGACGCTCTGGGCGAAGCCGGGTGCGGCATACGCCTCGATCCACGTGGCGTAGACCTGGTCGCTCGAGCCCTCCGCCTGGAGCGCCTGACCGACCTGTTCATAGATCCAGTAGCACGGCAGCACGGCCGCCAGGCCCTCGTGGAACGGCCGCTGATGGCACACGGCCAACAGGTAGCTCGTGTAGGCGGTGGTGGCAGGCGATTTCGGCGTGCCGTGCAGCAGACCCGGGTCGATCCCGGCCGCGCGGAGCAGCGACGGATGCAACTCGAGTTCGGTGGCGACGGCGGCGCTGGCGTGCGCCGCCAGGATCGATGCCGCCTCCACCGGTGCCTTCGCGGCCAGCAGCGACAGTGCTCGGGCGTAGTCACTGAGATAGAGCGTGTCCTGAATGATGAAGTAGCCGAAGGCTTCTCGCGGCAGCGAACCACTCGCCAGTCCTTGCAGGAAGTCGTGCGCGAGGACACGCTTCAGGCCGTCCTCCATCGGTGCTCCGAGCACCGGCCACCACGTGTATGACGACGCCACTGACATCGCAGATCCCTTCCTCCGCCAGCATTGTCCGGCTCAGGTCGTAGCGGTCGGCGACAGATCGGTCGCCCTCTCAGCCCGGCTTCTCCGAGCTCCCGCGGGTTGTCCGCACCACCGTAACGCGTGTGGCCCGGAGGCCTCCGGAGGGGTCCGGATCAGCCGAGGGCGCGGGTGACGTCGCGCAACAGGTCCTCGGCGTCCTCCAACCCGACCGAGAGACGCAGCACTCCGTCGGTGATGCCGACGGCCAGGCGTGCTTCCTCACCCATCCGCCGGTGTGTCGTCGTCGCCGGGTGCGTGATCAGCGACTTCGAGTCACCGAGGTTGTTCGAGATGTCAATGATCTCAAGGGCGTTCATCAGAGCGAACGCTTCGTCCTTGCCACCGTCGAGTTCGAACGTGATGACGGTGCCCCCGCCGGTCATCTGCCGCTGCGCGAGTTCGAACTGCGGGTGCGACTCCAGGAACGGGTACCAGACCTGCCGTATGGCGGAGTGGCTCTCCAGCGCACCGGCGATCCGCAGGGCGGCCTTCGCCTGGGCCTCCACCCGCAGGCGCAGGGTCTCCAGGCCCTTGGTGAGCAGCCACGCGTTGAACGGGGACATCGACGGCCCGGTGTGCCGCAGCAGGTTCTTCACCGGGCCCTGGATGTAGTCCTCGGGTCCGAGGATGGCTCCGCCGAGCACCCGGCCCTGGCCGTCGATGTGCTTGGTCGCCGAATAGACCACGATGTCCGCGCCGTGCTGCAGCGGAGCGGAGAAGACGGGGGTGCCGAACACGTTGTCGACCACGACCTGTGCGCCCGCAGCGTGCGCCTTCTCGGTGACGAACTCGATGTCGACCAGTTCCTGCATCGGGTTGCTGGGCGTCTCGAAGAACACCGCCGTCGTCGGCTCCGACAGGGCAGCCTCCCACTGCGCGTTGTCCGGTCCGTCGACGAACACCGTGGTGACGCCCCAGCGGGGCAGGATCTCGTCCAGGATCACGAAGCACGAGCCGAACAGGCCGCGGGACGCGACGACCCGGTCCCCCGCACCGAGCAACGCGGCGAGCGCGGTGAAGACCGCTCCCATTCCCGATCCGGTGGCGTAGCAGGCCTCGGCGCCCTCCAACTGCCGCAGGCGCTCCTCGAACACCGCAACGGTCGGGTTTCCGTAACGGCTGTAGACGAACCGTTCGACATCACCGGTGAACGCAGCCTCGGCAGCCTCCGCCGTCTCGTAGACGAAACCGGAGGTCAGGTAGAGGGCCTCCGAGGTCTCCTCGAACGCGCTGCGTGCCAGGCCGCCACGTACGGCGACTGTGTCCGGTGCCCAGTCATTGGAAGGTGTCGTCATGGATCGCAGCTTCCCACACGGCCCTTCGTCCCGCGGCGCGGGTCCGGCTGGCGAGCGACCGGCCGGGCCTCAGCGCAGGTGGTGGGTGTCGTTGGTGAAGGCGATGCCCGCGAAACCGTCGGCATACACGTCGATCTCGGTGAGCGAGGCGGGATCGGCGGCCAGCAGCCAGGCCTGCGCGAAACTCATCCCGAGCAGCGACTGCAACACGACCAGGATCGGCAGCCGGTGGGTGGCGACGACGACGGTGCCACCCTGGCCGACGGCCCGCTCCCGTGCCGCATTGACCCGCTCGATCAGCTCCAGGTGTGTCTCGCCACCGTCGATGCGGAAATCGTCCTCGGCACGCATCCGGGCCGGGTCACCCGGGTAGCGCTCCCCGATCTCGGCGTAGCTCAACCCGTCCCAGACCCCGAACGCCCGCTCGTCCCAGTCCGGGTCGACGACCGGTTCGACCCCGAGCGCGCGCGCCGCGGCCTCCCCGGTCTGGCGGGCCCGGGTCAGCGACGAGGTCACCACGCTCGCGGGACCGTTGATCAGCCCGGCCAGCGCCTTCGCCGCGCGTTCGGCCTGGTCCAGACCCACCTGGTTCAGGCCGGGGTCGGCGCCGCCACGGCCGTCCAACCGGCCGCCGACCGTGAAGTCGGTGACACCGTGCCGCAGCAGGATCAGCCGCGTCGAGACGGTCCGGGTCGGGCCGGCGGTCGCGGCTGCTCGCTGCCCGCAGGTGCCGGGTCGACCTCGTCGCGCCACAGGTCGCGCTCGACGTGCTTGCCGTCCATGCCGTCGTTGGACAGCTTGTCGGCGGCCTTGTTCTGGGCCCGCGGGATCCAGGTCCACTCCACGACCCCACCGCCGGCGGCCCGTAACTCCCGGACGATCTCCTGGGCCTCGCCCGCCAGCCGCCGCATGTCCTCGTGCTTGATCTTCCAGCGGCCGGCCATCTGCTCGATGACCAGGCGAGAGTCCATCCGGACGGCGACCTCGGCGCCCTCGTCGATCTGTTGTGCGGCACGCAGGCCGGCGATCAGGCCCTGGTACTCGGCAACGTTGTTGCTGGCCTTGCCCAGCGGTGCTGCGCGCTCGGCCAGCAGCGACCGGTCCTGCGCATCGCGCACCAGCGCGCCGTAGCCGGCGACACCCGGATTGCCCCGGGAGCCACCGTCCGCCTCGACGATCAGTGAACGAGCCATCGGCTACAACCCCGACTCGGCCGTGCGAACCAGGATGCGCCGGCATTCCTCACAGCGCAGCACCTCGTCCTCCGGCGCCGACCGGATCCGCGACAGCTCGGCCTGCCCGAGCTCCAATCCGCAGCCGCTGCAACGCTTCTGCTGCAACGCGGCGGCCGCCACGCCGCCCATCTGCTCGCGCAGTTTCTCGTAGAGCGGGAGCAGGTCGGGCCCGACGCCCGCGGCCACGTCGGCCCGCTCGCGCTGCACGTCCTCCCGTTCGGAACCTATCTCGGCGAGCGCGTTGTCACGCTCAGTGGTGAGCCGCTCGACCGTCTGTGCCGCCTCCTGCTGGGCCTTCTCCTTGGCGTCGAGATCGGACTGCAGGCTCTCGGCACGCTCCATGACCTCCAGCTCGATGTCCTCGAGCTCGGCCTGCCGTCGTGCCAGGGTCTCCAGCTCGTGCTGGAGGTTCTGCAGCTCCTTGGCGGTGCCGCTGCCTGCGTCCAGCCGCTTCCGGTCACGATCGGCCCGGTCCCGCACCAGTTGTACGTCGGCATCGGCCTTGCTGACCGCACGGTCGTTGTCCTGCAGCGCGGTGCGGGCCAGGATCACCTCTTCCTGCAGGGTGCCGGCACGCGACACCGCGTCGGCCAACTGGCCCTGCACCGGCAGCGTCCGCTCACGGTGCGCGAGCTGGTCGAGGCGGGTGTCGAGCTTCTGCAGGTCCAGCAGTCGCCACTGCTTGGTCAGATCAGCCTTCACGTCAGCTCACTGTTCCTTCGGTTCGGTCCGAACGGGGCATCCGGTGGACACCACGAAATCCCACGGGTCCGTGCGCAGCTGCGAGACGGCGGTGTCCACGTCGTACCCCTGCGCGTGCAGCGTCTGGCGGAAGCGGTCGGCGCAACCGGCCAGCCACAGCCATTCGGTCGCCCAGTGCCCCGCGTCGATCAGGTATGGCGCGCCGCCGCGTGCCTCCTCACGCGCCTCCAGCGCAGGATGGTGTCGCAGGTCGGCAGTGACGTAGACGTCGGCACCGCTGCGCCGGACCGCGTCGAAGCGGGTGTCGCCGGCACCGCCCTGCACGGCGACCCGCCGCACGGTGGCCTCCGGGTCGCCGCTGACCCGCAGCCCCGCCGGTGCGGCAGGCAGCGCCTCGGCAAGCATCGCCGCGTAGGCGCCGAGGGTCACCGCTTCGGGCAGATCCCCGACCTTGCCCAGCGGCTGACCGTCCTCGAACCCCAGCGGTTCGGCGTCCGTGGGCAGGCCGCAGGCCGCAGCAAGCGCGTCGTTGACACCGGGAGTCGCGACGTCCGCATTGGTGTGCGCACAGTAGAGCGCGATGTCGGCGACGACGAGGGTGGTCACGGCGGCGCCCTTGGCGGTGCTGGTGGCGACCGAATGAACACCACGCAGCAGCAGCGGGTGGTGGGTCACCAGCAGGTCGGCGCCCGCGTCCCGCGCCTCCTCGATCACGGCGAGGGTCGGGTCGACGGCGAACCGCACCAGTCGGACCGGCTGTTCGAGGTCACCGGTGACCAGTCCGACCCGGTCCCACCCTGCGGCGGTGTCACTGGGGTAGAAACCGTCGAGCACCCGCACGGCATCCGCCAGATTGGGAGTGCTCACGTGTCCACCTTTCGGGAGATGCCGGAATACTGTCGTGACGCGGCCGAAGGCCACCGGGAAACACCGGCCCTACGAGTGGGCCCGGCCGGGATCGAACCGACGACAACCGCGGTGTAAACGCGGTGCTCTACCAACTGAGCTACAGGCCCGCGGGCGGCTGGGCCACCGCGGCGACCGTCATTCTGCCAGTCGGTCCCGGCCGGGCAAACTCGGGAGTTGCACGGTCCTCACAAAGCGGCGAGCGCTTCGCGGTAACCGGCGAAATCACGCGCCTCGCCGGGTCCGTTCACCTGCGTCCAGCGGACGGTGCCGGTCCGGTCGACCAGGAACGTGCCGCGGATCGCCATACCGGCGCCGTCGTTGAACACGCCGTAGTCACCGGCCACCCGGCCGTGCGGCCAGAAGTCCGACAACAGCTCGAAGTCGTAGTGCTGTGCGTCGGCCCACGCCCGCAGCGTGAACATCGGGTCGCACGAGATCGCCAGCACGTCGGCGGCCCCGTCGCCGGTGAAACCGGTCAGGTCGTCACGGATGCCGCACAATTCACCGGTGCAGACACCGGACCAGGCAAACGGGTAGAAGACCAGCAGCACCGGTGTGTCGGCGGTGCGCTCGGTGAGCGAGACGTCCTGCCCGTGCTGGTTCTTCAGGGTGAAGTCGGGTGCCGTCGCCCCGACCGTGATGGGAGAGTCACTCATCGCTGTTTGGCCACGCTGTGCTGGTTCCTGCGCTCAGGTGCCTCGGCTGTGCCTCGCATCATCGCTGTTTGGCCACTCCACCCTGCACGAGCTTGGTGGCGATCCACTCGGCGCCGGCCCGGGTGGAGGTGCCGGCCTTCAGTCCGGCCGTCTGGGCCGCCTCGGCGATGTCGCTGGCGTCGACGTGGTCGGGGTGCCCGGCTCCGGGCACCAGCAACACGACGAACCCCTTGTCGGCGAGGTTGGTCAGTGCGTCGACACAGTCGTCGATCAGGTCGCCGTCACCTTCGCGCCACCAGAGCACGACGGCATCCACGACACCGTCGTAGTCGTCGTCCTCCAGGCCGGATCCGATGACGTCCTCGATCTGCTCGCGGACGGCGTCATCGACGTCTTCGTCCCAGCCGAGCTCTTGCACCACCTGATCTTTTTCGAAGCCGAGCTTTTCGGCCAGTGCGGTTTTCTGGGCCCCAATTGCCATGGGCGTAGTTCACTAGGAAGTGCGGCCGTTTGCAACCGGACCGCGCGAATTCGGGACGACCGCGCAGTGTTTCCGGCGCACGGGAGCCGGCCCGGCACACCCTCAGCGGTTCGGGGCGTGCCGGGCCGGCGACCGACGGATGCGCGACCTACCAGGCCTGGCCGGGGTCGTATGCCGAGGACTTGTCGACGTCCTCGGTCCGCTTGATCGTCGCCTCGATCAGGCCGTACGGCCGGTCGGCGGCGTAGTGGACCTCGCAGTTGTTCTCGACCCCGAACGGGCTCAGGTCGACCACGAAGTGGTGCTTGTTCGGGCAGCTGAAGCGCACCTCGGCGACGCTCGGTGCGGCGTCGAGCACGGCGCTGCCCATCTCGAAGAGGGTGTGCTGCAGCGCGTAGCTGTAGGCCGCCGCGAAGCTGCCGGTGATGGCGTCCAGCACCTGCTCGAACGACTTGCCCCACTCGACGTCCGTGCCATCGTGCGCCCACTGCGCCGTGACCGCGGTCGCCATGATGCGGTCGTTGGTCGGTTGCAGCGTTGTGTACTTGTCCTGGTAGAAGTCGTGGAACTCCGAGTCGGTGGTCTTGAGCACCGTGAGTTCCTTCAGGCCGCTGACGACGCTGGTGTCGGCCTCATTGGCGGTGACGGTCACCGTGCGCACGTAGTCGCCGTTCTTGACGAAGGCGTGCGGGTTGCCGTGCGAGCGCGCCCAGGGGAACGCCTCGATGTTGATCCGCACGCCGGAGACCTGCGGCACCTGCAGGAAGTGCTCGGCGAGGGCGAGCGCGAACGACTCCGGCTCGCGCACGGCCTCACCGGCCTCCTTGGCGTAGGAGTTGACGGTGTTCTTGCACGCGTCGGTGGTCAGCACGTTGGCCTGGTCACCGGTCTTGTGCGCATCGGTGAAGTCACCGGTGAGCGACACGGAGACGTTGTAGTCGACCAGGTCGTGCGGCGCGTCCGGGTTGTCCCGGAAGACGCGAACGACATGGACCTCGGCCTTGCCGTATTGGTTGTGCCCGAGCACATAGGACATCAGGATCAGCTCCCTCTATAGGTGGAGAACGCGAACGGACTCAGTAGCAATGGCACGTGGTAGTGCCGGTCTTCGTCGACGACGAAGGTGATCGCCACCTCGGGATAGAAGGCCCGGACCCCGGCTCGCTCGAAGAAGCTGCCGGTGGCGAAGACGATGCGGTAGGTCCCGTGCTGGAGCCCGTCGGGCACCAGCCCGGAGACCCGGCCGTCATCGTCGGTGGTCCCGGATCCGATGGGCTGGCCATCGGTCCCGGCACCGGTCTGGGAGAACACCGTGACGGCGACACCGGCGGCCGGTGCTCCGTTGACGGCGTCCAAAACATGGGTGGACAGGCTGGAGGTCATCGGACTACTTTCCATCGTCCGGGGCCCCCGCGAAGTATTCGGAGGCTGCGGGCCCCGACGAAGTATCGGAGCGAGGCACGAGCGGAGAACTTCGTTGGGTGCAGGAGCGGAGCGGGGGAGAAACTTCGTGGGGTTTGAATGCTCCCTCGAGTCGCAGGCGGGTGATCTGCCGCAGTTGCTCGCGCACCTCGGCCACCTCGGCGGCCGGATCGTTGGCGAGCCGCCGCTGCAGCTCCGCCAGGATCTCCTGGGGGGTGCGGCCGGCTGCGCGGATCAGGAAGACCCGGTCGAAGCGCTGCTCGTAGGCGGCGTTGCCCTGCAGGATCTGGTCGGCCACCTGCTCGTCGGCCGACTGCATCGCCGACTGTTCCGAGCGTGAGAGCCGGGCGGACTCACCCTCCCCGCTCACCCGCTCCCCGATCCTCGGGTGCCCCGCGAGCGCGGCATCCAGGTCCGCGACCTCGAGGGTGCCGAAGACCCGATCCGATGCGTCCAGGAGAGCGCTCTGGTCACCGTACGGCCGTCCGGCCGCGACGGCTCGCGCCCAGCGATCGGCGCTGCACAGCGGCAGCAGAGTGCGGAACGCGTCCTCGTCCGACGCTGTGTTGAAGTCCTGCAGCGTATTCCGCTGTGTGGAAGTTACATTCCGCATACAGAAATAGTGCCTGGAGTTCGTCACCCTGTCAAGGGGTTGCTGGGAAACCATCGGTGATCAGACGGCCAGCTGCGTCGCGAGCTCGCCCGCGACCTCCCGCATGACCGGCACCGCGCGCTCCTGCAGCGCCTCGGTCATCCGCGAAGCGGGACCGGAGATCGACAGCGCGAGGTTCGCCGTACCACCCACGACGGGCAGCGCCAGACACACCACGCCTTCCTCCATCTCGCCGTACTCGTGCGCGATCCCCTCCTGACGCACCCGGCCGAGCTGGGCGATGAACTCCTCGGGGTCGGTGATGGTCGCCGCAGTCATCGGCGGCATGCCGACCCGGTCCAGGATGCCGCGCACCTCGTCATCACCCAGTTGGGCGAGCAGCGCCTTGCCCGCTGCCCGGCAGTGCGGGTGCACGTGCTGACCCAACTCGGTGAACATGCGCATCGCGCGAGGTGACGGCGCCTGCCCGACATACACCAGCATGTCCCCGTCGAGCGCGGACAGATTGGCGCTCTCCCCCAGCCGGCGCACGACGTCCGCCAGTGCCGAGCTGCTGCGCGAGCCGAACGCGTCGAGCGCGGAGTTGCCCAGCGGGATCAGCCGCGATCCGAGCGCGTAGCGGCGGTCCGGCAGCTGCCGCAGATAGTTGCGGTCCACCAGGGTCCGCACCAGGCGGTGAATGGTCGGCATGGGCAGTCCGGATGCCGCGCTGACCTCGACGAGTGCCATTTCACCGCCGGCCTGGTCGATCAGCTCGAGTATGTCGAGCGCACGACCCACGGATTGCACACCACCGGGGCGGCTCTGCTGTGCCATGGCAACTCCTCTTCGATCCAGATATATTCGCCAACACGGAATTTATACTCCATAATACGGAATACCGGGCCGAGAGGAGCCACTGTGTCCGATTTCCGCACCACGCTCACCGAGCGTCTCGATGCGTCCCTCGCCGCTGCCGATGCGGCGCTCGAACGTCATTATCCGGGGCCGCCGGCCGGCCGCCAGCCGATCCACACCGTCTATCTGCCGGCCGATCGCTGCAGCGCCGACGACGTCCGCGCCTTCGCCGCGACCGCCCGTGAGCTGCTGGCGTCCTACGCACCCGGGCCCGACGAACTCGCACAGGCCACCGGCGAGCCCCTCGACGACGTCGCGGCCGTCTACGACCGCGTCGTCGCCAAGCTGGACCAGGAGCCGATCGAGGACCTGCGCGCGGACTTCGAGGATGGCTACGGCGTGCGATCGGACGACGCGGAGGACACCCATCTGGCGGGGGTGCTCGCCGCGTTCGCCGACCTCGCCAAGAGCGACGAACTACCCGCCTGGCACGGCATCCGCTTCAAGTCGTTCGAGGCCCCGACACGGGCCCGCGGCGTGCGCACCCTCGTGGACTACCAGCGAGGTATGACGGATGCGGGCCTGCTGGCCGGCAACGTCCTGACGCTGCCGAAGGTGACCGGCGTCGACCAGGCCGAGGCCATGGACACTGCGTGCGACGCCCTGGAGCAGGAGCTCGGATTGCCCTCGGGGAGTGTGACTTTCGAGATCCAGGTCGAGACGCCGCAGGCGATTCTGGCCGTCGACGGCACGGCCGCCGTCGCACGGATGGTGCACGCGGCACCCGGTCGGGTCAGCTCCCTGGTCTACGGCACGTTCGACTACAGCGCGGGCCTGGGCATCGCCGCGGCATACCAGGCACTGGACCACCCGGCGGCCGACCACGCCAAGGCCGTCATGCAGGTCGCCGCCGCGCAGACCGGCACCCGCATCTGTGACGGGTCCACCAATGTCGTCGCCTTCGGCGACCGCGCGTCCGCCCACGCCACCTGGCGCCTGCACACCGGCCTGGTCACCCGCTCCCTGGTGCGCGGCATCTACCAGGGCTGGGACATGCACCCGGGCCACCTGGTCTCGCGCTACCTGGCGAACTTCCTGTTCTTCCGGCGCGCGCTGCCGAGCGCGGCGGCCCGTCTCGCGGCCTACGTGCACCAGACGTCCGGCGGCGACGTGATGGACGAGCCGGCCACCGCCCGCATGCTCGCCGAGGCGCTGCTGCGGGGCGTCCACTGTGGCGCGATCGGCGCCGACGAGGTCGAATCCGCCTGCCAACTCACCGTTTCCGAGCTCACCGAGCTCACTCACTGAAGGTCAGGAGTCCCATATGACGAACACCTACTACACGCCCCGCGGCGGCCTGCCCGCCCAGACCGAGCTCACCACCGACCGCTCGGTCTTCACCGAGGCGTATGCCGTGCTCCCCCGCCGCACGATGAGCGACATCACCAGCAGCCGGCTCCCCTTCTGGGACAACACGCGCCTGTGGGTGCTCGCCCGGCCGCTGACCGGCTTCAGCGAGACGTTCTCGCAGTACATCGTCGAGGTCGGCCCCGGCGGCGGCAGTGACCGCCCCGACACCAACCCGCAGGCCGAGAGCGTGCTGTTCGTCGTCGACGGCGAGCTGCGCCTTGAGCTGGCAGGGGCCGAGCACCGGTTGACCGCCGGAGGGTACGCCTTCCTCAAGCCGGGCGAGTCCTGGACGCTGCACAACGACACCACGGCCACCGCCACCTTCCACTGGATCCGCAAGCGTTACGCCGTCGTCGACGGCATCGACGTGCCCGACTCGTTCGTGACGCACGAGTCGGACGTCGAGATGGGCGCGATGCCCGACACCGACGGCCGCTGGTGCACCCAGCGGTTCGCCGACCCCGACGACGTGCGCCACGACATGCACGTCAACATCGTCACCTTCGAGCCCGGCGGCGCCATACCCTTCCCCGAGACACACGTCATGGAGCACGGCCTCTACGTGCTGGAGGGCAAGGCGGTCTACCTGCTCAACAAGGACTGGGTCGAGGTGCAGGAGGGCGACTTCATGTGGTTGCGCGCCTTCTGTCCGCAGGCCTGCTACGCGGGAGGTCCCGGGCGCTTCCGGTACCTGCTCTACAAGGACGTCCACCGCCACGCTGCACTCAACCTCCCCTGAAATTCGACGGTTGTGCCCCACCCCCTGCCCAGTACCAAAAGCTACTGACCAGTAGCCGAGACCACCGTCTTCTCCGCGCGGCTGCGGGTAGAAGATGGATTCATCCGGAAACCCCGAGAAAACACGAACATCGCGGTCGCGTCACGGCGCGACGGTCGCATGAGAGGAGCCACTCATGGCACGCGAGGACGCAGGACCGATCCTCAACGGCATACCAAGCCAACTGCCGGACATCGACCCCGAAGAGACCCAGGAGTGGCTCGACTCGCTGGATGGGCTGATCGACGAGGTCGGGCAGACCCGCGCTCGGTACATCATGCTGAAGTTGCTCCAGCGCTCCCGCGAGCGCCGCATCGGCGTTCCGTCCCTGACGGCGACCGACTACATCAACACCATCAGCCCGGAGTCCGAGCCGTGGTTCCCGGGTGACGAAGAGGTGGAGCGTCGCTACCGCGCCTGGATGCGGTGGAACGCCGCGATGATGGTGCACCGGGCGCAGCGTCCCGGCATCGGCGTCGGTGGACACATCTCCAGCTTCGCCTCCGCCGCGACGCTCTACGAAGTCGGCTTCAACCACTTCTTCCGCGGACCCTCGCACCCCGGCGGCGGCGACCAGGTCTTCTTCCAGGGTCACGCCTCCCCCGGCATGTACGCCCGCGCGTTCCTCGAGGGGCGCCTGACCGAGGACGACCTCAACGGTTTCCGGCAGATCCACTCGCACATCGTGGACGGCAAGGAGCGGGCCCTGCCGTCATACCCGCACCCGCACAACATGCCCAACTTCTGGCAGTTCCCGACGGTGTCGATGGGCATCGGGCCGATGAACGCCATCTACCAGGCGCAGTTCAACCGCTACCTGCACAACCGCGGCCTGAAGGACACCAGCGAGCAGCATGTCTGGGCATTCCTCGGCGACGGTGAGTTCGGCGAGCCGGAGACCCGCGGCCAGCTGCAACTGGCGGCGATCGAGGGCCTGGACAACCTGACGTTCGTGGTCAACTGCAACCTGCAGCAGCTCGACGGCCCCGTCCGCGGCAACGGCAAGATCATCCAGGAGCTGGAGTCCTACTTCCGCGGCGCCGGCTGGAACGTCATCAAGTGCATCTGGGGCCGCGGCTGGGACCCGCTGCTGGCCGCCGATCGTGACGGCGCCCTGGTCAACGTCATGAACACCACGCTGGACGGTGACTACCAGACGTTCCGGGCCAACGACGGCGCCTACGTGCGCGAGCACTTCTTCGGCCGTGACCCGCGCACCCGCGAGATGGTCAAGGACTGGTCCGACGAGGACATCTGGTGGAAGCTCAAGCGCGGCGGCCATGACTACCGCAAGGTGTATGCCGCCTACAAGGCAGCGGTCGAGCACAACGGTCAGCCGACGGTCGTGCTGGCCAAGACCATCAAGGGCTACAGCCTCGGCAGTCACTTCGCGGGCCGCAACGCGACCCACCAGATGAAGAAGCTGACGCTGGATGACCTGAAGGGTTTCCGCGACTCACTGCAGATCCCGATCAGCGACCAGGTGCTGGAGTCCGACCCCTACCTGCCGCCGTACTACAACCCTGGTCCGAACGACCCGGCCATCCAGTACATGCTCGAGCGTCGCCAGAAGCTCGGCGGGTCGGTGCCGACGCGCCGGACCAAGAGCTCGGTCAGCCTCAGCCTGCCGGACGACAAGCCCTACGCCATCGCGCGCAAGGGCTCGGGCAAGCAGGAGGTCGCCACGACCATGGCGTTCGTGCGCATCCTGAAGGACCTGATGCGGGACAAGGAGTTCGGCAAGCACTTCGTGCCGATGGTCCCGGACGAGGCGCGCACCTTCGGACTCGACTCGTTCTTCCCGTCGGCCAAGATCTACAACCCGCACGGGCAGCACTACACGTCCGTGGATCACGAGTTGATGCTGGCCTACAAGGAGGCCAAGGACGGTCAGATCCTGCACCTGGGCATCAGCGAGGCGGGCTGCACCTCGGCGTTCACCGCGGTCGGCACGTCATACTCCACGCACGACCTG
>Ga0164242_10002778_pt1 | contig 20205 bp, 14 predicted proteins | sample OricomgcompostMG_FD_108783 | JGI IMG/M metagenome (GOLD analysis project Ga0164242, IMG submission 108783) | Miracle-Growth compost microbial communities from Emeryville, California, USA - Original compost - Miracle growth compost (MG) ... | reverse complement strand
ATCGGCGACAAACGCAACGAAGGTCTGGACTTCTGCCGCAATGTACGCATTCGTAGCAGTCGCGGGCGGTCGCCGAGGAGCCAGCATTTCGCCCTCCGATTTCAATTTCTCGCCCATGAGGATGAGGCGGATTCTCCGTAGAAGATGACGACCAGCGATATACAAAAGATTCCTGAGCTTCCCGATCTCCTGCAACGTCTTCAGGCAATGACTTGCTATCTTCCGGCCTTAGAAGATCCTGACTTTTCGCCAGGCGAGATTCATTCCGGTGAGAAGACGGAATCAGGTATCCTCATCATGCCCTATGTGGTGCTTGGCGAAGTCGCCGAGGCGTTCGTCGCGTCTGCCTACGATCGTGGCTGGGTGTTACCCGGCTTCCATTGGGTATCGTGGTGTGAGTCGGATGCTGCGCAAGCGCTGTGCCGCGATCCCTCTGCACTTGCGCGGGCAGAGCCAATGCAGCTTTTATACTTGACCACAGCCTTGATCCGACAGGATCGTTTCTCGGAGGGTACACTACTGAATGCTTTTAGAGGAGGGCTGGTCCTCGGCATTGTGCGCCGCGCGATAGCAATTCTCGACGATGAGCAATCGCGGATGCAAAGTTGACCGTGCAGTGCGGCACATATGGACTCTAGACCGATCGGTCAACTCGCAGGTTGCGTCGGGTTAAATAGCGTGCACGAGTCCATAGATCAGAACGGCGACGATTTATCATGATGAAGCGTTCTCGCGGTTAATGCTTTCGCGGCATCGTTGGACAGTAAGCTTCGTCAGGCAACGACTCCCCCACTACACCAATGAAATAGCTGTCAGCCTCGCATTTGTGAGAGACGGCGGCAACCATCCAACTCAGCCTGTGCGCACGTTCACTGTCTTGTTCGTCCCGCACTCCGTTTCCTGGCGAGATATAAAAGCCAAGCCGCGATGCATCCCGCAGCGACGCCCGTCGCTAAGCCGACTGCTATGGTCAGCACAAAGGTACATAGCAGCACAATAGCTGCGCATGGATCTTTAAGCGACTCCACGAAAGCCTTCCTTTCCGCCATGTTCCAGCACACCACAATGAGAAGTCCCGCAAGAGAAGCCAGCGGAATGAACGCGGCAAGCGACGCAGCAATCAAAAGGAAGCACAAGACGAAAGCGGAATGCAGCATACCGGCGATTGGGGTCCTGGCTCCCGCGCGGATGTTGGTTGCCGTACGTGCGATAGTTCCGGTGACGCTGAGTCCGCCAAACAGCGCTGATGCGATATTGGCTATGCCCTGTGCAACGAGCTCCATGTTCGAACGATGCTTGCGTCCTGTCATGCTGTCCGCGACTTTTGCAGACAGCAAACTTTCGATTCCACCGAGCAAGGTGAATGAGAGCGCCGACGGAAGAAGTTCCCACAGATGGCGCAGCGTCGTCCTCGGAAAATGCGGTAGAGGCATTCCACTCGGAAGTGCGCCAAAGCGGCCGCCGATAGTCTCAACAGACAGATGACAAACCGCGGCAATCAATGAGGCCAAAGCGACGGCAATCAGCATGCCGGGCCAGAGCGGTCGCCAGTAACGCAATGCGAAGATCACAGCCGAAGATCCCACACCCACCAACAGGGCCGAGGGACTGATCGTCGGTAAAGCGTGCGACAGCGCAATAAGCTTCGGCAGAAGCGGACCGGGCTCAGGGCCACTCAAGGCCAGTCCTGCGAAATCATGTAGCTGGCTCGCGCCGATGGTCACGGCGATGCCGCACGTGAACCCAACAGTCACCGCATGCGGGATATATCTGATGAGGCTCCCCAACCCGCTTAGGCCGATGAGCGCGAGGAATACGCCTGACATCATCACGATCACCATCAGCCCATCGACGCCGTACTTGGCAACCGTTCCCGCTACGAGAACGATGAATGCTCCAGCGGGACCGCCGACCTGGACACGGCTGCCTCCCAATGCTGATACAAAAAAGCCGCCGATAATGGCGGCATACAAGCCCCGTTCCGGTGACACCCCGGAGGCGACAGCAATAGCCATCGACAATGGCAGAGCCACCACCGCCACGGTAAGCCCAGCAAGTGCATCAGCCCGCAGCGTTGCCCAGCCATATCCCTCCATGAAGGTCGTGAACAATTTCGGGTGATAGAGGTGTGCGGTGGCGGCACCGTCGGGCATGGAACGCTCCTGGTGGGGTCCACGGATCATAAATGGAGTCTAACGCGCTGTCGAAAGGGCTCTAGGACGTTCTTTTGTACACCTCCGAGCGGGAAAGCATCGGGTTGAATCTCCGATCCGCTAGACAGGCGTTTGGATCCTGCATAGGGCAGACTGGATGCCTTGTGGTGGTTTCTTAAGCTCGGCCAATTCGAGAGTATGTGTAGAGCCCCGATGGTGTATCAGGCCTCCACTTTGGCTTTCCTGTATTTTCTTTCCCAGCGTTCGAGTTCTTTCTTGAGATGCTCGACGAGATGATCGGTCGCGTAACGCAACGTCTCAGTTTCCTTGCCGGCTTTGCTCTCTAATTCGCGAAGGAGCTTCTCGCCCTTCTCAATCGCTTGCAGCGTATCGTGACGTATGCCGTTAATGAGTGTTTCTTCCATCGTTTGCTCCTGTTGCTCGGTTTATTCGGAGATTTTGTTTCGTTACGCTCAAAGGGAGATTGCCAGACGGTCGTCCACCGACTGGACGCCGGGCACCGACCACGCCGCATTCTCAACGATGTAGCGATCATCCCAGCTATCGACTGATCCTTCGAGGCGCACTTTGTTGCCGTCCGATACGTTGACCCGGATTGCCCGAGCTTCGACGTGGGCATTGCGTGCCAGTGCGTTCTCGATTTTCTGCTTAATGTCAAACGCTGAGACGCGCGGTTTTATGGTAATGGAATTGCGCACTCCGGTTACGCCGGACAATTTCCGGATAGCGTCTTCGGCGGCTTTCTTCTGGAATTGCCAATCAACTTCGCCAGTGAGCAAGACCCAGCCCTTCTGGACTGTAACTTTCACGGCGTCTCCTGGGATGACTGCATCCCACTTCAGAATATTGAGCGCACGCTTGGCGATCTCATCATCCGCTGTTTTCTTCTCGCCTGGATAACGGACTTCGATTTCCTGAGCGATAGCCTGCACCCCTTTAACGCGTTGAACGGCCTGCTGCGCGGCGATCTTCTCGGCATAACTGGAGACGTGGCCCGATAATGTCACGACGCCATCGCTTACTGCGACGCCGATATCTTGCGCGTCTACGCTCGGTTCGAACTCGAGCTCATCGATAATATTTTGTCTCAGCTGCTTATCGTCCATCGTCCTACTCCTTTTAGAATATTTTTGTCTGTGATTTTGAGATTGGGTCCTATCTGAGCGTGTCACGCCTGCGCGCGCGCCTCCAATGGGTTTTTCTCATCAGGCGAGTAGATCGTCATGCCGGACATGGGATCGATCCAGGAGAGATGACTTCGCACCTCTCTCACGCCAGTAACATTCTCGGCTGCGACGACGGCAGCTTCATCCTGGCGAAATGCCGTAAAAGATCCCCACAGGTCGACCACACCGTCCTTTACCCTGACATCAACAAGCTCGTTTGCAGCCCACGGCAGCTTGCCGAATTCCGCGACAATATTATTTCGGATTTCGGTATCGGTTTCGTTCACCTTCGCGCCGCGCAGCAGGCCCGCCAATGCCCGAATGATGTTAGCGCGGCTGACGATCCCGACTACCTTGTCGCCTCTCATGACTGGAAGCCGCTTGATCCGGCTTTTCTCCATCAGGTGAATGATCTCGGAAACGTCGGTATCTTCGGTGATCGCAATCGGATCCGCTGTCATCACCTCCGAGACCTTACGGCCGTGAGCGTGAATGTATTCCTGCGCGAGCTTTTCCGGACCTGCGAAGAGTTCGCGCCATAACGGCCGTTTGATTTCCGTGCCTGTTTCTACGCGGCGCAGACAATCGCCTTCGGTGATCACACCCACTAGCTTGCCGCTTGTGTTGACGACAGGCAGGCCGCTGATGCGGCGATCGAGCATAACTTGCAGCACTTCGGAAAGGGGGCACTCGGGTTTCGTCGAGACCACGCCAGTCGTCATGATTTCGCTGGCTTTCATAACAGTTCTCCGGAAATTAATTTATCTTGGATGCGCTGTGGCCATTGCTGGCCGCATCGAGAAACGTGCGCGCGGCTTTCCAGCTGGTGTTTGCAATAACCGAGTATTCCGCCGCGTAGTCGCCTGCCATCTGCTGCCAGAATTTGGCGTAAAGATCGTAAATGTCGGCGGGACTGCGGCATGCAGCGAACTGCTGAGAAAAGACGCTGTCTTTGGCGAAACGTTCGCCAATAAATTTTACCCAGCTTTTTGCAACTTCGTCTCCGGCTTGGCAGACCGCCACGTTCCACGCCTCAGCGCAGGTTGCTGCTGGTGCCCAGGCGTTTGTAAACGAGGTGATGCCTGGACCGGGCACCCAGAAGCCGTGGCTTCCATTTCTGCTTGGACTATCGAGCATCGTTTGAACTCCTAAAAAGGTTTTAAACAGTTCCACTTGCGAAAGGCTTGCACCTTGATGAAGATCAATCTGCGACGTGACGAATACTCAGCGTTGAAAAACGTATGTTCCCGGTGCCTCTGTGAGAGCTGTCGGCTTATCGGCTAACGCGCCCGTTGGTGGTGGATCGATCCATTCCGACGATCTCTCCGCAAGCCACTTCGACCACGCGGCCCACCAGGAGCCTTCGAACTGCGGCGCTGTCTTCTGCCACTCGTCGGGATCAATGAAGGGTGAGTTGGCGGCCTTTGTCGCCATGCGATAGCGTCGGCGGGGTAATCCGGGTGGCGAGACGATGCCGGCGTTATGGCCACCGCTCGTCAGGACAAAAGTTACGGCCGCGTCGCTCAGAATGTTGAATTTGTAAACTGAGCGCCAGGGAGCGACGTGATCCGTCTCCGTTCCGACTGCAAAAATCGGAACCCGCAGGTCGGTCAATGTCACCGTATGTCCGTCGACTTTGAAACGGCCTTCCGCGAGATCGTTGTTCAGGAACAGAGATCTCAAATATTCAGAATGCATGCGATAGGGCATTCGCGTTGCGTCGGCATTCCACGCCAGCAGATCGTAGACGGGCTTGCGCCTGCCGAGGAGATAGTCGTTGACCACATGAGACCAGATCAGATCGTTTGATCTAAGAAGCTGAAACGCACCGGCCATTTGGATGCTGTCGAGAAAGCCCTGTTCGGCCATCATGTCTTCGAGGAGCGCGACCTGACTTTCATCAATGAAGAGGGTCAGCTCACCGGCTTCCCTGAAGTCGGCTTGGCCCGCGAGAAACGTGAGAGTCTGGATACGATCATCATCGGCCAAAGCCATTGCGCTCGCGGCGGTCGCCAACAATGTCCCGCCAAGGCAATAACCAGCCGCGTGAATCTTTCTACCGCCGGTAATTTTTTCGACAGCGTCGATCGCTGCCATCACCCCGAGCCGACGGTAATCGTCGAAGCTTGTGTCGCGGTCGCTGGCGTCTGGATTGCGCCAGGAGATAATGAAAACGGTGAATCCTTGCTCGGTCAAAAATTTGACCAGTGAGTTCTGGGGTCTGAGATCGAGAATGTAGTATTTCATAATCCAGGCAGGCACGATGAGAACGGGCTCGCTGTGAACCTTCGCGGTGCGCGGTGCGTATTGAATGAGTTCGATGAGATGATTTCGGAAGACGACTTTGCCGGGTGTTACCGCCACAGTCTTTCCGACAGTGAATTGCTCGGCGCCTTCGGGCGCTTCCCGAGTTTGGAAGCGTTTCAGATCGTCAATAAAATTCCAAAAACCGTGTACGAGATTGAATCCGAATTCTGCTGACGTTCGGGCAAGTACGTCTGGATTCGTCATTATAAAGTTCGTAGGTGCGAAAACGTCTAGAGCCTGCCGGATCATGAAATCGACGCGCAGCGCATTTTGTCCTTCGACGCCCCTTACGGTCATTGCAGCTTCACGCCACCATTCCTCCGTTAGCAGGAAAGTTTGAGCGAATACGTTGAAGGGATAATTCTGCCACCGTTCCGACGCGAACCTTTTATCGTGTGCTTGCGGATCTATGGCGGGTGCGGCTTCAGTATTCTTGAAAGTTGCCGCTTGCGCGAAGTGCCAAATGTGCAACCAATTGTGAAATGCCTTGGCGAGGAGCTCAAGCTGCAGGCCGGGTGAGCCCGCCAAGTGAAATCCCCAATCGAAGAAGGCATTGGCGCAGGCCGCTGGCGATAGCCCAGCCGTCGCGCGCGCGACGAGATAGTTGAGATGCTGATCGAGGTTCGACAGGTGCGAATCCTCATAGACGCCTTGTATCGGGACGGTTACGCCTTGCGAAGGTCCGGAAGTCTCGTGCTCCCGTCCGAACGGGCTCGGAAATAGTGCGGGAACGGGATATGTTGGCTCGTGCAGCACTTGCGCCTCCAATGTCGTCGTCACGACTAGAACAGCATTTCACATTCCTCTCTAGCGCCATTGATGCAGCTCAACTTGGTATGCGGCCTTTTGGTTTGACGAGGATCAGTTAGCTGTACGTCCAGAAAAGTAATGAAATAGGCGTCGGAAAAAGCCGCAAGGATGCTTAATGACCGTTCGTAATCTGAACTATCTGACGGCACCGCGAACGGTTGCGCTCATTGGCGCGAGTGCGCGTCCAGGTTCCGTCGGCTACACCGTCATGCGCAACTTGCTGACGGGCGGGTTTGCCGGAACCATTCAACTCGTCAACCCGAAGTATCGACAGATCGACGGCCGACCTTGTGTCGCCTCTGTCGCCGAGCTTGCCGAAGCACCGGAATTGGCGGTGATCGCCACGCCGCCACAGACGGTTCCAGGATTGATCGGAGAACTGGGCCGCAAGGGCACGCGAGCGGCCATCATTCTGACCGCCGGTCTAGGCGATCTCAAGAAGGAGATGCTTGATGCTTCAGGACCGTATTGTCTGCGTATTCTAGGGCCGAACTGCATCGGGCTTATGGCACCCACCATCGGCCTCAATGCAAGCTTCGCGTCCCGCGCGCCGCTTTCAGGGGATCTGGCGTTCGTATCGCAATCCGGTGCGCTCATCACGGCGGTCGTCGATTGGGCGGCTGGGCGCGGCATCGGATTTTCTCAGGTCGTATCACTCGGCGAAATGGCTGACGTCGATCTCGGTGATATGCTCGATCATCTCGCGACCGATAGCTCAACGCGTGCCGTTCTGCTCTATGTCGAGGCTGTTACGCACGCGCCAAAGTTTTTGTCGGCTGCTCGCAGGGCTGCTCGGTTGAAGCCCGTCATCGTCGTCAAAAGCGGACGCCATGCCGGCGGTGCGCACGCCGCGCTCTCCCATACAGGGGCGCTGGCGGGATCGGACGCGGCCTATAATGCCGCCTTTCGGCGCTCCGGTCTATTGCGAGTGAGGACGCTCGACGATCTTTTCGCGGCGGCAGAGACTCTGGCTCGCGTCGCGAGGCTCGGTGGCGAAAGGCTTACCATCCTGACGAACGGGGGCGGTGCGGGTGTTCTCGCGTCTGATGAGTTACAGGATTTCGATGGAAAGCTGGCTGTCCTCGATACCGGCGCGCTTGCGGCACTTGACCAAGTATTGCCTCCAACGTGGTCTCGCGGGAACCCTGTCGATATCATCGGTGACGCCGATATAGCACGTTATTCGAACGCGCTGCACGTCCTGCTCAATGATGAGCAGTCCGATGCCGTGCTTGTGCTGCACTGTCCGACCGCAACGGTTTCTGCGACGGACGCGGCTAGAACTGTCGTCGATGCTGTCGCGAAGACGCGCGACGGAACCAGGAACAATCCGGTGCTCACGTGTTGGCTGGGCGATGCTGCGGTTAAAGATGCACGAGAGATTTTCGCGCAAAATAAAGTTCCGACATTCGAGACGACCTCCGAGGCTGTTACCGGCTTCATGCAGCTTGTCGGATATGCGCGCGCCCAAGCCGAGTTGATGCAGGTGCCACCCAGCGTCAAAACAGAGCGAAGGTATGATGCCGTGGCCGCAGCCCGCGAGATCGGAAAAATTCTGTTGTCGGACCGCAGCGTGGCGTCTGCGTCGGAAACCAAATCCATCCTTGCGGCTTATGGCATTCCGGTCAATCGAGCCGTCCTCGCTCGCGACGCGGTCGAGGTGGGAACGATCGCTAGCAATATCTTGAGCAAGTCGGCGGCGTGTGTTGTCAAAATCGCGTCTCAGGACATTTCACACAAATCAGACGTCGGCGGTGTGCGGCTGGACTTGGAAAGCCCTGAGTCCGCCGTCCGTGCAGCTGATGAAATGATGAAACACATCACCAGAGTGCGGCCGGCTGCTCGGGTCGATGGCTTTACCGTAGAGCCGATGATCAGCAGGCCGCACGCAGTCGAGGTCATCGTCGGGATGAATGTCGATCAGACGTTTGGGCCGATGATGCTGTTCGGAGCTGGCGGCGTGGCGGTCGAAGTTATGCGAGACAGTGCACTGGCGTTGCCACCGCTCGACGCGCTTCTTGCACGCCAGATGATCGGCGAAACGCGCGTCGCGCGGCTCCTTGCGGGATACCGCGATCGCCCGGCCGCGAAGCTCGATGATCTCGTCGAAGTTCTTGTGCGCGTCAGCGATCTCATCATCGCTCATCCCGAAATTCGCGAGTTGGATATCAATCCCCTGCTCGTCGATGAAAATGGAGTTATAGCCGTCGATGCCCGTATGAAAGTCGCGAGCGAGGCGGCGAATCCGAGAATGCCTCTCGCTATTCGCCCGTATCCTTCCCACCTTCAGGAGACCGTTCAGATTGAGGGCGGTGGCCAGATGATAGTGCGGCCGATCCGTCCTGATGACGAGCCAAGCTATACGCGCTTCTTCGCTGCCATCTCTCCCGATGACGTCCGTTTGCGCTTCTTTTCGGGTCGCCGTTCGTTTCCTCATACGTTCGTCGCTCACCTGACACAGATCGACTACGCCAGGGAAATGGCCTTTGTCGCGATCGACAACCGAAGCCGGGAGTTGCTGGGCGTGTCCCGCCTTGTGTTGGATCCAGATCTCACGCACGGCGAATTCGGCATTCTTGTGCGCTCGGACATGCAAGCCCGCGGCATCGGCTGGCAGCTCATGGAGGCTTTGCTTAAATACGCGCGAAGCGAAGGCGTGAAAGAGGTCAAAGGTATCGTGCACGTCGAGAACAAAAATATGCTCGAAATGGCGCACCAACTTGGCTTCGCTTCCGGACACGTAGAAGGCGATGCTACTCTTCGGGAGGTCGTATGGCTCCCGACCGACAATGAACGGAAGCAGACCATCAATGCTACGGGTGCCGTTTCTACGTCGGGAAGCATTTAAAACCCCACGCGGGTACGTCGAAGGAAACTGACAGGATACCGCATTCAACGCATCGCCAGAGGCTTCAATGCTTCTGCTGCTGCAAGGTATGCTACGGTAATGCCCGCGATCGCCACCAGAATGGGCGTCGGCGGCGGCACAAATCCCGCAAATCGGCCGATCGGCGTCAATGCCACCGATAAGGCGACCGCTAATGCGCCCAATGACGTCCACACGAGAATTCGATTTGGCCGGCTGGTCCATGCTCGCTGTGCCGTTCTGATGACGAAAATCACCAGGATCTGCGTCGCGATAGATTCCGCGAACCAAGCGGTGCGAAATACGTCGACGTCCGCTTTGAAGCCAAGTTCGAGAAGGGCAAACGTCGCAAAATCGAAGAGCGACGATAATGGTCCCATGATAAGTGTAAATCCTAGCACCGAATTGATGTTCCATGCCTGTGGGCGCGCGAGTGTGGCCTCGTCCCCAGTGTCGAATGGAATCCCGATTTCCGAGAAATCATAGAGAAGATTATTGAAAAGGATTTGCAAGGGCGTCAGCGGCAAGAAAGGCAGGGCGAGCGAAGCCAGCGCCATCGATAGCATGTTGCCGAAATTCGAGCTTGTGCCCATGCGGACGTATTTCATGATGTTTGCGTAGGTCCTCCGTCCTTCGGAGACTCCATCGGCCAGAACGCTGAGATCTGGCGCGAGCAAAATGATGTCGGCGGCTTCGCGCGCAACGTCGGTTCCGCCCTCGACGGATAATCCGACGTCGGCAGCGTGAATGGCCGTGGCATCGTTGATTCCGTCGCCGAGGAAACCGACGGTATTGCCGCTCAGGCGTAGCGCACGAACAATCCGGCCCTTCTGTTCTGGCGAGATGCGGACAAAGAGGTCCGTTGCAACCGCCCTGTCTGCCAAAGCCCTGTCGGTCAATGTATCGATCTCGTCGCCCGCGAGAATGCCGCGCGCCGGGATACCAAGCATCTCGACCAAATGCGAAACGACCGGCGCAGAGTCGCCGGAAACGATTTTTACACTTATGCCGGCGTTGACGAGGCGCGCCACGGCACCGCGGGCGGTTGCCTTCGGCGGGTCGAGAAAAGTCGCACATCCGACGAACGTCAGAGCTACCTCGTCCTCAGGCACTATTTTGGAGCAATCGGGGCTCATTGGCCGTTGAGCGATTCCGAGCAGGCGCAGGCCCTCGCGGCTTTTATTCTCGAAAAAGTTGAGAATTATTTTACGTGTGGCATCATTCAGTGGGACGACTTTCCCATCAGACCGTTCTATATCCGTGCAGAGGGCGAGAAGGGCTTCCGGCGCTCCTTTCGTGATCATCTGTCGCTCGTCGCGTCGGCCAACGAGGACCGAAGCACGTCGACGCTCGAAATCGAAGGGTGCGTCGTCGATGTGGTCCCAACTGCTATCGGATTTGGGTGCGACGGCAAGGATCGCGTCGTCAAGATTGCTACGCATGCCGCTCGCGAAGCGGCTGTTCAATCGAACCAGCTCCGCAACGCGTTCGCTTTCGTGGCCATCAGCATCGAAATTGCCAACGTGCGCGATCTTTGCTTCTGTCAACGTTCCCGTCTTGTCGGTGCATAAGACGTTCATGGCACCGAGATCATGAATCGCGGAGAGTCGCTTGACGACGACCCGGCGCTCCGACATCCGGACGGCTCCGCGTGCCAGCGTTACCGTCATGATCATCGGGAGCAATTCCGGCGTCAGGCCTACCGCCAGCGCCACGGCAAACATGAAACTTTCAAGCGAAAGTCCATGTCTGACGAGTTGTATCAGTAGAACGAAGAGAACCAGAAAGGCGGTAAGCCGCAGAATTAGGATGCCAAGACCGTGCAAACCGCGCTCGAAACTCGTCGGTAGTTCTCTAGCCCGAACCGAAGCGGCAATCGCACCGAAGCTCGTTCTTCCGCCAATACGCTGGACCAACATCACCGCTTCGCCGCCGACGATCGTGGCGCCGGCAAATAGCGCATTGTTTGCTTCTGCAATCGACGGCGATTTTGACGTCTCCGATGACTTTTCGACGGGGTAGGGCTCGCCTGTCAGGATTGCTTCGTTGGCCATTGCGCCGCGACTTGCGAGCACGATGCCGTCAGCCGGAACAAGGTCACCGCCGCGCAATTCGATGATGTCGCCACGCACGATATCTCGGACGGGCAATTCAACAGGAACCCCGTTGCGGCGGACCGTTGCGGTGACCGCGATTGAACGTTGCAGCGCAGCGATCGCGGATTCGGCCTTATGTTCCTGGAAGACATCAAGGACGATCGATAGTGCAACGATCAAGACAATGATGATAAAGCTTTGCCAATCTCCCGTCGCGCCGGAAATTGCGGCGGAGATCAGTAGAATGGCGACCAAAGGTTCGGCGATGCGGCGCGCTATCTTTGTGGTGAGACTCTGGTAACGCCGGGTGTCGATGACGTTCGGGCCGTCGCGTGCGAGCCGCTCTGCTGCTTCGGCGGAGGTCAATCCCTGGCGCCGGCTCGCGAGCACGCGCATCGCCTCGCCGATGGGGACAAGCCAAAACGCTTGTGGTGCTGCAGAGTGTGAGCTCTGGAGTGAGGAGCCGGCGCGAGGTGTCATCGACTAACCCAGGAGTCTCCTAGCTTGCGGTATTTATTCTTGACCGCTGACCACGCAATGCGATGGCAAAGTTCCTCCCGCTCACGCGGGGATGACGTGGTGTAAGTCGCCCAGGCATTGTTGAAGGCTGCTCGAAAGATTTCCTGGGCATGCGTGGGAAGGCGCGATCGCAGCGATGCAGGCAGGTCTGCTAGACTTTGAAACGGCATCATTGCCTCCGCTAGGCGATTGCCGAAGTGGTTGGCCGATAGGTCACTTTTAAATGATCACGACTTTCTTAGAAATCGGATTTGATGCGGATCAATACGCGCATACAAAGTATATGATTTTATCGCTTCTCTCCTGACGTCGGGCCTGGAGCTCCTTTCCGCGACCGTCCTGTTTCGGAACGACGCCCACGATTTTCCTATCATGGCGCCGAACCTCCTATCGCGGTCGTGGCCCTTCTTGCGTAATATCGCCAGCGTTGATGACGGGCACGCTTGGCTTAGAGGTTTCGGATGACGAGATCGGAAAGAACCTCTGTCCTGCTGGTTAGCACTTGGGCCTTCACGGTCTGCTTTGCAGTTTGGATGATGTTTGGTGTGACCGGCATCCCAATACGCGCTCAACTTGGACTTGACGGTACGCAGTTCGGATTGCTTACCGCGACGCCGGTTTTGACTGGTGCCTTGCTTCGATTGCCGCTTGGTGCTTGGACGGATCGTTTCGGTGGCCGCCGCATCATGCTGCTGCTCTTGCTCGGCTGCGCCGTGCCCGTGTGGCTATCCTCTTATGCGACCGCTTTATGGCAGTTTCTTTTGCTCGGTCTAGCGCTGGGGCTAGTTGGTGCTTCGTTCGCGGTCGGCACACCCTACGTCGCACGGTTCTTCCCGAAGGAGCGGCGGGGTTTTGCGATGGGCTTCTTCGGCGCCGGAACCGTGGGCGCCGCGCTCAACATGTTCGTTGCGCCTACTATTATTGATACCTATGGCTGGGAACTAGTGCCGAAAGTTTATGCGGTGGCCTTGGTCGCTACGGCAGGACTATTCTGGATTTTCTCAGCGCCAGATCCGGCACGCAGCGACGGGAAGCAGCAGTCAATCATGCAGCAGCTCGCGGTTTTGCGCGAACCGCGCGTCTGGAAATACTGCCAATATTATTCGATCGTTTTCGGCGGCTTCACGGCCCTTTCGATCTGGACGCCGCAATATTTCAAGACCGAGTATGGTTTTTCTATTGCGCAGTCCTCGCTGCTTGCCGCCTGTTTCTCGTTGCCTGGAGGTGTGTTTCGCGCCCTCGGCGGCTGGCTTTCGGACCGCTTTAGCGCACACGCCGTGACATGGTGGGTGCTGTGGGTCGCGGCCATCTGCCTGTTCCTGCTGTCATATCCAAAGACGGATCTAACGGTGCATACGGTGCGCGAACCTTTGAGTTTCGAGATCGCGCTGCCGTATTGGTTCTTTACGGCGCTGCTCTTTTTGCTCGGCCTCGCCTTCGCTTGCGGCATGGCTTCTACCTTCAAATATATTGCGGACGATTTTCCAGACAACATGGGTATCGTCAGCGGCGTCGTCGGCATGGCTGGCGGTCTCGGCGGCTTCTTGTTGCCCATCATGTTCGGCGCCATTCTCGATTGGTTGGGCGTAAACTCGAGCTGCTTCATGCTCCTTTACGGAATCGTGCTGGTCTCGTTGACGCTAAATTACATAACCGAAGTACGACGAGCCTCACCGCTCGGTCCGACAACGACGACGAAGGACGCGATGCAAGTCTGATGGAATGACGAGGGCATCTCAATGAGCCACTTTCTCGAGCGATTGACCTATCTTTCCCGGCGGCGGGAGTCGTTCGCCGATGGCCACGGCGAGGTCCGCGACGAAGATCGCATGTGGGAGGAAGGTTATCGGCAGCGGTGGCAGCACGACAAGATCGTGCGATCCACGCACGGGGTGAATTGCACGGGGTCGTGTTCCTGGAAGATCTATGTGAAAAGCGGCGTCGTGACGTGGGAGACGCAGCAGACCGACTATCCGCGCACGCGTCCCGGAATGCCCAATCATGAGCCGCGCGGCTGCTCGCGCGGGGCGTCCTATAGTTGGTATCTCTACAGCGCGAGCCGCATCAAATATCCGATGGTGCGGGGACGTCTGGTGAAGGCCTGGCGGGAAGCCAGAAGGACGCTTGGGCCTGTCGAGGCTTGGGCCGCGCTCGTGGAGAACGAGAAGACGACACGGTCTTATAAGTCGATGCGCGGACGCGGCGGCTTCGTGCGCTCGACCTGGGAAGAGACGAGCGAGATCATCGCCGCTTCCAATGTTTATACGATCAAAAGATGGGGGCCGGATCGCGTCGTCGGCTTCTCTCCCATTCCGGCGATGTCGATGGTCTCCTATGCCTCTGGTGCGCGTTATCTGAGCTTGATCGGTGGCACGCTTCTTTCCTTCTATGACTGGTATTGCGACCTGCCGCCGTCGAGCCCCCAGACATGGGGCGAGCAGACCGACGTGCCGGAGTCGGCTGACTGGTACAACTCGGGCTATATCATTGCGTGGGGCTCCAACGTGCCGCAAACGCGCACACCCGACGCCCACTTCTTCGTCGAAGCGCGCTACAACGGTACCAAAGTCGTAGCCATCACGCCCGACTATGCAGAGGTCGCGAAACTTTCCGATCTCTGGTTGCATCCGAAGCAGGGGACCGACGCGGCGCTAGCGATGGCGATGGGACATGTCATCCTGCGCGAGTTCTTTCTCGACCGACAGGTGCCCTACTTTCAGGATTACTGCCGTCGTCTGACCGACATGCCGATGCTCGTCCGGCTCAAGAAGGATGGCGCGCGATGGGTGCCCGATCGCTATGTTCGCCAAAGCGATCTGCCCGACGCGCTGAAATCGGATCGTGCGGCGTGGAAGACGATTGCGATTGCGGAAGAAACCGGTGCGCTCGTCGTTCCGCAGGGATCGATCGGCTACCGTTGGCCAAATGACGGAGAACCTGCGGGGCGCTGGAACCTCGAGCCAAAGGATGGAGAGACGGGCGCGGACGTGCGCCTTGCGCTGAGCCAGATCGATCGGCACGACGAGATCGTTTCGGTCGCGTTTCCCTATTTCGGCGGCATACAGCATGAGCACTTCCGCGAGAACGATCAGGGCGGAGATGTATTGCTGCGCAACGTTCCCGTGCGCCGCGTCGCACTAGCGGACGGCGAAGTGCATGTCGCTACCGTGTTCGACCTGCTTTGCGCCAACTACGGACTCGACCGCGGTCTTGGCGGTGCTTGTGCCAAGGATTTCTCCGACAACGTGCCGTACACGCCTGCCTGGCAGGAGCAGATCACCGGCGTTGCCGCCGACAAAGCGATCGCCGTGGCGCGCGACTTCGCGGACAATGCGGAGAAAACGAAAGGTCGCTCGATGGTCATCATCGGGGCGGGCATGAACCACTGGTACCACCAGGACATGGGCTATCGCAGCATCATCAATATGCTGATGATGTGCGGAACGGTTGGAATTTCGGGCGGTGGCTGGGCGCACTATGTTGGGCAGGAGAAACTGCGACCGCAGACTGGCTGGACGATGCTGGCCTTCGCGCTTGATTGGGTGCGTCCGCCCCGGCACATGAACGGTACGTCGTTCTTCTACGCTCATAGTGATCAGTGGCGCTATGAGAAGCTCGAAATTGCCGAATTGCTGTCGCCGCTTGCCGATCCTGCTCCCTATCGCGGAAGCATGATCGACTTGAATGTCCGCGCCGAGCGCATGGGCTGGCTGCCGTCTGCGCCGCAACTCGCAACAAATCCGCTGATGCTTGCGGCAGAGGCGGAGCGCAACGGCGTCGCACCGCGGGATTATGTGATTGCAGGGTTGAAGTCGGGCAAGATCCAGATGGCGTGCGAGGATCCGGATAATCCGGTGAATTTCCCGCGCAATCTCTTTATCTGGAGATCGAACCTGTTCGGTTCGTCAGGCAAGGGACACGAATATTTTCTGCGTCATTTTCTCGGGACGCGCCACGGACTGCAGGGAAAAGACCTCGGCGAAATGGGAGAGGCAAAGCCGCAAGAGGTTCGGTGGCGCGATCCGGCACCCGAAGGCAAGCTCGATCTGGTCGTGACACTCGACTTCCGTATGTCGACGAGCTGTCTTTATTCCGACATCGTGCTGCCGACGGCCACGTGGTACGAGAAGAACGACCTCAATACTTCCGACATGCATCCTTTCATCCATCCGCTTTCGGCGGCGGTGGATCCGGTATGGGAGGCTCGCAGCGATTGGGAAATCTACAAGACGATCGCGAAGCGCTTCTCCGAGCTTGCGATAGGTCATCTGGGTGTCGAGCGCGACGTGGTGCTAACGCCGATCCAGCACGACACTGCAGGCGAGCTGGCGCAACCTTTCGACGTGAAGGACTGGAAAAAGGGCGAGTGCGATTTTGCTTCCGGTATCACTGCTCCGCAGGTCGCTGTCGTGGAGCGCGACTATCCGAATACTTATCGGCTTTTCACGGCGCTGGGACCGCTGGCAGTCAAGCTCGGCAACGGCGGCAAGGGCATCTCGTGGAATACCGAGACGGAGGTGGAAGGTCTCGGCAACTTGAACTATCGCGTCAATAATGGCGGCCCGACTGAGGGACGGCCGCGCATCGAAACCGATATCGATGCCGCCGAAGTCATTCTCTATCTGGCGCCCGAAACGAACGGCGAAGTTGCGGTCAAGGCGTGGCAGGCCCTCGGCAAGGTGACGGGGCGCGACCACACGCACCTTGCCGAGATGCGCGAGGACGAGAAGATCCGCTATCGCGACGTGCAGGCGCAGCCGCGCAAAATCATTTCCTCACCCACGTGGTCGGGCATCGAGAGCGAACACGTCAGCTATACGGCCGGCTACACCAACGTGCATGAGCTGATCCCGTGGCGCACGCTCACCGGTCGGCAGCAGTTCTATCAGGACCATCGCTGGTTTCGCGATTTCGGAGAGAGCTTCGCGGTCTATCGGCCGCCTGTGGATACCCGCACGGTCGCGGACATGCTGGGCCGCCGAAGCAACGGCGAGCCCGAGATTGTCCTCAACTTCATAACGCCGCATCAGAAGTGGGGCATTCACTCAACCTATACCGACAATCTGATCATGCTGACGTTATCACGCGGCGGGCCGATCGTTTGGATTTCGGAAACCGACGCAAAGAAGGCGGGCATCGTCGACAACGATTGGATCGAACTCTTCAATCTCAATGGCGCGATTGCGGCGCGCGCCGTCGTCAGCCAGCGTGTGCAGGATGGCATGTGCCTGATGTATCACGCGCAGGAAAAGATCGTGAATGTGCCTGGATCGCAAATCACCGGTCAACGCGGCGGCATTCACAACTCTGTCACGCGCATCATGCTCAAGCCGACGCACATGGTCGGCGGCTACGCGCAGCTTTCGTACGGCTTCAATTACTATGGCACCGTAGGTTCCAATCGCGATGAGTTCGTGATTGTCCGCAAGCTTAACAAGATCGATTGGCTCGACCACTCCAATCCTGTCGATCGCGCGATTGAGGAGACCACATCATGAAAATTCGCGCGCAGGTCGCGATGGTACTGAACCTCGACAAGTGCATCGGCTGTCATACGTGCTCGGTGACTTGCAAGCAGGTGTGGACCTCGCGACAGGGCATGGAATACGCGTGGTTCAACAATGTCGAGACAAAGCCGGGCATCGGCTATCCGAAGGACTGGGAAAATCAGGAGCGCTGGAAGGGCGGCTGGCAGCGTAAGAAGAACGGCAAGATCGTGCCCAAGCAAGGCGGGCGCCTCGCCGTACTTGCGAACATCTTCGCCAACCCAAACCTGCCAGAGATCGACGACTACTACGAACCCTTCACCTTCGACTACGAGCACCTGCACGTTGCCCCGGAGCTGCCGACCTCGCCGGTTGCGCGGCCCCTGTCGCTTGTTACCGGCCGCCCCATGGACAAGATCGAATGGGGCCCCAACTGGGAGGAGATCCTTGGCGGCGAATTCGACAAGCGTTCGCAGGATTACAATTTCGAGGCCGTGCAGAAGGACATTTACGGGCAGTTCGAAAATACATTTATGATGTACCTGCCCCGGCTTTGCGAACACTGCCTCAACCCGAGTTGCGTCGCGTCCTGTCCGTCAGGCTCCATTTACAAGCGCGAGGAAGACGGCATCGTCCTCATCGATCAGGACAAGTGCCGCGGCTGGCGCATGTGCGTGTCGGGCTGCCCGTACAAGAAGATTTATTACAACTGGACCTCGGGCAAAGCGGAGAAGTGCATTTTCTGCTATCCGCGGATCGAGGCCGGGCAACCAACCGTCTGCTCGGAGACGTGCGTCGGACGCATTCGATATCTCGGCGTTCTGCTCTACGATGCCGACGGCATCGAGCACGCCGCTTCAACCGAAGACGAGCAGGATCTCTACGAGGCGCAGCTCAAGCTGTTCATAGATCCGCACGACCCGGAAATGGCGGCGAAGGCGCGCGCGGACGGCGTGCCGGATGCGTGGATCGAAGCAGCGCAGCGCTCGCCCGCCTATAAGATGGCAGTTGATTGGAAAATCGCGTTCCCGCTCCATCCAGAATACCGCACGCTACCAATGGTGTGGTACGTGCCTCCGCTTTCTCCCATTCAGTCGCACGCCAATGCCGGGGCGATCGATACGGTCGGTGAAATCCCGGACGTGCGGTCACTGCGCATTCCCGTGCGATATCTCGCCAACCTTCTTACGGCTGGTGCCGAGGCTCCGGTCGTTTCGGCTCTCGAGCGTATGCTGGCGATGCGCATCTACTTCCGGAAGCGGCAGCTCGGAGAGGATGGTGGCGCGGCCGTGCTCGACCAAACTGGTCTTTCTGTTGCGCAGGTCGAGGACATGCACCGTTATCTCTCCATTGCCAACTATGAGGATCGCTTCGTCATCCCGACGAGCCATCGCGAGCAGGCGGAGGATGCCTACGGACTCAAAGGCTCGTGCGGCTTCAGCTTCGGCAACGGCTGCGATTTCGGGCCGCCGCACTCGACGCTGTTCGGCGGCAAGATGGGCCGGCGCAAGATGACCCCCGTCAGGCCGCTCGATACGTGAGGACACGCATATGCTGATCTTCAAGGCTCTGAGCGCGCTTCTTTCCTATCCAACAGAGGAAACGCGCGAGGCGTTGCCGGATATCACCGAAGTCGTTCGCGCGTCCCGCTTTATCACGGAGCGCGAACGTGCCGGTTTGCTCGATCTGATCGGGGAGTTGGGTCACAACGATTTGCTGACGGTTGAGGAGCGCTACGTCGATCTTTTCGATCGCGGGCGTGCGCTATCGCTGCACCTTTTCGAGCATTTGCATGGCGACAGCCGTGATCGCGGCACGGCGATGATCGATCTGAAGCAGCTTTATGCCAAGGCAGGCTTCGAGCTTTCCGCACGCGAGCTGCCGGACTTTCTTCCCGTTCTGCTGGAATATCTCAGCCAGCAATCCATTGAAGAAGCACGCGAGCTGCTTGCCGACTGCAGTGCTATTCTTGCCAGTATCTGCCGGTCGCTGATCGCGCGCCAGAGCCGCTATGCAGCGGCGCTGCAGGCATTGTTGGTCATCGCAGGCGAGCAGCCGATCGACGCCGCAAAAATTCCACCGGTGCGCAATTCGCGTGAAAACATCGACCAGGAATGGGCTGAACAGCCTGCCTTTGCCAACGCTACGGCTGGCGAAAGCGGCCAAGTCAATCAATAGGAGGCGAGACATGCTCTCCAATGCTTACGTCAATACGCTGCTGTTTGGCGTCTATCCCTATATCTGTCTGGTGGTCCTGCTGATCGGCAGTCTGATCCGGTTCGATCGCGAACCCTATACGTGGAAAAGCGATTCCTCGCAGATGCTGCGCAAACGCGAGCTGCGGCTCGGATCCAATCTCTTTCATTACGGCGTGATCGTCGTCATCCTGGGGCATTTTGCCGGCTTTCTGGCGCCGCATTGGATGGTCGACTGGGCGCTGACGCCGGCGGCGCACCAGCTTCTGGCGATGGTGATCGGTGGCATCGCCGGGGCGATTGCCATCGTCGGCTTGACGATCTTGTTGCACCGCCGCCTTGCCGATCCGCGCATTCGTTTGAACAGCCGCAAATGGGACATCGCGGTTGCGTTCATGCTGTGGCTGCAGCTTGCACTAGGTTTGCTGACCGTACTGCTCTCGGCTTATCACATGAACGGTGCGCTGTTTGAAACTCTGACGGACTACGTGAAGGGCATTGTCACGCTTGACGCCGGATCGGCCGCGCTGATGGTTGGTGTGCCTTTGACGTACAAGCTTCATATCCTGCTCGGCTTCACGCTGTT
>Ga0164242_10002777_pt1 | contig 20205 bp, 18 predicted proteins | sample OricomgcompostMG_FD_108783 | JGI IMG/M metagenome (GOLD analysis project Ga0164242, IMG submission 108783) | Miracle-Growth compost microbial communities from Emeryville, California, USA - Original compost - Miracle growth compost (MG) ... | reverse complement strand
TGCCAGCCGCCCTCGTTGATCGCGCGCGCGCCGTAGGAGATGCGCCGCCCGCCCTCCAGCAGCGGCCGGATCGCCGGATGCTGCTTCCAGCGCTGGAACTCCTCGAAGGGCGAGAGCCAGGGGTTGCGGTAATCGAGCGCGACGACGAAGCCGATCGCCACCTGGTTGTTGGCCTGATGATAGATGAAGCCGCCGCCCCATGCCTCATCGAGCGGCCAGCCCTGGGTGTGGATGACGCGGCCGGGGACATGCCTGGCGGGATCGACGTCCCACAATTCCTTAAGGCCGATGCCGTAGACCTGCGGATCGCGGCCGGCCTGGAGATCGAACAGGCGTTTCAGCTCCTTGGTCAAGCTGCCGCGCGCGCCTTCGGCGAAGAAGGTGTAGCGGCCGTGCAACTCCATGCCGGGCTGGTAATCGGGCTTGTGCTCGCCGTCGCGCGCGATGCCCATATCGCCGGTGGCGACGCCCTTCACCGCGCCCTGCTCGTCGAACAGGATCTCGGCCGCCGGGAAGCCGGGGAAGATCTCGACCCCCAGCTCCTCGGCCTGCCCTGCGAGCCAGCGGCAGAGATTGCCGAGGCTCGCCGTGTAGGTGCCCTTGTTGGACATGAAGGGCGGCATCATCCAGTGGGGCAATTCGGATTTGCCCCTGGCGCTCAGCACCCAATGATGATTCTCGGTGACCGGCACGGTCAGCGGGCTGCCCTTCTCCCGCCAGTCCGGGATCAGCTCGTCGAGCGCGATGGGATCGATGACCGCGCCGGAGAGGATGTGCGCGCCGACCTCGGAGCCCTTCTCCAGCACGCAGACCGAAAGCTCGCGGCCCTCGGCGTTGGCGCGCTGCTTCAGCCGGATCGCGGCGGAAAGCCCGGCCGGGCCCGCGCCGACGATCACCACGTCATAGGGCATGGATTCGCGTTCCGACATGGCCGCCTCAGCCTCCTCTTTCCCGTCATTTCCGCGGCGGAATCGCGAACCGCCGCAGCCGCGCAACGTCTTGTCACCTATGGCCGTGCCCCGAGATTGACGTCCGCGTCAACCGGTGGCCTTGCTGGGGCGTGCTTCAGGGGGGGGACATACGCTTCGGCGACATCGTCGCCAGCGCGCTCGGATGGTGGGCGCAGGCGGGGGTGGACAGCACGGTGGACGAGCAGCCGCGCGACTGGCTCGCCGCGCCCGCGCGCGCTCGGCCCATGCCTTCCGTCCAAGCCGAACCCGCCCGGCAGGAGCTGCCCGGCGATCTCGCCGCGCTCCACACCTTGCTCGCGACCGGCGACATTACAGCCTCGCCCGCGCCGCCGCGCCGCCGCGTCGCGCCTTCGGGCGATCCCGCATCCGGGCTGATGGTGATCGCCGACATGCCCGATCCGGGCGACGAGGGCCGCACCCTCTTCGCCGGTGAGACGGCCGCGCTGTTCGATGCGATGATGGCCGCGATCGGGCGGGACCGCGCGAGCCTCTACATGGCCCCGCTCTGCCCCTGGAGGATGCCGGGCGGGCGCATCGACGCCGCCTCCGGCGAGGCCTTCGCCGCGCTGATGCGCCGTCATGTCGCGCTGGTGAACCCCAGGGCGGTGCTGATCTTCGGAGACGAGGCGGCGAAGCTGCTGCTCGGCGAACCTTGCGCGGCGCGCCCTGCTTTACGGACTTTCAACCATGACGGCGGCATCGTGGCGGCCGCCGCGACCTTCCATCCGCGCACGCTGCGCCGGACGCCCGCCGCCAAGGCGGTCGCCTGGGCGGCGATGCGGCCATTGATCGGAGTGCTTGCCCAGTGACGGCCCGAGCGACCTTCCGCCCCCTCCTCGCCTGCGCGGCCGCGCTGCTGGCGGGGGCCTCCGCGCCCGCCTTCGCCGCCAACGATGCGATTCCCGACACCGCCGCGCTGCGCGCCGGGGCCGCGCAGAACCCCGCCCCCGGCATCCTCAGCCTCGACCAGCGCATCGCCTATTCGGCAATCTTCAACGCGATCCGCTCCGAACGCTGGGCGGACGCCGCCAACGCCATCGCCCAATTGCCGCAGGACGGCATTCTCGTGCCCGTCGCCAAGGCGGAGCTGTATCTCGCCGCCCGCTCGCCGCGCGTCGAGCGGCCGGACCTGATCGCGCTGCTTCAGCAGGCCCCCGATCTGCCTCAGGCGGTGCAACTCACCCTGCTCGCTCGCAAGCGCGGCGCGACCGACGCCGATCTGCCGGCGCTTCCCGTCGCCCATGATCTCGACTGGTCGGCGGGCGCGCCCCGCCGCGTCGCCGCGCGCACGATCGACGGAGCGGCCGCCGACGCGCTCGCCCAGCAGGCGCGGCCGCTGCTCAAATCCGATCAGCCCGCCCAAGCCGAGGCGCTGCTTGCCGCGTCCCAGACGCAGCTCACGCCGGAAGCGCTCACCGAATGGCAGCAGCGCGTCGCGTGGAGCTATTATCTGAACGACGACGACACGGACGCCATCCGCCTCGCCTCGCAGGCCGCGCACGGGGCGGGCGAATGGTCGGTGCAGGCGAGTTGGGTGATGGGGCTCGCCTCCTGGCGGCGGCAGGATTGCCGCGCCGCCGAGGCCGCCTTCGGCCGGGTGGCGAGCAACGCGGGCGACGAGGAGATGCGCGCCGCCGGCCTGTTCTGGAAGGCGCGCGCCGACATGGCCTGCGGCCGCTTCGACAAGGTGCAGCCCGCGCTGCGCGCCGCCGCGCGCATCCCGGAGAGCTTCTACGGCCTGATCGCCGCCCGCCTGCTCGGCATCGAAACCCCCGTTTCGCCCGCCATGCCGTCCCTCACCCCGGCCGAATGGACGCGGATCTCCGCCCGTATCGACGTGCGCCGCGCCGCCGCGCTCGCCGAGATCGGCGAATATGGCCTCGCCGACGAGATGCTGCGCTGGCAGGCCAAGATCGGCCCCGAAGCCGATCACAAGGCGCTGCTCCATCTCGCCGCGCGTCTCAACCTGCCGGCGACGCAGCTCTGGCTCGCCCACACCATCCCGCAGGGCGAGACGGTGGAGCCCAGCGCGCGCTATCCGCAGCCGGATTGGGTGCCGCAGGGCGGCTGGCAGGTCGACAAGGCGCTGGTGTTCGCGCACGCGATGGTCGAATCGCGCTTCCGCACCGATGCGGTGAGCCCGGCGGGCGCGCGCGGGCTGATGCAGGTGCTGCCCACCACCGCCGATCTGATCGAGCGGCGGCGCGGCGGGGCGAGCGCCGATCGCGCCGCGCTCTCCTCGCCCGCCGTCAACATGGCCTATGGCCAGGCCTATCTCGAGCAGCTCGCGCAGGCGGCGGGCACCGGTGGGCTGCTGCCCAAGGTCATCGCCGCCTACAATGCCGGGCCGGGGAATGTCGTGAAGTGGAACGCCACCACGCGCGCCGCCGACGATCCGCTGCTCTACATCGAATCCATCCCCTATGCGGAAACCCGCGCCTATGTAACGCAGGTGCTGCGCGATTACTGGATGTATCAGCACCAATCCGGCGAGAAGACCGTCAGCCTGAAGGCGATGGCGCAGAACGCCTGGCCGCGCTTCCCCAAGATCGACGCGAACGCCCGCGCCGGCGCGGCCGCCACGGCGGCGATGACGCTGCGGAGCGGGGAAGCGACGAACTAATAGCCTGCTCCAAACTTTTGGACATAGTAGCTAACCCCGTTCACCCTGAGGAGCCATTGAGCGAAGTCGAAATGGCGTCTCGAAGGGCCCTTCGAGACGGGCCCCTTCGACGCCGCCTGCGGCGTCGCTCAGGACAGGCTTCGACAGGCTCAGCCCCTCCTCAGGGCGAACGGTCGTAGATGGATATTCTATCGGAGCCGCCATGCCGATCGACGCCAGCCTTCCCTTCCGCCCGGTGCGGATCGCCGTGCTCACCGTTTCCGATACGCGCACGGTGGAGACCGACGCCTCCGGCGACACGCTGGCCGAGCGGCTGACCGGCGCGGGGCACATCCTGGCCGATCGCGCGCTGCTGCCTGACGATGCGGACCGGATCGTCGAACGGCTCGCCGGGTGGATCGCCGATCCGCTGATCGATTGCGTGATCGCCACCGGCGGCACCGGCGTCACCGGCCGCGACGTGACGCCCGAGGCGTTCGCGCAGGTGTGGGACAAGGAGATTCCCGGCTTCGGCGAGCTGTTCCGCTGGCTCTCCTACGCCAAGATCGGCACGTCCACGATCCAGTCGCGCGCCTGCGCGGGCGTGGCGCGCGGCACCTATCTGTTCGCGCTCCCGGGCTCGACCGGGGCGGTGAAGGACGGGTGGGACGGCATCCTCGCCGCCCAGCTCGACGTCCGCCACCGCCCCTGCAACTTCGTCGAGCTGATGCCGCGCCTCAGGGAAAGCTGAGCCTCAGGCGACCGCTTGTCGCTGGACGACGCGACGCTTCCGCCGAGGCGTGCCCAGCTCGGCGGCGAACCAGGCGCAGGTCTTGGCCAGGCCATCGCTCAAGGGCACGAGCGGCTGCCAGCCGAGTAGTTTGCGGGCGCGGCCGATGTCCGGCTTGCGGCGGCGGGGATCGTCGACGGGAAGCGGACGGTGGACCACCGGCGAGTCGCTGCCCGTCAGCTCCAGCACCTGATCGAGCAGCTCGGCGACGGTCAGCTCGTTGGGATTGCCGAGATTGACCGGCTCCAGTCCCACCGCATCGCTTTCCATCAGGCGAATGAGGCCGTCCACCATATCACTCACATAGCAGAAGCTGCGCGTCTGCTTGCCGTCGCCATAGACGGTGATCTCGCGGCCCGAGAGCGCCTGACAGATCAGGTTGGAAACGACGCGGCCGTCATCCGGGTGCATCTGCGGGCCGTAGGTGTTGAAGATGCGGGCGACGCGCACCTCGGCGCGCCCCATCCGGCCGTAATCGAAAGCCATCGCCTCGGCGGCGCGTTTGCCTTCATCATAGCAGGCCCGGGGGCCGGTGCAGTTGACCCAGCCGCGATAGCCCTCGCGCTGAGGGTGCATCTCGGGATCGCCATAAACCTCGCTGGTCGAGGTGAGCAGGAAGCGCGCGCCGGCCTTCTCGGCGAGGCGGAGCAGATGATGCGCGCCAAGCACGTTGGTGAGCATCGTATGTTCCGGATCCGCCTGATATTGCGGCGGCGAGGCGGCGCAGGCAAGATCATAGACCCGCGTGAAGCGGCTGGCGCGATCGAGGATTGCAGCGGGCAGAGGGTTCACCACATCGGCCTCGATGAACTCGAAGCCGGGCTCCTTCTCCAGCCGGCGCAGGTTACTCGGCCGGGCGGTCTGGAGATTATCCAGGCAGACGACATGGTGCCCCGCATCGAGCAGCGCCTTGCAGAGATGGGAGCCGATGAAGCCCGCCCCGCCCGCGACGAGGATCAGATCGTCCTTTCCGTTACGCATCGCCTCACTCCTGCTGCCTATCCGACCAGTTCGAGGCGGTGGGCGGGCTTGGCCCGGCCGAACGCCTCCACCAGATATTCCTCCAGTTCCGCCGCGCGATGCGCCGCGGTGTGGCGGGCGAGCACGCGCCGCCGCGCCGCCAGCCCGATCGCCGCCGCATCGCGGCCGAGCGCCTCGCGCACCGTCCCGCCGTCATCGGCGATGATGATCTCGCGGCCGGGCTCAAACAGCGTATCGAGCCCGTCCCAGCGATCGGAGATGATCGGCGTGCCGCACGCCGCCGCCTCGAACAGCCGCACCGAGGGCGACCAGCCCGCCTCGATCATGTCCGCGCGAGTGACGTTGAGGGTGAAGCGCGAGGCGCCGTAGAAACCGGCATGCTCGGCGGGCGGCAGATGCTCGATCCGCTCGACATTCTCCGGCCAGTCGATCGTGTCCGGATATTGCGCGCCCGCCACCGCGAAGCGCATCTCGGGGTAAGCGCGCGCGGGCTCGATCAGCAGCTTCTCCAGCGTCGGCTGGCGATCGGCGCTGTAGGTGCCGAGATAGGTGAGATCCCAGCGCTTGGGAGCGCCGGAAGGCGCGTAGAGATCGGGATCGACCGAGCAATAGAGCGCGCGCGCCGCAGGCGAGCCGTAATGCTCCTCGATCCGCCGCAACATAGGCCCGCCGGTGAAGGACAGATAGGTGTCATAGACCGGGATCAGATCGGGGCTAAGATATTCGCAGTCGCCGCGCTCCAGACTGGCGAGAGTCGCCGGCGTGTCGATATCGTAGAAGGCGACCACGCCTTGCGCCCAGCCCCGCACCAGCCGCCCGACCTCGATCCCTTCGGGCACGAAGGAGCCGACGATCACCGCATCAGCCTGGGCGATCGCCGCGCGATGCTCCGCCAGTTCGGCAAGGCTGCCGTAGAAGCGGAGCGCGCAATAATCGGGGTCGGTCAGGTCGCGGCGGGGGGCATACCAGGGCACGTCCCGCTCCAGGAACAGGATATCGTGCCCGCGCGCGGCGAACGCCTTGAGGAGCGCGCGATAGGTAGTCGCGTGCCCATTTCCCCAGGAGGAGGAGAGGCTGAGACCGAGGACGACGAGTCTCATGCCGGCACCCTCTGACGCGCGAACTGCTCGCGGAAGATGGTGTCCACCTGCTCGGCGCGCATTTCGTAGGTATGCTCGGCGAGGATGCGGGCCCGCGCGGCGCGGCCGATCGCGGCGGCGCGCTCCGCATCGAGCGTTTCGAGATGCCCGGCGACATCGCGGCCGTCGCGCGCGATCAGCACCTCGCTTTCTGGCTTCAGGAACATCTCGATGCCTTCCCACGCGTCGGTGATGAGGCAGGCCCCGGCGCCGGCCGCCTCGAACACGCGGGTGGCGGGCGAGAAGCCGATCTCGGCCATGCTGTCCCGCGCGACGTTGAGCACCGCGCGCGGGGTGGCGTTGAAGGCGTTGTGATCGGCGGTGCGGACATGGCCGATCGCGCGGACGTTGCCGGGCATCGCCTTATCCGCCCAGCCGTTGCCGCCGAGCAGGAAGCGGCGTTGGGGAAGCGCTTCGGCCGCCCTCAGGAAGAAGGCTTCCACCCGCGCCTCACGATCGGGCAGGCGGTTGGCGAGGAAGGCGAGATCGCAGGCGAAGCGCGGATCAGGCGCGACCGGAAAATGGGTCGTGGGATCGAGCGCATTATAGACCGGCACACAAGCCGCCGCGCCGAAGCCCTCATAAGCCGTCACCACCGGCGGACCGCCGCCGTAGGTGAGCACCATGTCGAGGCTGGGGAGCGCCCGGCGAACCGGATGCGAGGGATCGCCGCGCATCGCTTCCAGCGTGGCGGCGGCGTCGACGTCCCAGAACAGGGTGAGCGCGTGGGGCGCGGCCTCCTCGATGACGCCGGCGAGCAGTTCGTCGTCGAACACGCCGACCCCGCTCGCCTTGACGACGATATCGGCCTCGCCGGCTTCCGCCAGCACGCTGCGCAGCCCCGTCTCGGTGGCGGGATAGACCGTCACCTTCGCCCAGTGGGGCGGATCCATGTCGCGATGCTGCTGGCGATCGAAGGCATCCGGCTCGTAGAAATGCACGCGGTAGCCGAGCGCGGCGAGGTGGGAGAGGATGCCGCGATAATAAGTGGCGGCGCCGTTCCAGTAAGAGGACAGCAGGCTGGAACCGTAGAAGGCGATCTTCATGCCACGCTCCTGAGCGAAGGGGTGGGACGGAGGCGTTCGACGATCGCGATCAGTTCGTCGACGCGGTGCGCGCAGGTGTGGCGGGCGCGGATTGTTTCGAGGCCGCGGGCGGCGAGATCGGCGCGAACTTCTCGATCTTCGCGCAAACAACGCATCCAGCGCGTCATCTCGGGGCCGTCGGCGGCGAGCAGGTAATCGACGCCGGGGCGGAAGAGATGCTCGCTGTCGCTCCAGGGGGCGGAGATGAGCGGGATGCCGCAGGCCAGCGCCTCGAACACGCGGATGGTGGGGATGCCTGGCAGGATCGTCGCATAATGACAGCGCGGGACATGGACGGTCGCGAGATGGCGGGCGAAGAGGGCGGGCACGGAGGCGTTGGCCGCCCAGCCGTGATAGCGCGCGCCATGTTCGGCGAGCATCGCCAGCGCCTCGTCCGGATAGCGCACGCCATAGACGTCGAGCGGCAGCTCCGCCGCCCGCGCCGGACGGAACAGAAAGTCCTCCAGCTCGCGGGTGCGCTCGCCGTCGCCCCAGTTGCCGATCCAGACGAGGCCGGAGCGCTCGCCTTCCTGCTCGGGAGGGTGAAAGCGGCGGATGTCGGCCGCCTCGTGCCACACCCAGACGCGCGAGCCCCAGCCCCAGCCGCGATAGACCTCCGCCAGCGCCTCGCCGAACGCCAGCACGCCGTCATAGGCGGACAGATCATAGGCGCGCATCTCCTCCGGCGCGCTCACCGCACGGTGATGGGTGTCGTGAAAGAACAGGGTGAAGCGGCCGCCCCGCGCCCGCTCGCGCCCGATCGCGGCGACCAGCGCCGGATCGTTCCATTCATGCACGAGGACGAGATCGGCCCCGTCCAGCAGCGGCGCGAGATCCGCCCCGGAGGCCAGCATCTCCGAGGAAAGCTCCGGGTAGGCGCGGCGATAGGGCTGGAGCCCGTCCGCGCCGTGATCGGCGAGCAGATTGGAGAGGCTCCAGCCGTCCTGCGGCTCATAGACGCGCAAGCGGTGGCCGCGCGCGATCAGCTCGCTCGCCACGCCGCGCAGGAAATGGGCGTTGCCGTGGTTCCAGCAGGAGGCGAGCGAATGGGTGAAATAGACGATCCTCACGCCGCGGCTCTCCCCTGCTCGCGGGGGCCGACGAGCGTGCGGCAGAGACGCGCCATGCCGTCCGCCATCGCCGCCGGGGTGTAGCGGCCCGCCCGCTCGCGCGCCGCCTCGCCGAGCGCGACGCGACGGTCGCGATCATCGAGCAGGGCGCGGATCGCGCGTTCGAAACCGGCCTCGTCCTCCGGCGACGCGAACAGCGCCGCGCCGTCCCACAGCTCGCGGAAGCTCGGAATATCGGAGAGCACCAGCGCGCAGCCCGCCTGCGCGGCCTCGAGCACGGCGAGGCCGAAGGGCTCGAAACAGGCCGCCGAAACGAAGATCGGCCGCCCCGCCAGCCTCTCCGCCAATCCCGGCGCGTCCAACTGGCCGAGGCCGACCAGATGATCGAGCCCGATCGTCTCCCCATGCGGCCCGCGCGCCGCGCCCGCCGCGAGAAAGGGAACCGGCAGGCGCGCCGCCACCCGATCGAGCAGGGCGATATTCTTCACCCGATCCCACAGCCGCCCGGCGGTCAACGCGAAATCGCGCATCGGCGCGGGCGCGATCGCGAACGGGGTGCGGCCGTTGTGGATGGAGTGCGGCGGCGCGCTCAGCGCATAGTGACGACGGACCGTCTCGGCATAGGCGGCGGTGGGCGCGACCACCGCGTCCGCCAGGCGCAGGCCGCGCGCCATCAGCTCGCCGTGCCAGGCGTAATGGCCGGGCGGCGCCTCGCCATAGGCGGCGTGCCACCAGGTGCCGAGGCAGCCGTGGGCGACGGCGATCACCGGGCAGGAAAAGCCGGCGCCCGGGGCGAGCGTCGGCATGTTGAGTTGAACGAGGTCCGCGCCTTCCCGGCGGGCGAGCGCGGCGACGGCGCGGCCGGCGGCGAGCACGGGGCCGGGGCCTTCGCACAGCCAGTCGAGCGGCAGGCCGGTTTCGATCACATGCAGATCGGCCGCCTCGCGCCGCTGCTCCGCGCTCGGCTCCGGCCCCAGCAGGGCGATCGCCGGCTCGATCCCGAGCGGGGCGAGAGCGCGGGCGAGATCGAGGGCGTATTGCCACACCCCGCCCACCGCATCGGCGGTGAGCAGCAGGCGGACGCGCCCGCCCGTCACGCCGTCACCTCGATCAGCGGCGCGAGATTTTCGGGCTCGGGAAGGCCGCGTTCGCGGGCGAGCCAGAGGGCGAGGCGCTCCACCCCGTCCCGCCAGGGCAGCTTCGCGCCGAGGCCGAGCGCGGCGTCGATCGCGCGCGTGTCGGCGACGAAGTAGCGCTGGTCGCCCGCGCGCCAGTCGGCCGGTTCGGTGACGACCTCGCGGCCGAGCAGATCGCCGATATAGGCGATCAGGCGATTGAGGCTGATCGCGTTGCGCGGGCCGCCGCCCAGGTTGAAGGCGCGGCCGGCGATCGTTTCGATGCGGCCCCAGACGCCGAGATAGGCGTCCACCGCGTCCGCCACGTCGAGCACGTCGCGCACCTGCTCGCCGTCGCCGTAGAGGGTGATCGGCTCGCCCTGCAGCGCGCGGATCAGGAAATGGGCGACCCAGCCCTGATCCTCTGTGCCCATCTGGCGGCGGCCATAGATGCAGCTCATCCGCAGAACCGCGGTGGGCAGCCCGTAGCTGCGCGCGGCGTCCAGCATATATTGATCGGCCGCGCCCTTCGAGCAGCCATAGGGCGTATGGAAATCGAGCGGCCGCGCCTCCGAGATGCCGTGGGCGCGGATCGCCGGATCCTTCGGGGTATAGCCGTTGTCCGAACGGCGGAGATCGAGATCGGCGAGATCGCCATAGACCTTGTTGGTGGAGGCGAAGATCAGCGGGATCGCCCTGCCCGTCTCGCGCGAGGCCTCGAGCAGATTGAAGGTGCCGCCGACGTTGATCTCCAGATCCTCGCGCGGATCGACGAGACTGGTCGTCACCGCCACCTGGGCGGCGAAGTGGAACACCGCGTCGGCCTGCTTCACCGCGCGGCGAAGCTCATCCAGATCGCGCGTGTCGCCGGTGATCGCCTCGATCCGGCCGGGATGCCGCGCCTGAAGCCAGGCGAGGTTCCGCTCCACGCCGGGGCGCGAGAGATTGTCGTAGACGATCACGGCGTGGCCGAGGGCGGCCAGCGCATCGGCGAGGTTGGAGCCGATGAAGCCGGCCCCGCCGGTGACGAGGATCGGGCGGCCGGGCGCGGGAATGGTCATGCCACCAGCCCCCGCGCTTCGAGCTCGCTTCGGGCGGTCGCCACCCTGTCGGCCGCCGTCTGCCGGCCCACCCATTCGGCGAGCTCGGCGAGCCCTTCGGTGAAATCCTTGCGCGCCTCGAAGCCCAGTTCGGTCGCCGCCTTGCCGGTGTCGCAGAAGCAATGGCGGATGTCGCCGACACGCGCCTTGCCGACGATCTCGGGCGCGACGCCGCTCCGCCCCATCGCGTCGGCCAGCGCCTCGGCCACCTCGCTCACGCTGCGGTCCACGCCGGAGCCGATATTGAAGGTGCCGCCCGCCGCGGCCGGCAATTCCAGCGCATCGGCGAAGGCGCGCGCGACATCGGAGACATGGACGAAATCGCGCCGCTGCTCGCCATCCTCGAAGATCATCGGCCGCTCGCCGTTCAGGAGCCGCGAGGCGAAGATGGCGAGCACGCCGGTATAGGGATTGGAGAGCGCCTGGCCCGGGCCGTAGACGTTGAATAGCCGGAGGCACACGCCTTCTATCCCGTAAGGCGCGGCGAGGATGTGGGTCGTGCGCTCCTGCACATATTTGTTGAGCGCGTAGATCGAGGCGAGGCTGGGCCGCTTCCATTCGGGCGTGGGCAGCGGCGTGAGCGGGCGGGCCTGCCCGTCCAGCGGCTCCCAATTCTTCTGGCCGTCCCTCAGCGTCCTGCGCTCGGCATTCTCGACGAGCCTGCCCTCGGCGTCGCGATAGAGGCCCTCGCCGTAGATGCTCATCGAGGAGGCGGTGACGACGCGGCGCACCGGCCGGTCGATCAGCGCCTCGAACAGCACGGCGGTGCCGACGTCGTTGACCGAGGTGTAGCGCTCGACCTCGTACATCGACTGGCCGACGCCCACCTCGGCGGCGAGATGGACGACGCTGTCCACGCCCTTGAGCGCGAAGGATACCGCGTCCGGATCGCGCATGTCGGCGATAACCAGATCGGCGTCCTCGTCGAGCGCCGCCGGGCGGATCGCCTCGCCGTGGACCTGCTCGATCAGGCTGTCCAGCACGCGCACCTGGTGCCCGCGCCGCAGCAGCTCGTCGGTGACGGATCGGCCGATGAATCCGGCTCCGCCGGTTATCAATACGCGCTCCATTCCACCTCCGCTTAACAATTGTTAAATATCAGCACCGAAGTAACATATGTTAGTCTGCCGAAAATCATGTTATTTTCGGTGGATTTAACCGGGATACCATGGAGACAAATAACCTTCTTCTTCATCTTGTTCCCTGGATGCCGCCGATTTGCCGATTTTTTTCGCTACGGGGATGGAACAGGTTGAAAGCATGAAGGGTTGCTAGCTTCTATGTTGAAGCTGCAAGAGCCCCGTCCGGCGGCATGAGCGCCGTCTTCCACCTGATACGGCATGGCAGTCACGCCGAGCTGGGAGCCGTGCTCAGCGGCCGCTCGGATATCGGGCTGAACGCAAGCGGCCGCGCGCAGGCCGCGGCGCTGGCGCTGCGGCTGCGCGAGGAGCCGATCCGCGCGATCGTCGCCAGCCCCCGCCGCCGCGCGATCGAGACGGCCGAAGCGATCGCCGCCGGCCACCCGGTGCGCATCGACGACGCCTTCGACGAGATCGACTTCGGCCGCTGGACGGGCCGGCGCTTCGCCGAGCTCGCCGCCGATCCGGGCTGGACGCGCTGGAACGAAGCGCGCGCTCTCGCGCTTCCCCCCGAAGGAGAAAGCATGGCCGACGCCACGGCGCGCGCCGTCGCCCGCATCGAGGCCCTGGCCGAGCAAGAGGAGGGACTGGTGGCGATCGTCACCCATTGCGACATCATCCGCGGCGTGATCGCGCATTATCTGGGCCTGTCGCTCGATCGGCTGCTGGCCTTCGATATCGACCCGGCCTCGATCAGCACGATCAGCGTGGGCGACTGGGGCGGCCGGATCACGGCGCTGAACGGGCGCGCGGCATGAGCGACCGCGAACCCCTGGAGCTGCGCCGCGAAGCGCTGCGCGCCCGGATCGAGGCGCTCGGCCCCTGGTTCCACAATATCGATCTGGGCGGCGTCCAGACCGCGCCCGATCATTTCCTGGGCGATTATCCCCGCTTCAAGTTCGAGCGCTTCGCCCATGCGCTGCCCGAGGATCTGGGCGGCGCGAGCGTGCTCGACATCGGCTGTAACGCCGGCTTCTATTCGGTGGAGATGAAGCGGCGCGGCGCGGGGCGCGTGGTCGGCATCGACGCGGACGACCGCTATCTGGAGCAGGCCCGCCTCGCCTCCCACGCGCTCGGTTTCGACGATATCGAGTTCCGCAAGCTCTCCGTCTACGACGTGGGCGCGCTGGGCGAGCGCTTCGATCTCGTGATCTTCATGGGCGTGCTTTACCATCTGCGCCATCCGCTGCTGGCGCTCGATCTGATCCGCGAGCATGTCGCGGGCGACCGGATGCTGTTCCAGACGATGCAGCGCGGATCGGAGGAGGTGACGCCGGTTCCCGAGGACCACCCCTTCCACGATCCGCTCACCAACGCCGCTCCGGCTTATTTCGATCAGCCCGGCTATCCGAAGATGCACTTCATCGAGCGGCAATATGCCGGGGACTGGACCAACTGGTGGGCCCCCAACCGCGCCTGCACCGAGGCGATGCTGCGCGCCGCCGGCTTCACCATAGAGGCTCATCCGGAGGCGGAGGTGTATCTCTGCCGGGCGGCCCCGGTGCCGTTCGGCGATTTCGACGAGGAGACGATGGCCGCTTATCCAGCCAGGGGGAGTGCTCAGTGATCGAAGCCGCGATGATCTGGAACGAGCCCAACAACAAATCCCATTGGGATCCCGAGCTCGATCCCGAATGGGAGCTTTACGCCGACATGACGATCCGCGCCGGCGAGGCGATCCGCGCGGCCAACCCGAACGTCGCCCGCGTGCTGGGCGGCATGTCCCCGATCGATCCGCACTGGCTCAACCGCATGACGGGCCTTGGCGCGCTCGACGCGGTGGACGTGGTGGCCGTCCACGGCTTCCCGCTCGACTGGAACCTGTGGCCGATCCACGCCTGGCCCGACAAGATCGCCGAGATCGAGGCGGTGACCGACAAGCCCGTCTGGGTGACGGAGGTGGGCGTCGGCTCGTTCGGCGCGGATGAGGTGCAGGTGTTCGGCCTCAACCGCACCGCCGAGCTGCTGATCGGGCGCGTTCCCCGCATCTTCTGGTATTCGCTCTACGATCTGCCGCAGGAATGGGGGGCGACCACCCGCCATCGCGAGGCGGAGGGATCGAGCTATTACCGCCATTTCTACATGGGCCTGATCCGGGCGGACGGGAGCCCTAAGCCCGCGCTCGACGATTACGCCGCGATCGCCGACCGGATGGGGCTGATGCAGTGGTTCCATTTCCACGATCCCCGGCTGGACGAGGCGGCGGCGTGGATGAAGCGGCTCGGCGTCCGGCATCTGCGCACCGGGCTCTCCTGGGCGGACAGCTTGCGCCCCGGCGCGCTCGACTGGTTCGACCGGCAGATGGAGGCGCTCGCCGATTTCGACCTCACCCTCACCTTCTGCTTCACGCCGGAGGAGGAAGGGATCGCGCCCCACCACACCAGCCCGCCGCGCGACCCGCAGGCCTTCGCCGATTTCTGCGCGGCGATGATCGAACGATACGCGCCCGCCCGGGCGACTTCCCGCCCGATCGCGGCGCTTGCCTGAGGAGCCCGGCCCCATGCTCTCCCCCGCCCAACGCCCGATCAACCTCGCCGTCGTCGGGGTCGGCAACTGCGCGAGCGCGCTCGTCCAGGGGATCGCCCATTATCGCGCGGGCTCGAACGACACGACCGGCCTGATGCACTGGGATCTGGCCGGCTACCGCCCCAGCGACATCCATGTCGTCGCCGCCTGGGACATCGACGCGCGCAAGGTGGGGCGCGACGTGGCCGAGGCGATCTTCGCGGGGCCCAACTGCACCACGACCTTCTGCGAGAATGTGCCGGAAACCGGCGCGATCGTCCGCATGGGCCGGATTCTCGACGGCGTCGCCGAGCATATGGGCGGCTTTGTCGACGAGCGCACCTTCCTCCCCGACGACGCGCCCGAGCCGAGCGCCGAGGAGGTGGTGGAGGCGCTGCGCGAGACGGGCGCGGACGTGCTCATCAACTATCTGCCGGTGGGATCGCAGGAGGCGACGGCCTTCTATGCCGAATGCGCGATCGAGGCCGGGGTCGCCTTCGTCAACGCGATTCCCGTGTTCATCGCCAGCGATCCCGCCTGGGCCAAGCGCTTCGCTGCCGCCGGCGTGCCGACGATCGGCGACGACATCAAGTCGCAGGTGGGCGCCACCATCGTCCACCGGGTGCTGACCGATCTCTTCGCCAAGCGCGGCGCGAAGCTGGAGCGGACCTATCAGCTCAACACCGGCGGCAACACCGATTTCCTCAATATGGCCAACCGCGCGCGGCTCGTCTCCAAGAAGATCAGCAAGACGGAGGCCGTGCAGGCGGTCGCCGACCGGCGGCTGGAGGACGAGAATATCCACATCGGCCCTTCCGATTACGTGCCCTGGCAGAATGACAACAAGGTGGCCTTCATCCGCATGGAGGGGCGGCTGTTCGGCGGTGTGCCGATGAACCTGGAGCTGCGCCTGTCGGTGGAGGACAGCCCCAATTCGGCGGGCGTCGCGATCGACATGATCCGCTGCGCCAAGCTGGCGCGCGACCGCGGGCTGGCCGGGCCGATCCGCCCGGCTTCCGCCTATTTCTGCAAGCACCCGCCCGAGCAGATGACCGACGACGAGGCGCATGAGGCGGTCGAGGCGTTCATCGCCGACGGCTCAACCTTCTGAGCGCTTGGTGGCCTCCACCGTGTCCAGCACGTCTCCGGGCTCGACGTCCTGCTTGACCTCGGCGAATTCCTCCCGGTCCTCGATCTCCACGCCGAGCTTGTCGGCGATGCGTTCGATCACGGAGGCCAGCCGGGTCAGCTCATGCTCGGCGAGCAGATCGACATGCAGATCGAGATCGGCGCGCAGCTCCTCGTCGGCGGCGAGCCGATTCTGGCTGATGAGCACGAAGGTGGAGAGGAAGATCGCTTCCACCGACGCGAAGGTGGCGAGGCCCACGAAAGTCGAATCGAAGCGCGGCACCTCGGGCAGCAGCCCCCAGTTGGCGAGCGCCCAGAAGCCGAACACGACGGCATGGATGCAGGCGAAGGGCACCGAGCCGGCGAGCTGGCCGATCAGGTTGGCGAGGCGCGTGGCCCAGCCGGCCGATTCCCTGTCCCGCCGGCGGTGCGCCTGGAGCACGGCGACGTTCGCGCGCAGCCGCGAATCCATTCGCCGCTTGGCGGGGGGAACCTCCGTCGGCTGGTCCATCGGCGGCGCGCCTCCTTTGCTGCCCGGCCAAGGACAATCCCCCGGAAACGGAAATGTTGCAGCAGGAGAGCCGATCAGCCGATGACCGAGAGCGAAAACACCATGCGGGCGGCGGCGGTGGAGCGGCCGGGCGCGGTGAGGATCGAGCGGACGCCCCTGCCCGCCCCCAGCCCCGGCGAGCTGCGCATCCGGCTGGAGGGGTGCGGCGTGTGCGCCTCCAACCTCGGGCCTTGGGCGGGATCGGAGTGGATCAGCTATCCGCTGCCGCCGGGCGATCTCGGCCATGAAGGCTGGGGCGTGGTGGACGCGGCGGGCGAAGGCGTGGAGGGCTTCGCGCCCGGCGATCGCGTCGCCGCCCTCTCTTATCGCAGCTACGCCGATTACGATCTCGTCCGCGCCGACATGGCGGTGAAGCTGCCCGACGCGCTGGCGGACAAGCCCTTCCCCGGCGAGCCGCTGGGCTGCGCGGTCAACATCTTCCGCCGCAGCGACATTCGCTCCGGGCAGACGGTGGCGATCATCGGTATCGGCTTTCTGGGCGCGGTGCTGACGAAGCTCGCGAGCGACGCGGGCGCGCGGGTGATCGCCGTCTCGCGCCGCCGATCCTCGCTCGATCTCGCCCGCCGTTACGGCGCCGCCGAGACGATCCCGATGGAGGATCATGGCGTGATTATCGAGCAGGTGAAGCAACTCACCGACGGGCGGCTGTGCGATCGGGTGATCGAGGCGGTGGGCAAGCAATGGCCGCTCGATCTCGCCGGCGAGCTGGTGCGCGAAGGCGGCAAGCTGATCGTCGCCGGCTATCATCAGGACGGGCCGCGACAGGTCAACATGCAGATGTGGAACTGGAAGGGCATCGACGTGGTGAACGCCCACGAGCGCGATCCGGAGGTGCAGAAGGCGGGCGTGCGCGAGGCGGTGGAGCTGGTCGCCTCCGGACGGCTCGATCCCGCGCCGCTCTACACTCACCGCTACCGCCTCGATCAGCTCGGGGAAGCGCTCGACGCCACGCGCGACAAGCCGGACGGCTTCGTCAAGGCGCTGGTGATGCTGTGAACGGTCGCCCCCGCGTGGGTTTTCTGGGGGTCGGCTGGATCGGGCGGCACCGGATGGAGGCGATGCTGGCGACCGGCGCGATCGAGGCGGCGGCGATCGGGGAGCCGGTCGAGGAGGCTGCGCGCGAGGCCGCTTCGCTCGCGCCCGAGGCGAAGCTCGTCTCCTCGCTGGAAGAGATGCTGGCACTGGAGCCGGACGGGGTGGTGATCGCCACGCCGAGCGCGCTGCACGCCGAACAGTCGATCGCGGCGCTGGAGGCGGGCGCGGCGGTGTTCTGCCAGAAGCCGCTCGGCCGCGACGCGCAGGAAGCGCGCGCGGTGGTGGAGGCCGCGCGCCGCGCCGACCGGCTGCTGGGGGTCGATTTCTCCTATCGGCTGACGGCGGCGGTGGAGGCGATCCGGCCGCTGATCGCGGACGGAAAGCTGGGCCGCATCCACGCGGTCGATCTGGTGTTCCACAACGCCTATGGGCCGGACAAGCCGTGGTTCCGCGATCGCGCGCTGGCGGGCGGCGGCTGCGTGATGGATCTGGGCGTGCATCTGATCGATCTCGCTTTGTGGCTGCTGGGCGACGCCGAGCCGGTCGGCGTTTCGGCGCATCTGTTCGCGGGCGGCGAGCCGGTCGGCCCGGAGACGGAGGCGGTGGAGGATTATGCGCTGGCGACTCTGGAGTTCGCGAACGGGGCGGTCGCCCGCCTCGCCTGCTCCTGGTGGCTGCACGCGGGCCAGGAGGCGGTGATCGCGGCGGATTTCTACGGCACGGAAGGGGCGGCGGCGCTGCGCAACGTCGGCGGCTCCTTCTACGATTTCACCGCCGAGCACAGGGTCGGCACCGGACGCCGAACCCTCGCCGAGCCGCCCGACGCCTGGGGCGGACGCGCGGCGGCGGACTGGGCGCGGCGATTGGCCGCGGGCGAGCGTTTCGATCCCCAGACCGAACATCTGGTGAAGGTCGCCGAGGTGATGGACCGAATCTATGGCTGCGTCCGCTGATCCGCGCCATGCCCCCGGCGAGGCCGGGCTGCTGATCGTCGACATGCTCAACGATTTCGATTTCGAGCAGGGGGACGCGCTGCTCCGCCATTCGCGCGGCCCCGCCGAGGTGATCCGCCGCCTGCGCGACGAGGCGGACGCGGCCGGCTTGCCGGTGATCTACGTCAACGACAATTACGGGCTGTGGCACGGCGACGCGGCCAGCATCGTCGAGCATTGCCTCGAAACCTCTCCGCAAGCACGGCCGATCCTCGATCGGCTTCGCCCCCGGCGCGACGATTATCTGGTGGTGAAGCCGGAATTCTCGGGCTTCTACGCGACCACGCTTTCGGCGCTGCTGCCCCGGCTGGGCGTCACGCGCCTGCTGCTCACCGGCGTCGCGGCAGATATCTGCGTGCTGTTCACCGCCGCCGACGCGCATATGCGCGAATATGAGCTGCGCGTGCCCGCCGACGCGGTGGCCAGCACCGACGCGGAGCGGCGCGACTGGGCGCTCGACATCATGGCCAAGAGCATGAGCGCCGACACGCGCCCGACAGGCGAGCTTCCGCTGGCCGACTGGGTTGCGCGCGGGCCCGGCGCCGGCGCGTGAATTGAGCGGAGCGGGTTTCGCGAATCGCTCCCGTTCCCCATAGTCTCCGCATGACGTCTCCCTTCGTGCCGCTCCGCGTGTTCACCGCCTTCACCATGCTGGAAGGCGCGATCGATCCGAAGGCGCTGGCCAAGCAGGCGAAGAAGCTCGGCTTCCCGGCGGCCGCCATTTGCGACCGCAACGGGCTTTACGCCGCGATGGCCTTCTCCAAGGCAGCCAAGGACGAGGGCGTGCAGCCGATCGTCGGCACATTGCTCGGCGTATCGCGGCCGAGCGAATGCGGCGGCGCGGAGGCGGGTAAGCCGCCGGTGATCGATTGGCTGCCGCTCTACGCGCAGGACGAGAGGGGCTACGACAATCTTTGCGCGCTGGTCTCGGCCGCGCATCTCGATCGCCCGGTGGAGGAAGACGCGCATGTGCCGCTGTCCGCGCTCGGCGGACGGACGGAGGGGCTGATCGCGCTCACCGGCGCGGGCGACGGCGCGCTCGCGAGGCTGCTCGCGGCGGGGCAGCGGGCGCAGGCCGAGCGTTACGCCGACCGGCTGGTGGCGCTGTTCGGGGATAGGCTTTATGTCGAGCTGGCACGGCGCGGCGAGACGGTAGAGCAGGATGCCGAGGCGGCGCTGATCGACCTCGCCTATGCGCGGGACTGGCCGCTCGTCGCCACCAACCCCGCCCTCTATGCCGAGCCCGGCTTCCACGATGCGCATGACGCGATGCTGTGCATCGCCGACAGCGCCTATCTGGAAAGTGCGGACCGCCGCCGCTCCTCGCCCGAAACCTGGCTCAAGCCGGCGGACGCGATGGCGCGGCTGTTCGAGGACGTGCCCGAGGCGATCCTCAACACCGCCGTCGTCGCCCAACGCACCGCCTTCGCCGCGCCCAAGCGCAAGCCCATCCTCCCCAGCCTGGCCGGCGACCGCGAGGCCGAGGCCGAGATGCTGCGGCGGGACGCGCGGGCGGGGCTTATCGCGCGGCTGAAGGTGCTGGAGGAGGTTCAGGCAGCACGTGCTTCGACTTCGCTCAGCACGAACGGAAAAAATAGTGCCGAGGAGAAAAGCACTCCGCTCGCCCTGAGCGAAATCGAAGGGCGTGCCGCAAGCGAGACGCTGGAAACCAAATACGCCGCCTATTTCGCCCGCCTCGATTTCGAGGTGGACATCATCGTCGGCATGGGCTTCCCCGGCTATTTCCTGATCGTCGCCGACTTCATCAAATGGGCGAAGGATCACGACATCCCGGTCGGCCCCGGGCGCGGTTCGGGCGCGGGCTCGGTGGTCGCCTGGGCGCTGACCATCACCGATCTCGATCCGATCCGGCTCGGCCTGCTGTTCGAGCGATTCCTCAATCCCGAGCGCGTGTCGATGCCGGACTTCGACATCGACTTCTGCGAAACCCGGCGCGGCGAGGTGATCCGATATGTGCAGGA
>Ga0164242_10002776_pt1 | contig 20207 bp, 26 predicted proteins | sample OricomgcompostMG_FD_108783 | JGI IMG/M metagenome (GOLD analysis project Ga0164242, IMG submission 108783) | Miracle-Growth compost microbial communities from Emeryville, California, USA - Original compost - Miracle growth compost (MG) ... | reverse complement strand
GGGATTGGTACGTAGGAAGCCACGCCGACCAGGCCGACATCTATGGTGGCGCCGGTCAGGGAGGTGTTGGGTGAAAGCACCACGTAGGTTGTTGACACTTCATCCCAAAGCGCCTCATCTTCTGAATCGAAGTATAAAGTGTTAGGTACGTAATAATCATCATCAAAAATTGAGAAGCTGTCTACGACCGGAGTGTTCGGGAGAACCTGCCGGGGTGTGGCCGCAATCGAAAGCATTAGCCCAGGTCGCCCGAGTTCTCCAGGAGAAGCAACAGACATGGCAGCGTCTGCATCTCCCGACCATAGTGCTGTAGGCACCCCGTCGTGTTTACTGACATGTGACAACAAGAAGAAGACAGATGAAGTATGCTCTGGTGTTACAGAAACCGAACCTGAGATATCGGAATATGTGGTACGAGACGGATTTTTCACAGAGTTGATCTTGGTGAACTCTCCATACTCGAAAACGGTGTCTGGCGTAAGCTCAAATATGGTCCCAACCAGACGGAAGTACTGTCGTTGAGATGTATCTGGCTCAAAGGCGGGGCCAAGAGTTATTGTTTCACTGGTGATTTCCGTCATTGAATAGATCGATGTTGGATTGCTGAGCCCAGAGTTCGATACCAGGCTCCATCCTTCGGGTACCCTTGGCTCGAAGTTGGACGCTACAATCATGAGAAGCTGATTATCGGTAGACTTTGGAATGTAGGATGTAGTCATATTGGAACCGTCTACAGAAGACAGCTCAAAGTTGACGGTATCAATCCAAGCGTTCTCGTTGATGGGACCGCCCAGCCGAGTATCTATGTCAAGCCCAGGCATATAGCTTTGGTAGGCGGTGGGCGCGTCCGACGCAAAATGTTGCACTCTCGTCTTCGCGGTAGACCAGAATATTGGACCGCCCGAGCCCTTGAGCGCTATTGTATCGGATCCCATCATTATGGTGCTATCGCCAAGAGCGTCAACTACTGGATAGTCTGGGACAGTACCTATCCAATGGTCTAAATACGTACTCTCATAGTCAGCGGTATCAATCTTAAGAACCATAGCCCGGCCTGAATTACCTATAGCAACAGCTACCAATGGTTCCGAAAGCACAATTTTTGGTTCATCAGCAAGGGAGCTTGGTACAATCTGCAGCCATGACCCTCTATTCCTCCTGAAGGAATAGACTAAAGAACCGTCTGTGATAGACACTCCCATATCTGTGCTAGTAACCCACGAAATGGCATGCGTGACCTTGGTAAGCGGAGTGTCATAGTCAGCATTAGGCGCCCCAGTTTGTATCGGAGTATCAGTGACTCCGCTTGAACTTACGGGAGTGATGGACGCTCCGCTGCCATCGATCTTCACGATGGAGATGTATGAGGTTCCATTGTACATATTTCCTATAGAGATCAAATCCGTGTTTGGACTGAATCCTATAGTGCTCATGTTTGGGAGTTGATTGGACTTCGTCCATGATCCGGTGTATGGAACATAGACGTAGGAGTCAGGGTATACCGATCCATCCTGGCTTATGCCTGCCGAAAATAGGTATGAGCTATAGCTAGGGGCGTTAGTAACCTTGAACGTTTTGAATGTCACGCCAGGAATCGGAATGGTAAAAGAGTTTATCCACTTTTCGGTAGAGGGATTATACATGTAGATGTACCCGGTACCGTTATCCATAACGTAAGCCACGGGTACCTTTTCAGGCAGTAATGCTACTACCTCCCCGGACGGGATGTCTGGAAGCACCGATAGCGAGTACGTCAGTAATGAATCGCTAACCCACCCAGACGCTGGCACAATGTAAGGATTGTTTATCGTCACTGCACCGTTGGAGAGGGCGATGCCAGCGAATGCGTTATTGGGACTCGGCCGGGCGGTCAGCAAGTACGAAGTGCCAACGTTAAGTTTTATGGGTGTGGGCCATGGCTGCTGGTGCCATCCGCTGGCCCTTTGCGAGTACGGTATAGATAGAACAGTTTGGGTGATGAGCGACCGATCATCCTGATTCCATATAGCTAGGACGAAGTCTCCATAGGTGTAAGGAGGGGCGGAGTCTAGGAGATTAATCCTGACGTTGTCGGTGAATACATCCTGTTTAACGGTGAATGCCTTACCGACAGTAATGCCAGTAACCACACTAGCGTAAGTTAGGTCATAACCATCGAGATAGAATATCGGTGCGTCTTCCAAAACCCCGGTTGAAATTGACAGTATGCCGGAGGCGACTCCTACTGTGTGTGCCTGACCGACGAGCCCAACGGTTATCGGTGCGTAAACTTGAGAGGTTGTTACATAAACGGAGAACGCTACTAGATTGACACCGCTAACGCCACCATTGGATAGAATGGATTCTGCGAGGGCTCTATATCCGTACAAAGATGGCGAAAATGATTTTGGCTCATCGAAGACCTGACTGGCCAGTCTAATGGACAGGAAGGAGTTCCATGCCGTAGTGTGGTCTATTAAGTCTACGTCTGATGGGTTGGCCCAGGTTACAATCTCATTAGATGAGTCGCAGTGGTTGTATGTTGCTGCAGCGATCAGTGTGTTGATGTACTGATCGTTCGATGGACTGACACTTACCGGCGTTAGATTACCCGCCGCACTCAGGGTCTTAGAGGTAGTCACAGAGTTTGGATTTATGAATGATCCGGCGGGGAATTCATACACTACCATGAAGGATACGTTACGCGCAGAGAAAGTGTTATTACCATCCAGTGCGGTCGTGGAGAATACCGCGAACTGCGATCCAGAGTGTGCTGTGTCTTGCGGCGGGTAGGCGGTGTTCCATCCGATCAACTCCGGCCAGTCTACATCATTGGTGGTTCCAATAGCTATCAGAGTATTGCCATATGAAGATGGTACTGTAAAACTCCACAGTTGGCCCTGTGTCAGGTTCTGAACCACATACCTATTTAGCCAGGATACCTCTTTTGGCTTGTAGACGGCAGATGTGAAATTAGCATCTACCATGAACCGGTATGACGAAGGAGAAGACAAATACAATCCTGCGCTACCCCTATTAGGCCCTACCGGCCCGTATGCAGCGTAGGAAGATCTATAGTTCGGGTATGCTGAAATGCCATTGTTCGATACGGAGCCGCTGCCAGAGGTTACGGCATATTGCTGTGGAGTAGTGCTGGTGCTGACCGGAAGGCTAATCTCCACCGCATAGGAGTCCGTCGTAGACGACGGCAGGAACAGAGGGAATTCCTGGTTCCAGGGTATGTCTATCCATCCTATTGGATCACTTGCTTGTTGTACGCGAGATCCGACAGATATCATGGCAGTGCTATTGCTGGTGCTAGAATGCAGCAGCCAGAGAGCAGCTCTAATGACCTTGCCATCGTTGGATGAGTCCGACTTGTAGTACCTTGCTCCGGTGCAGTAGTATCCTTGGCCCATAGTGAATGAAGCCATGATGCTTGTTCCGACAGCAGAAACCGTTGTGGTGGGTTCGTCGGTAGACTCATACCAGTGGAGCGGCTGTGCTCCAATCAGACCAATCGATACGGGAAGTACTCCAGTGGCGACGGAAACCGTAACGGCGACTCCGACAAGGCCGACATTAATGGATTCATATGCCAGGTTAATGGGGGGACCGACGAACTCAGGCACATCTCGGATGATGATGTCATCCAGGTACACATCCGCAACAGATGATTTCGGGCCAACATCGAAAACATAGTTTGTCGTGTACGGTTGTCCGAATGGGTTGAATGTGGAGATCGACTGGGCGGGAACGGATGTGCTGACGCTGTGATCATACACATTGGCGAATATGGAGATGGTGGTATAGTTTATGCTGCTATCGAAGTATTTGGTGCGGAATTTGAAATCAAATGTGTACACCTTGGATGAATTAGCCAGGATGCCAGTATCCTGATTTACGATCACTATGTTGCCAGATGCATTGACTGACACCAAGGTGATGGCTCTATCCTGCGAACTAGCTGGCTCGGACAGGATCACCATGCTAGGGCCGAGGTTGCGAGCGCTGAACCTAATGGATCCACCAGGGTAATTCCTGGATGGTGCGGATCCGGTCAATACAGCTACGTCGCTAGTGGTAGCAGTAGTCGCCCTGTACGATTGCGCTCCGTTGATCGGGCTGACGTTGGTCGTTACCAGCGTGGCAGAACCGGCTTTAGATACTGTTAGAGGATCTGGTGTTCCCTGGTTGGCATTAGTGATAGCGCCCAGAGTGGCCGTTTCTGCGCTGTTGTTCGATACGTACGATGATTGTGTTGTTCTGGCGAATTGGACGACTGCGATAGCATCAGGAGTGGAGTCGAATATAAATTCGGAGGTGGCGTAACTCCCGGCATTGTCATAAGTGGTGTTGATACCAGCAACTGAAGTGTTGAACGACCCGACCGTAAATGTGTTGTTGGGGTCGGCATTATACTTGTCATTGACCTTGTATAGTGGCGCGTTGGCTGGTGGCGTGCTTGCGATAGCGAAGGCCACGCTGGTCATGGTGCCAGAAGCCAGAGACACGATGTTGGTACCTTTTGCACTACTCTTACCGGTAACAACGTTGATGCCGTAAATGGGAACGCCGGAGGCTAGATCGGTGTTGAAGGTCCATTGGGCGCTTGCCCACCTGGCGTAGTACTTCGGGGAGGTCTGACTGTTGTCTCCTGGCGTGAACCTATAGTAGGTTGGGTAAGTGCTGTTCGCTACCTCGTCGTCAGTGTAGGTCTTCCGATATACGAATATCTGCAGACTCTTATTGCTCAGATCCGTTGCTACCCTGGTCAATCCATCCGGCGTGGGGGGATTGGCATATATTATGGTGCCGCTTCCGGTAGTGCTACTCCAGGGGTTGATTATGCCTACAACAATGTACAGCGCCATACCAGCGTATGGGGCTGGGGGATATATCGTTATCCCGTCCGCGAAGACACTATCCGCACACCCAACAGAGAAGGTATCATTGGGTACAGTGACGTAACTGGTTGCCATATAACACCTCCCATGGTTCTACCCCACACGACGAAATAGCTACAGCGAGGCAGCCGTGAGTATGGTCAGGAGGCGGTGACCGGCAGCGAAACCGTGAGCTTGATCTGACCCTGCGATGAGACTACCTGGGATGCCGAAAGAGGGTTGCCACCACGGAAGGTCCCAGAGGTAGCAGCATCCCACACACCGAAGTGGGTGTAGGTACCAGCCGGTACATCGAAGGTTACCTCGGTGGCGGTAGCTGTTCCGGCAGAAGCAGAACCGAAGCTCAAGGCCTTGCGAGCGTAAGCCGGAGTTCCACCGGATACCTCGTTGGTGCCAGTGGTTCCCGGACTCGCAGTGTGCAAGGAGGCGTACAGCAGACGAGACGCCTCGGAGTTGGCAATCTGGTTGCGCTCTGCGTCGGTTAGGGGCATTGGGTTTTCCTTCCAGAAAAGTTACTGAGAACCGCTTACAATGATTAGCGGGCGATCATGAGCGACATCTGATGTCACTCGTGGATGGTGACGAAGAAGTTGCCCTGTGCTGGCCAGGTTTGTACCTTGCCATCCGAGAAGGTCACTCTCACCCGGCCGTTATAAATACCAGCAGTATCGGTGTCACCATCGTTCCATAGGAGAACAAGGACTCCATCGGAACTTCCGGTGGCGCTCTTCGTCACCGTCTTGACACCCGACTCAAGGATCACCGATATCTGAGAACCGGTAAGGTCGACCGGAGATCCGTCGTCCGTAAGCGTCAGCACCAGGTTCGGAGCGGTATCTCCAACGCGCATGTCGAGGTTGTTGTTCACACCTATTAGGTCAGCACCAGCATGCTCAGATTAGGTTCTTCAGGATCGATCGATACTCCGGAGCCTCGCACGGATGATTGTCCCTGCGAACCGCCGCTCTCCACTCCAATAGTGTTGCCCGATGTAGATGCCATACCGGCATTCGGCAGTGTAGCTACAGAAGAAGAGGCGCCATTGAGCGCACTTACGGCAGATGCGTTCATTACCAACACATCGGTATCTGTCGTGCGCACCGTCAAGGCGCAGAGGTTCGCCCCTACGATGACCTCTAGTGCTGGCCTATCCTGGGAAACCAGACCAGAGCTGGGCTCGATAAGTACCTTTGGATCCGTTACGAATGGGTGCGGCGGAGCGGCATTCCCATCGAAAATTATGTTGGCGATAACACCAAAACCACAAGAGCTTATCAGTGTCATGCGCGACGTTGCTGTCGTGTCCACGACAGCCTTGAGCGAAGATCGGCCTATAGCACCATACTGACACCCAGCAAGAGTGTCAGACTGTACCTGCAGTGAGGCGTCGCTCATCTTGAGCACGACCTCGCTATGGCTCAGGGTGAGTGAGATATGTAGCGTGGCCGACGAGGTCTTGCTCACCAAGGATGACAGCGTGGTGGCGGAGTAGATCGCGATAGCTGCACTGCCCGTTGCTACCCTGCCCCCGCCGGACTGGATGTGCGCAGTCAGTGCGGCACTGGAAGAAGACAGTAGGCGGGTGACCTGGAACGTGGAGATGGACGCTACGGCCCCCAGCAGCGCCGATCCGGTAAGAGTGTGCCCAACCAGGCAGTCTAGCTGCGTTAGAGCCTCTGTGGTCAAATGAGAGCCGGTGCGGGCATCTCTGATGCCTGCAACCTCCATCGAGAGCGTAGCCGACAGGGAGGCTGCCTGCGATGCTCCATATCGGCCAGATGTCGTTATGGCGAAGGATATGGCCATACCAACGGACGAATAGGACTCCCGGACTCCGGATCCCGTTATCGAGGCAGCAACCGGCAGGGCTGTGTGTCCTACGTTGTTGAGCGACGGCACCACGCCGATAGATACCGCGATCGCCAAAGAAGCGCCAGACCCAAGGTTGTGCGTTACTGCGCCATCGGTCGTCATCGAGATCGAAACCGCAGAGCTTACGCTAGTGCTACGACCACGCCTTCCTGACGAGGATATGCCGCTGGTGACGTCAACATGAGAACCGCCAACGGCATGCAGATCTCCATCTACATCAATAACAGCATTGGCGTTGAGCAGCGACAGGCCAGAGCCTTGCTTATTGCCCTCACCAGTGATCTCCATGGCTGCAGCAGTCGATAGCGCGCTCCAGCCGAAGTGGGCTATGGCGCCTGCGCTAGCGATATCGGCAGAAACCGGCAGGGAGACACTGCCGATGTGGTCGGTTGCAAGAGACAGGTCAAGGGAGCTACTGATAGCAAGAGCTGTAGAAGATCTCGCACCGTAGCTACCGACAACCGACGTGGTTGCATAGACCGAGACACCGGAAGACCCGGTGTGGTTCGGCACTCCAGCGCAGGGCAGATCGACCGATATTACAAGACCCGAATCGCTGCCGGTGCTTCTCAAGCCATTACTGCTGACAGAACCGAAGACTGTTAGGGAGGCGCCCTTCGCAGCACCTAATGACGCACCGGCATGTATGTCTGTAGATATCGCAAGGGCTGCGCCAGAAGACGTATTTCGATACCCGTTAGAGGATATGGCAGTATCTACTGCTAGTGCACACTCGGAGTAGTGACCCACTACCCCGCTGGTATCGGTGGCGGATGTCAGCCCCAGTGGCGTGACGTCTGACGCTTTACCTGTGGAGCCGAGACTGCTGATATCGGCCTCAAGTGACACAAGGGCACTTGAATAGGCCGATCTCACTCCTGCGACATCGATGTGAGATGAGGCGGAAAGGGCAGATCCCGACACGCCGCCGAGGTTTATAGCGGCGTTAATTGTGGCGGTGCCTACAACAGATGCGTCGGAGGAGCGCGGCACATAGCTGTTGGCTGTTGTCGATGCGTATACTGATATCGGCGCCGATGGCTGTCGAGCATCGCGATGCCCAGCGGCAGATATGTCGGCTGTGACACCTATAGAACATCCAGCACCGTATTGAGCCTGTCCGGTGCTGGAGATGTGTGCTATAGCACTGATCGGAGAAGCACTGCGCTGGCTAGATACCGACCCGTTACCGGATATACTGCTTGTGATCGACAGAGGCGAAGCGGCGAAGTGATCGATACGAACGGATGGGTATATATGGAATGTTACGCCTAGAGATGCAGCAGAAAACTTCTCGACTTCGCCGCCGTAGGAGATATCGCTAGAGAAGACAGTAACGACGTAGCTTAAAGCCCCACGGAATCCCGCTGCGCTTATATCAACAGAAGCCGCTACGGTAGAGTCAGATGACCTCCCCTTTGCACCTTCTGCTGTTGCTGTGTAAGTGGCATTTAAGGCACCGCTACCGTAGTGAGATACTCCGGAGGCGATGTCCTGCTGAACGGATGCCTGCAGTTCAGATCCAGAGTAGGTGTTGACACGCCCCTCTGTCGAAACGGATGCAGCGACGGCAAGGGCAGATGCGCTATGGAATAGTAGTGACCCGCTCCCCGTCGTCGTTGCTGATATAGCGAGGGCGGCGGATGAACTGGCGTCATGCCGGGCGGCTGTAGATATGTTGGCATGCACAGGCAGGGAAGCGCCAGAAGAATATTTATGGGTTACTACGCCATCGGTTGAGATGGATGCCGATACGCCAGATGTCGGTAGTTGAAGCTTATGGATGGATACGACAAGATCAGATGTGGTGGTGTCAAGCACCAGATATACATCGTTTGTAGAGGCTGCAAGAAATCCGACAGGGGCATACAGTATGGGAGGTATGCTAGCCTCAAGAACCGACGGATTCACAAGGTCATCAGAATATGTTAGAAAATTATTAGCGGAATCTGTTCCCGAGAAGTATATCTTACCGTTCGCAGCGGCAATACCAGTGAAGTTGGTGATGGATACGTATGATCCAACGCTGACAGAACCCCCGCCACCTCCTGTGATGCTGGTACTAATTACCATCGGTGTGTATCCGGACCCCGTGTCCACGTATCCTAGACACACCGCCATCGTACCGACCATTACGGTCGGTGTCCATGATGTCATTGTGCCGAACAGCGAGGTGCTTTGAACTTTGAGCCAGGAGCCAGAACCTGCTACCGTTCGGTAGGAAGATACACTGTTGTTGCTTTTGTCGTACATGATGGCGAAGATGTAGCCAGCATAGGAGGCCATTCCGATTGGCGTAACGTACCATGAATCAGGTGTTGGGCCTGGACCAATTTCGCTCCATTGATTTGTTCTTATGTCCCACTGCAGGAAACGAGCGAACGATGGTTGCTGAGTTGAGCTAACGGCGCCAAGGGCATATAATTTATCGTCCTGTATTACTGCAGGAGCGTTGACGAACATGGCCAGATCTATATCATCCGGAATGATGGATACATCGCGCACAGAGCCATCAATTGGGTTGAATTCTCTAATGACCCTATCTGTGTTAGTATCTGGGTCATACCCGAACAGGATGTATACGTTGTCTCGATATGTAATAAGAGTGGTGCGAGATCGACTAAAGCCACTGTCCTCTATAACAGTGTTCCAGGACCCAGTGCCATCTGCCAGGGCTGCCTGACCATGAACGTTCCTTGGGCCTTCCCCAAACGCACCAAATCTTGCCTGAACAACTAGAGAAGATCCGCTAGACCTAGGATATCCACCCCGAGCGAAGATGGTCGCTGATATAGCCCTAGATGCAGAAGAGCTTAATCCCTTACGTGCAGATGATCCTATGCTGTTGTATACAGCTAGACTGGAAGAGGATTGATAGCCCTTACGCGGGGAGGCGGTCGCAGTATACGATACGACAAGGGTGGCGCCGGACGAGAAGGATTGCGTACCATCGTATCGTACGTTTGGCTCGTTATAGCCAATAGCGGCATTATAGTTAAGTGCCACTGATGCCGCCCCTCTCGTTCCTATCTATTAGTGGGTAAAAGAATGGCGGCTGCCGATGCGATATTCACACCGGAGCCGCCAGTTCCTTGCTGCAGTATTTAGGATGCGATAGGCGTCAACGAGATTGAGAACGAGGTCAGGGTGAAGGTGTCTCCAGACGCCCAGGCCTTGGACGATGTCAGGGCTCCCGACAACAGGAACGATCCAGCGGAGGAGGCGCTCCACAGCGAAACGTGCGAAAGCGTTTCGGAGGTGCCTCCATTGGTCCACACCGGGTTGGTGCCGTTCATAGCCTTGGCCCCTGCGGACGCAGCGGAGAACGTCACCGACTTACGGGTAGCGTCACCCGCCGAAACTCCGTTGGTGCCAGCAGCTCCAGGATCGGCGGTGTGTACCTGGAAGTATGCACCTGCTGGTGCGGTGAAGCTGGTTCCGGACAGAACATCCAGAGCCTTGTTGGCAAAGTTGGTGGCAGAAAGACCAACGGTCATGATATCTCCTTAGCGAGGTTAAGCTGGTGCATGATCTGAGAGATCTCTTCTTCAGTGAATTGACCAGACAGATCAATTATCTCTTCCGACTTGATATTGCCATTCGCATCGCGAACCTCGCCGGATGCCTTGACGCTCAAGATGTGGTTTGTCATTTTAGAAGTTCCAGGTGGTGGGGTTGTCGTGGTAGTTGGCTGTCATCCAGTACTTGTTATACACCGAGTATTTCAAGTAGCTGGTGCCGGGAGTCTGATTGACGATGAACAGCTTCAGGAGGTTTACCGCCTTGGGCTTATCCGGTATGTACACCTGGTAGGGTATGTTCATATGGGAAATGGTGTACATGTTCTGCGCCACGTTGGGGGAGTATCCGCCAACCTTGGCAAAACGAGCGTTTGAGGAGTATCCGTTATCGGTGAATCCCATCCAGGTGATGTTCTCGGCATCCTGGTAGGTAACATTCTTGGGGCCGAAGGATACAGCCGCCGATACGTAGTAGAAGTCGCCGCTCAGGCTGGTGGCCCATACCTGCACCATTGCCTCTCCCACCAGGTGATATCCGGTGGGGATATCGATCGGAAGAGAGTTGCTGATCAGCTCAAGCTGCTTTCTGGTGTCGGATCCATTGAGATACCCTGTGGTGAAATAGTTTCCAAGAGTCAGGGCGATAGGCCCTCCCCCTTCGGCGCTTCCGTGGGCATGCTTGGAGTACGAGAAGTCGCCAATCACAGGAGACTTGGAGCCAGTTGGGAACGTCTTCTTGCCGGTGATGGTCTGCGTGGAAGATAGATCTACATATTGCGAGTGAGTATGGTTTCCGGCTGCCGCCTGTGTCGATCCGGTACCAATGGTGTGGTGGAGCGAGCTGGTGGACTTGTTGGTGTCTGGATTCTGATGTGTATTGGCCTGGTCGAGCTTAGGACCGTTCAGGCCGTTCCCATTGTGGTTATGTGTCGACTTGGTGGCGTTAGCCTGAATAGCCATGATCGCATCACCGAGATCCTGGTGATGCGTAACATGGTTCCTGGTGCCGGTTCCCGCCGAAGACAACGGCGTGGTGGACGGCGAGCTGGGGACGTTGAATACGTCATTGCTGCCAGGGTAATTGGAAGCTATGTTAATCCACTCCTTGGTTTTCCGCTAGGGAGAAAACTCTTGCCTACCAACTACTATCAGTAGGTCGGCACTGTGATAGCGTCATCCGGGTAGCGAGCGTTGAACAGCTTGACGGCGGCGATCTTCGCAGTCTTCTTCAGGTAGTCTGGGTAGGCACCCGCGAAGTTGTCATGATCCATGTGGGCGTAGTTCTCCACATCGGACGCATTGAGGCCAGAGGTTCCGGATACATCCAGAACTCCGGTGTTGGACGCCGGACTGTATACCTCTGGGATGACGTATGCGGTGATCGTCAGGTGAGTACTGTCGGTCGCGCTGCCGCCATCGGTGGTCACCTTAACCGTTGCCTTGCCCGGAGCAGCATTGGGAATGGTGACCACCAGAGCGGTGTCGCTGGTTGCGGAGAATGTCGCTGCCGCACCGTTAACCGTCACCGCCGAGACGGTGTTGTCGGTCTTGAAACCCGTCCCGGTGATTGTCGTCTGACCGCCTGCGTTAGCAGGAAGAGACGCCGGGCTGAAAGAGGTGATGGTTGGTGCAGCCATGGATTCATGCTCCTATGCTCGTTGTGTCCAGCGCCTTACTGGTCCACGTTGCTTGAGATATCCCCGATGCCAGGCCATTCCAGCTCCTGGGTGCGGGGGTTATAGATCTTCTGTTGTATCGCGAACTGGTCGGTGCGGGAGCGCTCTGCCTCATCGAAGGCGAACTGCTCGATCGCAATCTCCATGTCCGGGTCATCGGATACGGTGACCTTCCCCTGCGTCCAGAACTTGCGGAATCCTGGGTGTCTCGCCACGGCGGGAGGGAGTACCGCGATGGAGTCCGGAGTTCCGGCCTGGCGAAGCTTCAGGACACCGATGTCTGGCCCTCCGTCGAAGGATACGTAGGTGTTGGTCTCGTTTCGTACGTAAAGCAGACCATCGAAATCACGGGACAGATCCCGTGGCCTGAAGGTCCTGTACTGCTCCTCAACGATGGGAGCGGCCTTGGCAGCCGATTCCTTGTTCAGGACAGCAGTGGTGGTGCGGGGCTCTTTCGGAACGCCTCTTGGCATTGTCGTGCTCTTTTCTGTAGTGGCCCTCAACTGGGCTTGGTGTGGTATGGTTGGCGGAGCCCGGCCCCTAGCCCCAGGCTCCGTCGACCAGTGCGGGCGTTACCCGCACATCATCAAAAAAACTGCTTACATCAATTGAGATCCCGACCTCGTGGGCAACCTATTGTGTTTCCTAGGGACAGCAAAAGACCCCCGCCTCCGTGGAGACGAGGGCCTTGCTTGGGTTAGATCAGCGGGTTGTGTACGGCCACTTGGCGAAGTCCGCCTCCGGCAGCCCGAGCGCGACGAACTTATATTCCATATCAGGGCAGAATAGCAGGGGAATGGCAGACACAACGACCTGTCCCGAAGTCATCGAAGACGTACCGAACTGGTAGACGTCTTGATTCGACTTATCGCGCAACAGGTATTGAATGTACTCGTTGGTGCTTTGCGAGCCGGATCGAATGTCCGAACAAACATCTTCCGCGTTCCGGATGTACTTCAGGGTATCTGCTCCATCGTGTTTGAAGTACTGGACCAGGTTCGTGCCATCCGCAGGGGGCTCATAGCCATCCATCGTGCCGTTCCACATGAAGTATCCGATGGGATCGTAGGTGGTGAGGTCGGCGGGATCGAATGGAGTCAGGCCCGCCGCCTGATAATCGACGGTATATGGGTCTGACTGTAACGTACGCGCCGACCCCGCCTTGAAGAAGGCAAAGGCCAGCGCCAGAGCAATCGCCACCAACACACCGATGAGAATCCACTTGTACCCCTTACCCCCACGATGCTCTGACGAAGGTTCGTCGGCGGGAGCCGGTGTCCATGCGTTGAATTGCGCGGTCATTGTATTGTCTTCCTCTAGGCGAAATATTCGGGATGTTCGATAATGTCCTGTTTGATCTCTTCGATGTTGGAACCGAAGAGGATCCGGGCCTCCAGCGGATCGTTGTCATGCTGGATGAAGACCTTCCAACCGCGTCCGTCAGCGGTGACCGGCCGGGCCATGACAGTGACCTCGGTGCGGTCGCTGATCCGGAGGGTTGCCGGATGCGCTCGCTTGGGTTCCGGATGATCCCACTGCATTAGAGCATCGACCTAACGTGGGCCATGGATTGCTGGTAGACACTCAGCGCCTTCCTGAGGTACTTGACCTCCTGCGCCAAGCTGTGCACTGCGGCAATCTGCTGCAGCTCGGGCCTGCTCTGAAAAAATTTGATCATCCAGCGAAGATCGTCGGCATGCGCCACGAACTCTTCACGCAGCTCGGCCGGTGTGGTTCCGATCTCTGACATGAGGGTATGGTAACATACCAATGATCGATGTACATAATTTACCTACAGTGGGGGAGAGTGACCATGAGTAGTGCCGCAAGCATCCCGCACCTGGTTGGACTGGTGGAGATCATCGACATGATGGGGGTCCGGCCACAGACGGTATACCACTGGCGCACGCGCGGCGTGATGCCGGATCCCGACCTGACCGTGTCACGCACACCGATGTGGAGGTACGACAGGATCGTGGAGTGGGCAGGCAAGACCGGCCGTGAGATTGTGCAGAGGCTGGACCGCTGACAAGGGACGCTTGCCATCTTTAGCTGAGCATGGTAGTGTGCCATTGTCAGCCCTGAGAGGATAGCCATCATGATCGAGTTCCGCCCTCTGGAGCTATTGGAGGAAGAGGCATGTCTACGCGCAGCGCAGTAGGAACACTGGATAAGTCCGGCCACTTCAAGGGTCGGTACGTCCATCATGACGGGTACCCGAAGTGGCTGGGTGTGAAGTTGATCGATCTGGTGCATCGTGACGGGGTCGACAAGGTTCTCGACGTCCTGACCGAAGAGCACTACGGGTGGTCCTCGATCAACCCGGACGAGACCGAAGGAAAGGGACGAGCGGACGATCGATTCCTAACCGTCCCGAACTACGGTGAGGCTTACACCACGAACGAAGGTCAGATATTTCCGGACGACTGGGTGGAATTCGGTCCTGGCGGCGGCTCTGGCTGGGGCACCGAATGGCACTATGCCCTGGAGCCGGAACACCTGGTTGTCTTCGACTACACCACACAGGTCGGCATCGTGCGGTATGACGACCCGGCCTACGTTTCCGCACTCGCGAAGCTGGAGGATCAGTCATGAACTACGGCCAGACGATCGTCATCACCATCACCGCCGAGGGCGACGCATTCGAAGCCGATCCGGACCAAGAGGTGGCAGAGAATCTGTCTGCCATCGTGGAGCACATCACCTCCATGGGGGTGTCCGGCCAGGGGCCGATCCTCGACCGCAACGGAAACACCTGCGGCAGGGTCTCGATCATGGACAGCAAGCCCCAGTTCATCATTGGAGAATGATCATGGCCACCACCAAGCTCTCCCCGGTCACCATTACCAAGATCAGAAGGCTGCGCAACAGCTCGGCCGGGAACCCTCGCTACCGGCTTCTGGGGTACGCTCCCACCAGCGACCCGGATCAGCCGCTGGTCGTGGGATCGTGGCTCACCTCCACCGACAGCATGGCCGGGTACGAGGTCACCAGCCAGATGGAGAATCGGTCCGACGTCAAGGCCACTGATCCGGACTTTCGTCCGGTCGCCCTGTTCATGAACGAGAAGTGTGCGGTCGTGCACATCGAGTTTGTCAAGACGTCATGAGCAACGCTTACACGTCGGACGGTCGACGGATCTCGTCCATGGGGCACGCCCGGCACGGCCACAAGTGCCAGTTCTGCGATCGCACGGTGTACGGCAATGGCGCCAGGGTGCAGCACGGGCGCGGCCACGTCCGGCACGGCGAGGCCGTCGAGCTGGTCAAGACCTACCCGACCTACCCACCGATGTCAAACAGACTGTTCGTGCCGGTCGAAGACACCGAGAGGGTTGATCGATACCTCAACGAAGGATTCACCCGCGTCAGGTAGGCGTGCTACAATACCTTGTAAAAGATCCCTTACATCAGGAGCGATTGTGGACTTTCAACCCACCGAAGAGCAGCAGCAGGCGATCGATGCATTCTCCACGAAAGAGAACATGATTCTGGAGGCTGGTGCTGGCACCGGAAAGACATCGACCCTCAGGCTGATCGCAGGGTCGACCAAGCGGCGCGGCCTGTACCTGGCGTTCAACAAGTCGGTGGCAGAGGAAGCCAAAGCGTCGTTTCCGAACAACGTCACCTGTTCAACGGTGCACTCCCTGGCCTACCGTGCGGTCATGGACAACACCCGGCGATTCCGGTTGAACATGAAGCGACAGACCGGCGGCGAGCTGGCTCGTCTGCTGGATATCCAGGGATCCTTCCGAGTATCCGCAGACATGGTGCTCGCTCCGCAGCAGCTCGTGCGGATCGCGATGAACACCGTGTCGCTGTTCTGCCACTCATCGGATGCCGAGATTCAGCGCCATCACGTACCGTTCCAGGAGTGGTCTTCCGGCGACTGGGCGACACACGACCGGCTCGTGGATGTGACAATGCCTGTCGCACGGCGCATCTGGGCCGATGCTCTGAACCCCAAGGGCAAGCTGAAGTACCAGCACGACTACTACGTGAAGGAGTGGGCGCTCACCAAGCCGCGCCTGACCTACGACTTCATCATGGTGGACGAGGCGCAGGACTCCGACCCGGTGCTGATCGACGTCGTGGGACGCCAGAAGCACGCACAGATCATCGCGGTAGGCGACCGGAACCAGGCCATCTACGGCTGGCGGGGCGCTGTGGACGCCATGGACGCCTTTGGAGCCAAGCACCGCATCTTCCTGACCCAGTCCTTCCGCTTCGGTTCCAATGTGGCGGCGGAGGCCAATAAGTGGCTTTCTGCGCTGGATGCCGACCTGCGCGTCAGTGGGCTCGGTGGGCCGGACGAGGTTGGGCAGGACGAGGAGCCGAACGCGGTGCTGTGCCGCACCAATGCCGGTGCCATCGAACAGGTGATGGCGTTCATCTCTCGTGGCAAGAGCCCGGCTCTGGTTGGTGGCGCGGAGGGCATCCGCAAGTTCGCTGAGGCCGTGGAGGACCTGCAGCGCACCGGTAAGTCCTGGCACCCGGACCTGTGCGTGTTCACCTCATGGAACCAGGTCCAGCAGTACGTGAAGAACGATGCCGGTGGCGAAGACCTCAAGGTGATGGTCTCCCTGGTGGACAACCACGGTACCGCCGAGATCATCCGCGCCTGCTCCGGAACGGTATCGGAGTCCGCTGCCGACGTGATCATCTCCACCGCACACAAGGCCAAGGGACGCGAGTGGGATCGGGTCAGGATCCACACCGACTTCCCGCAGCCGCAAGAGGGCAAGGACGTGTCGGCTGCCGAGGCCATGCTCGCCTACGTGGCCGTGACGAGGGCCAAGAACCATCTGGACGTCGCAGGTCTGAGCTGGATCGATGACTATCTTGAGGAGCGCTCCGCGCTCGTCTACTGAGAGGAAGACTGCAATGCCAAGAAACACAAGCCCTATCGAGGTTGATGAGCGGGGCAACGAGCGTCATCCGGCGTTCGGCAGGATCCGCGCCAACCGGGTCTCCAACATGCCCGGATCGGTGCTGTTCGACTCCGACATCCGCCACCAGCACTCGATCATCATCGAGGTTTCCACGGCCAGCCGCAAGCGGGATCTGAGCCGCGACTGGATCCACGACGAGAAGCAGGTACTGGCTATCGAGCTGAGCGAGGCGCAGTGGGGTGCGTTCGTCTCATCGATCGGATCCAGCGGCGTGCCGTGCACGATCAACGCCCGTGAGGGCACGCTGATCGACTCTCTGCCGTACCAGCCGCGCATGGCCGCGTCGATGGCGGAGGTCAGTGAGGCTGCAGACGAGGTGTTCGGCAAGATCCAGGCCGCTCTCACCGCGTACGAGGAGCACAAGACTGCCGCCAATCTGCGTAACCTTCGTGCCGCTGTGCGCAGCGCCGAGCCCAACCTGACCTACGTGGCAAAGTCTCTGGCGGAGCACACCGAGGGGGTAGTGCAGCGAGCCAAGGCGGACATCGAGGCGATGGTCGTCAACAAGGCCCAGCAGATCGGTGCGCCGGACGATGTCCTGGTGAAGGAGCTGCTCCAGATCTCCTCCTGAGGGTTGCCCAGTTATCTTTTAACATGCTACAATGGTGTCATGACCACCAAAGAGCGCTGGGAGCGACTGCTGGGACTACTCCAGGAGCTGGGCGTCGAGCCCAGACTGACGGAGCGGAAGTTCTGGGGCGGCACCTACCACCGGCCGGTCGAGAAGATCGGGTACGAGATCACCATCCGCACCCCGGATGGCCTGATCGAGATAGGTGACCGGATGTGGAACAAGAACCCGGACGTCTGGGTCGGATACACCGCGTGGCTGTCGGATCGCGAGGGAATCGTCAAGAAGGACATGCGCTGGACCAAGAGCCGCGCGGAGGTCGTTGAGTGGGTCAAGAACACGATGGGAGCGACGGTATGATCAAGATCCGCACTGTCGACGTGCCTGTGACATGCACCGTGAAGGTCGACGTGGATGCATGGGCTCGGGAGTTCGGGGTCGAGCCCACACCAGAGGCGGTCCGGGAGGACGTCCAGACCTACTTCCGGACTGTGGTCGCCGGTCAGCTCTCTTCGATCTTCCCTGACATCTGATAGTTGACGGTTATCTTTTAGCCGTGATACAATGGACTTGTCAGCAGGAAGCCCTCAGGAAGGACCCATCATGGACCTCCGGACCGCCACCCCCACCGAGATCGACACCGAGCTGGTGCGCCTCTACGGCGAGTACGGCAAGGTCCAGGCCCGTCAGCAGGCCGTCCAGAAGGGCCTGGAGCGTCACGCGGACGACGACCCGACCGGTTACTGGGGCGAGACGATCGGACGCCTTGCCGAGGAGGCTGGACGCCTTGAGGCCCAGGCCGTCGAGCTGCGCGAGAAGATCCGCCCGCTGACCGACGAGTTCCAGCGTCGCGGCGGCTGGACCCGCGCCTTCCTGGTCACCAACGCCAACGGCCACGTCCACAACACCACGGCGTGCAACACCTGCTTCGCCACCACCCAGTTCGCGTGGCTGCCGGAGTTCGCCGGTCACGACGAGGCCGAGATCGTGGAGGCCGCTGGCGAGACCGCCTGCACCGTGTGCTTCCCGACCGCCCCGGTCGACGTGCTGCGCCGCAAGACCACGATCGAGCTGCCGGAGCGTCGTGCGGCTCGCCTGGAGCGCGAGCGCAAGGCCGCTGAGAAGGCCGCGAAGGCCGCTGCCACCGGGATCACCAACCCGGACGGCACGCCGCTGCGGGGCCAGTGGGGCGTCCTCAAGACTGAGCGCGCCGCCTGGATCCAGATCGTGGACAACCTGGTCATGGCCCGCCACTACGGGTACTTCAAGAACTGCATGGACGAGAAGCTGGCCGAGAACGACCGGATCGTCAAGGCCCTGGTCTTCAAGACCGGCCAGACCGAGGAAGAGGTACTGGCCCAGGTCGAGCAGAAGGTCACCGCGAAGGCCAAGCGTGAGGGCGTCTACCGCTGATCGACCGGCGCCCCACCCATCGACACAATCTGGAGGAAACCATGGTCACGCCTCAGGAGCTGGACCCCGAGTGGAAGATCATTCGTCTCGGTCACGAGAAGATGCTCTGCGGAGTCTGCAAGTCTCTGGCGCCGCAGGCGGTCACATACGCCAGGGTGCTGGGAAGCCACACCGGAAGCTACACCGAGGGTGGACACTCCGTCACCGTCACCCGTCGCGTCCCCGCAGAGACTAGCAATGCCTAGGCGCCGCACCAGTGAGGAGCTGAGGCGGTTCGATGAGGCACTGCCTCCCCTCCCATGGCGGGCCGAAGGCACCGCCTGTGAGAACTGCGGCAGGACGCTCGGATGGATCCTGGGCGTGGGTCGCTACAAGCTGGTTCATGCGGACGGCACGATCAGGTGCTTCGAGTCCCCGTTTGTCAAGGTAAGCCAGGAAGACCGAACGAAGGCGACCCAGCTTTTGGTGGAGATCGACCATGCAGCACAACGGAAGGCCGGTCTGGAACCCAATGACTGAGCAGCGGGTGATATGGCCAGATTCCGCTCCATCCGTCCGGCGGCGCTACCTGGACTGCTACGACGCAGTGAAGATGCTGCGCAATTGCATCACGCTTCCCGAGGTCGAGAAGATCGCGGAGGAAGTTCGTAAGATGGCCGAGGAGGAATGGCTGGTTCGCGTGCGCTGCGTTGTATGCAACGGCAATTCCCTGGTCCCATGGCGCGCCACAGACCGAGACCTCCCTCGCGTCATCGTCTGCGATTCTTGCAACGCATCGTCCTAAGATCATTTTCTTGGCAAAAGATTGCGGTAGGATCCTCTTGTGGGAACTACCTGCTACAGGAAGAAGCGGTACCGCCAGGAGATCGATGCCAAGATCGTGCTGTCAAGGCTCGTGTATAAGGATCATGGCGAGAAGCGGGTATATCGATGCCCGTTCTGCAATGGGTTCCATCTAACTTCTCAAGCAGATTCCGGCTACATCGTCAAGAAACACAAGTACTATCCTTCAAAAAGATTACGGTAGGATACCACCATGAGTGCACTGTCCCGCAACCAGTACACGGCAGCCGCCGTTGCGCTGCGAGAATTGGATGCCTGGAAGGAGCTTCGTCTCCTGGCGAAGCGCATCGAGCGAGGGATCGCATGAGAGTCAAGGCACTAGACGTAGCCATCGACGTGCATCGACGTGGTTACCGCATCGTGGATGGCGCCATCGTCGTCAGCATGGTGCTTGTTCCTACCCTGGTCGTCAGGAAGATATGGAAAGTGATCTCTCGATGAGTGCATATGAGACCTACCAGAACATCTCCACCG
>Ga0164242_10002775_pt1 | contig 20208 bp, 12 predicted proteins | sample OricomgcompostMG_FD_108783 | JGI IMG/M metagenome (GOLD analysis project Ga0164242, IMG submission 108783) | Miracle-Growth compost microbial communities from Emeryville, California, USA - Original compost - Miracle growth compost (MG) ... | reverse complement strand
TGCTTCCACGCTGGCTCCGAGCGGCAATTCCACCGACACCTGAAATTGCGACTGATCTTCATCGGGCAGAAAGTTCTTATTGACGATCCCCATCAACGGTATAATGCTGACCAATGTTGCCACGCACATCACAACGATAACCCATCGATGACGCATGCACCATACTAACAGCGTCGTGTAGGCATGATCGATGTGACTGAAAAATCCATGTTCGCGTGTATTACTATTCGCGGCATGTTCCGCGGAAGGACTTTTAAGCCAGCGGGCGCACAACGACGGAGTCAACGTGAAAGACACCAGCAACGAAACCGCAATAGCGCATGCCATTGTGATGCCAAAGGAGTGCATGAACTGGCCCACCACGCCGCTCATAAAAGCCACCGGCAAAAACACCGCGATCAGCGAAAGCGACGTCGCCATCACAGCAAGGCCGATTTCCCGCGTCCCTTCAATTGCCGCCTCCGCCGGCGACATATTTTTTTCTTCCAAGAACCGGGAGATATTTTCTAAAACCACAATACCGTCATCAATCACGATACCCACCGATAGCGTGAGCGCCAGCAATGTCACCGAGTTAAGTGTGAATCCCAGATAACTGATAAGACCAAAAGTGGAAATGATGGAAGACGGAATGGCGAGAGCCGCGATGATCGTGGAACGCCAGTTCATCAAAAACAGCAGCACCACCAGCGAGGCCAAAATCGCGCCGACATACAAATGTTCCTGCACCGCATGCAGCGCCGCTTCCACATACTCAGACTGATCGGCGACAACACGGATTTGATAGCCTTTGGGAGCGCCTTCGCGAATGGTCACCAAGCGCTCTTTGATAGCATCGATCACCGCGATGGTGTTAGTGCCGCTTTGCTTCAATATTTGCAAGGAAACCATTGGTTGCCCATCAATCTCCGATGCACTACTTTTATCCTGCATACCGTCTTCAGCAACGCCCACATCAGAAAGTAATACCTGTCCACCATTGGTGGCACGCAAAATGATATTGTTGAAATCAGACACATTTTGCATTCGTCCCAATGTCCGCACCGTCAACGTTTTCTGAGGTTGTTCCACTTCGCCGCCAGGCAGCTCCAGGTTTTGCGCTTGCAGGGCGTTGACGACATCGGTGGTGGATACATTGAACGCCTGCATTTTATTGGCATTGAGAATGATATTAATCTGACGCAACCTTCCGCCGCGCATATTAACCTGTCCCACGCCATTGATATTTTCAACTTGCCGCGTCAGCACTTTGTCCGCATATTCGCTGACATCCTTGATCGAACCAGGACCTGTTACCGCTACCGACAAAACCGGCTGGGCATTGGGATCCACTTTGAACACCGTCGGGTCGTCCATACCTGTCGGTAATTGGCGTTTCACGGTAGCAATGTGATCCCGCACATCCTGCACCGCCGAATCTATGTTGACGCCCAGATTGAAAGTGATGGTAACCCAGCTCGTTCCTTCACTGGAGGTTGAACTCAATTCATCAATGCCTGAAATTGTGCTGACGGCTTCCTCAATGCGGTTGGTAACTTCCGTTTCCATCGTTTCGGGAGCGGTGCCCTGCAAACTGGAATATACCACCACGATGGGTAAATCCACCGTAGGATATTGATCCACGCCCATGCTCAGATAACCGGCAATACCAACCACAACCAGCACCAGAATTAGTACGCTGGCGAATACAGGTCTCAGAACGCAGACTTCAGCTAATTTTTGCATGTATTATTATTTTCCTTCAGTGTGAAAGTACTTTTAGATATACATGAATTCCTCCTTTACGAGGAGGAAATTCATATCACCACAAAAGTACTTTTATCGTACAACATTATCTTGACTACATTTTTATTATGCAAGTTACTTTATTTTTCTTTTGTATCTATCACTTTTTCTATAGGAACAGATTCATTATATGCCTTTTGGCCTTCCTCGGTCAGCACTCCCACGGCAGTCGCCAGTTGCGCTTGCGAGGCGGCTACATCGAATTTGGCGTTCACCGCATTGGTTTGCGCCGTGAGCAACGCCGCTTCGGCATCACTCACATCCAGCGCTGTTTGCACACCGGCGGAATAGCCCAGCTGCGCCGCGCGCAATGCTTCCTGTGCGGAGGTCACGGCAGCTTTTGTCGTATCCTCCCGTTCTTTGGCGGAGCTTAATGCCAGCAATGCTTGCTCAATTTGATTAGCCACATTCAATTCCCCGCTTTGTAAGGAGCTTTTCAGTTGGAGCACAGTAGCCTGCGCCGTGCGCACTTGTGAACTGGTGCGTCCGCTATCAAAAAGATTTTGCACCAGGCTGCCACCCAACGACAAAATAAATCGACCGAGATAGCTGATGGGATTACTAATCAATCCGCCAAGACTTAAGCCCAAAGAAGGCTTCTTTGCCGACTTCGCCACATTGACGGATGCCTCCGCTGAACGCACCTGCGCTTGCAACGCCGCTAAAGTAGGACTACTGCCATTGGCTATTTCCGCCAATTGCTGGCCACTGGCCAATGGCGGAGAAACGGTGCTGGTGGAAGATGTCTGGGTAAAAGTACTTTTGTCCGGCTGCGCGGAATTGGCGATTAGCGGCCCCGACAATGTGAGTTGATCTATCGGCAGAATCGACAACGGCGTTTGTGGCGCGCGCCCCATAATGGTATTCAAATTAGCATAAGACTGCTTCAACGAGTTTTGCGCTTGCACCAAATTCTGCTGCGCTGTTGCCTGGTTTGCATCGGCTTGAAAAACTTCCAGCTTTGCGGCAGCACCGGCATTGAATCGCACATTGGCAATACGATCACGCTCTTTGGCCACATCTAGATTCGTTTGATTGACATCCACCAACTGCTGATTACGCAAAATATCCAGGTAATTTATCGTCGTGTTATAAACCAGATCCTGCTCCGTACCAACGGCTTGCGCTATAGCTTGTTGATAATTATATTTTGCAACATTTTTACTGGCTTTCACCTTGCCTCCGGTATAGAGAGGATAAGTGGCATCTGCGGAAAGCGATTCACGCCAGCCTTGCACATTAGAAGACACTCCGATGCCGCTTCCACCGCCGATACTGGAAGTGCCCGTTGGTCCATAGCCATATTGATTGGAAGCACTGCCAGTGAGATTCACCTGCAATCCACCGTCCGCCGCTGCGGTGCCGATGCGCCCCTGTGCTGCTTTAACAGCATACCACGCTGCCTGGCGTTGTGGATTGTGATCCAAGGCATAAGCCAGAACTTCTACAAGCGACAGTGGTGCAGTTTTCGTGGCAGCATCCGCCACAGTTACCGGAACCGGAACTGCGGTATTGGCAGTAGTCTTTTTCGCTGGTGCGGCGATGACAACAGAACATGTACTGGCGGTCATCGCCAATAGGAGAAAAGTACTTTTGTGCTGCGATAAGGATTTTTTAGCTTTCATGATTTGCTCCTGCGGAATGCGGGTCCGCTGTAAACCCGGGAATGTCATCATCTTCAGTCGCTTTGCCGAGCAAACTTCCCAACATTGATAACAATTGATATTTTTCATCTTCATCTAAATTTGCAAACAGTTCACTGGAACTGGCGCGGATCGAATGCTGCGTTCGCAGCCACGCTTGAATGCCTTCTTCTGTGACCACAATGCGCGAGGCACGGCGATCTCCTTCATCCGGTTTGCGAACTACCCAACGGGCACGTTCCAAACGATCTACCATTCCCGTCACCGGCGCTTTGGAAAGCCGCAATGCGTCGCCCAATTCCGAATGGCGAATGCCTTCCTCGCCTTTATGTGCAACCGCACCCAGCGCAAGCCATTGCTGAAATGTTAAACCTTCCACATCAGCAGCGCTGTTGGCACGGCGTACAATGACGCTTTGTAATAGGTTGAGGTGGCATATTAATGTACCTTCCAAAGTAGGCTTGTCGCACTTAGCCTGCTGCGGGCGAAAACGCCACATCATACGGCGAACAAGATCGTTCACCTCTTTTGTTTTGATTGTGGTTTGTTTGGACATGGTGTTTCTAAGAAGACAGGAATGAGAAGTTACTGCTCAAAAGTACTTTTACAGAATGCCCTTTGATATACTCATAACTCTTCATTTCATTCCGGTTCATTACGCTCAATTCTTCCAATCACAAAATAGTTCGCATGAGAACTATTTTGATGCAAACTAACTCATTTGTCAATAGCACACGCGCATTTTTCAGCCAAACCTATACGTTTACGCCTTTTCCTGCGGATTGTTCATGAATAATCCAGGTTTCCAGATGCCTTCATCAATGAACGGGTGCTGACAATTTTTTCGATCCTGTATCCTTCTTCATAAAAAACAACAATCCAAACGACAGGATAGACATTACGACAAGAAAATAGAATACATCCTGATAGGTGAGAATCGTTGCCTGTTGCTCCAATAGCCTCATCAACATTTCATACGGAGTCAATTGCGAAGGCGCGACAAGCGGAGCTTGCTGGGGAGCCACCAATGGAAGGTGCAACATATATTGCATTTGCAAAATAAACTGCTGCACGCCACCCTGATATGCATTCAAATGTTCACCTAAGCGCGCAAAGTGAAAGTGTTCCCGCTTATCGATCATCGTCACGATAAAGGCAATCCCTACCGAGCCTCCCAGTTGCCGGAACAGATTATAAATTCCCGCGCCATCAGCCATGAAAGCGGGCGGCAGCGTTCCCAACGCTATCAACGAAAGTGGCACAAATTGCAAACCTGTGCCCGCGCCGCGAAACATTAGAGGCCAGAAAAATGAATCCCCCGGAGTCTGTGTAGCCATCAGATTAAGAAAGAAATACATTGATCCAGTGAAGAGAAGACTTCCCGTCCCGATGAGCACACGTTTATCAACGCGGTTAGATAGCTGGCCAATCAACGGCATCACCAACATCGCCGCGATTCCGCTGGGCATTAAAATGAAACCCGCTTGCTCCGCCGTGAAATGTTGAACCGTTTGCAAAAACTGGGGCAAAATAAAGGTGAATCCATACAACATGAATCCCATCAAAAAAGCGAATATACAACTGAGCGTGAGATTGCGATATCGCAAAATTCTCAGGTTAACCGCTGGCGCTTTGTTTTTGGGATGGAACTGCCACCACAAGAAAAGGGACATGCCAATGAAAGCGCCCACAGCCAGATAACGAGTGCGCACATCACTGAACCAGTTATATTGTTCGCCTTGTTCTAAGAGCGTTTGCAGACATCCAAGCCCAATAGCGAGCAATCCAATACCCAAAAAGTCTGCCTTACGCGCCGCTTTGGCAACGGATGAATCTGGCACAAAAGCCAGAATCAAAATAAAAGCGACGATACCTACCGGCAGATTGACAAAAAAGATCATCGGCCAGGAGTAACGATCTACCAAAAAGCCTCCCAATACCGGTCCCAAAGTTGGCGCCAGAATAACGCCAATGGCGTAAACCGCCTGAGCCAATCCGCGCTGATGCGGCGGGTAGATTTCCATCAAGGTGGCCTGCGCGGTGGAAATGAACGCTGCGCCGCCAGCTCCTTGTATAATCCGCCAAATAATAAGTTCGCCCAATGAATGGCTGATCCCGCAACCTAACGACGCGATGGTAAAAAGCACCACCGAATACAGCAGATATTTCTGCCTGCCAAGGTAATCGGAAAGCCAGCCCGTCAACGGCAAGATGATGACATTGGCCACAATATAACCCGTGGACACCCAGCCAATTTGCTGCAATGTTGCACCAAGGTTTCCCATCATGTCGGGCAGCGCCACGTTAACGATAGTGGTGTCCAACACCTCCATGATTGTTGCCAACATCACCGCTGCAGTCACGATGATCCGCGTGGCCAAAGGCAAAACATCCACATTTTCCACAACGGGAGGCGGGCTCTTGCGACGGGCTGGTGTGGGCGCCTGATTGTTTACTGCTAATGAGTTACTCATGTTTTATAGATGACAAAAATTTCCACTAAAAGTACTTTTGTTGAATCAAAAAGTCCGATCAAGTTAATAGAGAGCAAGCCTCCGCACCTCTACTCTTTCGTAATTCATAATTCATTAATGCGCCGGTGCCCGATGTCCCTTATCTTTCTTAAACAAAAATACAAGTCCTAACGATAAAAGGCACATTATCGTCAGCAAATAAAAGAGATCAATATACGTCTGCGTCGCCGCCTGTTGCTGAATGATCCGCGTCAAAATTCCGTACGGCGCAATTTGGGCGTTACCGCCCGGCATTCCACGCAACGTAAAACTTTGTTGCATCTGTTGCAAGAATTGTTGCACGTCTGGACTGTAGGGATTTATATTTGGGGCCATCCTCGCGAAATGATAGCGCTCGCGCTGATCAATCAATGTCACTATAAATGCCACGCCAAACGATTTCCCCAACTGCCGAAACAAATTATAAATTCCCGAACTATCTCCCAGATACTTAGGATTGATAGTATCCAACGCCAACAATGAAAGCGGCACAAACTGTAAACCCGCACCCGTTCCCCGCAAAATCAATGGCAACGCAAAACTGTCTGCAGGCGTTTGCGGGGCCAGGATGAGGCGAAAAATATAGACCGAAGCGGCAGTAATAAGCATCCCCACCCCCAACAAAATACGCCGGTCAATGCGATTACTCAACTGCCCCACTATCGGCATCATACATCCCGCCGCCACGCCACTGGGAATCAAAATGATGCCTGCTTCCATCGGCGGAAAACTTTGCACGTTTTGCAGAAATAGCGGCAAAATAAATACCACGCCAAACAATACAAAACTAAATACAAAAGCGTATACGCAAGCAACGGCTAAATTGCGGAACTTCAATACCCGCAAATTCACCGCGGGATGCTTATTGGCGGGACGCAACTCCCACCACAAAAATACCGCCAGCCCAATCACCGCGCCAAACGCGAGTTGCACCATGGTCGAACTACTAAACCAGTCGTAACGGTCACCCTGCTCCAACAACGCCTGTAAGCATCCCAGGCCAATCGCCAGCAAGCCAATCCCTACAAAATCTGCCTGGCGTTTTCCACGCGATAATGCTGAATCCGGCACGAACGCCAGAATCAATAACAATGCAGTAACGCCCACTGGAATGTTGACAAAAAATACCCAGGGCCATGTATATTTTTGCGTTAGCACTCCGCCAAGAACCGGCCCAAAGGTGGGAGCTAAAATGACGCCCATACCAAAAATGGCTTGTGCAAAGCCACGCTGATAAGTGGGATAAATCTCCATCAATGTGGCCTGCGCGGTAGAAATGAACGCTGCACCACCAGCGCCCTGAATCACGCGAAAAATAACCAATTCGCCCAACGAATGACTAATCCCACAACCAAAGGACGCCGCAGTAAAAAGAATCACCGAATAGGCCAGATATTTTTTACGGCCAAAATAATCAGAGAGCCAACCCGTCAGCGGCAAAATCACCACGTTGGCCATGATATATCCGGTAGCGACCCAGCCAATCTGGTCGAGGGTTGCGCCCAAATTTCCCATCATATCCGGAATCGCCACATTGACAATAGTGGAATCCAAAATTTCCATCATCGTCGCCATCATCACAGCAAGGGTGACGATAGCCCGCAACCCTACTGGCAATACCAAAGAAGAATGATCTACTTTGGGGATTGCTGGTTTTGCAGAAGTGGTTATCGAGGCAGGCATGAGAAATAAACAGTAGCTTATTCGCCCATGTAAAAAGGGTTAGGGATTTTCAACCTTTACGTCAAAAGTACTTTTACCGAAAGCGTCGCGCTCGGAATCCCTTTTATCCCCATTTACCGGGGGAATCCACTACTTATGAAAAAAGAAATGCCACTTCTTTTTTTCACGATCCTTCGCCGGCAAAACACGTCCCGTATCAATTGTCGCCACCACCGACAACCCGCTACGCAACAACTTCACGCCATTTTGATTGGGCTGGAAGATAATTTTCACGGGAACGCGCTGCACAACTTTAGTGAAGTTACCAGAAGCATTTTCCGGAGGCAGCAAAGCGAATGTTGCACCGGTTGCAGCTGCGACGGAATCCACGTGTCCTTTGAACTCAAACCCGGGAAAAGCATCCACTGAAATCTCCACCGGTTGTCCGACGCGCACATCCGTCAATTGAGTTTCCTTGAAATTGGCTACAACCCAAACATCCGACGGCACCAGAGACATCACAGGAATTTCCGGCGCGACCTGCATTCCGATCTCCGCCTGCTTCTGACTTACCATTCCTGTTACCGGCGCATAAATGCGGGTATTTTTTAAATCAATCTGAGCTTTGTCAAGCGCTGCCTTGGCCTGCAACACTTTTCCATAAGCCACTTTTACAGCAGATTGCGCCACTGCTAATTGCTTGGGCGCAGTTTCCGCTTGTTGCAATTGTCCTTGTGCCTGTTGGGTTTTGCCGCCAGCCAAATCCACATTCTGCTTCGACGCCTGCAACGCGGCTTGATTCTGGGATACCACGGTTTGAGCCTGCTTCACGGCGTTTTGCGATCCGGCTAATTTCGAAATGTTTTGTGCTATTTGCGCATCCGCCGCATGCACAGCCGCTTTAGCCGCTTTGGCATTAGCCTGAGCTTGCGTCACCTGGGCTTGCGCCGCAGCGATTTGTTGTTTTGCCTGCACGGCTTTACTCTGTGCGCTTTGATAATTGGCTTGCGCCGCGCGTACATCCTGCTCAGCGCTAGAAACCTGTGCGCTATTCTGCGCCACTATCGCTTGCGCAGACGTCACTGCATCTTTCGCCGCCTGCAAATGCGCTTGCGCTGTCTTGGCCGCGGTAATTTTGATATCGGCATCTTCCTGGCTAATAGCACCACCCGTCACCAATTTTTTATATCGTGCCGCTTCAGAAGCAGCCTGATTCTCATCTGCTTGCGCCGAATTCACCGCAGCTTGGGCACTGGAGACGCCGGCTTGCGCAGTCGCCAATGCTGCATTTGCAGCGCTCACTTTGTGCTTAGCCCCTTCAAGAGTTGCCGCCGCTGCTTCCACATTCGCTTCTGCAACGCTTTGGCCTTGCTCTGTCTGCGTTAAGTTTGATGCTGCCGCTTTAATAGTCGCCTGCGCAGCATTAGCCTGTTCTGAAGCCTGGGAGCGTTGGGCTTTGGCGGCACTGATGGCTGATTGCGCCGTTTGCACATTATTGCGGGAGCCAGCCAAGGCGGCTACTGAATTATTAATAGAAGATTTGGATTGATCCACATTCGCCTGCGCCACGCCCACGCCACTTTGCGCGGCTGCCACACCGCCCGCAGCCTGCGCTACTTGGGCTGCGCCAGTGGCAGATGTTAACAATACACTTTTTTGAGCACTCTGCCAGGCTGCCGTGGCCGACTGCAAATCTGCCTTCGCTTGTTCCACAGCCGCTTTGTAAGAAGAATCGTCCAAAATCAACATTAACTGGCCGCGCTGCACCACCTCATTGGAACTCACCAAAACCTTCGACAATTGCCCACTCACTTGCGGTGAAATCTGTACGATATTTCCCGTTAAATAAGCATCATCGGTCGATGCATGAGTGGAGCTCCATAGCCAATAGCGGTACCCAAATCCCGCTGAGCACAATAGAAAAATAATTAACAATCCAACAAGCATTGGCTTGCGGGACTTACTCTCCGCCGGTTTCATATCAACAGGAGAATTATCGTCGTCCGCATCTTTTGCTGTGGGACTATTGCCTTCATTAACAGTTTTCGTATTCTCTTCGGGTGATGTTTCCACTTCATCTGAAAGTGGAGTTACTTCTTCCTGAGTCTCGTCGTCGTTGTTTGCCATAAATTTACTTACCAAATTTAGTTTCGATAAGAACTATTTTGATGCGAACTAATTCATTTGTCAAGGTCTCCGGGATATTTTTTTATAAATAATCAAAATAGCTATCTTTGCAAAAGTACTTTTAACTCCGCATTTCCGTTACTCAATCTCAGATTACAACTACATCCACCTCCGTCGCTCGCTATAATAAAAGCATGGTAATTCCCATTATTCTCTGCGGCGGCGGCGGCACACGGCTTTGGCCGTTGTCGAATCCGGAATGCCCCAAACCTTTTTTATCGCTATTGGAAAACGAGCCGACATTGTTTCAGCAAACCTTGCAACGTGCCGCTCACTTCTCACCGCCAGTTATAATTTGTCACGCCACGCATTTGCCTCTGGTGCAAAAACAAGCGGATGAAACCGGCATCGCGCCGTGCGCCATCATTCTGGAACCGCAATCCCAAGGCACCGCCGCCGCGATGGCTGTTGCATGTTTATCTCTTAAAAGTACTTTTGATAATGCCACGTTGCTGGCGCTTCCAGCGGATTTAGTAATACACAATCAAGACGCATTTCGAGCTGCTGTTGAACTCGCCCTGCCCTACGCCGAGAAATCTAACCACGTTACTTTCGGTATCAAACCCACGCGACCCGAACCGCGTTTTGGATATATCGAAACGGCAAATGCAATAGAAAAAGATATTTTTCAGATGCAACGTTTCACGGAAAAACCTTCTCTGGAAACTGCGACAAAATGGATGGGCGAGCAAAAGTACTTTTGGAACAGCGGCATGTTTGTCTTATCGCTGGCAAAAGTACTTTTTGATTTACATTCCTCGCAAAAGGTATTAATGCAAGCCTGTTCGCAAGCTCTAAAAAACAGCAGAAAGACAAATAACATTATCTACTTAGACGAAGAATTTTTCCGCCAAGCGCCGCAGCTTTCATTTGAAAAAGCCTTGATGGAACAAGCTAATCAGGGAATAATGGTGCAAGGAAATTTCGACTGGAACGACGCCGGAACATGGCAATCGCTGTGGGAATTACAAGCAAAAAATCCAGACGACAACGTTGGCCACGGCGACACGCAAATACAGAATTCCAAAGGTTGTTATGTTCACGCCACAACCAAGCACATTTCGGTTTTAGGCTGCGAAGATTTGGTGATTGTGGAAACAGCGGATGAAATATTGGTGACGACAAAAGAAGCGGCTGATAGAATCGGGCAACTCACAAAGAAGTAATACTGCGAAAAAGTACTTTTACTTCCCATCTTTCAATTGCAACTGAAATCCCAATTGCAAAACCGGCTGCGCAGGATTGTCGGTGTGAATCATCACAAAAGTACTTTGCTTAGTTCCCCTGAGAAAATCCCGCCATTCAAAATTCAAATCCAACGTCACCGACTGTCCGGCTGCAACTTGCGATTGTGACAATGACGCTTTCGTCACGCCACAAATGGGACGTTCCAACGTCAACGAAACAGGCTTCGCCCCGGTATTCGTAATGGTAACTTTTTGCGGAACATCATCCAGATCAGAATTAAAATTCACCGTCCGCACCGGATTGTCCACTTGCAACGGCAACCCAATTGTCGAGGGAACAAGCGCATCGCCTTCATACTGCGTAGCCAGTTTCTGTGTTGGCACAATCAACATTTCGCCGTTAAAGCAAACAATCGCATTGTCATCATCAATCGCGGGAACCGCCACGATTGGCCAGGTGGAATTAAGATGCAGAATCGCCGGCGTGTGTAACTTTTGTAATTCATTCAAACTAATCGTTTTCTTTTGAAGAGGAAATTTTAATTTCGCCGCTCCGGTTTGGATATCATCCAGCGTAAAATCTTTCACCTGATGTCCCAACGAATCCCAAATTTGCTCGCGATCAAACGATTGGTTTTCCAATCGTTTTAATGTCACCAAACTTTCAATACCGCCGTTGTCGGGCTTGGCGTTAGTTTGGCCGGGCGCGAGCGGAAAACCCATTGACGAAGGCCGGATAGTTTTCATTTCAGGTGGATACGTCGCCTGATTATATTCATTATAGGTAAAGCAATCCCACGGAAGACCTGCCTCTCCTCGAAAAGCTACTTGGTATCCATAACCGCTCGGCGAATCCTTTATTGGAACAGTCACATACAGCACTTGATCGTAAGGAATTTTTTCGATTTCACCATCATCCCAAAGCACCATGTAAAACCCGACGGGATTCGCTGGCCGCTCAATATGTTTCAACCCTGGCCAATTCGCGTGAAAATAGAGCGATGCTTGAGCCAATATATCTCTAGTTCCCTCCGGCTTTGGCGAATCAAACGTAGCTCCATCCCGACGGCCTTTAGGCATCATGGTGTTAATCATGCCCGCTTGAAATTTGCCACCCATATAATCTTCATACTGATTATCGATATTTACAAAAGGACGAAAGAACTCCTGGACGTTGGTAGTATTTTTAGTTTCAGGGAAGCCGTACTCAGTTGGATGTTTCAAAACTTCATCAAATAAAAACCCTCCTCCCTTTTTATTATCTGGATAACTTCCATTATGATTTTTTCGGTAAATTTGAATGCACTTATAGTAAAGCTGCATGATTTTGACTTCATTCGCAGGATCACCGGGAACTTTGTCGCCGGTGTAATAATCAGGTTTCTGCTCCGGCGGTTCCGGCGGCTGCGCCATTGTTTTGATTTGCAAACCAGCACAGCAAATCCCAACCATCGCCAGCAAAACAAAACAATTCTTCTTCAAAAACATAATACTCTCCCGCACTGGATTCCCGCCTCTGCGGGAAAGACACAATTGCCTACAAAAGTACTTTTACCTCAATACTTAGCCCAAGTTAATTATATATTTTAGCTACAAAAAAACACAAAGAGCACAAAGATTCTGTGACTTTTCTTTGTGCTCTTTACGTTTTTTACGGTTAATTAAAAGTACTTTTCTCTACGACACCACAGCTTCCGCAACTGGCACCGAATCGCTTTTTTTCAAATACAACGCCAATACAAACGCGATCAACATCGTCGATCCGCCCACAAAATATGGCGCCTGGTGCGAGAGAACTTCAAAAACCAATCCACCAATTATCGGTCCGGCGATGCGCCCCAGGCTTTGCATGGATTGATAAACGCCAAACAGCTCGCCGCGTTTTTCGTCCGGAGAATATTGCGACACCAATGCCGAGAGTACCGGCGAAAATAATCCATTGCCCAGCGCGAAAATAATAATCACCGGGAACTGCCCCGCAAAGCTCGGCGGCCACGGCACCAGCAACATTCCAATCGCCATAATCAAAACGCCGGACGCCACCAACGCTACTTCGCGGAATTTTTTACGCAACAAGCCGATCAATCCGCCCTGCACAAAAATAGCCGTGATGCCGATGACGGCAAATATTTCATTGGATAAATCCACCGCACGGTATTGCACCAACGTTTGCTCCACGCGTCGCCAGGATAAACCTTTGAGCGCGGGAATATCGGGATTAAAATCACCGCCCATGCTGGGCGCAAATTTCGTATCTTTGGGAGCATGCACTTTTCCCGACAAAACTTCATGTGCTATTTCTTTTCGCGCCTCATCCGCAGCTTTTGCGGGATCGGCATAAATCTGTTTTTGCACGGCGGGGCGAATGTATTGAACAATCAAAAACGGCGTGTACGTAACTTGCAAATTCGCAAAAGCGAACGTGGCGACGAACACGATCAACATCATCAAATTGAGCTTGGGAATCGTAAACGCAGCGCGAAAACTTTGCACATCAATTAGCTTCCAAGTGCTGCCCATTTCTTTATGACGCTGTGCATTTTCATTGCGCGTTTGCTCATCCAATGTTTCCGGCAACCGCCGCATCGCTACAAACCAGTTGATAAAAGCCAGCGCAGCGGTGAAACATCCCACGCCAAAATTGCTGCCCCAATCGCCGGGAAGCTGCGCCAATCCCAAACCGATGGCCGGGCCAAGCACAAAACCAATTCCGAAAATCGCGCCGAACATGCCGAAAACTTTGGAACGTTCTTCCGGATCAGTGACGTCACTGACATACGCCTGCGCTGCGGAGATATTGGCGCCGGTAATTCCATCAATGGCGCGGCTGATAAATAGCAGCGGCAAACTTTGAGCCAGAGCAAACATGATGTAACCCAATCCCGTTCCAAAAATACTGGAAAGCAACACCGGGCGGCGGCCAAAACGATCACTGAGACGTCCCCAAAAGGGCGCAAACAAAAACTGCATCGTGGGGTACGTTGCGCCTAAAACACCAATAATATCGCCGCTGGCGCCGAATTTGGTGGAATAAACGCCGAGCTGCGGGATGACAATTCCAAAACCGAGGATGTCTAAAAAAGCAGTGAAAAAGATGACATATAATGCGCTTTTGCGCCGTTTTGCTTCGGCAACTTGTTCGGGTGATAAATTCTTTTCTTCTTTCGGTTTCGATTTTTTCATGGCACGTATTTTTGAGGAACCGCGCGCGTGAGCAAGCGGAAAATTTCATTCGCCATCGAATACTCCGCTTGCTCACGCGCGCGGTTCTTCAGGCATACAAATTATTTCATCATTTCCAATAGTCCGCCATCTTTGGGCTTGGCCAAAAGTTCATCCAATAGTTTCCGCATCACAGATGGCAATGCCAGTGTTTCAATTTCTTCGGAAGTGTGCCAGCTAAAAGTACTTTTGAGTGTATTGTTAATTTGATAAGAACCACTATTTTGCGGAAGTTGAACATCAAAACAATCCAGCGTAATTTTGTGATGCGTCACGGTGTGGCGCATGGTTTTTAGATGTCTATTAATTGCGCCTTCAATCCCCAATTCGCCTTGCAACAAAAGCCGCGCAGCATCTTCTGCTGTTTGATTTTCTCCAACATTGGCACGCGGCAATTGCCACATTCCATGCCACCAGTTACCGGATTTTTTCTTGCCATTTTCATTTTCGCCACAACGCTGCAAAAGTACTTTTGTGTGACTATTCTCAGTTTGCGAGATAAAAAGACATACATCGTGGCGGGATACAGATTCTTTCTTCGGCGGTGTGCGCGGCAATTGATGTTGTAGGTTTTTAGCGAATGCACCACAATGTTTTTGCACCGGACATTGCGAGCAAAGCGGAATGCGTTTGGTGCAAACCAGCGCGCCTAATTCGATCAGTGCAGAATTACACAACGAAGGCAAGATCTTATTCGCAGCGGATTCTTCAACTAATTCCGCCGCCAATTCCCAAAGCCGCTGCTGGGCAAAAGTACTTTTGGTATCTTCCTCAATCACAAAAATCCGCGACAAAACGCGGGCCACGTTAACATCCAAAACTGGAACCGCTTCTTCAAAAGCAAGACTGCAAATCGCTCCCGCGGTGTATCGTCCCACGCCAGGCAACGAAAGTACTTTTTCAAAATCACACGGAAAAACGCCGTTATATTTTTCTTCAATTTCCCGCGCGGCAGCTTGCAGATTACGCGCACGATTATAATATCCCAATCCCTGCCACTGCGCCAGAACATCATCTACGGAAGCCGCTGAAAGTACTTTTGTGGTGGGAAAACGCTGCAGGAATTCGCGATAGCGCACTTTGACCGTGGCCACGGTGGTCTGCTGCAACATGATTTCACTGACCAGGACGCGATAGGGATCATGCTGATTTTCCAATTCGCGCCACGGCAGATCGCGTGCGGATTTGGAATACCAATTGGCGAGATCTTTTAATAAGGGAGAATTACTCAACGAAATTGCTCACACCGGAAAATGCCGTTTCAACGCATCCACAAATTGCTCGATATCAGATTGATCCACGAACGCATGAATCGATGCGCGCAGGCGATTATCGCCACCCCAGGCATAGATATTTTCCGCGGCCAACGCCGCCGACACTTCTTCGCCGCGCGGGCAAACCAATGCGATATTGCCGGCGCGCAAATCCGGCTCTTGCGGCGTCATCACTTCATAACCATTTTTGTTTAATTGCTCAATCAAATATCCGCCGATTTGCAAAATGTGATTCGAGCAATTTTCCACGCCGGCATTCAGTAAATAATTCGTGGAAGCTTCCATCGCCCAGACTGTGGGATAGGCCGGATAGCCGGTTTCAAAGCGCCGCGCGTCTTCATGATAAATGAATTTTTCAAAACGCGTTTCAGAAAACATATCGCTGATGCCGCGCCAGCCGACGACTTGCGGAACGATGTTTTTGGTGCGCGCCGGATTGACCGCCAGAATGCCCGCGCCGTGCGGTCCGAGCAGCCATTTATAGGAACTGCCAATCACAAAATCAGCCTGCATACCGTCAAAATTAAACGCACCCAGCGCCTGCGTCACATCCACGATAAAAAGCGTTTCGGTATTTTTCAACGCCGCATAAATATCCTGATAGGGCAGCCGCGCGCCGGATAAATAGCTGACCCAACTGCTGATGACCAGCCGCGTGCGATGATCCACCTGATCTAATAACTGCTGCGGTTCGATGCGCCAGTTTTCCTGTTGAACGACGCGCACTTCCACGCCCAGTTTTTTCAATTGCAGACAGGGCAATACGCCAGCCGGAAATTCCAGTGTGTGGATCACGACGTTGTCGCCGGCTTTCCAATCCAATCCCTGAACGACCGAAAAAAACATCTCGGAAGAATTGGCGCCGATGGCAATATTTTCCGCATCGAGATTAAGCATCCGTGATAAATTGTTTTTCAGCGATGCTTCCTTTTCCGCGTTATTGGCGCGCCCATAAGGCCCGGTGCCGCGCGACAAAAAGTACTTTTGCACGGCATCCGCCGAACATTGGAGCGGCGGCGTTTCCGCGCCGGAATAGAGCCAATTGGCATTTTCCAGACCGATGAAATCTTTTTTGTTTAAGGGAGCATTCATGAGTGGTGAAAGTATAACATCGCGCATTCCCGGTCGAGTGGCTTGCGCGCGGCCGGATATGTTAAAAGTACTTTTGTCATTAATTAATGTCCGGGAGAGGCATTGCCAATATGAATATTCTGTTAATAACTTCTGAAGACAACGGCCCGCATTTAGGCTGTTACGGTGATCCGTATGCACAAACGCCACACCTGGATCAACTGGCTGCCGAGGGCACGCGATTCACCAATGCCTATGCAACACAGGCTGTTTGCAGCCCGGGCAGAGCCAGCATTCTCACCGGCCTGTTTCCCCACCAGAACGGACAGATCGGTCTTGCAACGCATCATTTTTCGATGTACCGCGAATTTCCCACCATTCCTTCTTTGCTCAAAGCCGCGGGATATCGCACGGGACGCATCGGCAAGCTCCACGTTTTGCCGGAGTCTGCTTCTCCCTTTGATATGGTATGGAATCCGCTGGAATATTGGAGTTTTAATCATCGCGATGTCCGGCAAGCGGCACAGGTGGCGGGAGAGTTTTTCTCGGCTTCCAGTCAGCCCTTCTTCCTCATGATGAATTTTCCGGATGCTCATTTGCCCTGGTTGCCGCAAGATAAGGGCTGTCCGGCGTCGCTCCTCACGGCAAAGGATGTGGAAATGCCGCCTGGCGTGGGGTGCGATAGCGAACGGTTGCGCGCTTACGCCGCCGATTATTACAATTGCCTGAATCGCCTGGATATCGGAATCGGCATGACGTTGGAAGCGTTGAAGCAGGCGAACAAGGTGGCGGATACCCTGGTAATTTACATCGCAGATCACGGCCCTCAATTCTCTCGCGGCAAAGGCTGTTCTTATGAATTATCATTGCGAGTGCCACTGATTATCCGCTGGCCTGAAAAAGCGGTGGCTCCACGCGTGCGACCGGAGTTGGTTTCACAAATAGACGTATTGCCCACGATCTGCGAAGCCGCGGGAATCCCCCTGCCTCCGGGGCTGCCCGGATGTTCTTTGTCTCCGCTGATGGCCGGTGAAACCGCGGTCTGGCGCGAAGTACTTTTCGCGGAATGGACCACCAGCCATCCTTATCCTCTTCCCAGTTTGTTCTATCCGCAGCGCTCTGTGCGTGATCAACGGTATAAACTGATCCATAATTTAATGCCCGATGTTCTCAATCCAGTGGAAACTTATTACACACAACAAGTTCTGATTGATACCAGCTGTTCGCAGGAAGAAATTGATGCCGCTCCCGAACCGGTGCGGGCGGCTTATTCGCGTTGGCGGAATCCATCGGAAATAGAGTTATATGATCTGCGCGAAGATCCCTGGGAATATGTAAACCTAGCTGATGATCCCCGTTACGCAACTATCCGAAGCAGTTTGCTCAACGTACTTCATACATGGCAGCTTCAAACTCATGATCCGTTGATCGATTCCATGAATGTGGCGGAATTGGCCAGAGAACACGAAGCCGCGAGTGCCTTAAAAGGAGGGCACACCGACCCGCATTTTCGATGGGGATATTTGGATAAATTCGCGCACTCCTCAACATAACAACACGAGTAAGTAAAAGTGCGTGAGCGTAAAAGTACTTTTATTCTGACTTCTCTATTCCGCCGTGCATCGGTTGCGCTACGGCAGATTCAAACGTGCCTAAATTACCAATACGCCGGAGTCAGCACCGTGCTCCTTGACATACTTAACGCCGTTAATTAAAATAATGCCGTATATGAAAAATGAACGACAGGCCAACTCCAAAAAGCGCACCAAAAACGCCAGTTCGAAACGGCGCGAGCGGGAACGGATGGCTTTGAGAAAGAACATTTTGAAAGCGGCGAGCCATGAATTTTTAGAGCATGGCTACGAAAGCTTTTCTTTGCGCCGGGTAGCGGAGCGCATCGGCTACACGCCCACCACGATCTATTTATATTTCCGCAATAAAGATGATTTATTGCACGGGACGGTGCTGGAAGGCTTTCAGGAATTCGACGCACAGATCGTTCATGTGGCAGCCTCCCATCGCGATCCGCTCAAACGCATTGAAGCGCTGGGAAATTTTTACATGCAATTCGGCATGGATAATCCCGCACTTTATCGCCTGATGTTTATGCAGCGCAGTGATCTGTATTTGATGCCACGTTTCCACGAGGATGATGCCAGCGCGGAGAATCTTTCTCCGATTGAACCGCAGAGACAAACGCCGCGTGTTTTGGCGCAGGAATTATTGGTGCAGGCGCTTGAGGAAGCAATGAAAAACGGAACCATCGAAAAGGGAGATGCCAAATTAAAGGCTGATGTGTTGTGGGTTGGCGTGCATGGTTTGGTGTCGTTAGCAATCAGCCCGCTCATTTCCGCGGAATATGCTCCCACATTGAAGAAAGAGTTAATTCGCACTCTGATGAAAGGAACATTTTCTTCGTAAACCGTAAATTAATGGAGGAAAAATGTCACAAAATAGTCTGGAAATCAATCAGCGTTTTCATGATATTTCGTTGCAATTAGAAATATTAAAAATGCGCGTCGAGCGGATAGAGGCCGAATTAAAAATTAAAACGGCTGTCGCCGCGCCGCCTGTCGATGTCAAGCCAAAACCTGAAAAAACTCCTCCGGCAAAACCGGTGTTGCAACCGGTTGAAATGCCTCGCGTTGCCGCCGTGGAAAGTACTTTTGAACCGTCAGTTGTTCCGCCTCCGACTGCCGTTGCGACGCCATGCTGGAATGAAAAAAGCGGGCGCGATTGGGAAAGTATTATCGGCGGTAAGTGGGCGTTGTGGGTCGGTTCCTTTTCTATTTTTTTAGCGATTGCTTCGTTTATTGCTTACAGTTGGGATAAATTACCGCCCACGCCGCCCTGGGTGCGCGTGCTGACAGGTGTCGCCGCAGGTTTTGCGATGATTGGCGGCGCGCTTTATTCCCGTTCTCGTTCCAAATTACAAAAATGGTTCAGCGAAGGTCTGGCGGGCGGCGGTTTGGCGGTTATTTATTTAAGCCTGTGGGCTGCTTCGCAGAGTTTCGGTTTGTTATCTTTTCATCTCACGTTTGTATTAATGGGATTGACAACCGCGTTCGGGGTTATCTTGGCGTTGCGGTTTGATGCGGTTAGCCTGAGTATTCTGGCGATGTTGGGCGGTTTTATGACGCCGCTATTATTGCGAGGTAATAGCAGCGCGGATGCTTCCTCCACAGCGTTATTGATTTATTTAGCCGTTTTGAACACGGGCATTGTAGCCATTTCCGTTTATAAACGCTGGAACGCACTGACCTGGCTGAATCTATTGGCAACCTACATTTTGTTGGCGGCGTATTTAACGAATGGATTTCCCACCCAGCCAAAAACCGCAATCTTTTGCTATTTAACCTACTACTTTTTACTCTTTGTAGCGGCGTCCTGTTTCTACAGTTTGGCGCATCGCGAGAAAACCAGTTCCGGGCATTTAGTATTGTTGATAGCGGCTGCGTCATTCCATGGCCTTTTTGGCCAAGTCGTTATTGGCGAGAAATTAGGAAATTTTCCCGGCGCCTTTTGCGCGGTTATGGCAGCATTCTTTGCCTGTATGGTTTTTACCACTCGGAAACTTGCTCCTGAAAATAAAACCCTATTGCAAAGTACTTTTGGGCTGGCGTTGATGTTCATCACCATTGCGATTCCGTTGCAATTTCACCAG
>Ga0164242_10002774_pt1 | contig 20214 bp, 16 predicted proteins | sample OricomgcompostMG_FD_108783 | JGI IMG/M metagenome (GOLD analysis project Ga0164242, IMG submission 108783) | Miracle-Growth compost microbial communities from Emeryville, California, USA - Original compost - Miracle growth compost (MG) ... | reverse complement strand
GTCACGCTGGCGTGACGCTCGGCGCTTGGCGCTTTCGGCGCCCACGTAGACTCGTCTGGCGACTTTCGACGAGATAGAAGAGGTACGACACACCGATGAGCGGCCATTCCAAGTGGGCCACCACCAAGCACAAGAAGGCCGTCATCGACGCCCGCCGCGGCAAGATGTTCGCCCGGCTGATCAAGAACATCGAGGTCGCGGCCCGCGTCGGTGGCGGTGATCCGGCGGGCAACCCGACGCTCTACGACGCGATCCAGAAGGCGAAGAAGAGCTCGGTGCCCAACGAGAACATCGAGCGGGCCCGCAAACGCGGCGCCGGCGAGGAGGCCGGCGGCGCCGACTGGCAGACCATCACCTACGAGGGGTATGCGCCCAACGGCGTGGCGGTGCTGATCGAGTGCCTGACCGACAACCGCAACCGCGCCGCCAGCGAGGTGCGGGTGGCGATGACCCGCAACGGCGGCACCATGGCCGACCCGGGTTCGGTGTCCTACCTGTTCTCCCGCAAGGGCGTCGTCACCTGTGAGAAGAACGGCCTGACCGAGGACGACATCCTGGCGGCCGTGCTGGACGCCGGCGCCGAAGAGGTCGAGGACCTCGGCGACAGCTTCGAAATCATCTGCGAGCCAACCGATCTCGTCGCGGTGCGGACGGCGCTGCAGGACGCCGGCATCGACTACGACTCCGCCGAGGCGGGATTCCAGCCGTCGGTGACGGTGCCGCTGGACGCCGACGGCGCGCAGAAGGTGATGCGGCTGGTCGACGCCCTCGAGGACAGCGACGACGTCCAGGACGTGTGGACCAACGCCGACATTCCCGACGAGATCCTGGCCCAGATCGAGGAGTGACGCAGGCCGATCAGTCGTAGCCGTGCCGCATGTCGCCGACGATGCGCGGATTGTCCAGCGTCGAGGGTTCCAGCGGTCGCGGCCCGACGTCGCCGGAGAACACCACCGCGGCCTGCAGCACCCGCTGATCGAGGAAGCGCAGTGGCGGCGCGTCGGGCGGCACCTTGGGCGCGGGCGGGGTGTCGCCGCGCTGGGCCAGCACGAAGCCCCAGTCGCCGAACGTGGGCACGTGCACGTGGTAGGGCGTGACGGCGTAGCCGGCCGCCCGGATGGTCGACACCGTGCGCCAGTACGCCGTCGGGGTGGAGAACGGGCTGCCCGCCTGCACCACCAGCAGCCCGCCGGGCGCCAGCGCGCGGGCGGCCAGCGTGTAGAACTCGGTGGAGTACAGCCGCCCCAGCACCGGGGTGTCGGGGTCGGGCAGGTCGACGATGACCGCGTCGAACCGATCCGGGTTCGGCCCGCGCAGCCAGGCCATCGCATCCCCGGTCAGCACCCGCACCCGCGGGTTGTCCAGCGAACCGCCGTTGGCGGCGCGCAGCGTGGTGCGGGCGATCTCGATGACGGCGGGGTCGAGTTCGACCTGCACGATCCTGGAAATGCCGGGCTGGCGCAGTAATTCGCGCGCGGCCAGGCCGTCGCCGCCGCCGAGCACCAGCACCGACCGGGCGCCGTTGCCGAGTGCGGGGTAGACCAGGCTCTCGGTGTAGCGGTACTCGTCGCGGGTGGAGAACTGCAGCCCGCCGTCCAGGTACAGCCGGGTGTCGTCACCGCGGCGGGTCACCACGATCTCCTGGTAGGGCGTGTGCCGGTAGGCGATGATCGGGTCGGCGTAAAGCCTTTGCCTGCTGGTGGTTTCGACGTCCGCCGAGCGCAGCAGTAGGGTGGCCAGCAGCGCCAGCGCGGCGGCCAGCGCGCACAGCGCCAGCGCCAGTTGCCGCGCCGAAACCACTTGCCGCAGCAGGAAAATCGCTACCACGGCCGCCGCCGCCAGGTTGATCATGCCGGTGGCGGCCGCGCCCCGGATCATGCCCAGCTGCGGCAGCAGCAGGAACGGCCACACCAGCCCGCCGAGCAACGCGCCGAGGTAGTCGGCGGCGTTGAGGTTGGCCAGCGTGCGGCCGGCATCGGCGGGCCCGGCCGTGCGTCCGCGCTGCAGCAGCGTCATCAGCAGCGGCACCTCGGCGCCGACCAGGCCACCGATCAGCGCCGTGCTGACCGCCAGCACCCAGGTCGACCCGACCGAGCCGTCCAGGAACGCGAACACCACGTACAGCGCGGCCGCCGACAGCCCGCCCACCACGCCCAGCAGCGCCTCGACCGCGATGAAGCCGAGCGCGGCGTGCGCCAGCAGCGGTTTGGCCAGCAGCGCGCCCACCCCCAGCGCGGCGATGTAGCCGGCCACGATCAGCGAGGTGGCGACGATGCCGCCGCCGTCCAAGCTGGCCGACAGCGTCAGCAGCGCGAGTTCGTAGATGATGCCGCAGGCCGCGCACGCCGCGACGGCGGCCAGCAGCAGCGCCCGCCACCGCCCCGGCGATGGCGGCGCGGCCTCGGGCGCGCTGACCTCGACGGTGCTCATGACACCGCCGCGGCGGTCACTCCTCCCACCGCGAGCAGGATCAGCGCCACCGCGAACGATCCCGGGTGCAGCTGCGGCTCCTCGACGTGCTCGTGGAAGCTGCCCGGGATCAGCAGGTGCATCGCCAGCAGCGCCACCCCGAGCAGGATGACGCCCATCAGCCCGTACACCGCCACCCCGACCAGGCCCTGGCCCAGCTGGCTGTAGCTGTTGGCGATGGCGCTGATGATCACCGCGGTCAGCGCGATGTACATCGCGCCCGCGACGACGACGGCGTTGGGCCGGCGGTCGATGAACACCAGTTGGCGCAGCTTGCCCGGGGTCAGCAGGTCGACCGCGTAGAACCCGACCAGCAGCACGGCCATGCCGACCGCGAAGTACAGGATGGTCGCGACCGCGCCCTTGAGGACGGGATTGAGGTCGACGGTGCCGATCTCGACGGCGAGGTACATGGTTGTCTCCTTTGCGTTGTGGATCCGCTGCTACGGCCGGGCCGTCACTTGGTGCCGCCCGGCCCGCCGGGGGTGCCTCCGGCGCCGCCGGACGGCGACCCGGGGAAGAAGCCCGGGCCGAGGAAGACGAAGGCGCCGTGGCTGTATCCGGCGCTCAGCGGCTCGACGCGAATGCTGCACGGGTAGTTGCCGTCCGGGCCGACGATCACGATGTCGTTGCTGTAGCGCAGGTATTCGGTCTTGTTGTCGTCGGCCCGCGCCGCGGGCTCGGCGTACTCGGACAGCGTGTCGGCCACCTGCTCGGGCGAGCCGGTGCACTGGTAGCGGGTGCCGTTCACGTCGCGGGCGTACTCGTGGTAGTGGCCGGCCACATAGGACGCAATGTTCTTCTGCAGCAAGATGATTCCGGTCACCAGGCACACCACCGCGGCGACGGCCAGGGCGCCGGCGATGACGAACAGGCGGTTGCGGCTCACGGATGCCACCGGCTGGCGGTGCGAACGACGGTCCCGCCGCGGCCGGCGGGGCGGTCGGGATACAGGTGCCAGGTCCGCCAGCGCCAGCCGGCGCCGTCGGGCCGGGCGGCCAGCACGGTCAGCGCGGCGCCGTCGCCGGGGAAGCTGCCGCCCAGCCAGCCCGGCCGGCGCGCGCACCGGTCGCGAAGGTCGTCGGCGAGCCGGCGAAAGCTCGCCTCGTCACGGGCGTCGGAGCGGGAGCGCAGGCGGTAGCCGGGCGCCTCGGCGCGCTCGGGCAGGTCGGCGCCGAAACTGCGTGCGGTGCAAGAGATCTCCTCGGAGAACGCATGCTCGACCGCGACGACGTGCGACGCGCCCAGCACCCCGAGCAACAGCGCGCCGCCGTCGGGATGGTCCAGCCGGTGGCTGACCAGCGGCGCCGGCACCGGCGCGTTGAGCGCCAGGCCCAGCTTCTCCCCGGACACGTCCGCGGGGGTCACGGCGAGCTGATGAAGGGGCACCGGGTTGACCTTCTGCGCGTCAGGCCGAACTCGGTGGCGGCGCGGCATACACGGTGATCTCGCCGGGCGACACCGGCTTGCCCGTCGACACCTCCCAGGGCATGTCCGGGGCCCAGCGCTCGAACGACAGCAGCGCCGTCTCGTCGGCGTTGGTGCAGTCGACGAATTCCATCTCGCCGCCGGCCGGCAGCCCGGTGGTGCCCTCGGTGGTGTAGGAGGCGCGGCCGCGCTCGGACTCGTGGAACGTCACGCCGTCGACCACGTAGTTGTCGCCGGGCCGCAGCGACAGGTCCTTGCGGGTCACCCACAGGGTCAGTTGCAGCCGCCCGTCGTCTTCTTCGACGCTGAACCACAGCGGCTGGTCGCCGCCTTCCAACAGGTGTTCCCACCACACGAACGGGCCCTCGCGGTAGGTGACCGAGCCGCGCACGATGTAGTCGGTGCCGCCGTAGCTGACGACGGCGCCCGGCCCGAGTTGGCGCGGACCGAACTGCGGCAGCGCGTCCGCGGCGAGCGGATCGGGCCGCCCGGCCGGGCGCGCGGGTTGCTTGGGCCGTCGCAAAGCCACCACGAGCACCACGATCGACGCGATAAACAGCACGATGGCGAGCATGACCAGCAGAGATCCCACGCCAACCCCTCCGTTGCCACCTTGCTCGAGCGAACGTGGGCTAAAGCTAACAGCTTTTCGGTGGCCGCGGCGCCGTAACGTCTCGACCGGGAATCGGCGCCCGCGCCGCGTGTCCTACCCGGGCCGGTCGGCGCCGGCCGCTAGGCTATCGAACAGCTGTTCTACTAGGTGGGAGCGGGTTATGCGGGTGATGGGCGTCGACCCCGGCCTGACCCGGTGCGGGCTGTCGGTGGTGGAAAGCGGGCGCGGTCGCACCGTCGTCGCGCTGGACGTCGACGTGGTGCGCACCCCGTCGGACGCGCCGCTGGCCGAGCGGCTGCTGAGCATCAGCGACGCGGTCGAGCATTGGCTGGCCACCCATCAGCCGGACGTGGTGGCCATCGAGCGGGTGTTCTCCCAGCTGAATGTGACGACCGTGATGGGCACCGCCCAGGCCGGTGGCGTTGTAGCGCTGGCGGCGGCCAAACGCGGCATCGGCGTGCACTTCCACACCCCCAGCGAGGTCAAGGCCGCGGTGACCGGCAACGGCGCCGCCAACAAGGCCCAAGTCACCGCCATGGTCACCAGAATCCTTGCGCTGCAAGCCAAACCGACACCCGCGGACGCCGCCGACGCGCTGGCGCTGGCCATCTGCCACTGCTGGCGGGCGCCGATGATCGCCCGGATGGCGCGGGCCGAGGCGCTGGCGGCCCAGCAGCGGCAGAAATACAAGGACAAGGTGGACGCGACGCTGAGGGCCGCGCGATGATCGCCTCGGTGCGCGGCGAGGTGCTCGAGGTGGCGCTCGACCATGCGGTGATCGAGGCCGCCGGGGTCGGCTACCGGGTCAACGCGACGCCCTCGACGCTGTCCACGCTGCGCACCGGGACGCAGGCCCGGCTGATCACCGCGATGATCGTCCGCGAGGATTCGATGACGTTGTACGGCTTCACCGACGCCGAGACCCGCGATTTGTTCCTGACCCTGCTGTCGGTGTCGGGCGTCGGCCCGCGGCTGGCGATGGCGACGCTGGCCGTGCACGACGCCGGCGCGCTGCGCCAGGCCCTGCACGACGGCGACGTCGCCGCGCTGACCAGGGTGCCCGGGATCGGCAAGCGCGGCGCCGAGCGGATGGTGCTGGAGCTGCGCGACAAGATCGGCGCGGCCGGGGCCGCGGGCGCGCCGGCGGGCGCGGCCCGCAACGGCCACGCGGTGCGCGGCCCGGTGGTCGAGGCGCTGGTCGGCCTCGGCTTCGCCGCCAAGCAGGCCGAGGAGGCCACCGACAAGGTGCTGGCCGCCGAGCCCGAGGCCGGCACCTCCGGCGCGCTGCGCGCCGCCCTGTCGCTGCTGGGGAAGTCCCGATGACCGCCCATGACGCCGATGCAGAGCGAAGCGATGAGGAGGAGCGGCGCAGATGACCGCCCATGACGCCGACTGGTCGGACCGCGACGTCTCGGGCGCCCTGGTACCCGGCGAAGGCGACATCGACGTCAGCCTGCGACCCCGCTCGCTGCGCGAATTCATCGGCCAGCCGCGGGTGCGCGAACAGCTGCAGCTGGTCATCGAGGGCGCCAAGAACCGCGGCGGCACCCCCGATCACATCCTTCTGTCCGGCCCGCCGGGGCTGGGCAAGACGTCGCTGGCCATGATCATCGCCGCCGAGCTGGGCTCGTCGCTACGGGTGACGTCCGGCCCGGCGCTGGAACGCGCCGGCGACCTGGCGGCCATGCTGTCCAACCTGGTCGAGCACGATGTGCTGTTCATCGACGAGATCCACCGCATCGCCCGGCCGGCCGAGGAGATGCTCTACCTGGCGATGGAGGACTTCCGGGTCGACGTGGTGGTCGGCAAGGGCCCGGGGGCGACATCGATCCCGCTGGAGGTGGCGCCGTTCACCCTGGTCGGCGCCACCACCCGGTCCGGCGCGCTGACCGGCCCGCTGCGGGACCGGTTCGGCTTCACCGCGCACATGGACTTCTACGAGCCGGCCGAGCTGCAGCAGGTGCTGGCCCGCTCGGCCGGCATCCTGGGCATCGAGCTGGGCGCCGAGGCGGCCGAGGAGATCGCCCGGCGCTCGCGCGGCACACCGCGGATCGCCAACCGGCTGCTGCGCCGGGTCCGCGACTTCGCCGAGGTGCGCGCCGACGGGGTGATCACCCGTGACGTCGCCAAGGCCGCGCTGGCCGTCTACGACGTCGACGAACTCGGCCTGGACCGGCTGGACCGCGCCGTGCTCACCGCGCTGACCCGCAGCTTCGGCGGCGGCCCGGTCGGGGTGTCGACGCTGGCGGTGGCGGTGGGCGAGGAGGCCGCCACGGTCGAGGAGGTGTGCGAACCGTTCCTGGTCCGCGCCGGCATGGTGGCCCGCACGCCGCGCGGCCGGGTGGCCACCGCCCAGGCCTGGACACACTTGGGCATGGTCCCCCCGGCCGGGGCCGCCGGGCTGGGTCAACCCGGTCTGTTCGACTGACCGGCTCGACCACCCGGCGGTGTTACTGCCCCTCCACATCTTTGTGATGGAATCGTTGGCCTGGACCTCGCCGCGCGCCCGGGCCGCCGTCGGCGCCACCGCCGGCGGGGACCGAGACCACCGCGGCGCCCGGCTTCCACCAACCCGTTCCCCGGCCGCCGTCGGCGCCTCGGGAACCGCCGCAATCCTCTTGGGGCACAAGGCCATTGGTGTGTGCGCCGGTGTCGGGTCGAGGGCCGCGGCGGCGGTGCCGCCGGTGGGTCTGCGCGGAGCGGGGCGCGGGCCGTACCGTCCCCGGGCGGCTGCGGGGCGCCCCGACGAGGGTCGCGGGTCGCCGGACTTCACCAGTAACAGCAGCCTCACCAGCCTCAATGGCCACCGGGGGCGGTGGCTTTGACCCCGCCGCGTGGGTTACTAGTGGAAACCGCCGGGTACCCATGTCCAGCCGGAAATACGCCGGTATTCAACGAGGGGATGTCATGAAATACGCAGAGGACGGCCACACCCGCGGGCTGAGCATGCCGCGCTCGCGCGGCGCGGTCAGCGGACTGCTCCTGGTGATCCTGGGAGCTTGGGGGGCGTTAATACCGTTTGTGGGTCCACACTTCAATTTCGCCTACACGCCGGACAGAGACTGGGCCTGGAGCTCGGCCCGCGGCTGGCTGGAGGTGGCGCCGGGCGCGGCCACCGCGCTGGGTGGGCTGTTGCTGATCGTCGCCGGCAACCGGGTCGCGGCGATGCTGGGCGGCTGGCTGGCCGTGCTGGCCGGCGCCTGGTTCGTGGTGGGCGGCCAGCTCGCCCCGCTGCTGGGCATCGGCTCGGCCGGTGACCCGATCGCCGCGACCGAGCGCAAGCGCGCGCTGCTCGAGGTCACCTATTTCTCGGGCCTGGGCGCGCTGATCATCTTCGTGGGCGGCGTCGTGCTGGCCCGCACCAGCGCGCGCCTGGCCCGTGACGTGCAGCCACTGGCGTCCGACGCCCCGGCGGCGCCGGCCGTTGAGCCGTACCGGGATCCGGCCTACGACCCGGCCGACGTCTCCTCGGGGGCGCTGACCAAACCGCGGACCTCGGCCGACCCCGAGCCGAAGCGGGGATGGCGCAAGAACCGCGCCGGCGGCAACGCCGCATACCTGCGCTGGCCGCACCCGCAGCAGTAGTTATCCGTCGATCAACGCCAATCGCCCAGTCCCGCAACGGGACTGGGCGATTGCGTTCTTGACCGTCAGAGCAGCCCGAGCAGCTGCAGGTCGGTGATGTACTTGACGATGACCGGCGGCGACACGTGCGGAATGTCTTTGTCGGGGCCGATTTTCGCCTCCTGCACCGCTGCCCGGAACACGTCGGTGGGAGCTATCGACCCGTTGATCGGCTTCTCGGGCGTGCGGTAGTTGTGCAGCAGCGGCAGCAGCGAGTACTGGCGCTGCCGGTCCGGCAGGGCCCGCAGCGAGGTCTCGAACCGCCGCAGCCATTCGGAGTAGTCGGCGATCCGCTCGATCGAATAGCCGGCGTCCACCAGCCAATCGACGTACTCGTCCAGACCGATGCCGTCATCGTAGGGGTTCATCACGTGGTAGGTCTGGAAGCCGGTGTCGCTGTCGGTGATCTGCGAACCCAGCGTCGAGATCGCCGCGGCGATGAACTCGACCGGCAGGCCGTCGTAGTGCGCCCGCTGCCGGTTGCCGTCGGCGTCGAGCTCGTAGAACGAGCCGGGCGCGATCCCGGTGGCCACCAGGCTCAGCATCAGCCGGGTGAACATGTCCGGCAGGTTGAGCTGCCCGGCATACGTGGTGTCGGCCAGGATCATGTCGCAGCGGAACACCGCGACGGGCAGCCCGCACAGGTCGTGCGCCTCGCGCAGCAGCACCTCGCCGGCCCACTTGCTGTTGCCGTAGCCGTTGGCGTAGCTGTCGTTGATCGCCCGGGTGGCGCTCATCTGCCGGATGTCGGCGTTCTCGACGAACTTGCCCGGCTCGATCTGGTCGCCCACGCCGATGGTGGACACGTAGGTGTACGGCTTCTGCTTGGACGTCAGCGCCAGCCGGATCAGCTCCGCGGTGCCCAGCGCGTTGGGCCCGAACAGCTCGCTGTACGGCAACACGTGGTTGACCAGCGCGGCGGGGTCGACGATCACGTCGACCGTGTCGGCCAGCCGTTGCCAAACATCTTGGCGCAGGCCCAGATTGGCCTCGCCCTTGTCGCCGGCGATGACCTCCAGGTGATCGGCAGCCAGCTGCTGGTAGTGCGCGAGCAGCTTCGGGTCGCCGCTGTCGAAGGTCTTGTCCAGCCGGGCGCGTGCCTCCTCGTCGGAGCGGGCCCGGACCAGGGCGATGACCTTGCCGTCCACCATGTCCATCCGCTCCAGCCATTCCAGGGCCAGGTAGCGGCCCAGGAAGCCGGTGGCGCCGGTCAGCAGCACGGTGCGCACCTCGGTGGCCGGCTTGGGCAGGTTCGGCGCGGCGGCCAGCGTGTCGGCGTCGAGGAACTTGTCCAGCGTCAGGTCGGCGGCGCGCACCACGGTCGCGTCCCGGCCGTGCACCGAGGCGAACGTCGGGCGCTTGCTGCCCTGCCGCTCGGCCTCGATGTAGCTCGCGATGGCCGCCAGGTCGTTGGCCGGGCTGACGATCACGCCCACCGGCACGTCGACGTCGAAGATCTCGCGCAGCAGGTTGCCGAATGTCAACGCCGACAACGAGTCTCCGCCCAGATCGGTGAAGTGGGCGTCGGGGGACAGGTCGGAGGCGGCCGAACCCAGCATGGCGCCCGCGGCGCGGCTCACGGTCTGCAACACCGGCGCCTGGGCACCGTTGCGGCGCAGCTCGGCCAGCTCGTCGGCCTGTCCGGCGGCCAGGTCGGCGTACATCTGCTCCAGCCGTTCCCCGTAGTGCTGCTTCAGTTTCGGCCACGCCAGCTTCCGGATCCCGGTCAGCAGACCGTTTTCCAGGCTGAACGGGGTGGTCTCGATGATGAAGTCGCGCGGCACCTCGTAGGACTGCAGGCCGGCCTCCTTGGCGACCTGCTGCAGCGAGTCGGCGATCTTGGGCTTGAGCGTCTCGGGGTCACCCGAGGCCAGCGCCTCCTCGGTGGGCACCACGACCGCCAGCAGGTAGGGCTGGGCGCTGTTGCCGTAGACGTAGATCTGGCGGATCAGCGGGCTGTTGCCGAACACCGCCTCCAGCTTGGCCAGCGTGACGAATTCGCCCTGCGCCAGCTTGAGCACGTTGTTGCGGCGGTCGACGTAGACCAGCCGGTCCGGGGCGATCTCGGCGAACACGTCGCCGGTGCGGTAGTAGCCGTCCTCGTCGAAGACGCCCGCGGTGGTTTCGGCCCGCTTGTAGTAGCCCGGGAACATGTTCTCGGTGCGCAGCAGCAGCTCGCCGCGCGGATGCGGCCGGTCGGTGCTGAAGTAGCCCAGGTCCGGCACGTCGACCAGCTTGTAGTCGATCACCGGCGGGCGCTGAATCTCCCCGTCGAACAACACCATTCCGGCCTCGGTGGAGCCGTAGCCGTCCATCAGGTGCATTTCGAGCAGCGACTCGACCCAGTTGCGCAGCTCGGGCGAGATGGGCGCCGAGCCCGTCATCGCGAAGGTGAACCGCCCGCCCAGCAGGTACTGGCGCTGCTCGGCCAGCACCTCGGCCTCGACAGCGCGACGTTCGCCGGCGTCCCCGGCCTCGGAGAGCCGCCGCTCGACCTGACGCTGGAATTCGCCGTACAGCGTCTCCCAGATCCGCGGGACGAAGTTGAGCTCGGTGGGCCGCACCAGCTCGAGGTCCTCGAGCAGGGTGGACAGGTCGCTGCGGGCGGCGAAGTAGGCGGTGCCGCCGTTGCCCAGCGTGCCGTAGAGGATGCTTCGGCCCATCACGTGGCTCATCGGCATGAAATTCAGGGTGATCGACGCGGCGCTCTCGCCGAACCAGTTCTTGCTGCCGCGGCGCCACATCTTGCCGACGTTGCTCTGCGGGTACATCGCGCCCTTGGGGGCGCCGGTGGACCCGGAGGTGTAGATCAGCAGGGCCAGCGAGTCCTCGTCGGCGGGCGGCTCCGCGACGGCGGGCAGGTCCTTGCCGCGCTCCAGCAGCTCGGCCAGCGTCTGGACGGCCACGCCGGTGCCGGACAGCCGCGCCGCGGCGTCCTGGACGGCCTCGCGCTGGTCGTCGACCTGCGGGTGGTAGTCGAACACCACCAGCCGGGTGGGCGCCTGCTCGGCGCCGGTGATCAGCTGCACCGCGTCGGACAGCTGGTTCACGCTGGACGCGATCAGGGTGGGCTCGGTCTCGGCCACGATCGGCTGCAGCGAGCTGATTGCCGCGCTGGTCTGCAGCGGCACCGAGACGGCGCCGATGGCGCCCAGCGCCATGTCGATGGTGGCGTAGTCGACGCTGTTGAAGCCCAGCACGCACACCCGGTCGCCGGGGTGCACCGCGTCGTCAGACAGGGCGCGGCCCAGCGCCGAAACACGCTGCGCCACTTCGCCGTACGTAATGGTCTCGAAGCGGGGGAGCAGCTGCGCCGACGTGCGCCCGGTCTTGGCGTCCGTGACGAACTCCACCACGCGCTGTCCCAGCGCCGGCCGGTCGGCGTAGCCGTCGAGCACGGTGCGGATGATCTGCGGCAGCCGCAGCCCGGGCTGTTCGAGGGCGGCGGTGATCGCCGGGTCGGGTTGGGCGGCGGCGAATTGCGGGTCGGTGGCGATGAGTTCGTGGACGCGACGGTCGAGTCGTTCGTCATGGGTGGCAGTCGACATAACAGATCCCTTGCGAATGAAAAATAACGAGTCAAATGAGCGCTGTCGGCATTGACATGGCGCTGATGTATAGAACGTTAGCTAAAGTAACGGTATTCCACCATGACCCGGCCGCCGTGGTGTCTGTGAGATTGCGCACCCGAGCCGGAGGCCCGACGGGGTTTACAGGTCGGCCAACAACCCGCCGAGAATGTCGATGCCCTCGGCGAGCAGCTCGTCGCTGATGGTCAGCGGCGGCAGCAGCCGGATGATGTTGCCGAACATGCCGCAGGTGAGCACGATGACGCCGGCCGCGTGCGCGGCGACGGACAGCCGCTGGGTCAGGTCCTTGTCCGGCTCGGCGGTGCCGGACTTCACCAGTTCGATGGCGATCATGGCGCCCCGGCCGCGGACGTCGCCGATCCGGTCGTCGCGGGCCTGCAGGCGCAGCAGCGGTTCGGTGATCAGGCGTTCCAGCTGCCGGGCCCGTTCGATCAGGCCGTCGCTCTCGATCGTCTCGATGGTGGCCAGCGCCGCCGCGCACGCCAGCGGGTTGCCGCCGAAGGTGCCGCCCAGGCCCCCGACGTGCGGGGCGTCCATGATCTGGGCGCGGCCGGTGACCGCCGACAGCGGCAGCCCGTCGGCGATGGCCTTGGCGGTGCAGATCAGGTCCGGCTCTAAACCATTCGGGCCCTCGTGCTCGCAGGCGAACATGGCGCCGGACCGCGCGAACCCGGTCTGCACCTCGTCGGCGATGAACAGCACGTCGTTGCGGCGGCACCAGTCCAGCAGGGTGGGCAGGAATCCCTCGGCGGGAACGATGAACCCGCCCTCGCCCTGGATCGGTTCGATGATCACCGCGGCCAGGCTGTCGGCGCCGATCTGGCCGTCGATGATGTTGATGGCCCGCGCGGCGGCCTTCTCCCCGTCGGTGGCCAGTTCCTTGTCGAGCAGCCCGTCCCGGTAGGGGTAGGACAGCGGCGCCCGGTAGATCTCCGGCGCGAACGGGCCGAAGCCGCCCTTGTAGGGCATCGACTTCGCGGTCAGCGCCATCGCCAGGTTGGTGCGGCCGTGGTAGGCGTGGTCGAAGGCCACCACGGCCGGCTTACGGGTGTAGGCGCGGGCGACCTTGACGGCGTTCTCGACGGCCTCGGCGCCGGAGTTGAACAGCACCGAGCGCTTTTCACCGGCCCCGGGGGTGATCCGGTTCAGCGTTTCGGCGACGGCGACGTAGGACTCGTACGGCGTCACCATGAAGCAGGTGTGGGTGAACTCGGCCACCTGGGCGCGCACCGCGTCGACCACCCGGGGCGCCGAATTGCCGATGGTGGTCACCGCGATGCCGGAGCCGAGGTCGATGAGCCGGTTGCCGTCGACGTCCTCGACGATGCCGCCGCCGGCGCGGGCGACGAACACCGGCACCGACACGTTCACCGCGTGCGACACCGCGGCCGCGCGGCGTTTGCTCAGTTCCAGCGACGCCGGGCCGGGGATCTCGGTGACCAGTCGGCGAGTCTGCTCGAGCCTGGCCACCAGTTGCTCCTCCCCGCGGCGCGCGTGTCACGTCGCGTCCAAAGCCTATCGAGCTTGGCGCCGGCGGGCACCGCGGCCGCGCGCGACCCGCGGCCTGCCAGACTGAACGGGCACACTGGACCCCCGATTGCCCCGAGAATCCCGACGAAAGACAGGCGTGTCCATGGAGAGTCTGATCCTGTTCCTGCCGTTCCTGCTCATCATGGGCGGGTTCATGTACTTCGCGTCGCGCCGGCAGCGGCGCGCCATGCAGGCCACCATCGAGCTGCACGAGTCGTTGCGGCCGGGGGACCGGGTGCACACCACGTCCGGGCTGCAGGCCACCGTCGTCGGGCTGACCGACGACACCGTCGACCTGGAGATCGCGCCGGGTGTGGTGACCACCTGGATGAAGCTGGCGATCCGCGACCGGATCGTGCCCGACGACGAGGACGACCTGGTCGACGGCGACGATTCCGCCGGCGAGGGCTCGGTCAGCAAGGATTCCTGACGGCCATCCCGCGCCGAATGCCGCGCCGGCGGACCGCTCGCGCAACCGTCGGGCCGCGGCCACGTAGTCTTTTCTAGGCTCTGTCCGGGGCAAGGAACCGATTCTCGAGGAGATTGAAGGAACGTGGCATCGTCGTCCGTGCCGGTGCACCCCGCCCGCTACCTCTCGGTCTTCTTGCTGCTGCTCGTGGGCGTCTACCTGCTGGTGTTCCTCACCGGGGACAAGCGGGCCGCGCCCAAGCTCGGCATCGATCTGCAGGGCGGCACCCGCGTCACGCTGACCGCGCGCACGCCCGACGGTTCGGCGCCCAGCCGTGAGGCGCTGGCCCAGGCGCAGCAGATCATCAGCGCCCGGGTCAACGGGCTGGGCGTGTCGGGTTCGGAGGTGGTGGTCGACGGCGACAACCTGATCATCACGGTCCCCGGCAACGACGGCAACGAGGCCCGCAACCTGGGCCAGACCGCCCGCCTCTACATCCGCCCGGTGCTCAACTCGATGCCGGCGCAAAGCGGCGAGCCCAAGCCCGCGCCGCGCCAGCCCGCGCAACCCGCGCCCGGCCAGCCCGCACCGGGCCAGCCCGCGCCCGGCCAGCCCGCACCGGGCCAGCCCGCGCCCGGGCAGCCGGCCCCCGGCCAGCCCGCACCCGCGCCCGCCCAGCCGGGCGCCGCACCCGCTCAGCCGCGGCCCTACCCGCAGGACCCGCCGCCGTCGCCCAGCCCGGCGCCCGCTCCGGCCCCGGCGCCCGGCCCGGCCCCGGCGCCCGCTCCGGCCCCGGCTCCAGGGGAGGCGCCGCCCGGCGAGCAACCCGCCCCGCCGGATCCGCGCAAGGACCTCGCCGAGCGCATCGCCGAGGAGAAGAAGTGGCGGCAGAGCACCCGTCAGGGCATCCAGTTCCTGGCCCTGCAATTCCAGGCCACCCGCTGCGACAAGGACGACATCCTGGCCGGCAACGACGACCCCGCCCAGCCGTTGATCACCTGCTCGACCGACCACAAGGTGGCCTACCTGCTCGGCCCGTCGATCATCAGCGGCGACCAGATCAAGGACGCCAGCGCGAGCCAGAACCAGCGCGGCATCGGCTTCGTCGTCGACCTGCAGTTCAAACCCGCCGCCGCCAACACCTGGGCGGACTTCACCGCCGCCCACATCGGCACCCAGACCGCGTTCACCCTGGACTCCCAGGTCGTCAGCGCCCCGATGATCCAGGAAGCGATCCCGGGCGGGCGCACCCAGATCAGCGGCGGCGACCCGCCCTTCACCGCGGCCACCGCCAAGCAGCTGGCCAACGTCCTCAAGTACGGGTCGTTGCCACTGTCCTTCCAGTCATCGGAGGCCCAAACCGTCTCGGCCACACTGGGATTGACCTCGCTGCGCGCCGGGCTGATCGCCGGTGCCATCGGCCTGCTGCTGGTGTTGCTGTATTCGCTGCTGTACTACCGGGTGCTGGGCCTGCTCACCGCGCTGTCGTTGGCCGCTTCGGGCGCAATGGTTTTCGCGATCCTGATCCTGCTGGGCAGGTACATCAACTACACCCTGGACCTGGCCGGCATCGCGGGTCTGATCATCGGCATCGGCACCACCGCCGACTCCTTCGTGGTCTTTTTCGAGCGCATCAAGGACGAGATCCGCGAAGGCCGCACCTTCCGCTCGGCGGTGCCCCGCGGTTGGACGCGGGCGCGTAAGACGATCGTCTCGGGCAACGCGGTCACCTTCCTGGCCGCGGCCGTGCTGTACTTCCTGGCCATCGGCCAGGTGAAGGGCTTCGCGTTCACGCTGGGCCTCACCACGATCCTGGACCTGGTGGTGGTGTTCCTGGTGACCTGGCCGCTGGTATACCTGGCGTCCAAGTCGCCGACGCTGGCCAAGCCGGCCTACAACGGCCTGGGCGCTGTTCAGCAGGTCGCCCGCGAACGCCGGGCGGCGGCGCACGTGAGCACGGGACAGGGATAGCGATGACTTCCTCCAAGGCCTCCAAAGCCGCCAAGGGCGCGACCGAGATCACCGAAACCTCTTCGGGCGCTTCGGAATTGACCGACAGCGACGCCGCCGCGGCCGGGCTGCCGCGGCACAGCTTCCTGTCCCGCCTCTACACCGGCACCGGCGCGTTCGAGGTGGTCGGGCGGCGCCGGCTGTGGTTCGGCATCAGCGGCGCGATCGTCGCGGTCGCGATCCTGTCCATCGCGCTGCGCGGCTTCACCTTCGGCATCGACTTCAACGGCGGCACCACGGTGTCGATGCCCGCCGCCGGGACGCACGGCACGGTGCACACCGCGCAGGTGCAGGAGGTGTTCCGCAAGACCCTCGGCACCGACCCGGAGTCGGTGGTCGTGGTCGGCAACGGCGCCGCGGCCACCGTGCAGATCCGGTCCGAGACGCTGACCAACGACCAGACCACCAAGCTGCGCAACGCGCTGTTCGACGCGTTCGGACCCAAGGGCGCCGACGGCAAGCCCAGCAAGCAGGCCATCAGCGACTCGGCGGTCTCGGAGACCTGGGGCGACCAGATCACCGACAAGGCGCTGATCGCGCTGGTGGTCTTCCTGGCGCTGGTCGGGCTATACATCACGGTCCGCTACGAGCGGTACATGACGCTGGCCGCGATCGCGGCGATGTTCTTCGACCTGACCGTGACGGCCGGCGTGTACTCGCTGGTGGGCTTCGAGGTCACCCCGGCCACCGTCATCGGCCTGCTGACGATCCTGGGCTTCTCGCTCTACGACACCGTCATCGTGTTCGACAAGGTCGAGGAGAACACCCGCGACTTCCAGCACACCAACCGGCGCACCTTCGCCGAGCAGGCCAACCTGGCGATCAACCAGACGTTCATGCGCTCCATCAACACCAGCCTGATCGGCGTGCTGCCGGTGCTGGCGCTGATGGTGGTGGCGGTCTGGCTGCTGGGCGTCGGCACGCTGAAGGACCTGGCGCTGGTGCAGCTGGTCGGCATCCTGGTGGGCACCTACTCGTCGATCTTCGTCGCCACCCCGCTGCTGGTCACGCTGCGCGAGCGCACCGAGCTGGTGCGCACCCACACCCGCCGGGTGCTCAAGCGGCGCGCCGGCGGCGCGCGGGCGAGCGCCGAGAGCACCGCCGACGACGCCGCCGAGACTCCCGCCGGGTCCGGGGACGAGGCCACCGAGGCCGAGCGGGAGTCGCCGTCGTCCCGGGCCGCGCCGAGCAAGCCGGCGCCGGGTGCCCGGCCGGTGCGGCCCACTGGGGCCCGGCGTCCGACCGGCAAGCGGAACGTCGGCCGGCGGTAGACACGTGGCCATCCGCATCGGCCGTCGCGGCCTGACGGGATGGGTGGGCATCGGTGTGGCCGTGCTGGTCGTCGCGGGCGTCACCCTGGCCGGCTGCGCGGGCAGCGCCGCGGCCGAGATCGACTACGTCGTCGACGGGCCGCTGAGCAGCTACAACCCCAACACCGTCGTCGGCGCCGCCTCGGCCGGAGCGCAGGCGTTCGCCCGCACCCTCGTCGGGTTCAGCTATCACGGCCCCGACGGGCAAACCGTCCCCGACCGCGATTTCGGCACCGTCTCGGTGGTCGGCGGCACCCCGCTGGTGCTGGACTACCAGATCGCCGACAACGCCGTCTACTCCGACGGCAAGCCGGTGACCTGCGACGACATCGTGCTGGCCTGGGCCGCCCAGTCCGGCCGGTACCCGGAGTTCAACGCCGCCACCCAGGCCGGCTACCTCGACATCGCCAACGTCGAATGCATGCCCGGGCAGAAGAAGGCCCGGGTGTCCTTCGTCCCCGACCGCGGCATCGTCGACTACAACCAGCTGTTCACCGCGACCACGCTGATGCCGTCGCACGTCATCGCCGACCAGCTCAACGTCGACGTCACCGCGGCCCTGCTCAGCCACAACGCGCCGCTGGTGGCGCAGATCGCCAGGCTGTGGAACACCATCTGGGACCTCAAACCCGGGCTGAAGGGTGAGGAGATCCTCAAGCGCTTCCCGTCGTCGGGGCCCTACAAGCTGCAGGCCGTCCTGGACGGCGGCGCGGTGGTGCTGGTCGCCAACGACCGGTGGTGGGGCCCCAAGGCCATCACCAAGCGGATCACCGTGTGGCCGCAGGGCCCCGACATCCAGGACCGGGTCAACAACCGCAGCGTCGACGTGGTCGACGTGGCCGCCGGCTCCTCGGGCACGCTGGCCACGCCGGACAACTACGACCGCTCCGACGCCCCCTCCGACGGCATCGAGCAGCTGATCTTCGCCCCGCAGGGGCCGCTGTCGGCGCCCAAGGCCCGCCGCGCGTTCGCGCTGTGCACCCCCCGCGACGTGCTGGCCAAGGACGCCGGGACGCCGATCGCCAACTCCCGCCTGGACCCGGCCGTCGACGACGCCGTCTCCGCGGGCGACGGCGCCGCCGAGGCCGCCCCGTTCGGCAAGGCCGACCCGGTCGCCGCCCGCGAGGCGCTGGGCGGCGCGCCGCTCGCGGTGCGCATCGGCTACCAGGGGCCCAACGCCCGGCTCGCGGTCAACGTCGGCGTCATCACCAAGGCCTGCGCCCCGGCCGGCATCACCGTCTCCGGGGTCACCCTGGACAGCGCGGGCCCGCAGGCGCTGCGGGACGGCAAGATCGACGCGCTGCTGGCCAGCACCGGCGGGGCGACCGGCAGCGGGTCGAGCGGGTCGTCGGCGATGGACGCCTACGCCCTGCACACCGGCAACGGCAACAACCTGTCCGGCTACTCCAATCCGCAGGTGGACAACGCGATCGGGGCGCTGGCGGTGTCGGCCGACCCCGCCGAGCGGGTCCGGCTGCTGGCCGAGACCGCCCCGGTGCTGTGGGGCGACCTGCCCACGCTGCCGCTGTACCGGCAGCAGCGCACCCTGCTGATCTCCAAGAAGATGTACGCGGTGAGCAAGAACCCCACCCGGTGGGGCGCGGGGTGGAACATGGACCGATGGGCCCTGGTGCAGTGAGGTCGGCATGACGGACGCCGGCGAAGCGACGCCGGTCGCGGAGCTCGTCGCGTCGCTGACCCGGCAGGTGCCCGATTTCCCCAAGCCCGGCATCCAGTTCAAGGACCTCACCCCGCTGTTCGCCGACGCGACGGCGATGACGGCCGTCACCGGCGCGCTGGCCCGGCACGCGTCCGGCGCCGACCTGGTGGCCGGCATCGACTCGCGCGGGTTCCTGGTCGCGGCGGCCGTGGCCGACCGGCTGCACACCGGGGTGCTGGCCATCCGCAAGGGCGGCAAACTGCCGCCGCCGGTGCACGCCGAGCGCTACGACCTGGAATACGGCAGCGCCACCCTGGAGATCCCCGCCGACGGCATCGACCTGCGTGGGCGGCGCATCGTGATCATCGACGACGTGCTGGCCACCGGCGGTACCCTGGCCGCGGCGGCCCGACTGCTGCGGCGCACCGGCGCCACCGTGACCGCGGCGGCGGTGGTGTTCGAACTCGGTGCGCTGGGCGGGCGGGCGGCGCTGGCGCCGTTGCCGGTGCACAGGCTGACTTGCCAGTAGCCCCGCGACATCGGAGATATCCTCGAATTCGGAGGTGAGCATCGTGGCGGAGGAAAACAGCGCGGCGCAAGCGCTTGACGCGCCGGCGGAGTCGCCGCCCAACCCGGTGATCGAGACTCCCGAGCCGCCGACCGAATCGCTCAAGACGTCCAGCAGCGCGTCGCGCCGGGTCCGGGCCCGGCTGGCCCGGCGGATGACCGCCCAGCGCAGCACGCTCAACCCGGTGCTGGAGCCGCTGGTGGCGATGCACCGCGAGATCTACCCCAAGGCCAACGTGCAGCTGCTGCAGCGCGCATTCGAGGTCGCCGACCAGCGGCACGCCAGCCAGTTGCGCCACTCCGGCGACCCCTACATCACCCATCCGCTGGCCGTCGCCACCATCCTGGCCGAATTGGGCATGGACAGCACCACTTTGGTGGCCGCGCTGTTGCACGACACCGTCGAGGACACCGGCTACACCCTGGCCCAGCTGTCCGAGGAATTCGGCGAAGAGGTCGGTCATCTGGTCGACGGGGTGACCAAGCTGGACCGGGTGGTGCTGGGCAGCGCCGCCGAGGGCGAGACCATCCGCAAGATGATCACCGCGATGGCCCGCGACCCGCGGGTGCTGGTGATCAAGGTCGCCGACCGGCTGCACAACATGCGCACCATGCGGTTCCTGCCGCCGGAGAAGCAGGCCCGCAAGGCCCGCGAGACGCTGGAAGTCATTGCGCCCCTCGCCCATCGGCTGGGCATGGCCAGCGTCAAGTGGGAGTTGGAGGACCTGTCGTTCGCCATCCTGCATCCCAAGAAGTACGACGAGATCGTCCGGCTGGTCGCCGGCCGGGCCCCGTCGCGGGACACCTACCTGGCCAAGGTGCGGGCCGAGATCATCAACACGCTGAACGCGTCGAAGATCAAGGCGACGGTGGAGGGCCGGCCCAAGCACTACTGGTCGATCTACCAGAAGATGATCGTCAAGGGCCGCGACTTCGACGACATCCACGACCTGGTCGGCATCCGCATCCTGTGCGACGAGATCCGGGACTGCTATGCCGCTGTG
>Ga0164242_10002773_pt1 | contig 20216 bp, 20 predicted proteins | sample OricomgcompostMG_FD_108783 | JGI IMG/M metagenome (GOLD analysis project Ga0164242, IMG submission 108783) | Miracle-Growth compost microbial communities from Emeryville, California, USA - Original compost - Miracle growth compost (MG) ... | reverse complement strand
GACCCGGCGGCGCGTGCCGCGGCGATCGTGAAGGCCACCACCTTCTACGACGACCCGGACACGCTGGCCAAGGTGTCGCGTGGTCTGGGTGAGGCCATGGTCGGTATCAACGTGGAGGATGTGCCCGAGCCGCACCGGCTCGCCGAGCGCGGCTGGTAATCCCGCGTGGCGATCGAACAGATCCTCGACCTGGAGCAGCTCGAGGTCAACATCTATCGCGGCGGTGTGTTCAGCCCCGAATCGGGCTTTCTGCAGCGCACGTTCGGCGGTCACGTGGCCGGCCAGTCGCTGGTGTCGGCGGTGCGCACGGTGCTGCCCGAGTTTCAGGTGCACTCGCTGCATGGCTACTTCCTGCGGCCCGGCGATGCCCGCGCGCCGAGCGTCTACCTGGTCGAACGAATCCGCGACGGTGGCTCCTTCTGCACCCGCCGGGTCAGCGCCATCCAGCACGGCGAGACCATCTTCTCGATGTCGGCGTCGTTCCAGACCGACCAGAGCGGTATCGAGCATCAGGACGTCATGCCGGTGCCCCCGCCGCCCGATGACCTGCCGACCTTCCGCTCCGGCGGCGCGTTCGACGACGCCGGGTTCGCCCAGTTCGCCGAGTGGGATGTGCGGATCGTGCCGCAGGCCCAGGTGGCCCGGGTGCCCGGGCTGGCCTCGCAGCAGCAAGTCTGGTTCCGGCATCGCGACCCGCTGCCCGACGACCACGTGCTGCACATCTGCGCGCTGGCCTACATGAGCGATCTGACCCTGCTCGGGTCGGCCCAGGTCACTCACCTCGACGTGCGCAAGCACATGAACATCGCCTCGCTCGATCACGCGATGTGGTTCATGCGCCCGTTCCGGGCCGACGAATGGCTGCTGTATGACCAGTCCTCGCCGTCGGCGTGCGGGGGCCGGGCGCTGACCCAGGGCAAGATCTTCAACCAGTACGGCGAGATGGTCGCCGCCGTCATGCAGGAGGGGTTGACCCGCTACGCGCGTGGCTTCACCCCGACGGCCCAGTGAGTCGCGTCGGCGTTCTGGCGCTGCAGGGGGACACCCGCGAACATCTGGCGGCGCTGCGCGACGCCGGGGCGCAGGCGCTCACCGTGCGTCGTCTCGACGAGCTGAATTCCATTGATGCCCTGGTGATTCCGGGTGGGGAGTCCACCGCGATCAGTCACCTGCTGCGCGAGCTGGAGCTGCTGGAGCCGCTGCGCGCCCGGTTGGCCGACGGCATGCCGTGTTATGGGTCGTGCGCCGGGATGATCCTGCTGGCCACCGAGATCCTGGACGCCGGGGTGGCGGGCCGCGAGGCCCTGCCGCTGCACGGGATCGATATGACGGTGCGGCGCAACGCCTTCGGCCGGCAGGTCGATTCGTTCGAAGAGGACCTCGAGTTCGAGGGCATCGACGGGTCGGTGCACGCGGTGTTCATCCGGGCGCCGTGGGTCGAGCGGGTCGGGCCGGACGTGCAGGTGCTGGCGCGCGCCGGCGGGCACCCGGTCGCGGTGCGTCAGGGCTCGATGCTGGCCACCGCGTTCCATCCCGAGGTGACCGGTGACCGGCGGGTGCACAAGCTCTTCGTCGACTCGCTGTAGTGATCCCGGGGCGGATTTCCGAGGTCATAGGCCGAACTCGAGACCCTCACAGCCACGTCATAGCTCCAGCCGTCTTAATGGTCTGGTGACTACGACACCCGCAGCTGTCCTGGACGCCCCCGCCGCCGACCATCCTGCGCCGCGGCTGAGCCGGTTCTCCCTGCAGACCAAGACCGGCGAGCGCGCCGCGCTGGCGGCACTGCTGGTGGTGACCGCCGTCATCTACCTGTGGAACATCACCATCAACGCGATGGGCAACGGTTTCTATGCGGCGGCGGTCTGGGCCGGGTCGCAGAACTGGGAGGCATTGCTGTTCGGGTCGATCGACCCGAACAACGTCATCACCGTGGACAAGCCCCCGCTGTCGCAGTGGGTGATGGCGCTGTCCGGGCAGATCTTCGGTTTCAGCAGCGCCAGCATGCTGATCCCGGAAGCGCTGATGGCGGTGATCACCGTGTGGCTGCTCTATGCGGCGGTGCGCCGGATCAGCGGCCCGGGCGCCGGACTGCTCGCCGGCGGCTTGGTGGCGCTGACCCCGGTGGTGGCCTTGATGTTCCGGTTCAACAACCCGGATGCGGCCATGGTGCTGCTGATGACGCTGGCCGCTTACTTCACCGTCCGCGCTTTGGAGGGCAAGGGGGCCAAATGGATGGCGCTGGCCGGCGTCGCACTGGGTTTCGCTTTCCTGGCCAAGATGCTCGAAGGTCTGATGGTGATGCCGGCGTTGGGCCTGGTGTACCTGATCGCGGCACCGGTCGCGCTGCGCAGCCGGATCTGGCACCTGCTGGGCGCGCTGGCGTCCCTGCTGGCGTCGGCAGGCTGGTTTGTGGTGCTGACGCTGCTGTGGCCGGCGTCCTCGCGGCCCTACATCGCCGGCTCGACGGACAACAACTTCATGAATCTGGTGTTGGGCTACAACGGTTTTGGCCGGGTGCTCGGTACCAACCACATGGGTCATGGCGGGCCTGACCAGCCGACCCGGGTGCACACCATCACCGGCGAGCATGCCGGCCATGCCGCCGGTGAGGCGCTGGAGACTTCGCACCACCACGGTTTCGGCGGCTTCGGCAACCAGATTCGGGGATTGCCGCGGCTGTTCACCGGCGAGTTCGGTTTCGAGATCGGCTGGTTGGTGCCGGCGGCACTGCTGGCTCTGCTGCTGGTGCTGATCTCGCGCGGCCGCGCACCACGCACCGACCTGACGCGCGCCGGGGCCATCCTGTTCGGCGGCTGGATGCTGGCCGACGGTCTGGTGCTCAGCTTCATGAAATCCAACGTGCATCCGTATTACTGCCTGTCACTGGCCCCGGCGGTGACCGCGATGTTCGCCATCGGCGTGGTTGAGCTATGGCGCCGGCGCGAGTCGTTGTGGCACCGGATCGGCTTGGCTGCAACGCTTTTGACCGGTGGCATCTTCGGCTTTGTCATGCTGGGCCGGAACTCGGACTGGCTGCCCGCCCTGCGCTGGGTGATCCTGGCGGCGACGATCATCGGCGCCGGCGCGCTGATGTGGGCCGGCGGACAGCAGACGCGAAAACGGGTGGCGGCACTGGCTCTGGGGCTGGCGTTGCTGGGCGCGGTCGGTGGCTCGGCCGCCTATTCGATTGCCACCTTCGGTCAATCGCACACCGGTGGTGGACCGTCGGTCGGCCCGGCCGACAAGGACGACAACGGCCACGGCTGGGGTCGCGACGACGACAACCCCGAACTCGATGCTCTGCTGAAAGCCACCAACACCAAGTGGTCGGCGGCCATCAACCGATCCTCGGCGGCGGCCAACCTGGAGCTGGCCACCCGTACCCCGGTGATTGCGATCGGCGGCTTCGGCGGCAGCGACCCGGCGCCGACACTGGCGCAGTTCCAGTCCTATGTGGCCGGCCACGAGATCGGTTACTACATCGTCTCGGACAACAGCGGGCACTGGGGCGCCAACGTGCACTCCGACATCGCCGACTGGGTCAGTGACAACTTCGCGCCGATCAAGGTCGGGTCGGACACGGTGTACGACCTGCGGTTGCCGGCGCAGAAGTAGCCGCGGGTGTCCGCTGATGGCAGCCGATCTGGCCGAACGGGGAACGCTCAGCGCGCTCGATGCAATCCGCACGGTCGTGCACGACTAGGTGGACGAGTCGCTGCCGGCCGAGATGACCAGGACCAGTGAACCGGTATACGCCGCGGTGCTGCGGAGCTGCCCGTGGCGGCGGTCCCAGGTACCGTCGGTGAGGTCTTGTGCGAGCGCGGTGGCACCGCGGGTTACCGCTGCTTCATCGACGAAACTCCATGCCGAGCAGGCCTGTCGGGCCTCCGGATCGAGCAGCATTTCGGGGCGGCCGTAGTAAGCCTCGTTGAACCCGTCGAGGCAGTCGCTCGGTATCGGAACCGGCCTGACCTCGATCGCGCCGAGGCTGTCGGCGAGTTGGTCGATGGTGGGGTAGCGGCGGGCTTCCACTTCCAACACCTCGGGTGTGTATTGATAGAGCCAGAAGTGTTTGACCAGTGTGGGATCGCACGTGAGAATGGCAACCGGTCCGCGTGTGACGCGACGCATCTCGGCCAGTCCTGCTGCCAGATCGTGCCACTGGTGCACGGTGAACGTGGCCATCGCGGCATCAAAGGTGTTGTCGGCAAACGGTAGCCGCTCGGCGACCGCATCGATCGCCGGCCGGTCTGCGGGTCGTAGCGCGCGCATCGACTGGGATGGTTCGACGGCCGTGATCTGCCGATCGGCGGGTTCGTAGGCGCCGGCTCCGGCGCCGACATTGAGCACACTGACCGCGTCACCCAAGGCGTCCGCAATGACGGCTGCGATGCGGGGATCTGGCCGACGAAATCCGGTGTAGACGGTGCTGATGTAGCCGTAGTCCGCGTCGCCGGCGCTGCCGTCGGCCATCCTGTCGGTCATGGTCGCCAGGTTAGACGGCGGTCATGCTGGGCCACAACACATTTACGCACCGGTACGGTCGCTCCGTGGTTGTGGGGATACGTTTCCGTTCGACGTGGCGGCGGTGGGTACGGGATTTCACCCAGCGGCATCATCGTGCCACCGGCACCAGGCCCGAGCGGGTGGTCAAGGTGGCCACCCAGTTGAAGTCAGGGGAGTCCCGACGACAGCGCCGCGGGGGTGCGATCAGATGATCGTTATCTTCCCGGTGTGGCGAAGATGAACAACGCGGTGAACGCCACATTGATGAAGAAGGTTGCTTCCACCAGGCTCACTGTGATGGAAAACGGTGTGAATAGCCGTGATTGGGCTTCGGGTTGACGGGCGACCCCGGCGAGCAACTGTGCGCCGGCCAGGCCGTCCCCGATACCCGCACCGATCGCTCCACCGGCCATGAGCAGTCCGCCTCCGGCGAGCGCCCCGGCGGTGACGATTGCATTCACCAATGCGGGATCGGTCATTGCTGTCCTCCTGAATGAGTCCTTCGGTGTTGATCGAGGTATGTCCCGATCGCGTCGGCTGCAACCGATTCGCCGTCCTCATCGACCAAGAGGGCGGAAAGATGCTGTGCCCGTTCGCGATAGCGTGATTCATGTACTGCCGAGGAGATCGCTGCGGCAAGCTCATCCTCAGTGATGCTGATCCGGCGTAGGGGCGCGGTGCTGGCACCGAGTGCATGCAATCGATGTGCCCAGAACGGTTGGTCGACGATCCCCGGCACGGGCACCGACGGAACCCCGGCACGCAGGGCGGCCGCTGTGGTACCTGCACCACAGTGGTGCACGATCGCGGCCAGCTGTGGGAACAACCAGTGGTGCGGTGTATCGCCGATGGTGAGCATGTCGTCGCCATCGGCTCGCAACTGCGCCCAGCCCGACTGGATCACCGCGCGCACCCGAGCCTTGCGCAGTGCTCGAGTGAACAGCTCGGACAATTGCTCGCCGTGAGCGGTTGCGGTGCTGCCCAGGCCGACGAATGCCGGTGGGTCTCCCGCAGCCAGGAAGTCGGTCAACTCCGCCGACGGCCTCCAGTCGGGATCGCCGGCGGGCCACCAGTATCCGGTCACCTCCAGGCCGGGTCGCCAATCGGTGGGCCGCGCAAGGACGTGGCGGCTGTAGCCGTACAGGATGGGCCAGGTGCGTGCGCGTCGCCGCTGATAGCTGCGCCGTGACTGCACCGGTAGGCCGAGGTCGCGGCGCAGATCGTCGATGAGCGGCGTATAGACCTTCTCGCCGACGCCACCGGCATGCCAGATCAGACGATTCGCCCACCCACCGAAAGAGCGCACCGTCAACACCGGTGGGGCGAACTGTGCTGTTGGACTGGCTGGTTGAAGAAATACACCCATGCTCGGGATATCCAGGGCTTCGGCAACGTGATAGCCCAGCAGAGATCCGACGGGCCCTTCCATCAGTAGCAGATCAGCGTCCGCGCACGCGCCCGCCATTGCCTCGCCGACGCCGGCCAGATCCTGTCGCATCTGGACCAGTACGTCCCTGGAAGGGCGAGTGCGGGCACCGTCGACGAGGCCCTGGCCGTAGTCCGAGTTCCGCGTGGCCTGCTCGGTATCCTTGGGTAGCAACCGAAAACCCAATCCGGCCGCACTGATCATGGCGTGGTACGGGTGTTGGGCTGCAACGATGACCTCGGCGCCCAGGCGGTCGCGCAATGCTGTGCCGAGGCCGGTCAAAGGGGCGACATCGCCGCGAGTGCCGAACGCGACAATCACGATGCGTGTCATCGTTGACTCCGGGTGGCCAGCTCGAATATCGTCACCAGTTCTTCGCCGTAGCCGGTGATGTCGTATTGCGGATCTCGCGCATATTCCCAGACCGCGCCGTCCAGCGCCGCACGCAGGGCATTTTTCATGAATACCGGCGACAGCGGCCGGAAGGCTTTCGTGCGGGTGCCTTCGGCGAAAATCGACTCAGGGTCGAGCACGGACCATCCCTGGAGGTCGGCCGACTCTTGTAGTGGGACAGCTTGATCCGCGCGCAACCCATCCGGTGAGCGGTACCCGGTGACGATCTCCAACATGGCGATCGCCGGGACACGGTTGTCGGCAATGAAGGCGATGTTGGATCGGATATACGCCGCGAGTTGCTCGGTAGGTGTTGCGCAATCTGCCACAGCTGGCGCCATTCGTTCGACAGCGGTGCCGAACACGGTGGCCACAACCGCCTCGATGATGTCGTTCTTCGCCTTGAAGTGATATAGAACAACGCTCTTGGCGATGCCGACCTCGTCGGCGATGCGGGCTATCGACGTCTGGGCATAGCCGAGTTCGGCGATGACCCGCATCGCCCCGTCGAGGATTTGCCGGCGGCGAGCCTGTTCGGTGAAAGTCAGATCCGTTGTAGACCGCATGGTCAGAGTTTAGACCGATCGGTCAGACGGCGCAATGGTTACCTGCTCGGACCGGTCAGCCGCGGCTTCCTGGGTTTGAGGAAGAACGGCCGACGGAACCGCAGTTCGGGACGCAACGCCGCCGGACCGATCGCCGACCACCAGGTTGCCGCCGCGCCCTTTCGGGATCGGATTGCGAAGTCGTCCAACAGATGTGGTCGATACGGCAGCGCCGGTCCGAGCAGTCGCGCCCCGGAATGGTTCTCGCCGGTCTCCACGTGGTAGCACACCGCGGCAAAGGGCAGCGGTTCCAGGACGCGGCCTCGGTCGCGCCACCATTCCAGGGCATACCGGTGGCCGGCCAGGACCTGCTCGGTCATGTCATCGCCGAACGCGTCGATGATCTCGGCCGGGCTCGATGCCGTGGTCAGCTGATCGGGCACCGCATAGGCCGGCATGGGAATGATGAACGACGTACCGCAGATCCGAAACAGTCTGTTGCGCAAGATATAAGCATTGCGGGCACGTGAGTACATCCAGCCCCGGCGCACCACCCAGCCCGGGCTGTCCGGGTGCGCATGCACGTGCGCGGCGATCCCGCAGTGCAGAAAGTCATCGGCATCGAACGACATCACGAAATCTGCGCCGAGTCGTTTGGCCAGCACCAGACCGACACCGATCTTGCTGCCCTTGTCCCAGATGAACGGGCCCATCCCGGTCTGCGGGCCGCTGTGCTCGGTCGGCGGTGGAAAGTCCACCACCACAACGTGTGTGCGCGGCGGCAGCGGGAAACTGGGTTCCTGGTTGCAGACGATGATGGTGACGTAATCGTCGCAGGTCTGCCCGGCGATCGAGGCCAGGGTTTCCTGGAGAAACATCTCCACCTGGTGATAGTCGGCAGAGTTCTGCGGGTGCCGCAGAGTGGTGATGAACGCGAGCATGATGGTCTGTCTTTCTCGTGGATGCCGGCGATGAGCGCGCAGCAAAAGTCGCCTGACGTGAATGTGGGCATGGCAAATAGACCCGGCGTATGGCCTGGGGTTTCGGGGATCGCCGATACGGCGCAGCTAAGTCGCTGAGGTCAGCGGTTGGGGTGCAGCATCATTGGCCTCTCGGTCAGCGACGGTTATCCGTCGACAACAGAACCGAGCAGCTTCGCACGAGCCACCGACAAGTTTCGTTCGAAATGTGCCGAACCGGTCCGGACAGCGCAGAATGCCGGGGCCGCACAGACGGCCCCGGCAGGTCAGAGGGAGAGTTAACGCGCGATCGTTGCGAAGTACGTGTCGACGGCGTGCTGGTCGTCGAGTGCGGTGACGGCCCCGATGTACCCGTCGGGGCGCACCACGACGCACCCGCCGGTCCTCAGGCCCAGACGTTGCGCGGCAACCCGTTTCGGATCGGCGATCACCACGTCATAGCCGTCAACCGGGGTGTCGGCGTCGGCGATCAGCACCCGGCGCCCCGCGGCTCCGGCGGCGGGGACATCGTCGGAACCGGCCACCGTCAGTACGGTGTGGTCGGTGCCGAGGGTCTGGCTCAGTCGATGTTGCACCTGTGTCGGGCCCAGATACGGGAAGTGCTGCCCCGCATGGATTTTTGCGCCATGCGGGGCCGTACCCACGGCGATGGGGCTGTTCGGGTAGCCGACGATGATCTCGGCGGCGGTATCAGCCATCGCGTGCGGTACCGGGCCGATATGGCTGATCACCTTCAGCGCGGCGTTGCGCAGGCTCTGGGCGCTGCCGCGCAGGGTGGCGGCCTTGGTCAGCCGGTCGGTGAACGTGATGACGGCCTCGGCGATCGGTCGGCGCTCGGCGTGATAGCTCTCCAACAGTCCGTCGCCGGCCCGGCCGTCGATCACCGCCGCGAGCTTCCAGGCCAGGTTGTGGGCGTCCTGCATGCCGGTGTTCATGCCCTGCCCACCGGCCGGACTGTGGATGTGCGCGGCGTCGCCGGCCAGGAACACCCGGCCGTGGCGGTACCGGCGGACCAGTGCGTGTCGTATCTCGAAGGTCGCCAGCCAGTGCGGGTTGCTGACGTTGATCCCGCCGACCCGATCGTCGACGATCTGCTGCAGCTCAGCAAGCAGATTCTGCTGGTCGAGGGCATCCTGCGAAGAGATCTGCGCCATCACCCGCGCGCGGCCGTCGCGGAACGGGAACACCAGCACCGGCCCGGCGGGGGAGAAGAAGGTGTACATGGTTGCCGGATCCAGGGCGCGCTCGGTGTGGGTGTCGATTTGCACGTCACCGAGCAGGAAGTGCTCGCCGACGAACGTGCCCTCCAGCTTGTCGTCGACCAGGTGTCGGACGGTGCTGTGCGCGCCGTCGGCGCCGATCACCCAGTCGGCGGTGACCTCTTCGGTCGTGCCGTTCGGGTGGCGGAGGGTGACCCGTACGTGGGTGGGGTCCTGGGACAACGCGATCAGTTCGATTCCCCGTTCGATGCCGACGCCGAGTGCGGCCAGGCGGTCGGTCAGCACCCGCTCGGTCTCGCACTGCGGGGTGTTGAGGCTGAACGGGTAGGCGGCGTCGACGCTGTCCAACGGGATCCGGAACAGCTGGTCGTGGCCCGAATACATCTCCATGCCACCGCATTTGACGCCGGTGGCGATCAACTCGTCGACGATGCCCAGCTGGGCGAACATGTCCAGACTGCGGGCGTGCACGGCGAGCGCGCGCGATTCGGGGGCCGGGGCGCTGAGCTTGTCGATGATGCGCACCCGCACACCCCTGCGGGCGAGCTCGGTGGCGGCGACCAGGCCGACGGGTCCGGCGCCGGCGATCAGGACGGTGGCTGAGGTGACCATGACGGGCTCCTTTTTTCACGCTCCGTTGAAATTAGTTTCACACTACGTTGAAACAATTCGGTCCGCAAGGGAAATTTCACGCTATGATGAAACTCATGGCGCGAAAATCCACCAGTCCGGGCCCCCGCGACGAACGGGGCGTGCTGCAGGCCCGGATTTTGACGGCAGCCCGCGCCGAGTTCGCCGAAAATGGCTGGGCCGGAACAACAATCCGTGCGGTTGCGCGCACCGCCGGTGTCGACCCGGCGCTGGTCTATCACTACTTCGGCTCCAAGGAGGGGCTGCTCGACGCGGCCACCGTGCCGCCGCCGCGCTGGCTCGACGCGGTGGCGCAGACCTGGACCAGGCCACCGGACGAGTTGGGGCAGGCCCTCGCGAAGCTCGCGATCACGGTGTGGGCCGACGAGCAGATCGGCCCGACCTTGCGGGCCATCCTGCTGACCGCCGCCCACGAACCATCCACCCGGGACAAGTTGTGCCGGGTGGTGGAGAGCCAGTTGATCGGGGCGTCCCAGCTGGACTGTGACGACCACGAACGCCTGGTGCGCGCCGGGCTGATCTCATCGCAGATCATCGGCATGGCGCTGTTGCGGTACGTGTGGCAGATCGAGCCGGTGGCCTCGATGACCGACGACGAACTGGTGGCCGCGATCGCGCCCACCCTGCAGCGCTACGTCGACGGCGATATCAGCGGGTCATCCGGCGCACAGTGATTCCGAGATCTCCCAGAGCTTTTCGGAGCGCTCGGGATCGGTCGCGTAGGCCTCGGCATCGGTGCGCACCGCGCAGTCGGCCAGATACAGTCCGCCGCGGCCGTCGAGTTCTGGGCTGACCGCCGCCCAGACCTGGGTGGCCGCACCCTGCTCCGGCGTCCACACCTCGATGGCGTGTGCGCGGGCCCGCCCACCGACCGCGGCCACATCCGCCCGGGACATGTGCCGGGCCAGGTTGGTGGCCACCATGCCCGGATGTACGGCAAACGCGCCGACGCCCCGCTCGCGCAATCGATGATCGAGCGCCACGGCGTGCAGGATGTTGGCGGTCTTGGCGGCGCCGTATGCGGCGAACTTGTCGTAGTCGCGATGTTGCCAGTTGGGATCGGTCAGATCGATGTCGCCGAGACGGTGACCGTCCGAGGACAGGTTGATGATCCGGGTGCCCTCGACGAACTGTGGCGTCAACCACGAGGTCAGTGCGAAGTGGCCCAGATGATTTGTGCCGAACTGCATTTCGAAGCCGTCGTCGGTCCGGCCGAACGGGGTGAACATCACGCCGGCGTTGTTCATCAGCACATTGATCACCGGCGCGGCAGCGGCGATCTGGGCCGCGGCCGCGCGAACGCTCGCCAGCGAGGTGAGATCGAGTCCGACGCCGGATAGGCGCGCTACGGGCATCTCGGCCCGGATCGCGTCGATCGTCGCGGTGAGCGCATCGACATTGCGGGCCGCCAGCACCACATGCGCTCCGCCGGCGGCCAGCACGCGGGCCGACTCGAGGCCCAATCCCGATGAAGCGCCGGTGATCACCACCGTGCTGCCGCTCAGATCCCGGCCGGTGACAACCTCTGCCGCAGTCTTCACCGGGCACCGCCCTCGACGATGACGCCCGCGGCCTGCTCCATCGGTTTGATCACCGCGGTGAAATCTGAATCCGGCCCCTCGGCCCGCACCGTGTGCTCCCAGATCTGCTGCACCGCTTCGGCGATATCGACCGGCAGGCCAAGGGTTTTCGCCTCGTCGAGGTACAGTCGCACATCCTTGGCCATCAGGCCGGTGGCGAAACCGTAGTCGAAGGTCCTGGGCAGCACCGCCCGCGGGAACTTCTCCCGGCTGGCGTGAGTCCCACCGGAGCCGGCATTGAGCACATCGATCATCACCTGGGCGTCCAATCCGGCCTTGACGCCCATCACCATCACCTCGGCGGTAGCGGCCAACGTGGTGGCGGCCATCAGGTTGTTGATCAGCTTCATGGTCTGGGCGGCCCCGGGGTGCTCGGAGACGAAGATCGCCCGGCCCAGAACGGCGAATACCGGTTCCAGCACCTCGAATTCGACTCGGGGCCCGGAGACCATCACGGCCAAGGTGCCCGCCTCGGCGCCGTGCACACCACCGCTGACCGGGCTGTCCAGTGCCGCGATGCCGCGGGAGTGCAACACCGCATGATTGCGCTGGGCGGCCTGACCGCCCACGGTGGACAGATCGACGAATCGACGCACCGCTGTGCCGGTGGCCACCTCGGCGACCACGGCTTCGGATACCTGCGGCGTCGGCAGACTGGCCAGGACGGTGCCGGCCCGGTCGGCGACATCGCGCACCGAGTCGGCCGGTTCAGCGCCCAGTGCTACGGCCCGAGCCAGCACGTCCTCGCGAACGTCGAACGCCAGCACCGGGAACGTCGCCGTGACAAGCCTGTTCATCATGGGCCAGCCCATGTTGCCCAGCCCGATGAAGCCGATCGTGGAATCCATCTGTGCTCCTCGTATGTATCTTCGGGTGTTCAACCGGCTCAACGCTTTCGGGGCCGAACGCCGTCCAGGAACAGCCTTACGAAGGCGCGCATCCGGTTGTCCAGATCCTCGGGTGTCCAGGCCACCCCCCAGAGTGCACCGGTGGCGGGGCCACCGACCACCATGCTCAGGAACGCACTTCCGGCCACCTCGGGATCGTCGATCTCGATGGCTCCGGCCTCGGCATGGCGGGCGAGGACCTCGGCGATGAATGTCATGGCCGGCAGCGTGCCCTGCTCGTAGACCAGCCGGAACAGCTGGGGAAAGCGGTTGCCCTCGGCATTGAGGATCCTTTGCAGCGCAATGCCGGCGGGGCTGGTGATACCGGCGAGTCGGATCCGGCCGATGGCCAGCAGCGTCTCTTCCAGGTCGTCGGTCTCGGCCGCGCGCAGGGTCTCGATGGGCACCAGCCAGCGGTCCACCGCGCGCTGTGCCGCCGCCTCGAACAGGGCCGCCTTGTCCGGGTAGAGGCTATAGATGGTGCGTTTGGCCATGCCGGCGGCCGCCGCGATGGCCTCGATGGTGGAACGCTCGAATCCGTTGTCCAGGAAGACTTCCAGCGCACGGTCCAGTAGCTCCAGATGGCGCTGGGCGGCCTGCTCCCGGGTGGGGCGACCCACTTGACGAACTTGAGCCATGGGTCCACAGTAGCAGTAATGAAACGCACGAGGTGCTATTAATTCAATTCTCCTCAGGAGGCCCCATGTCTGCCGTCGATCAACTTCTCGCCTTGCAGCACGACCCAGGACGCTATGACATCGCACCCTCCGATGTGCAGGCACTGCAGATCGAGGCGGTCAACGAGCGGTTTGCCGAACGAATCGATCAGATACCCTTGCTGCGCAACCGTTCCCAGTCGGCCGAGATCACCACGGTCACTGAGGCTGAAGACCTGGTGCCGCTGCTGTTCGCCCACGGCGCCTACAAGAGCTACGCGCAGAACTGGCTCGCCGACGGCCGCTGGGACCGGATGGCCAAATGGGTGGGCACGGTGTCGACCTGTGATTCCTCCAGGGTCGACGTCGACGGGATCGGCGGACTCGACGACTTCGTCGACCGGATGGGATCCGTCGGTTGCTACCTGACCTGCTCCAGTGGCACGACCGGCAAGCCGGCGATGATCGCGTGCTCGGAGTCCGATCTGGAGGTGGCCTCGCGGGCCAACGTCACCGGGCTGACCTGGGCCACCGGCATTCCGGCCGACGGCAGTCGCAAACTGTTCGGGCTGGGACCACGTACCAGGGTCGAGCGCAACGAGCGTACCCGGATCGCGCTCGTCGAAGCGTTCTCCACTGAAGCCGACAGTTATCAGCTGCCGGTCGCTCCGATCTCGGTCGGGTCGATCATGGCGATGATCGACCTGCGTCACCGCATCGCCGACGGTGCTGCCAACCCATCGGAGCTCGCCGAGTTCGAAACAACCAGCGCTGCACGGCAGTCGGAGATGGAGACGGCGATCGCCGGGGCGATCGATGAACTCGTCGCCGCCCGGGATCGCAAGCTGCTCCTCACCGGCATGTTCGCTTCGTTGTTCCAGGTGGCCCAGGATGTCCGGGCAAAAGGATTCTCCGGTAAGGACTTCCGTGCCGACACTGCGCTACTGGTGGCCGGTGGTCTCAAGGGCGCGGCGCTGCCACCGGACTACCGTGAGTTCATCTTCGACACCTTCAACATCGCCGATGAGCGGGTGTATCACTTCTACACCATGCAGGAGTTGAACACCCCGTTCCCGAAGTGTCCGGGCGGCCGTTACCATCTGCCGCCGTGGGTTCTGTTGCTGCCCTTGGACGAACCCGGTGAAAAGCTGGTGGACACCACGGCGGGGCCGATTCAGGCCAGGGGCGCGTTCTTCGACCTGTCGCTGGACGGCCGCTGGGGTGGAGTCATCTCCGGTGATCGCATCGATGCCGACTTCGGGGTCTGCGGCTGCGGGCACCAGGGCCCGACGGTGGGGCCGGACATCACCCGCTATGCCGACCTGGGTGGGGACAAGATCACCTGCTCGGGCACCATCGATGCTTATGTGCGGGGTGAGGCATGAGCACCGCCACGGCATTGGCAGCACCGTTCATCATCCGCGGCGAGTTGATCGAAGGCAATGCCGACCGACATCGGTCTCGCGATCTCGGGGTCGACTTCGCCACGCCCGCCATCGATCTCGATGTATTGGTCACCCCACGTCAGCAGTTGCCACCCCTGCTGGACGTGCCGCTGACCGAGATCGTCGACTTCCTGGCCGAGACCGGGCAGCGCCTGGCGCTGGACGCCAACCCGCACATGCAGCGGTGTCTGGACCTGGTGGCCGAGACCAACCCGCTGCCGCGCCGGGTGGTGGAAAACCTGTACCGAACGGCGCCGGAACTGCTGCGCCGCGACAACCTGTGGGCCCAGGTCGAATCGAATTTCGCCGACCCGGCCGTGCTGGACGGCTGGGTGACGCGCACCGACGCGGCCGGTAACACCGCGGCGATCCGGGCCTTCCCGCCCCGGGTGGTGCACATGCTGGCCGGCAATGCCCCGGCCGGTTGCATCGCCTCGATCGCGCAGGGCGCGTTGGTCAAGGCCGTCAGCGTATTCAAGATGGCCTCCTCGGACCCGTTCACCACCGTGGCCGTGCTGCGGACCATGGCTGAGATCAACCCGAAACATCCAGTGGTGCAGTCGATGTCGGCGGTGTACTGGGCCGGCGGTGATGAATCCGTCGAGCGCACCATCTACCGCCCGCAGTACTTCGACAAGATCGTGGCCTGGGGCGGCGGACCGGCCATCGACAACGTCATCAAGTATCTGGGGCCCGGTATCCAACTGGTGTCCTTCGACCCGAAGAGCTCGATCTCGATGATCGGTCGCGAGGCGTTCGATTCCGAGGGCATCCTCGCGGACGTCGCCGAACGGGTCGCCGCAGACACCTGCGTGTTCAACCAAGAGGCTTGCCTGGCAAGCAGATTCGTCTTCCTGGAAACCGCCGACCGCGGGCAGGCCCGGCGGTTCTGCACTCAGCTGCTGGCGCGCCTGGGCGTCGACCGGACCTTCGGATCGGCGGTGGCCCCGCTGCCATCAGCCGATATCCGCGACGAGATCGAGGTGATGGGTGCGATGGGCGACGAACTCGAGGTGTTCGGCCGGTTCGATGGCCGTGGCATGGTGCTGTTGTCCGACGAACCGGTGGAGTTCCACCCCTCGAACAAGATCTCCAACGTGGTGATGGTGGGCTCGCTCGATGACGCGGTGCGCCACGTCAACGTCGCCACCCAGACCATCGGCATGTACCCGTACGAGCGCAAGACCCAACTGCGCGACGCACTGGCCAGTGCCGGCGGTCAGCGGGTGTGCCGGGTCGGGACCGCCAACGGCCATGTCGCCGGCGGCCCGCACGATGCCATGTACCCGCTGGCCCGCCTGGTGCACTGGATGGGCGATGACGATGTGCTCGGCGCCGATGCCAACCCCGTGCTGCCGGCACAGCTCTGAGGATCGTCCGTTCGACCGATACCGGTCACGCCGGCGGCTGATCTCACGGATTGAACGCCGTGCTCCCGTCCACCGGGTGGGTGGTGCTGACCAGCTTGGCGTAGCAGTGGTCCCGATCCAGGCTGTGGCCGCGGGTGCCGCCGGTCCTGCCCGCCGCGCCGCTGGTGTGGTCGGCGTCGCTGAAGGCATCATGATCGCCCGCGACACCCACGTAGTACACCGTGGTGACCCGCTGCGAGGTCAGATGTCCTTCGGCGGGCCCGACCATCACCGACCAACCGTCATCGTTCCTGGTGATGCCGCCGCTGGTACCGGAGGAATCAGGTGGAGCCCACACCGCGGTGAAATCTCTTGGGGAACTACCGCATCCGAAGTAGCCGACCCAGTCGGGATGCTCGACCGGGCTGCTCCAGGCACCGCCGATCCGCGCGCGGCACTGCCGGCCGTTGTCGAGTACCAGCCCGAACGGCTGGTAACCGTGCTCGGCCGGCTTGCGGGGCGAGCTCAGCCCGTCGGCTGCGAGCAGATCGACCACCTTGGTGAACGGGTCGCGCACGCACAGCACGTGATCGGTATCGGCGGCCGACCAGCAGGCATCGGCGGAATCGGCGGTGCTGCCACAGAATCGAATCGAGGAGCCCACGTCGTAGGGCGACGGCTCCCCGTAGGAACAATCGATCGGGGAACTGCCGCGCGATGGCGTCCTCTCCTGCCAGCCGTCCTGCACGTTCCCTTGTGCATCCACGGGCCGGAGCACGATCACCTCGGGTCCACGGTCGCGGGTGACATGAACGAAGGTGACGACGCCGCCGATGACGGCCATGATCGTCCCGATCGCAGCCAGCGCCCACCACGGCATTCGACGGGACCGCGGCGGTGTCGCGGCCGGGCTAGCGGTGCTGTCCCGCCAGAACTGCCAGCCGGCCGGAGCGGGTGGCCAGGACGGGTCGGGCTGCCAGCCGGGCGGTGGTTCCCACCCGGGCGGCACCGGCCAGTTGGGTGGGGCTTGGAACGATCCGCCGGGCACCCGCGTACGGTATCGCCGCGCGTCGGGCCGCCGTGGCGAAGTCGTGTCCGTCGTTCGGATGAAATCTCGGGGCGGCAAACCGATGCTGCGCACCCGCATGGAAGTGGCACGGCCGGATGTACCACGTGTGTCCGGGTCCGGCGCCGACCCACGTAGACTGGACAACTGACGTTTGACCAGAAAGAGGGCGTACACGCATGAGTGGCCATTCCAAGTGGGCGACGACCAAGCACAAGAAGGCCGTCATCGACGCCAAGCGCGGTAAGAGCTTCGCCAAGCTCATCAAGAACATCGAGGTTGCGGCCCGCACCGGTGGCGGCGACCCGGCCGGTAACCCGACCCTCTATGACGCCATCCAAAAGGCCAAGAAGACCTCGGTGCCCAATGACAACATCGAGCGGGCCCGCAAGCGCGGTGCGGGCGAAGAGGCCGGTGGTGCCGACTGGCAGACCATCATGTACGAGGGCTACGGCCCCAACGGTGTCGCGGTACTCATCGAGTGTCTGACCGATAACCGCAACCGCGCGGCGGGCGAGGTGCGGGTGGCCATGACCCGCAATGGCGGCAGCATGGCCGACCCGGGCTCGGTGTCCTACCTGTTCTCCCGCAAGGGCATGATCACCCTGGAGAAGAACGGCCAGTCCGAGGACGATGTCCTGATGGCGGTGCTCGAGGCCGGTGCCGAGGAGGTCAACGACCTCGGTGAGTCGTTCGAGGTGGTCTGCGAACCCACCGACCTGGTGGCGGTGCGCACCGCTCTGCAGGACGCCGGTATCGACTACGACTCGGCCGAGGCCAGCTTCCAGCCGTCGGTGTCGGTGCCGCTGGACCTCGACGGTGCCCGCAAGATGTTCAAGCTGATCGACGCCCTCGAGGACTCCGACGACGTGCAGAACGTTTACACCAACATCGACATCCCCGACGACGTCGCTGCGCAGCTCGACGAGGAATAGCGGGCTATAGCGCCGCGCCGATCGGCGTAGCCCCGGAGATCACCTCGAACGTGCGGCCGGCGGTGTCCGGCGTATCGAGTACGGCGAGCAGCACTGCGGCCACATCGGCACGCGGAATGCTTCCACGGCCAGTGGAATTCGCGACCGTGACGGTTCCGGTGCCCGGTTCGTCGGTGAGCCGGCCGGGCCGCACGATGGTGGTACGCAGGCCGCGGCGTCCCCGAACATCGGCGTCGGCTTCCGACTTGGCCCGGATATAGGCGCGGAAAACCTCGTCGTAGCCCTCGTCCAGGCTGCGGTCATCCGCCGAGATCGCCGACACCATCACGTACCGGGTGACTCCGGCGGCCTCCGCCGCATCGGCCAGTAGGATCGCGGCGTCGCGGTCCACCGTGGTCTTACGGGCCACGCCACTGCCCGGCCCCGCACCGGCCGCGAACACCACCGCATCCGCGCCGCGCAGTGCCTCGGCGACCTCGTCGGGGGAGGACCGTTCCAAATCCAGCACGATCGCGGTGGCGCCGACCGTCTCCAGATCGATCGCCTGCGCCGGGTTGCGAATCAACCCTGCGACGCTGTCGCCGCGCGCAGTGAGCAACCTCTCCAGCAGGAGTGCGATCTTTCCGTGTCCACCGGCGACGACGACATGCATGCCTCCAGTGTGGACCGCATCGCCGGCGCGGTCGGCCGCATCCGAGGTGTGTCACTCACCGGTGCGCCCAACTGCTACCGCTAAGCTATCGAACAGCTGTTCGGGACGAGTGAGGAGTGGGCGTGCGGGTGATGGGCGTCGACCCTGGGCTGACGCGGTGCGGGCTCTCGATGGTGGAGACCGGCCGCGGTCGCCAGGTCACTGCGCTCGATGTCGACGTGGTGCGCACCCCGTCCGATGAACAGTTGCACCGGCGGCTGCTGGCCATCAGCAACACCGTCGAGCACTGGATGGACACCCACCGACCCGACGTGATCGCCATCGAGCGGGTGTTCGCCAACCAGAACGCCAACACCGCCATGGGCACCGCTCAGGCGGGTGGTGTCATCGCGCTGGCCGCCGCCCGCCGTGGCATCGATGTGCACTTCCACACGCCCTCGGAGGTCAAGGCCGCGGTCACCGGCAACGGCCGCGCCGACAAGGCTCAGGTCACCACCATGGTCACCAAAATCCTTGGGCTGCAACAAAAACCGACCCCTGCCGATGCGGCCGACGCGCTGGCCCTGGCGATCTGCCACTGCTGGCGCGCGCCGATGCTGGCCCGGATGGCCGAGGCCGAGGCCAAAGCCGCCGAATACCAACGCAAATACGCCGAGAAACTGAAGGTGGCCCGGGCATGATCGCATCGGTGCGTGGCGAGGTCATCGACATCGCCCTCGATCACGCGGTCATCGAGGCCGCCGGCGTCGGCTACAAGATCATGGCGACCCCGTCGACCCTGGCCACCCTGCGCCGCGGCGAGGAGTCCCGGCTGATCACCGCGATGATCGTGCGCGAGGACTCGCAGACTCTTTACGGCTTCGTCGACCACGACGCGCGCGACCTGTTCGGCACGCTGTTGGGCGTTTCCGGCATCGGGCCGAGCATCGCATTGGGCGCGCTGGCGATCTATGACGGCCCGACCCTGCGACAGGCCATCGGTGACGGCGACATCACGGCACTCACCCGCATCCCGAAAGTCGGCAAGAAAACGGCGGAACTCATGGTGCTCAGCCTGCGCGACAAGGTCGGCGCCGCCACCAGCGGTACCGGTTCGGCCTCCGTCGGCGGTCATTCGGTGCGCGGTCCGGTGGTGGAAGCCCTTGTCGGGCTTGGCTTTGCGGCCAAGCAGGCCGAAGAGGCCACCGACAAGGTGCTGGCCGAGGACCCCGACGCCAATACCGCCACCGCGCTGCGGGCCGCACTGTCGATGCTGGGTAAGAAATGAGCCGCTTCGACGACGACGGCGACGAGCCCGAGGACCGGGATGTCTCGCCGGCGCTGACCGTCGGCGAGGGCGATATCGACGCCAGCCTGCGGCCCAAGTCGCTGCGCGAGTTCATCGGCCAGCCGCGGGTGCGTGAACAGCTGCAACTGGTGCTCGAAGGTGCCAAGAACCGTGGTGGCACACCGGATCACATCTTGCTGTCCGGACCGCCCGGTCTGGGCAAGACCTCGCTGGCGATGATCATCGCGGCCGAGCTGAGTTCGTCGCTGCGGGTCACCTCGGGTCCGGCGCTGGAGCGCGCCGGCGACCTGGCGGCCATGCTGAGCAATCTGGTCGAGGGCGATGTGCTCTTCATCGACGAGATCCACCGCATCGCCCGGCCGGCCGAGGAGATGCTGTACCTGGCCATGGAGGACTTCCGGGTCGACGTCGTGGTGGGCAAGGGCCCCGGCGCCACGTCCATTCCGCTGGAGGTGGCGCCCTTCACCCTGGTGGGCGCGACCACCCGCTCCGGCGCGCTCACCGGCCCGCTGCGCGACCGCTTCGGTTTCACCGCGCACATGGACTTCTACGAGCCACCCGAACTGGAACGGGTACTGGCCCGCTCGGCCGGCATCCTGGGTATCGAACTGGGTGCCGAGGCCGGGGCCGAGGT
>Ga0164242_10002772_pt1 | contig 20216 bp, 18 predicted proteins | sample OricomgcompostMG_FD_108783 | JGI IMG/M metagenome (GOLD analysis project Ga0164242, IMG submission 108783) | Miracle-Growth compost microbial communities from Emeryville, California, USA - Original compost - Miracle growth compost (MG) ... | reverse complement strand
TGGGTTGCCATAGTAGCCGCTCTGGATCGACTCGGGCGGCTGGCCCAGAGGTGTAAACGATACAAGTTTCGTGGTGAGGCGAACCAGCACTATCAAAATCGGGATGCCTATTGTCGTCTAGAGAAGTAGTAGCATAAGTTAGTCACTAGAGTGCTTGGATGGTCACCTTGGGGAGAAAAAAGGGGGGGGGTGGTGGTTGGAGAGTGGCTTACGTCGATCGCTAGGTTTAACAGGTAGAACGAGCAGGGGTTCGGTGTATAATCATCATCCCTCCGTAAAAGCATCATGGCCACCTGCCGGGCACCGTGTCCAACAACGACGGGGTCCGGCTTGATCGTGAGCCTCCCCGAGGTGAGCATGGACATGAACACATTGACGATATGCACCAGCACGCTACCGAACACCTGCTTCGACGCGTCGAAGAACCAGATCTTGACTGGCCGCTGAGGCCGTTCCCTCCATCGCTTGTAAACCAGTGCCAACAGGGCGAGGGCGCCGAGGGCGAGCTGCACGAGCAGCGCGAATGGCCCGAGAAGACGACATTCGACCTTGTCGAGTGCGGGATCTGGATGGTTGGGTGACGAGGTTACCGCGGCTGACGTGGCCCCAGTAGCGGTCATGGTCACGATGACGGCGTCAACAGCCGGCGTCGGGTTGTTCACCTGTGCGTTGCCGATGGCGATGGTCGGTCGGTAATGGACTGGTAGGGATGTCGTTACCGCCGCGGCGAGCGACGCTTCTGGGATAGCGTTTGGTATTGCAGGCACAGCATGACCAAGACCGGGGGGAGGAAACATTTGAGGGAACGGAGGAGAGGGTCGGGGATGGGCTAGTAAGCTCAGGCGGTTGTTAAGGCCACTAGTTCCATCGAGAGGTTATTAGTCGGCGGAAGACGTGTCGCGTGCGGGGTGTGGGATAGCGGTCGAGAAAGGTCGAGAAGGGTCCTTTGTAAGGTGTAAAAAAAAAGTGTACAGGAGAAGGATGCCAGACGGACGGTATTCTGAGTTTTGAGTTTCGGAGTTGGCCTCGGGCTCTGATAAGCCTGACGCGGCGTAAGAAAGGAGGTGGGAGGGCACGATGGCAACTCAGATGATCGCCAAGTATTGCCTGGCGAGGCGGAGGCTCAAGTTAGCTTGTTTGATTGGGTATCAAGGGGTTAAGCCCCACAACGGCATTGCCCAAAATAAAGTGCATGCATCTGTCCGCCTAGCGGAGAAGGTAAAATCAGATAGAATTTAGGCTTGTTGAACTGAGCCGAACTTAAAAATCGGACGAGAAACCAAACTCCATACGATACGGAAAGCCAGATATGGAGAGGTAGAAACATGCAGATGTAGAAACCGAGAGATGGCCTGACCCGCGCCATCTCTTTCTTGTTTGGCCAATGGTAACTCGAGGTTCGACGTTTACAATTATCCTTCTCCGACTTTTAAAGCACATTGTCGGTGGAGATTACGAACATCATTATCTCCTAGATACCAAACGTAGTGAATGACTAGGTCAGGGGCGTTTTGGCCAGGCAACTGCTTCTCGGTGCAAACCGAGCCTGCTAGCTAGAAATGATGTCTAACACGCTTTCACTGGGTAAGGTACCAATGTTGCAATTGCCTGGCAGAGTTGCCGAGTGAATCCATTTCCCATCCGTTTGTGCCGGAACAAAATCAGCACCGTGAACCCCAGGAGAGCCATATTCTTTGATCAACCTCTCTCCTCCAATATCAGCGAAAGACAAGAATGAGAAAAACCGGAAACCCTTAGTAAAAAATATAATTAATCCCTTAAGCCCGTCATCAATCATGGCAAGATACAACTCTTGAGAGTAATATGTCGTTGAGGGGAGAGCGTAGCCAGACCAACCAGCAACAAAGTACGGCGATCCGTGATGCGGCCGTATATCAACATACAGGCTTGTCCCATGTAACAATGCCCGTGATGCCTTTAAGCGACCTCTGGCACGGTCGGAAGCAACTTTCGCACGAAGTGTGGGATGCCGCCTCGTGCGTGTCTGGCGGAACTTGGCTTGCCCTTCCCAGTGACCGACTTCGGCTTCGTGTCCGAAGTTGTCTTGGGAGGAGGAGGAGAAGACGGGCCCCCAGACGGTCGAGTCTTGGTCCGAAGGCCATCAGTGGGCCCGTCTAATCGTCAATCGATACCGTGCTGTTTCTTGAGGCGTTCTAAGTTCTCCTTGCGGGCTTCGAGGTCCTCTTTTGACCTGACCATCTTCTCTGGCTGGTGGTATAATACTAGAGCACGATGCGTTAGTCGGTGATTCGGAGGGAGAGGAGCAGCCCTTGTTCTAGCGTTCGGGGAGAGTTGAATCCGAAAAAAACATACCAACAAGGTAACGGTTCTGGAAGTTGAAGCCGTTCAGCTTGTCGCAAGCCTGCTTCGCATCCATCACGTCTTCATAGACGACGAACGCGGTGCCTTTGGTATTCGTGGTGATACCCTGGCGGACCTGGCTACAAGGGGTGTTAGCCGGGTGTCTGAAGGGGGAGAGAAGGATGCCGATGCGTACCGAATTGGCCCAAACTTGCCGAAGAGGTCGAAGAGTTCTTCAGGAGTAACGTTATAGCTAATGGCGAATTAGTTTTTAGATGTTTCGCAGATGACGTGGTCGACAGGCAAAGGTACCTTAGATTCTTTACGAATAAAGCTCTGTCCATGTCGGCGTGGTTAGCAAACGAAACCGCGATACGGGGAGCACGGATGCCGGGCCGGGAAGAGATGGAGGGGCCCCGGAAGGGAGTTTGGTGGTCGACACGGAGGAGGGGTGAGTGACGAAAGGTGAAATGGGAGGGGAAACGGGGGGAGCGTCCACTTACCGATTAACCTCGGGGGCAAGTTTGCCGGCGCGATTCATATCTTGATGTCAATGTCGGTGTCTTCGGCACGTTCACGATGAGGTGATCGCTGTGATGGTCGTTGAGGTGTCGGGATTGGAAAAACAAGTGCTATGGGTAGGAGCCGCGGAATGACGGGACGAAGATCGTGGCGGAGTGTCGTTGGTGGGAGGGTGGCCCGGGCTTCTGCCTCTTTAGGCCTAGTGCTAAGTCATCATGGCACGTGATCTACAACGTCCTGTGGAGAGGTGAATGTGTGTCTCTAAAGGGAAATGCGTCTTCTTAAATACGGGTTCATGTTCTACTGTGCAACTCCTTTCAGAGGTTGAGATTGTGGTGTTGCGGCTCGAGATACTACGAGATATAGTACGGATCCGTACCTGCCTGGTGTGTACTGTACGTATTACTATGTGGCTGGTGGTCTTTCTTGTGTCTCCTGCACGCCGCTACATTCGGGTGCCATCCACCAATTGCTAGTGGTCGAGCCCCCTGTATTTTAGTTGGTTTTGTCGGGGTTCAGCCTTTGCCGATGCGTCGCCGCGAATCTGGAGGGGCGGGACGAACGAGACAGGGGTTTCCGGGAAACAACTCAGCAGCCGTGCTCCAGCCCAACAAAGGCCGCTCGGCTCTCTCCCTCTCTCCCTCCCTCGACTACCCTCCTATAATCAAACCCACCTTCTTATAATCACGACTCTCTCTCCCCTCTCAGCCCCCGTCAACAGAGAACTCGTCTCATGGCAGACTCATCCTGCTCCTTGCATACATCACTCCTCCTCCTTCCCGCCGTAAGCTAGCTGGCTGGGAACTAGCTAAGGTAGCAATCATGCCGTCCGTAACCAAGGAGCAGCCGCTTGTCCCAGCGAAGAAGCGGAGGCGTGACGACGACATCGATAGCGACGTGCACCCACCAATATACGAGGCAATCTTCTCGGCTCGGGCCATTATTTCGGATGATGATGATGCCGCCTTCGGAGCACATTCACCGTATCGAGCCAACGCCTCCCTCGCTGGAGTAAACAACAACAACTACTATGACCTCCCCCACTCCCATCACACAGGGCTTAGCCCACCGAGAAAGACGGCCCCCTTACCGACGTCGAAGCGTATACGAATAGCTAGCGAGGCGGAGGACACAAGGTCACACTCACGATCCATTTCCCCAACAAACTCACGCCGCCAGACCAGATCACCCCCGGGAAACCCCGGGCGGGAGGAACTGCAGGAAACAAACGCCAATAGCAGGTCGACCCTCGCCCGGACGCACTCAACCCCCTCCCTCAGCCGCTGCCACATCTGCCATCGCAAGCCATCCAAGAAGTCCGACCTCGATTCCTTTGCCGACTGCCAGGGCTGCGGCCAGCGGACCTGCTTTGTATGTCTGCGGCAATGTCTCGACTGGACGCCTAGGGGGGGCGTAATGCCAGGCAACGCCCCGACAAAGGACCTTTCCGCGTCGTTTCGAATGGAGGATGCCGACGCCGAGACAGAGGGAACCGGTGAGGGAGAATCGACACAGGGGCCACATCACAGTTCAGAAAAAGAGCAGCACCGGCAAGCGGACGGATGGGCCCAAGGAGGGCATCGCCCGGTGGTATGCAGTCGATGTTGCGTGGAGAAGGGCCCGGATGGAGATGTTGTTTGCCTAGGCTGTCTCCCCTTTTCGGAAGGTTGAATAGGGTACTCCGGATCAGATGTTCTGCTGTCTCCGCGGTCATAGCAGCCCCCTCAACTATCCACTTCAAGGACGTGGCTGCTTAAGGATGTGGCTGCTCAAGGCATGCCGAAATCTGTGCAGCCCGTCATCACGCCCCTTGCTCTCGGGATGGGAGTGGAAGTTCTCGTCTGGGATGAGAACGAATGGATATTATTGCCATGTGGGCAAATTTGGGAGTCTACTTGTGACCTCAAAATGCGTACCACTGGTGTTTAGAAGCAGGAACACATTGGCGGACCATGAAGTCACCTCATTATACCCACGCTACTGAAAGCATGCGATGTTCCTGCCTCTCTCTTTTGGCACCCCATAGCTACCTACCTACCCCACCCAAACTTCACTTCACACGAGGACAATCTCAACATACTGGAACATGTACTTATAATCCTGCAACGCTTGGGTCGTCTACGAATTTACACGGTTATGTTCACCCGGAGGTATTTGTGCTTGGTAGAAAACCCGGACCGCCCTCCGAAGGAACCGCTTTCCTTATTAGATATAGAGTACAGGCTTCCGCAAACTCCGGCTTTGTGTTTGTGCGGCCTAGAAGCCAGGTTTTTGATGTGAAACCCAGTCTATGATGTAGTAGAATACACACATGGCTTTAATCCCCCCCCATGTTCGAACCAACCTAGTCTAGTTGTACTGGGCGTACGCGGCGGTGGAGTTGAACTTCAAGTTACCCTTGATGACCTTGTCCACGGCGCTGAGGAAGTCCTTCTCCGAGGCCACCTTTCTCCTCGCCCGGATGGCGAACATGCCGGCCTCCGTGCACACGCTGCGCAGTTCGGCACCGGTCGCGTTGGGGCAGAGACGCGAGATCAGCTCCCACCGGATATCGCGCTCCACGGACATACTCTTGGCGTGGATTCGCAAGATGTTGGCACGGCCCTCCAGGTCCGGGAGGGAGAATTCGATCTTCCGATCGATACGGCCGGGCCTCATAAGCGCGGGGTCGAGCGTGGACGGCCTGTTCGTGGCGAACATGACTTTGATGTTGCCACGGGCGTCGAAGCCGTCTAGCTGGGTAATAAGCTCCAACATGGTCCTTTGAACTTCGTTGTCGCCTCCAGCACCGTCGTCGAACCGGGCGCCGCCGATAGCGTCGATCTCGTCGAAGAAGATGATGCAGGCCTTCTTTGTCCTAGCCATCTCGAACAGTTCCCGAACCATCCTCGCGCCCTCGCCGACATACTTCTGAACTAGCTCGCTCCCGATAACCCTGATGAAGGTGGCATCCGTTCGGTTGGCAACCGCCCTCGCACAGAGTGTCTTGCCGGTTCCCGGGGGTCCATAGAGCAGGGCGCCCTTGGGAGGATCGATTCCTAGGTTGACGAAGCGCTCTGGTGATAGTAGTGGCATCTCGACGACCTCGCGTAGCTTCTCCACCTGTTCCTTGCACCCACCGACATCTCCGTAGGTGACATCGGGCTTCTCCTCCACCGTCATCATCGTGACGCTGGCGTCGATCTTGGGTGGGAGAGGCAGTAGGATCTGGTACTTATTGCGGTCCACCCCGACACGCATACCCTCCTCGATATCCGTGGGGCTGACACGCTCGCCTAGTTGTACCACAAACTTGGCAATCTGCTTAACGTTGATGACATATTTGCTCTTCGCGTCGTCTTTCTCATCCGGGATAATCTTCGTGCAGCGGGCTACTTGCAACGGCTGCTCCTCTGACATACGTTGCCTATCGGCGGCAACGTCCCATAGATGCGGAGGGGCGAGTCCAGTGTCCGATTCCTAAGCTTCTAGTCAGCGCCGCGGTCGGTGGTATTGTGATCCAGCACGGTAACCCACCTTTACGCCTATCTTCTCGTCCACGCTCTGTTGTTTCTCCTTGATCTGCTGCTCGAGTTTCTTGATTGCGGTGCCGTACGGCGCAGCGCCGTAGGTTTTCAGTACCTGGATATCCCTAAAATAGGCAATCAGCATGATTCAGCGAGGTTAATACTCTTCTAGAGCGCGGTTAACTCACTCATCTGATAAAGGTGTGATCTTCTTCTCCTCAACCTCGTCATCTGCGAAGGTTTTGTTGTACTTCTCCCAGTTTTGGCCCGTGGCAGAAGGCTGTCCTCCGTTAGCCAGCGTGACAAACAACGAGGACGTGGATCACCTACCATGGCTGCGAATTAAGAGATGGTGCACGCAGTTGGGTATTAAAATTTGCAGGGTCTTGTTGTGGATGGAGAGGAAGGGGTAGGAGAAATATGAAATTGATGGTCGAGAAGGCGGCGGGATTGAGTTGCAGTTCGCAGTTCGGGTAGGTAAGGAGCTCGATGGTAAGGTAAGGTACCGCGTACGTAGCTGTCAGCCTGGTCCCGTCACCGTGCTTCCAGCCGCCACTAACAAATCCGGAGCTGAGGCGCCGTTTTCTCCGAACTGTAAGTACAGCTGGATCGGGCTAATCCTAAAGAGGCTAGCTTCATGTCCTGGCCCCTCGCTGGAAGACGACAAAAAAATCCAGCCCACCGAGCAGGAGCTCCCAAGCGATTGCCTAGTCGCGAGCCAACACATTTAATCCCACCACCGCTTGCCATCCAACGCTCAATAAGTTCTGTTTCGACCCCGAACCAGTAAACTGAGCCCTCTGTTTAAAATGGCGACCACAGCGAAATCCGGCGGAGGCTCACACAATGCCGCTTTCCGAGTACGTACCCCACCGCCGTGTCTAAGTCATGGCTCAACTTTGGAGCTACCTACTAACCGCCACTTCAGGACAAGGAGAAGCCCGTAGCGGTCAGATCTTCTAACATCGTTGCGGCAAGAGGTATTTTACGATGTTTAAGGCCTTCCGGAGAGCTATGCTGACAATACCAAGCTGTCGCCGATGCGATCAGGACCTCTCTCGGGCCGCGGGGTATGGACAAGATGATCCGAAGCGGGAAGGGCGAGACCATTATCACCAACGATGGAAGCACAATGCTCAAGAGCATGTCGGTCATGCATCCCACGGCGAAGATGCTCGTCAACCTATCAAACGCTCAGGATATAGAGGCTGGTGATGGCACAACGTCCGTCGTGGTCATCTGTGGTAGCTTGTTAGGGGCTGCGGACCGGTTACTATCAAAGGGCATCCACCCTTCAGTTATTTCCGAGGCCTTCCAGAGAGCAGCAGCCGCCGCCGTAAAGGTCCTCCACGAGATGTCACACCCGATCTCGCTGTCAGACACCGCAGCCCTCCTCCAAGCCGCCAACACCTCGCTTTCCTCCAAGATCGTGTCACAATACTCGAACCTTCTCGGCCCAATGGCCGTCAACTCGGTCATGAAGACAATAGATCCTAAGACGGCAGATAATGTTGACCTGAGGAACATCCGGATAATTAAGAAGGTCGGAGGGACTATCGAGGATAGCGAGCTTGTCGATGGACTGGTCCTCACACAGCCAGTTATCAAGAATGCCGGTGGCCCATTAAGAATGGAGAAGGCGAGGATCGGTCTGATTCAGTTCCAGCTGAGTCCCCCCAAGCCAGATGTATGAACCCCCATCACTAAATTTATTCCAAGAACCTCCGCGAGCTGACACCTTGCTCTCTTAGATGGAGAACACAATCTCCGTAAATGACTACAGGCAGATGGACAAGATCGTCAAGGAGGAGCGCATGTACCTCCTCAACATGGTGAAGAAGATCAAGAAGGCGAAGTGCAACGTGCTCTTCATCCAGAAGTCCATCCTCCGCGACGCGGTGAACGATCTATCGCTGCACTTCCTCCAGCGCCTAGGAATCCTGGCTGTCAAGGACATTGAACGAGACGAGGTTGAGTTCGTGTGCAAGTCGACGGGGTGCAAGCCCATCGCCGATATTGACAGCTTCACCGAGGACAAGCTCGGGTCCGCCGATCTTGTTGAGGAGGTCCAGAGCTCCGGCAGCCGCATGGTCAAGGTGACAGGCGCCAAGGCAACCGGCAAGACCGTGTCCATCGTCGTCCGCGGCGCCAACTCCCTCATCCTCGACGAGGCGGAGCGGTCCCTGCACGACGCCTTGTGCGTGGTCCGCTGCCTCGTCAAGAAGAAGGCACTCATCGCCGGCGGCGGAGCCCCCGAGATCGAGATCGCCGCCCAGCTCAGCCGCCGCTCCCGCGAGCTGACCGGCACCGAGGCCATCTGCTGGAAGGCCTTCGCCGACGCCCTCGAGGTCATCCCCACCACGCTGGCCGAGAACGCCGGTCTCAGCAGCATCAAGGTCGTCACCGAGCTGCGCCACCGCCACGAGATGGGTGAGCGCAACGCCGGCGTCAGCATCAAGAGCGGCGGCGTCAACAGCAACATCGCCAAGGAGAATGTCTTCCAGCCCCTGCTCGTTAGCACGAGCGCCATCGAGCTGGCCGCCGAGACCGTCAAGATGATACTGCGGATCGACGACATCGCGCTGAGCAGGTAGATGCGTGAAAAAGCGTGTTACCCGGACACGGCGTGATGAAGCTTGGGTTGGTGGTTTAGGAGCCGATGTAGGACTAGGTACCTAGAGAGGCCAGGAAATAGGGGTTGTTAAAATCGAGGGGACACATGAACGGATAATGGATGCTGTATAGCAACTACTACGTCTCGCAACTAGATAGACTCCTCATAACTCAAGCAATTCACAAATGCATCCGTTGAAAAAGAAAATCGCAAAGACTAAAACGCCTAAGTTTTGACTAATCTCTTGAGAAGTGCCTTAAATCGTAAGAAGCCAATCTGATCCCTTCGCCATCTAGACTACTGTACAGAAATACAAGAATAACGCCATGGCTTAGGCCACGTCTGCTGCTAGGAAACGCAAACAAACGTAGAAATGAACCTGCCAGGCTCGACAGTTTCAACCCGGTCATGATCCCGGATCCCAAAAAAAAAAATGGCACATCCTTGCTCCAGGTCTGGCGTCCCCCAACCAACCCCTTTACCAGCGGAAGCCGAGCCTAGCTATGCTGTCCCGCAAACTTACGTGCAATGTGACCGAGCATTCAGGCTGCCTAGTAGTTAAGCTCACCACCACCCCCTCCAGAAACCTGGTCCAAGTCCTCGTAGCTTTTGAGGGTACGACCCTGTACGGCCTCACGCGGACCCATCGCAGCCCCTCCAGCCGCGCCGTCACCCCAGCGGCTAGCCGGACCGCCTCGGCCTCGGCCTCCCATGGCTCCGGGCATACCACCATCCATCCCCCAGCGGGGGTTTGGACGCCGGTCATATGGCCCGGTCCGGCTGTTGAAGCGGTTGCCCATGGATCCGCCCCTGCGGATCGGGCCAGTGCCACGCTCGTCGCCGCCGGGAGGATGCCACCCCGGGGCTCCGCCAATGGGAGGAGCGCCCATCATGTTCGGCGGGAACATGGGCATTGGGAAGCTGGGGAAGTTCATCATGCTGTTCATGGCATAGTTTTGAAGGTTAAATCCTCGCGGGGTCCCCGTTGGCTGTTGGCCATTAGAGGGCGGGAAGTGACCGTTCGAATTAGCATCCGTTCGAGACGGTGCAATGTGCGCGGGATCCACCACGTAAGCATTGATCAACTCGAACTGGTTCCCAGAGTCAGTTTGTTGGTTACAAGATTAAACGGATTGGGAGCTTACCTCATCCTTTAGCTTCTCAAGCCACTCGGCGTGCCGCTTCTCGACGTGCTTCTTCCAGAAGTGATCCTCCTTGAAAAGTTTACTGCAATCAGGTACTTTACACCGCCACTTGTGCTCATCCTCTTGCTTGACATGCTTGGCTAGCTCTTCATTAAGAGCATCGTCAATTGGTTTCCCGCCCAGCTTCCGGATATCAACGGACTCAGGCTCTAGAATCTGCATGATCTTGTCCTCGAATGTCTTGACCCAGTTGTAGGCTCGCTGCAGTTGTTGCTCGGTCTTAGACGAGGTCCTAAACTTGCGCTCGCCTTCGGTGGCTTCGCCTTCCTCCACCTCTTCGGTCTCCTTGCGCTTCTTACTAGGGAAGGGCTCTCCAGCTGCGCTCGCGTGAGCGACGGCCTTGGCAGAGGAGGAAAGAGTGCTGCGAGGTCTGCGAAGATGACCTCCGGGACACTTTCGAGTCAACTCATGAATGGAGTCGCTTTCAAACACGCAGAAGAAGCAGAAATTGAAAACCCGACGGAGGTATTCAATCAGGAGGTCCAGTTGCTTCTTCTTGACGAGAAGCTCCTCGTCATCGACTTCGTCGTCAACGGCGCCTTCTTCCTCTTCGTCGTCCTCATCCACCTCCCCATCATTATCCGGCTCCTCTGCGTCCTCGTCCATGGCCTCGTCCATGCCAACCGCCCGCTTTTTCTGGGCCTTCTGAGCAGTCGAAGCTGGGACGGCGGGTTGGAGACGGCCGTTGTTCCTCATCTCGTCCACTCTCTCCTCGATTTTGAGAATGGCGTTGAAATCAGAGCCGAAATCTTCCTCGAACTTGTTCACGAGACGCTGGACTAGGCCGAGATCCTTCTCGATACGCTCTGGTGAAGAGAACAAGTCCCACAACGCCTTCTTCCGAGGATTGGTTGGGGGGTTGTGGATGCCGACATGGCAAGTGAAGTCGCCACGCTGTTCGTCCTTAACCGTTTTGCCGTTAATCGACTCAAGGGCTTTCTCCGCAGTCGAGACGGGGGCGGGAGGCTTAACCTCGACTTCGCCGTCTTCGTCCTTAGCATCATCTCGATCGGCAGTAACCTGGACTTCCGAGGACGGGTGAAGCATGATCCAACCTATGCGATGATATCTCTTGCTGGGATTAGGATCGCTCAGTGATAGCCATTCGAAGCCACCCTCCCCTTCACCCAGGTGCTCCTTGCAGAACGCCTCCAGGTTCTTGCGGCTGACAGACGGGGCGATCGTCTTAATCAGCAAGGTTGGCTGATACAAGTTCTCGTCTCGGATCTCAGCGTTGGTTGTGGGGACAAGATCACCAACTCCAAGGACTTCATTGGCAGCGGTAGCCTCGCCCTCCTCCTTCTCAACAACACCACCGACACCATTGCTTTCGCTCTTGGGGATGCCTTCAAGTGAGAATTCGTCAAACATTCCAGACTCGAGGTCTTGCTCCCACTGGGTATAGCCTCCCCGGCGGAACTCGTTGAGCTGCCGTCGGAAGTCGTCGCGAATGTCGGGAACATAGCGCTCCATGAACCATTGCTCCTCTTTGTGCTGTTTCACAAAGGTGTGGGCCATCCTCGCCTGCAACTCCTCCTTATACGAGTCGTATGCAGCTTGTATCTTGGCTTTCTCCTTGTCACGGTCCTCTTGAGCCTCGCGCTGACCACGAACTCGTTCTGGTTCGCGCCGGCGCCCGGTTCGTAGGCGTTCCTTCTCTTCCTTGATCTTCTCATTTGCTCTCCACCATTCGCCAAAATACGAAAACCCAACCTGATACGGCAGCTTAACGGGGTCCGGAATCAGGTTCGCTAGTGGTTGGGCTGGCCCGGGGCCAGCACCAGCACCAGGGCCGGCATCCTGGCCCGGCACATACCGATCGATATTGGCCGGAGGCGAGCCCACTCGTCGCGGGCGGTCATCTCGATCCCGTGCTCCGGCATATTCTTCGCGGCCACGTCCTCTCGGCTCATATCGATCAACAGCAGCAGGAGAGCGAGATCGTCTGCGGGTGCGATCGTTGCCTAAATTGATTAGGGTAAGTAAGACTGACAGCAAAAGGAAGGTGCGGCGACATGTGAGAGAAGATTCTCCGAGTGGTTTGATCAAATGAAACCGACGCCAATTCAGGGCTTTGTGGAAGGGTAAGGTAAACGCACCAGGAGATCTACTGCGGTAGAAGGTATCCATTCTATCGTCCTTGTTTCTGGTATCGTCGCGGGTTCCCCACGTTCGGTCACCAGGAGAGCGGGCAGCGGAATCGCGGTAAGAGTTGTAAGAATCCATGCCGCCTCACGATGCTAAACTAGGTAGGTAGGTAGGTCAGAGGGTTGGGAAAGTGCGATGGCGGCAAGGAGTGACTGAGAGCACTCTTGCGATCTCCTTGGCTAGGTAGGGTTAGGGCGGCTTCCGTCGACGGGAAGACGTTGTTTGCGGCTTGCTATGTAATAGCGGAGGCCTGCTGGCCGCTTGATCTTTGAGGACGCGTACTGTTTGGCGACATGATTGCCGTTAGAGAAGACATTCTAAGGGAGTTTGAAAAAGAGGTGGATGAAGATGAAGTGAGGAAGCAATTGGACTGTATGAGCAAAGTAATTGGGGAGAACAAGGCGCATGAAGCCGCCTGACCAAACGAATAAATATAGACGATGCGATTGGGGGATAGAACGGGGTGGAACGGGGAGGACAGAGGCAGGCCGGCGTGAACGACGAGGTGTGTGGATGGGGGCAAATCTATACGAGAAGGAGAACAACCAAAGCGGAGAAGCGCGACCGGGGAAAGAGTAGGGCAATGAAACCAGGGAGAACGAACAATTTACGAAGTTTGGCGATGAGCGTTTCCTCAAGGCGCGCGAAAGCGAAGCAGTCGAGGTTAAAAGCGCATGCGCATGAGGCTGTTGCTGTAAGGTAGGTTGGTTCTGGTAGCGGATTCGCAGCCGCCGTCGAGATCAGCTGTGGCTGGGGAAAGGTCACGTGGCGACGCGGCCGGTTTGGAGGTGGAGATGGCTGGTGTTTAACCTAACCCGATGCGGAAACGGAGAGAGCTTCCCTGGCCAAGCTGCCTCCTGGCACGGTAATTGTACGTAGTAAGTCCCTCCCTGAAGTCCCTTTCAGAGCCGGCACGTTTGAGGCTGAAGGTTCTTTCTATATTGGGTCAGAGATTGTTACGTCTCTCAGATCGCTGGTTCCAGTTGTTAAGTTCCGGGATGTCTGGATGTGCGATGGGAATCCGGGATGCGAGGTGAATGCGTGTCTAAGACCCGGCAAGAAGGGCCATTATTGATGAGTGTTGAGCGTCGACGGCATCACTGCGAGATCGAGGCAAAGTAAGGGTTCTCGATGAGTCCGCATTCCCATTTAGCTGTACAGTTCCCTCGCCAATCAGTCCGCAAAAATGGCCACCCCGCCGTTTGTTAGCCCGTGCTATGAGATGGCACAGCTTTCAATCTTATGATAACCCCGCGTGAGAGACACGGTCTAACAGCTCATCCACGCTCGTAAAAAGGGATCAACCGTTTTCCACCCCCAAACAACAACCCACCTAGTTTTGATTCTAGATAACTTACCTACATAACAAATCCCAACCACACCCTTCCAAGCGTAGTAGCAAGCTACAGCAAGCAGTTGTAGAAAGACTCGTAGTCTCCAAAGATGACGACTTACCTGCCTCACCTGACGCTGCCCCAGGCCGTCTTCAACAACCCCGCCGCATCGGTCCTCTTGCCCATCGCTCTCGGGACAGCTATCGGCTTTTCTACCCGACGTATGTAACCCGGTCATCACCATCACATGCTTCTCTCTCAATTATCAACCCGAGAATCCGCGACTAAGTAGCAGTGCAGCCACGGAGGAGCAAAATGCTCGGCTCAAGCTGAAGCAGCCCCCCTATTACCCGCCGGCCACAGTCTTCCCTCCAGTGTGGACGGCCCTATACGGCCTAATGGGCTACGCCGCGTACCGCGCCGTCCACTACGGCACCTCGCCGCTGAACCCGGCCAGCACCATCCGCGCCGCCAAGCACGGCGCGACGCTGTACACCATCCAGCTCGGCCTGAACCTAGCGTGGATGCCGCTGTTCTTCGTCGCCAGGCGACCCGCCGAGGCGGCCGCCGATCTTGTGGCCCTGGTCGGCATTAATAGCTACCTGGCCTACCTCTGGGGTTCTGTTGACCGTGTCGCGGGCTGGTGTTTGGTGCCATATGTCGCCTGGCTCGGATTTGGCGCCTACCTCGCGGTCGGCGTCGGACATTTGAGCAACTGGAATCTGTCCGATAAGGAAACTTCCAAGGACGAGAAGCAAGCTTAGAAAGAGGCCGTCCTTGTCGAGCAAACGGTGAGCGATGGGAAGAAAACGAGCCTTGAGAGTTGTTGTACGCATTGTGATATTATCTAGTCTATGCTCTGAATAATGAATATCTGAGCCCATAAACAACGTTTCTGAAGGGACCAAGCGAGGCAGATCATGCCGTGTATCTAATGGACGTAAAACAATCCCGATCTATACCCACCAACGCCGTGCCGCAAATGCGCCAATCCTTTAATCCCATATGACCAATTCTCTCCTCTTGACTCCCATTTGTGTCGCTTCACTGCATGGGTAGGTGTTTCTTGAGCCCATCGTAAACCATGAATATAAAAGCCGAGCTCGGCGCCGACCGCAGAACCGTGATGCCGCACCCCCGATAGAAGCCGCGCAGACCAGCCTGCTGCCACAGCACCCTCGTCTCCTGCACGAAGGTTCGCTTGTCGCCCGACCCGCCAATCGGCATCGTCTGCATCCGGGACTTCACGGTATCTGCCGGGAAGAATAGGAAGTTGTACGACATACCCGCCGACGCCCCGGCAAGCGCCTGCTGCCAGAGCGGGAGGGGGTCGGCGCGGATGCGTTCAAGCTCTGCCGCGGACGTGGCCGCCTGTTCGTTGATGTTGCGGAGGAGTTTCGTCGTGGTCTCCTTGGAACCGAACCAGGCCGCGCACCCGCCGGCCTCTCGGATCAGGGTCCCCAGCTGGCCGTGCCAGAATCCTATGACGCCGTGGTGCCGGAAGATGTCTCGGATGACGGGAATCGGCTTCAGCGGCGCCTTGACCACGCCGCCCTCGGTCTCGGGCACCTGGATCTTGCACTTGACCAGCTCGATCGGGGTCAATAGGAAGGACGTGAACACGCCCGAGAAAGCCCCGGTGAACCAGAGCGCCGGCAGAGGAAGGACCTCGCCCCGAGGGCTAAGCCCAAACCGGTAGACGGTCTCGCGCCCGATGCGCTCGAAGAAGAACAGGCTGCTTGTCTCCAGCGCTGCTCCCACCAGCGGCGCGCTGATTCCGCGGTATAAGCCGAGGACCCCGTCGGCTAGGATTGACTTGCGGAAGCAGTCTAGCGGTCCTTTATATCGTGGGGGGAGGTGGTCGGGCTGTGACTGGAGCCGAACCTTGACCGTGTCGAACGGGTACTCGATGTACTTTCCGACGATGCCGGCGACCTGCTCATTGAACATCAGTTAGCTGCTCCCATGTGCTTTTTTCCGCTGACATTTGGGAACCGGGAACTTACGGAACCGTAAACCAAGTCTTCCACAGCTTCCATAGCGGCAGTTCGTGGCTTGAGAGGCAAATGTGACGAGACGGATGTTGACAAGGGAATCTCGGGCTTGACCTCGACTTGAGAAGGAGATGCCATTATGAATTACTGAAGCAGGACGTCAGGAAACCCCAAGTCGAGGGAGGGCCGGTGCACAAGAAGTACGTTGGTAAGCTCGAGGTTGGTCGCTCAGCATGGGCGGTCGATCGTCGCACGGAAGCTGCAGGTTGGTTCGTTCTTGGGGGAGATTGAAGGAGCAGAACCAACAAAGCCGAGGTGAGGCAACGAGTATATGCCAAAAGTTGGAGGGACGAAGCCAATTGTAGGTGAAGCTGTCGGCCAGCATGCAGCCCGGTCGAACCAACAACACGGAATTCGCCAGTTCTCGGTCACCGCTCCAAGGAGAAGGGCCCACGAGAGATCCGATGCGCGGAGCGGGGCACTCGGTTGAGCATGTGGGAGATGAGGTGGGTTGGTTATCCAAGGCTCCAAGGGGGGGAAAAAGAAACTTTGCCCGTGGGGTAGTAGTTCCTCAACGTGCGCTGACAGTTAAATCAGCTACAAGGGGGGAAAACCCTTCCTAGTCGCGGTGACTGCGGCTGTTCCACATGGAGGCGTTCACATTTTTGTAAGGTTCACGTTTTCAAGGTAACAAAAATTCTGCTGGGCTAGCACTACGGAACTCAAGTGGACCCCAGGTCCCGTCATGGAGGGGCAGGTTTGGGCCGGCACCGGCTCATTTTCCTTATCAGATCAAAGTTATCAGATCTTTAGCGCGACCAACCCGGGAAAGAAAACCCCCATACCAAGAGTCTAAGCGACGCACACTTGTACATACTGGGCATGTCTCGCATAATAATTCTTATGGTTCTATGAGAGCCGAGGCTAGAACATACCTCCTCCTCGTTTCCTGAAACCCCTGCTACATCCCACGGTGATACGTAATTTACCACTGGCCACCCTTGCCCCCAAACCCTCCTCCAAAGTCGTCCGTCTTCTTCGCCCCGCCACGAACCGGCTTGGCCTGTGCCGCCTCGTGCCGTCGCAGCTCGTCGGGTACTTTGGAAATCGAAGACTTGGATATGATCTGCTTCAAGTCGTACATGAGATCCGTATCTTCGTTCCCCAAGAAGGTAATGGCCACGCCACTCTTACCAGCACGGCCGGTACGACCAATGCGATGGGTGTAGGATTCGATGCTCGTAGCCATGTTGAAGTTCACGACGAGCGAGACGTCCGGCACGTCGATACCTCGTCCCGCCAGATCCGTAGCCACGAGAATATCCGTCTGCCCGTTCCGTAGAGACGCCAGTGCCGCCTCACGCTGCTCCTGGGTCTTGCTTCCGTGCAGCGTGACGGCCGAGAAGCCCATCGACTTGATATCTCTCGCCACGGTATCGCAATTGCGCTTGATGTTGACGAAGACGATGATGGGCGGCTGGAACTGGCCAGAGTTCAGAATCTCCTGTAGTCTCTTCTTCCGCTTGTCCTCACCGGACACGAACTCGACTCGTTGCTCGACCGTCTCGACGGCCTCGCCAGCGTTACCTATCGTCACAATTGCCGGCCGTCGAAGGTATTTCTTCGCAATCTTTTCGACCAGCGGAGGCATTGTTGCCGTGTACATCATAGTTTGACGGTAGCGGTCCTTGCCTCCAAGGTATCGGCTCATCAACTGTGCGTCCTCGGCTTCCTCTGTATCTGGTTTCTCGTTGGTGACCGGCAGGGCGTCGAGAATCTTGGTCAGTGGCTCCTCAAAGCCCTGGTCGATCATTCTGTCGGCTTCGTCCATGATGATATAACAACACTGAGAGAGAACGAGGAGACGGCGCTCTATGCAGTCGACCAATCTACCTGGTGTGGCGACGATGATCTCTGCTCCGTTGCGCAGCGCGTATACTTGCTCCTCCAAGGAGTGGCCACCGACGATGCTCACAACGGTGAATCCGAGGGGAGTGGCAAACTTCCTTGCCTCAGCTTCGATTTGCTGCACCAGTTCACGGGTTGGCGCTATGATGAGCGCGTAGGGACCATCGTTCTTGATGAGTTCCGTCAAATGGGGGAGCTCTGAGATGTAGACCAGTAAAGGTAGTAGGAACGCGGCGGTCTTTCCGGAACCTGTCACGGCAACGCCGATAAGATCCCGAGCCTGTTGCGCAATCGGAATTGCTGCCCGTTGAATCGGCGAAGGGTCGTCATATCCCACGTCGGAGATGATGTCGAGAAGCCGGCTAGGCAAGCCAGATTCTCCCCAGTTGCGCATGGGGTTTGGAATAGCACCTCCTTTGGTGGCGATACCAAAATCCTCCTTGAAGATGCGCCAGTCGCGCTCCTTCATTTCCGATAGCTTCTTCTCCGACCAGTGTTTGCCCAGACCATTCCACTCGGTGGCCTGTTTCGCCCGATCATGCTGTTCTAGAAGCTGCCGTGCTCGCTCCTCTCCATGCTCGGGGTCGCTTCTGCGGATGGCCTCCGCCTTCCGTCGGGCCAGCTCATCCGTCATTTGCTCGCCGTACCCTCCCAGCCTGAAGGCAGGCTCTGGTCGCTCCGCATAACGAGGATCAGCCGGCCGGCTTGTATCATCATCGGGGTCCCAGTCGAAGTTGAACTTCTTGTCGGTTGTCCTCCGCCGCTTCTTCTTCGCCGAGAATGTCGACTGGTTGACAACGGGACCCATGTAACGGGCTCTCCTCTCTACCTCGTCGTCACTCTCCTTGCCAGTGTTACCCTTGGATTCAGTGCCACGCTTGCCCTTCTGCGGCACTCGAGTACCATTTGCCCCATTTGCGACGTTTCGCTTATCATCGACGACCTCGGCAAATCGCATCGCTTTCGGGCCCGTCGGGATGGCCGGCCTTGATCCAGACGACGATGAAGACGGAGCCGGCCTCTGGAAGCCATTCCTCTTCTGCGATTCAGACTGCTTCTTCTTCCGTTCCTCCTCCTCCTTAGCCAACTTCTCGGCTTCGAGCCTTATCCGTTCTGCCTTTGGGATGAAGCGCGGACGCGATGCAAGGTCGTCCTCGGCTTTTCTCTTTCGCAGAAGCGCTCCCAGATCTGGTGGCTCACGTCGTGACATTCTCTTGTGCACGGAGGAACCAGTATGGTTTGGTATAGACTACACGCCTAGGTAGACGTTCGGCAGGAGTGAATATGAGTTGGAGTCCGAGGCAGTGTAGTTTGGTTTTGTCTGGGCTCCCTGATCCGGCACTTTTAACATTCGCAGTCAAAACGCCACCTGCAAGGCGACCACAGCCTCGCCCAGTCCCCACTTTTTCATGAGTGGCTTAAATCCACGCCCGGGCGCGAACGGAGCGACAAGGTCTTTTTTTTGGATGACCATCCTGATCGCTTCGACCTCTTAAACACAGCGCAGAAGGCGACAACCTTTAATACCGGGCTCAGGATGGCGACTCTCTCACAGAACATCCAATTGGCGAAGTCGTTGCCGCCCCGACTTCTACGATTTTTTGCGAGATACCCGCCTGCCTCGATTCAAGCCGCCGTTGCGAAGGGCGAGGCTACCAAGACCAGCTACCAGATCGAAACACCAAATCCCTTCCAGTCGACGAAACACCCGGTGACGGGCAAGTGGCACGATCCAGTCTACTCCCTGCGGAGACAATCCGAGCTGGTGAAGTTGGCACGGGACCACGGGGTTGAGGAGCTGTTACCATTCACGCACAAGGGAACCGAGCAGCGGTTACGGACAAGAGTTGAGCATGGTTTAAGGGTAAAGGGTACCGGTGTTGGGGAGCAAGTCAAGGGCCACAAACACGAGAGACAAATGATTGCCAAGTATGCATGCCTATTCATGGATCGCTGCGCTGTCCAAATGCTAACTCAAGGGCTTCTAGGATGGAGAAGAGGAGGAAGGCAATTCTCGAAATGCCACGCCTTATCAGAGAGTGGAAGAGGGTAAGTCCCCAGTCCAGTCACCGACATGACTATCGAACTGTTCTAATATCGTGGATCTCAGGTTGGGAAACACAATTGGACCAAGTACCCCAGATAGAGCTGTCCCGGGCGGCTTTGTTTCTTTTGTGTTCAGCCATGTACAGCATGTATTACCAAATTGTACACCATCTCCCAGGCAATATTAAAACTTGCCAGCCGTTTCTTTCTTACCTACCTGGAACTTGTCTCTTATTCCCTCATACTTGAGTCTCCATGAGCTCTCCTCCATGGGCTCTACTTCTAGAGCGCTGGGAAGGCGACTTCCGTTTCCGTCTATGCAACGCCCTCCTTCCCGTTGAACGTTGCATATCCGTTCTACGCCGGTACAGACTGCTTCCAATGTCCATGTTTTCGGTCTACCTTTTTCTCTATTGTCGGCAGCCCAAACGCAGCATTCCCCAGCTCTAGGCGGATATAACTTCGCTTCACCCCATTTGTAGGCACGTGACACCGCTTTCTCAACCCGATAATCCAAATTTTTGACCTGGTGAAACTTTAACCCACTCGTGGAAGTGTTATGCTAAGCACACAGCAGCGCCATCCAAGGCGTTCATACGATGGCGAGCTATTATGAC